>Ga0187891_1000295_pt1 | contig 51063 bp, 40 predicted proteins | sample June2016WEW_21_4_FD_132990 | JGI IMG/M metagenome (GOLD analysis project Ga0187891, IMG submission 132990) | Peatland microbial communities from SPRUCE experiment site at the Marcell Experimental Forest, Minnesota, USA - June2016WEW_21_40 | ecosystem: Environmental > Terrestrial > Soil >... | reverse complement strand
GGACAATAATAATTATTCACGGTCAGCAGCGGCGTGCTGTTGAACGTCCGGTTCACCTCCAGCGGCTGCATGCGTTTATTGTACATCCATGCCTCGCCGAGGCCCAGACTGCCGAAGCTCGCCAGCCGGGAAAATTCGGGAACAGGCTATGAAACTCCGAAATAAGAGGCGGCGCGAGCCGCCCAATTCCGGAAGACTTCGCGGTGTCGCGGCTCGGCGAAGTATGACAGACCACCAAAGGCGATGGTCTGTCCTACCTGCCTGGCCCCTACGGCTGAGCGGGCGCGGCGGGTGAACTGGCGGCTTCGTTGTAGACGGCGGTGAAGAAGTCGCGCGAGCTGGGCGAAGGGCCGATGTGAAGGCTTTCGCGGCCGACCTCGACGAAGCCGAGGTAACCGTCATCGCCCAGGTCGTCGAGGATGAAGCGCAGGCATTCGAGTTCCATCGGCGGCAGGCCCGAGTAATCGATATCGAAGACCTGCCCGGAGCTGTGAGCCGCTTCGTCGCGCCGGTCCTGCAGTTGTGCGTCATCCTCCGGCGCAACCAGCTCCGTGACCGGCAACGGGCGGAACTTCTCCTGGTTCGCGCCTATGGCCTCGAACAGGCGGCGCGTTTCGAACGCAATGTAGATCAGGGCGCCGAGCGTGGCGGGAGACGCCGCGCCAAGCTCCTCCCGGCTACCCGCCGCGGCGCCGGGGAAGCGCAAAGTGTAACCGAATAATTCGGGCCGCTCGATAGCTCTGGCCAACAGCTTGCCGTTATCGGCGCGAATGTCTTCGTCCGAACGGAAGATCAGGTCTTCGCGCTTCAGCCACACCGAAAGGCGATGCGGGGCCCGGCCGACGGTGTTGAATTCGCTCTTGTTGGCGTCGGCCAGCGCGGCGAAGGCGGCCGGGTCGGAACGGTACAGGGCCAACAGTTGGCTGGCGCACAGAATCCGGAAGTAGTAAGTGGGCGAGTAGTCGCGCTGCATCTGCTGCTGGACACCGAGATAGAGTTCGCGATTCCAGGCAGGGCTGGAGGAGAAGTACATGCGAGGGACGGTGATCTGGTCCTTGGGAATGCCACGCGCGCGGCGCGTGAGCTCCTGCATTTCGGCCACGCATCCCTCCCCGCAGTGGTAAGCGAAGATGGCCCAGTCCCGCCCGCCGAAGGTCCGCTCCATGCCAGCCAGGTAGTGAGCGGCGGCGGGAATGGCACGTTCCGGAATCAAGCGCTCGTCGCGGACGATCACGGTGTAGCGTGTGCGGCGGCTGACGGTCTTGTACTTGACTTTCCCGCCGGCGGTCTTCACGCGCACCTTCACCTTGACGGTGCGGTAGCGGGTGACCTGGCCCACTTTGAGTCCCATGGTCCGCGCGGTGGGGAGCGAGATCTGCATGATCCCTCTCGGGCTGCCAGCCCAGCTTTCGGCGCTGATGTCGCCCCAGCTTTCGAGATAAGCGATCGCCTCCAGCAGATCCTGCGGGAAACCGCTGGCTGCGGCGGCGGCGCGAAACACCGCCTGCAGCTTGGGATCGCCGGTCACGCGTTTCGCCCCGGCCACGGCCTTCGGTTCCCGCATGATGAAGAATGTCTGCGATTCGACCATCAGCCGTGTGCGTTCGGCCAGCGCGTCGCCGGAAATGCCGTCGCGGTCCACGCCGATCCCAGCCAGCCTGTGCGTTGGCGCAAAGTAGCCGGAGGAGCCGGCTCGGGAAAGCGAGGCCAGGCAGAAAAGAGAGAGCGCCGCGAATTTCATGGATACTTCTAGTGTAGTGGGATGGCGGGGACGCACGCGCTTGGCGGCGGGACGAACGAAGAAAAAGGCGCCCGCTTGCGGGCGTTGGCAAGCTCAAGCATGCCCCACCGGGCGTGGGCAAGCTCAAGCATGCCCCACCGCGGCAAAGTGTGGGTACAATGAGGATTCGCCATGAAGCCATATCCCGTTCTGCTCCTGGCGGGGTGCGCTCTGTTTCAGGTTGCGTGCAAACACGCGCCACCCGCCAATGTTGCCGCGGTGGTGAACGGTCACCCCATCACCTACATGGAGCTCGAAAAGACTTACCAGACGCAATACCCGCAACAACCGGAAGCCGTCAATCGAGACTTGGTGATGTCGCAGAAGCTGGACCTGCTGACCAGCCTGATCACCAACGAGATCCTCCTGCAGCGCGCAGAGAAGCTGGGCCTCACGGCGGTGGATGCCGATGTGGATACCGAGATCAACAAGATGAAGGCTCCCTTCACCAAGGAGGGATTCGAGCGCCAGCTTGCCGACCGGCACATGACGATCGGCGATCTGCGCGCCCAGATCCGCCAGCGGCTTACGGTGGAGAAGCTGGTCAACAAGGAGATCACATCGCAGGTCAACATCACCGACGCCGACGTGACGAATTTTTACAACGCCAACAAAGCCAGTTTTAACCTGGCTGAGGCGCAGGTCCACCTGGCGCAAATCCTGGTCACGCCCGATGCCAACACGCCGGTGCGCAACCTGCGGAACAGCAAAGCCCACAACGAGGTGGAAGCCAGGGCCAAAATCCAAAACCTGGAAGCGCAGCTCAAGCAGGGCGCGGATTTCGCCCAATTGGCGCAGAATTATTCCGAGGACGCGGACTCGGCGCCGAACGGCGGCGACCGCGGATTCATCCCGGAATCGGCGCTGGCCAACTCTTCGCCCGAGGTGCGCAAACTGATATTGTCGATGCAGCCCAACCAGATCTCGCCGATCATTCCCTCGCCGGACGGTTATCGCATTCTCAAGATGATTTCCAAGGAATCCGCCGGCCAACGCGAGATCAACGACCCGAACGTGCAGCAGAGCATACGGGAGAACCTGCGCAATGCCAAGGACCAGTTGCTGAAAGCGGCGTATTACGAAGTGGCGCGCAACAGTTCGAAAATCGAGAACTACCTGGCCCGCAGCATTGTGGAGAACACCGGGCAGACCAAGTAGCGCAGCACGTCATGCGGGCGTTTGTATTTGAAGATCGCTTTTCGCTCGACGCGCTCAAGCTGGTGGAACGGCCGGAACCGAAGCCCGGCCCCCGGCAGGCGCTGGTGCGGGTACGAGCCAATTCCCTGAATTACCGCGACCTGGTAGTGGCGAGCGGCGGGTATGGCCGCCACGTGAAAACGCCGCTGATCCCGTTGTCCGACGGCGCGGGCGAGGTGGCCGAGGTGGGAGCGCAGGTGACGCGGGTTGGTCCGGGCTCGCGAGTGGCCGCCATCTTCATGCAGAGCTGGCTGGCGGGCGCGCTCACGGCAGAGAAGTCAAAGTCCGCGCTGGGCGGCGCCATCGACGGCATGCTGGCGGAATACGTGGTGCTGGACGAAGAAGGCCTGGTTCCGATTCCCGAGCACCTTTCTTACGCGGAGGCCGCGACCTTGCCGTGCGCTGCGGTAACCGCCTGGAATGCGCTGGTCGTGGAAGGCGGAATTCGGGCCGGCGACTCGGTGCTGGTGCTGGGCACCGGCGGCGTCTCCATTCTTGCGCTGCAGTTGGCGCGCCTCCACGGGGCCCGCGTGATCGCCACTTCGAGCAGCGACGACAAGCTCGCCCGGGCGATCGCGCTGGGCGCATCCGATGGCATCAATTACCGCCGGACGCCGGAGTGGGGCCGCCCGGTGCTGGAGCTCACAGGCGGCGCCGGCGTGGACCATGTGATTGAAGTGGGCGGAGCCGGAACCCTGCCGCAGTCGTTCCGCGCGGTGCGGTTTGGCGGGCGGATCAGCCTGATCGGTGTGCTGTCGGAGCCGGGCGCCCAAGTGGATCCGCGTCCGCTGATGATGAAGGGTGCACGCCTGCAAGGGATCTACGTGGGATCGCGCGAGATGTTCGAAGCTATGAACCGGGCGCTTGCGCTTCATCGCGTGCGCCCCGTGATCGACCGCGTCTTCCCGTTTGCCGAAGCGGGCGGAGCTTACCGTTACATGAAAGCCGCGGGGCACTTCGGGAAAATCGTGATCAGCCAGGAATGAATCGGGGCTTCGCAAGTAAGGCGGGCCGGGCATGCCCGGCCTCTAGGGGCGAGGCAAGGGTGGATCGGTGAGGGCCTAACGCCACCAGGGGCTGACGGGCTGGCCGGGTTCGGGTTTGCGGCGTGCGGGACCGCTGCGGCGCGCCTCGGCCTTGCGCTCCGCGGCCATGGCCCGATCCGTGGCATAGGCGAGGATGTCTTCGTTGGTCAGTTCGTGGTCACCCTGACGATCAGCCTCCAGGTCGGCGGTAATCTTCTGCGCGCACAGCGCCGGGCCTTCCTGGATGCCGACATGGTGCTTTAAGAACAGCTCCATATCCACGCTCACCACGTGGGGGACGGAGGACTTGGTGCCGGCATCGTTCATGTCGAACCGGTACACACGCCTGTTCTGTTTCTGCTGAAACCCCATGTACCGCAGTTCCATCGCTAGCTCCCTCGGCCGTACCGCGCCGCGCCTGGATTCCGGGCTCACTCGGGCCCCTCACTGTTTTCGTCCGCCGGCGCCGCGACCTCACCGGTTTCGATATCGGCGGGAGGACCTCCCAGGCGCTCCACCTTGCGTTGCACGCGCTTTGCCGCCTTTTCCTTCTGTTTTTCCATCCGGGCGATCTCCTTTTGACGCTTCTTGAATGAGGTGTGCGACCGGGCCGGGATGGTTCATTCCTCCACAAAACGGTCGAAGCCGGCGCCGGGACCGGGCCGGCTTCGTCACGCGATTTACCAGCGTGGTTCGCGGCGCTGCCGCGGTCCTCCTCCGCCGCTGCCTCCGCGCGGACCGCCGCGGAAGGAGCGGCCGCTGTCGGACTTAGGCCGGGCCTCGTTAATATTGAGGGCGCGCCCATTCAACTCGGTGCCGTTCAAGGCGGCGATAGCGCGATCAGCTTCGGCGCTGTCCGTCATCTCGACAAACGCGAAGCCGCGCGAGCGGCCCGTATCGCGGTCGGTGACCAGGTTGACCCTCTCCACGTTCCCGTGAGGCTCGAAGAGCGCACGGATGGAAGATTCGGTTGCGGCAAAATCCAAATTGCCTACAAAAATGTTCTTCATCTTAGATTCCTTCGTATTTGACGGTTCGGGCAAGAGACCAGGCAGATGGACTTCGGCCAAGGCTGTAGCAGGACGATCAAAGACAAATATAGTGTAGCAGATCCAGCCGGCAGGCGCTCGCCACGGCTTGGCGAGCGTGCGAAACGGCACCCTTCGCTCACAGACTGCGTCTCCCCCTCCACCCATTGTCTACGGAAACGGGGCGGATCGGAAGCACACGGCGGCCTCGCTTTCGGCCTGCGATGCCGGAGGTTTGGCGGCAGCTCGAGGTAGGGACGAATCTCGACGCGGCACGCCGGCGCGTGCCACGACTAGTTGCCGGGGATCGGATCGCCGCGATTGATTACGTAAGGATTGCTGTAAGCTGGCAGGATGCGGTCGCCGGCCATGCCGGCCCACACCATGAACCAGGCCCACCTGGGTTGAGCCTTGAGCACTTCGGCGGAAGGCGGAAGGCCGACTTCGCCGAGAGCGATCGGCTTGCCTTCGGCCAGCGCCAGCATCTCGTAATAATACCGGTCGTTCAATTCGCGGTAGTTGTCATAGCTGACTACATCGACATACTGCTGGCCCGGAAAGAAATTGAAGAACTCGCCCACCGGTGCGGGGCCGTTCTGATTCCACACCCAGATCAGGTTATCCAGGTGATGGACGTAGACCATACGGGCATAGACCTCGCGGTAAAGCTGCGCGGTGCCACCCATGCCTGGCCGGCCGCCCCACCAGAAAAAGCCGCCGTTGTTTTCGTGCATGGGCCGCCACAGGACCGGGATGTGTGCATCCTGCAACTGCTTGAGGTAGCCGGCCGCGGTATCCATGTATTTCTCCCACCGCTTGTGCAGCGGGGTGTCGGGCGTGATCAGCTCCGCCCACTGATCGTCGGTGAGACGGGCCTGCACGCTGCCCCTCCAGCTTGCGCCCGGCTTGCCCGGTTCATCCTCGGTGGGGCGGAGCATGTGCCAGCACAGGTAAATGATGGAGCCGGCCGCGGCCTGCTTCTTGGCCTCCTCGATCATGAGGTCGCGATGGAGGATGGAATCCTTATCCTCGTCGTCGGTGAAACCGAAATCCGAACCCCAGATGGCGGGGTACTTGCCGGTAAGCGCGTGGACCTTTTCCGTATCCAGATCGCGTTGATTGGGAAAGTTGTGCTGGCCGGACAGGATGCCCTTGCCGGATACCGCGCAGAGGGTCTTCAGCAGCGCGCGGGCCTCTGGCGTGGCGTTGGGGTTTACCGGCTCGCAGTTGTAAGCCGGCGCAGCTTGCGGGCGCGGCTGAGCGGGCGCGGGCGGAGTCTGCGGAACGGCGGCCGGCGGCGAAGGCGGAGTCTGCGGAGCAGCGGCCGGCGCCGCTGCCTGCGGGTACAGAAGTGCCGTCGCGCTGAGCAGGATCACGAAGGCAGTTATCGATTTCCGCATGTGGTTTCTCCCAGGAACCAAAGGTTATCACGTTTCCCGGAACCGGGTAGCCGCGAGCGGAGCGGTAGCCGCTACGGCATAGCCACGCGACGTGCCGTTGCCCGGCGTTGTAACAGACCGGGCATTCCGAACGTCTGGGAGGGATGGAATTTGTGCGTCTGGCGCGTTCTTTTGTGTCAAGATGATCTTGAAGGAGTTGTAATAGAGACGAGCAACTCATATGCCGACAAGATTTACGAACGAGATCATCGCCGCAGCCATCGACGGTTACGAAGGGCAGAAGAAGCGCATCGACCAACAGATCGCCGGACTCCGAGCGATGTTGTCCGGCGGCGCGGCTGAGACCGCGGCCACTCCGGCAGCGCCCACGCGCAAGCGCCGAAGAAGGATGAGCGCCGCCGGTAGAAAAGCCGTTGCCGAAGCACAGCGGAAGCGCTGGGCAAAACTCCGGGCCGAATCTGAGCCGTCAGCGGCAGCCTCACCACAGCCGGCGAAAGCAAAACGCCGGATCAGTAAAGAAGGGATGCAGCGGATTATTGCAGCCGCCAAGAAACGTTGGCGGTTAGCGAAAGCAGCCAAGGCGCAACCCACAGCCGCAAAGAAGGCCGCACGAGCCGTGAAAAAGGCCGCGGTCAAAAAGGCAGCGCCGAAGGCTCCCGGAAAGGCGATGAAAAAAGGTGCGCCGGTGAAGAAAGCCGCCGCGAAGAAGGTCACGGCGAAGGCGACAGCCGCACCGGTTGCACCGGCGGCGACGGGAACTGCCGCTCAGTAGGTTGCTTGTCGACGATGGCGGTTCGGCGGAATGACGATGCCGAAGCGCAGGGCCCCGGCAGCGGCCGCCGCTGCCGCAAGCCGCAGCGTTATTTACTCATATATTGCTGGCCCACCGCCGCCGCGCCGTAAGTTATGATGATTCCGACTGTGTCCACCACCCTGGACCACCTCGAACCCAAAGCCGTCTGGAAGCACTTCGCGGCTCTCGCGGCCATTCCTCGCGCCTCGGAAAAGGAAGCTGCGGCGCGGCATTATGTGCTCGCCGTTGCCAGGACCGTGGGCCTGGAACCGGTGCAGGATTCCACCGGCAATGTGGTCATCCGCAAGCCCGCGCGCCCCGGACGCGAAGCCGCCGTCCCGGCTGTCATTCAAGGCCACCTCGACATGGTCTGCGAAAAGAACGAAGGCACCCTCCACAACTTCGATACCGACCCGATCCGCCTGGTGGTGGATGGCGACTGGCTCAAAGCGGACGGCACCACTCTCGGCGCCGACAATGGGGTGGGTGTGGCTGCCGCGCTCGCCGTCATGGAAAGCGACACGATCGCCCATGGCCCTCTGGAATTCGTGTTTACGGTCGACGAAGAGAGTGGACTCACCGGCGCTTCCAAGTTTCCCGGCGGGCTCCTCAAGTCCAAGTACTTCCTTAATCTCGACAACGAAGAGGAGAACACGCTTTGCATCGGCTGCGCGGGCGGCGTCAACTCAGTAGCCCGGCGCAAGATCGAGCGCCGCCCCGCCCCTTCCACCGAAGCGTGGCGCGTCAAGATCTCGGGATTGGCAGGCGGCCACTCGGGCGTCGACATTCATCGCGGCCGCGGTAACGCGGTTCGCGTACTCGGCCACGCGCTGCTGGCTCTGATGGATCGTCTGCCCGCCGCTATCGCCGACATCCATGGCGGAAGCAAGCGCAATGCCATCCCGCGCGAGGCGTTCGCCATCGTGATGCTCGATTCCGCCGATGCGCCGCAACTGAAGTCCCTGCTGGCTGCATACACAGTCGAGGCGCAGTGCGATCTGGGCTCCTTCGATCCCGGCCTCCGTATCGACCTCGAAACGGCCGCGCGTCCGGAGCAGGTCATCGCCGATGCCGACGCCGCAGTGATCGTGCGCGTCCTGGCCGGCCAGCATCACGGCGTTCTGGCCATGAGTCCCGACATCCCGGGGCTGGTGCAGACGTCCACCAACCTGGCCACCGTCGCTACCAGCCGGGACGAAGTCGAGATCGCCACCAGCCAGCGCAGTTCTATCGAGAGCAGCAAGCGCGCCGCCGCACGCATGGTCGCCGCAGTGTTCCACTTCGCGGGGTTTGCAGTGGAACAGTCCGGGGACTACCCCGGCTGGAAGCCCGAACCCACCAGCGACATCGTCCGCACGGCCCAGGCCGTCCACCAAGAGGTTCTCGGCAGGAAGCCCGAGTTGATCGCCATGCACGCCGGTCTGGAGTGCGGGGTCATCGGCGAGAAGTACCCCGGAATGCAGATGATCTCATTTGGCCCGCACATCGTCGACGTCCATAGCCCCAGTGAGCGGATCAAGATCTCGTCGGTGGCACCCTTCTATAACTTGCTGACCGGGCTTCTGGAACGGCTGTAACGCCCGCCTCTACGCGCGCGTCGCCGGCAGATGCGGGTTCCGCTCCCCGGCCCAGGTCTGCTGGTGCCAGTTCGGGTAAGGTTCTGCGACTGCACTGACCTCATCGAGGCGTGCCATCTCCTCGGCGCTCAGTTCCCACGCAGCCGAAGCGAGATTGTCCCGCAGTTGTTCCGCGTTGCGTGCGCCGAGGATCACCGTGTCCACACCCGGTTTGCCGCGAACCCAGTTGAGCGCCACCTGCGCCGGCGTGACGCCACGCCCGGCGGCGACCGCCAGCATGACGTCCACGATGCGATAAAGCCGCTCCCATTCCACTTTGATCGGCGCTCCGAGCGCGGCCAGCCGCCCAAAGACCGGTTGCGGCGCATCGCGCCGGATTTTGCCCGAAAGCAGCCCGAACATCAGCGGGCTCCACGCCATCACGCCCACGCCCTGGTCGAGACCCATCGGAATCAGCTCGTATTCGGCGTCGCGGACCAGCAGGGAATATTGGATTTGCTGGCTGATATAGCGCGGCAGGCTGCCACGGTCCGATATGGCGACCGCCTTCATCGTCTGCCAGGCGGAGAAATTGGAGCAGCCGATGTAACGGACCTTGCCTTGGCGGATGAGCGAATCGAAGGCCTCCAGCGTCTCCTCCATGGGCGTAAGAGAGTCCATCGAGTGCGCCTGGTACAAGTCGATATAATCGGTACCGAGGCGCCGCAGGCTGGCCTCGCAGGCCGATACCAAGTGGTGGCGCGACAACCCAAGGTCGTTCGGTCCGGGCCCCATCCGCGAGAAGGCCTTGGTGGCGATTTGCACATTTTGCCGCCGGCCCTTCAGGGCCGCGCCGAGCACTTCTTCGGCGAGCCCTTCCGAATAGATGTCGGCGGTATCGAACAGTGTGACGCCCTGCTCAATCGCAATATCGACCAGGCGGCCGGCCTGTTCCACATCGAGGGCACCCATGGCCGCGTGCCGGCCCTTGCCTCCGAAAGTCATTGTTCCTAAACTGAGCGACGACACGCTCAAACCGCTTCTGCCAAGAAATCGCTGTTCCATGTCGCTATTATCGGATGGATCGGCCGTACGGCGGCTCACCAACCTTTGAATCTAACCTCGAAATCCATCTCCTGCGTAGCGGGCTGATACTCGCACATCGCCGGATGATAGGTCCACCCGGACACTATGCGCAACGCCTCTTCCGCCAAGTCCGGGCGAGCCGCGTCGAGGACCTGCAGCGAATTCGTCTTTCCGTCCTTGCCGACCCTGCCGTGCAATCTCACCGTAATGGCCTCATTCGACTGCGTCCTCGGTTCCGGCTGCGGAACGCGATCGGCGAAAGCGCGGTGAAACGAGCGGCACGAGTTGGCGATTTTCGCGTCCGGCGGATAGTCGAAGTACTCCGGCGGGTATTCGGTCCGCACCACGACCTTGGCATCGATCTCGATCAGTTTCTCGTTGCCCACCCAGCGCTCGATGTGGCCGGGAAGCGAGGCGTTATTGAACTGGAAGTAGGCCGACTGGCGAATCGTCTCATCGCCTTGCCGCACCGATAACAGGAACCCGCTCTGCGCATCCACGCAAACCTGGCCGGACTGCTGCTCGTCGCCCTTGAGCGTGTCGAAGCCGATACAACGCGCCGACCGCCCGTCCACCGTGGCGTCCTCGATATGGCGGATCATGTCGGCGGGTTCGAACTGCCCGCGAAATACGGGTATCAACCTACGGACCGAGGTCAATGCCGCCGGCTCGGCGCTCTCCGAACGATAGGTGGCGAACTCGCTGCCATTTTGCACACTAATGAACTTGTAAGTGCCGTAAGTGAATTCCCAGCGCTTGTTCACGGGTGTTTTCACGCCGATCTTAATGGCGCCCTCCGAGGCTTCGCCGGGGGCGGGTTCGAGCACCCGAAAATTGAAGAATTCCTCGTTGGCCGGCCACACGGGCGTCGTGAGCATGTCCGCCCGTTCCATCAGCCGCACCGCCTCGGCGCGCACCACGGGATCTTCCACCGGCGCCGCGTCGGGCCGCAGCGTCGTGGTCTGCGCGAAGCAGGCCGGAAGGACCAGCCACAGATAGCCAAACTTGATTCGCGGCATGAATCGAGTATAAAACACTGCCTCGCCGGAGTGGGCACAACACTCTCTGCACAGTGAACCGGCATATTACCCGTGGCGTTAGCGCCGGCAGCGGCGGATAATGGTAGATCGAATATGAAAATCACTCGGGTTCTGATAACGCTTTTCCTTAGTTCGCTTGCCGCGATTTGCCAGCCCCCTCCAGGAACGGCTGGAAGACCTGGATCGGAGGCCATCCCGGCCGGCATCCGCGTGGAAAAGAACCTCACCTTTGCCACGATTGGCGCAAAGGAACTACGGCTCGACCTGTTCCTGCCAAACCAGCGGGAAGGCAAGCTGCCCGTTGTGGTTTGGATCTACGGCGGAGCGTTTCGCACAAACAACCGCTTGCAGCAGGAGGGGCAAGCCGCCTGGCTCGCCACAAAGGGCTACGCCGTGGCGGCCATCGACTACCGGCTGAGTTCCGAAGCTCTCTTCCCAGCGCAGATCGAAGACTGCAAAGCGGCCGTGCGCTGGCTTCGCGCGAACGCCGACAAGTACGGTCTCGATCCGGCGCACTTCGGCGCCTGGGGCGAATCTTCGGGTGGCCACCTGGCATCGATGCTGGGCGTTACGGGCGGCGTCAAGGACCTGGAGGGCGGCTCCGGCAATCTCGACCAATCGAGCCGGGTAATGGCTGTCGTGGACTTCTTCGGTCCCACGGATTTTCTGCAGATGGACAAAGCGGCGCTGCCGGGAGGATTGAAGCACGACCCGCCCGATTCACCGGAGTCGCTCGTGATCGGCGGCCCGATTCAGGAGAACCGGGAAAAGGCCGCCCGCGCCAACCCGATCGCCTATGTCACCAAGGAGTGCCCGCCGTTCCTCATCCTCCACGGAGATCGCGACCCCCTGGTGCCGTGCAACCAGAGCGAAATCTTGTTCGAGGCACTGAAGAAGGCCGGCGTGGACGCCTCGTTCTACAAGATCGTCTCCGCCGGGCATGGCGGTCCGCAGTTCCAAACGCCGGTCACCAAGGCGATGGTGCTTGCCTTTTTCGACGAACACCTGAAGTGACGGCCCGCGCTCCAACCCCGCGGCAATTTGGGGGCAGGGAATCGGGCCGCGCGGATAAAAAGAACGCGGGCGCATTTAGGCGATAGGCTGTAGTGCGCCCGCAGTCGTAACGGGGATTTACCTTCTGGACGGTTCAACCCGGCGGCTGGGTTACAAGTTGCGGTTGATAATTCGGTTCACGCAAAGGAAGCACCGTTCGATAGCCCTTAAGAGCCATTGACGCGTTTCCCATGGCTACGGCCTCGGCACGGCAGCTCGCGCAGGCTCTGCTCGACCACCGGGCCTGAGCTACAATTGGCTTGCAATGCGATTCGCCGCCCTGATATTGGCGCTGCCGCTCGCCTGCGGGCTGGTATCGCGGGCACAGGACCAGGCGGCGGAACAGCCCACTCCAGCCGCTCCTTTATTGGAGAACCGCGGGAGCCCCATGCGGCTGCCATTCCGCTGTTCGGGCGAGGACATCCGCTGGGCGGGTCTGAGTTGCAGCGAGGAAGAACCGTGCCCGATCTTCCTGGAGCTTTCCGCGGCCGCGCACTGGGGTGAACGCACGGTGGTGTCCGGCAACATTCACAGTGAATCTGGCACCCTTTATTCGGTGCTGCTCGCGAGCGAGGATGGGGGCCAAAGCTGGGGCGAAGCCCACCCACGCATCCGCGGCGCCGCCATCGATCGCATCCAATACCTGGATTCGGGCTTCGGCTGGATCAGCGGCGAAGAGCAGTTTCCCCTCCCACAGAACCCCTTCCTGCTGCTCACCGAAGATGGTGGCAAGACATGGACCGAGCGGGCCGTGCTGCGGGAGTCGGCGGAAAATCCCTTCGGTGCAGTGCTACAGTTCTTCTTCAGCTCGAAAAGCACGGGCAGCCTGATTCTGGACCGGGGCCAGGGAAGCGGACAGGAACGCTACGCGCTGTTCCAGTCGGAAGACGGCGGTCAAAGCTGGACCATCCGCGAGCAGAGCGATAAGCCGTTTCGGCTGCCACAAACCGTGCCCGCTGCCGGCTGGCGCGTGCGGGTGGATGCAGCTTCGCGGTCCTATCACATCGAGCAACTGCAGGGCGAACGCTGGATCTCGATCGCGGCATTTGCCGTGAATCTCGACACCTGCAAGCCGCCGTCGGCGGAGCCGAGCGGTGACAAAGAGTAGCAGCAAGTGGCGATCGCGCATCTGATGCTCACCGCAATCTATTGATATCAAATTGTTTGTCGATGATTGCGCGCTTGGGAAAGGAGCCATCGATGGCATCCCACGGGGGAGGTGCACTTTTTCATCCGCTCGCACATGCAGTACCGTTCGTTTACAGAACTGCGCTAACCAACGCCATCCTGGTTCGGTTCTGGAGTTGCATAGTATATTGCCAGTGTTATGAGCCTGGAGACCCTGGCCTCTTCCACTAACCCAAACCTCATCATTCTGGAGTCGCGAGGCGCCCAGAAAGCCGCGAACAAACTGCCCGCCGCGCCGAAACCTCCGGCCGCCAGCCTACCCATCGCGGTCGCGCCTAAGACCGACGAGGTTCGCGTCAGGCCAACCATTCCGGACCGGCTGGGCGAACTGGGAATCCCGCGCGCGATGGTCAGCGATCTGGTATTGCGCTTTCTGTGGCTGCACGGCACCGGTACGCTGGCCTTGCTCCACGAGACTTTGAAACTCTCCTTCCCGGTTCTGGAAACCGTGTTTCACGAGTTCCGGCAGCAGCAGTTGCTGGAAGTGAAGGGTATGGTCGGCAACGATTACTCGTTCTCGCTGACTGCCGGGGGCCGGCATTTGGCCACCGCTCGCAGTGAGGTCTGCCAGTACGTGGGACCGGCTCCGGTTTCGATCCAGCAGTACCACGAAGTGGTCAAGGGACAGAACGCCAAACTGCACCTCAGCCGCGACAGCCTGCGCCGGGCGTTTCACGACCTGGTCCTGCCGGATTCGTTGCTGGACTCATTGGGCCCCTCGCTGATCGGGCACCAGTCGCTGTTTCTCTATGGCGGAACGGGCAGCGGCAAGACCAGCATCGCCGAGCGCATTCTGCGAATTTATCAGGACGCCATCGTCGTTCCGTACGCCGTGGAAGTGGACGGGCACATCATTGCGGTCTTCGACCCGATCGTGCACCGGCAGGTCGATGCGGACGACGAGTTTCTCGATCCGCGGTGGGTGCTTTGCCATCGCCCCTGCATCACCATGGGCGGCGAGCTTTCGGCCTCGATGCTGGAACTGCGCCTGGATGAGTCCACGCACGTGTTCATCGCGCCGTGCCAGATGAAGGCCAACAACGGCATTCTGGTGGTCGACGATTTCGGGCGCCAGGTGCTTTCCCCGCAGCAGTTGCTCAACCGCTGGATCGTTCCGCTGGACCGCCGTATCGACTACCTCACGCTCGCGTCGGGCATGAAATTCCAGGTGCCGTTCGAACTCATGGTGGTCTTCTCGACGAACCTGGACCCGGCCGACCTGGCCGACGAGGCCTTCCTGCGCCGCATCCAAACCAAGGTGCTGGTGGAAGATGTCAGCGACGAGATTTTCGATCTGATCGTCAAGCAGGTGATCACCGTCCACAGCGTGCCCGCCGAGACGGGCTGCGCCGAGTACATGAGGGAGCGCTGCATGGCCGCCGGCGCCACCACGTTACGCGCCTGCTATCCGCTGGACATTCTCAAGCTGGTGAAGGCCATCGCCGAGTACGAGGGACGCGCCGTCCGCCTCACCCGCGCCAACATCGATCGGGCCGTCGGCCTGTACTTCGCCAAGTCTCCGACCCGCAAGTCGACCCTGGCACGGTAGCGGCCTCGTTCGGTAAACGCCGTGCCAGCCGGCCGCTCGGGAGGCGCGAAGAACTCAGTTAAAGCCACGGACTAATGCCCGAGGGACACCGATAAGACTCTTGACGTCCATCTATGTTCCTTGATGGCCCTCATTACTCTTGTGCCGTGCGCGCACGAGGTTTCCGCGTGGAGCGTTTTTCCTTTGCACCGCCGAGTCAATGCGGCTGTTGCGGGTCGCTGCGTGGGTCGCTGCGCGAGTCGCCGCGTTTGATCTGCGCGCGGCGCCGGCCGGTTTCCAGATTGGCTGCGGCCTTCTCTTTGGCGGCATCGCTGAGCTGGATACGGTTGTTGACGGCCAGCGCACCGGCGGCTTTGGCCATGCGGGTGGCGCTGCCCTTGTGTTGAATCACGCCGGTTTTGCCTTCGATAGTGGCCACGCCGCCTTGCACGTGAACCTGGAAATGCTCCTGCGATATCTTCTGCGACTTAGCTAATCTGGCGCGGATGCTGGCTTCCAGTTGTGCGTCGCTAAGACGCGGCTGCGCGTTGGTGGTCGCCGTTCTGGCTCGGCTAGTGGTTCCGTTAGCTGGAGGGCGCACGGTCTGCGCTCCTATGGCAGCAGCGAGCATCGCAAGCGCTGCCAGGATACGAACGGGGGACATAAAAGCAGAGTCAAACCAGCCCGCCGTGTCTCTCAGGTTTCTGTGCTACAGTTAGTCTTTCTCAAGGCTTAGAGCACTATTCATGGCCGAACAAATCCTGCTCCAAGGCAAAATCCTGGGCACCGAAGAGTTTCTTTCGGCGGCTGCCGCCGAGGGACGCTCCGCGCGTTCCGCGGGTGAGGACTTGCTCGCCGGCCGGTCACAGTGGATCACCCTGCTCAGCGAAGTCTTGCCGCGGGCCTTGCTGGCGGAGCTCGGGCTGGCGCGGATACTTTTGGGCTCCAGCGGCGGCGGCCAGTTCCTGCTCGTGTTGCCGGGCGCAGTGCGCGAGACGGCGGAGGATTTCCTGCGCGCGGCGGCGAGGCAGATGGCCGACTTGAGTTCGGGGTACGTCAAGCTGATTTGGGGCGTGACGGATAATCTCGGCGACTGGGCGGTGATCCGGCGCCGGTTGAACGAGGAGCTGGATCGCCAACGCAATCGGCCGCTGGCGGACGCCGGGGAAGGCGCGTTCCGGCCTTGCACGGCCGTTCCCAGTACGGCGGCCGATGCCTACTTCGCCAAGGAGCTGGGCGCCAAGGTTCGCGAGGCTGCGCAGGCCGGCTGGTCTCCCGAGTCGCCGGGGAAAGTGCTGGTCGAGGGCGCCAAACACACCTGGAGCCTGACCGCCAATCTTTCGCCGGACGCCATCCTCCTGGCGCGCCACGCCGCGCTCAGCGACGACGGCAAGCAGACTGCTCCGGTGCAGACGCTGGCGCGGCGTTCGCAGGGGCGCGCCATCTGGGGCGTGCTGCGCGGCGACGTGGACAACTTCGGACTGCGTCTGCGGCGCGTCAATTCGATTGAAGAGCACGTGCCGCTTTCGGTGCTCTACAAGCAGTTCTTCGCCGGCGAGCTGGAAGTGCTCTGTTCGCTGCCCGAGTTCTGGCGCAAGGTCAGCATCCTCTATTGCGGCGGCGACGATTTCGCCGTCTACGGGGCGTGGGACGCGTTGATCGCGCTGGCGCGCGAGGTGCAGCGGCTGTTCCACCGTTTCACGGAAGAGAATTTGAAGGAGTATCCGGGCCCCGAGGGCAAGACCATTTCGATGGCGATCGCCCTGGCGCCGGAGTCCTACTATCCGCTCGCCAGCGTGTATGAGGACGCCGGCCGCAATCTGGGTCTGGCGAAATCGGCCGACAAGGATTGCATCTATCTGCTGGGGCGCATCCTAGAATGGCGCCACCTGGCGGACGCGGCGGAGCTGAAGGACACGGTGACGCGCCTGATTCACGATTTTCGCATGTCGCGGCAGTTTCTCTATCAGTTGCGCAGTTTCTACCGGCACGAAGCCTATGCCGATGGGCCGGCCGGCCAGGCGGAAACGCAGCGCACCTGGCGTTTCCAGCGCCGTTTCAACCGTATCCTGAGCGGCACGCGTGACCGCGAATTTCAAAAGCTGCGCACCCATTTGATTAATGAAATGACCGGCCGGAAATCCGCCGAAGTGAAGATGCGGCCCGCCGGGCTGGTGGCCCTCGAGTGGGCCAGATTGGTGACCGAGGTTTAGCACATGACACAAGAGAACGAGCAGCGGACACGGGAGGCACGCCCACCGCGGGAAGGGCGCCCGCCGCAAGGCGACCGCGGGCCGCGCCCCGATCGCGGAGATCGAGGCGAGCGGGGCGACCGCCGAGGTCCCGACCGTGGGCGATTCGAAGTCCCACCCGAAATCGAGCTCGAGAAACTCATCCACGACAGTCTTTATCTGGACAACCAGGCGCACGCCGTCGTCAGCCGCATGCGCGACATGGATTCCGGCACCAAGAGCCAGTTGCGCCGCCTCTATGGCGCGGTGCGCCGCGCGGTGCGTGCACCGGAAAGCGGGCGCCAGCACGAATTTGTGATGCTCCGCGCGCGCCTGGCCTACACTATCGCGCGCCACGGTTTGCGCAGCCTGGACCAGTTGGAGAAACTGCTGCTGCAGGTAACGCGGAAGAACGACACCAAGGGTTACGAGCGGTTCAAGGACCTGTTCGAGGCCATCGTGGCCTACAACGAGTAAAGCATGAGCGCACACACTTCCCAAACTGAGTTGAAACTCATCGGCAAGCTGATTCTGGAAGCCGAAATGACCTGCGAAACCGGCCTGCACGTTGGCGCCGGTAAGGGTTCGCTCGAAATCGGCGGCTCCGATAATCCGGTGGCGAAAGATGCATTCGGCAGGCCGTACGTGCCGGGCAGTTCGCTGCGCGGCAAGATTCGTTCGCTGCTCGAGCAGAGCTCCGGCCTGGCTGTCCCCGCCGAGCTGGTGTACCTGTCCCGCCGCAAGGGCCAGGAAGTCCGCATCCACCAGAGCGACCGCGCCGACGACGATATCTGCCTCCTATTCGGCCGCAGCCCGGGCCGCATGGAGCGGGTGCAAGGCGATACGCTCGAGACCACGCAGGCCACGCCGGCGCGGCTGGCGGTGTTCGACGCGCCGCTCGACGTGGAGAGCATCACGGCACAGATGCGCGAGAACCTGGACGATGAGCTGACCGAAGTCAAGAACGAGAACGCCATCGACCGCATCACCTCGCAGGCCAACCCGCGCACTATCGAGAGGGTGCCCGCCGGCGCGCGCTTCCATACGCGGCTGGTGATGGACCTGCTCTGCGAGGAAGACGCCCCGCTGTTTGTGCGCGTGCTGGAAGGCCTGCGGCTGCTCGAGGACGATGCGCTGGGCGGCGGCGGCTCGCGCGGCAGCGGACGCGTGTCCTTCAACAAACTTCGCCTGGTCTGGCGCGGCCGCGACTATTACGCCAAGGGCGCCGCGGAAAAAGAAATCGCGGCGGGCGCCAACCTGGGAGTGATTCAGGCAGCGGTTGCCGATTCGGCCTTCTCCTTCCTGCGCGAGGAGTCATGACGCCTGGGCTGGTCGTCAAGCTGCGGCCGACCGGGCCGTGGCGAGTGGGGCCCGATTCGGGCGCCCGCAACCGGGTCGATTCGATCTACCACAGCGATTCCGTCTACGCCGCGGTGACTGCCGCAATGGCGCGCCTGGGCGCGTTCGAAGAGTGGCTGGACGCGACCGCGCGCGGCGGCGAGCCCGCGGTTTCTTTCAGTTCCTGCTTCCCCTTTCTCGATGACATCGGCTTCGTAGTGCCGCCGCGAACCATCTGGCCGCCGCAATCGCCCTCGCTGATGGGCGCGCGGGTGCGTTGGAAAAGCGCGCGCTTCGTGCCGCTCACCATGGTGCAGGCGCTGGTAGCGGGCGGCCGGCCGGATGAGAACGCCTGGAGCATGGATGGTCCCAGCGAATGCCTGGTGCCGGCGGGCCGCTTAGGCCCCTTCCGTTCCGCAGTGCGCTGGAGCGCCGCCGTGGACCGCTTGAGCGGCTCAAGCGAGCGGCATTCGATCGCGTGCCTGGAATTTCGCGCCGGCGCCGGACTTTGGCTGGTGGCGGCTTTTCAAGACGAGCCGGCGTGGGAGCGCTGGCGCGATCGCGTGAAGGCGGCCTTCCGCCTGCTCGCCGATAGCGGCTTCGGCGGCGAGCGCTCGCGCGGCTGGGGCCGTTCGGAAGCTCCCGAGTTCACTGAAGGCACCCTGCCGGAGATGATCCTGCCGCCTGTAGCACCGGCTGGTGGCCCGTCAGTCGAGACCGCTCCGTCAACCGAGGCGCCAGGCGAGGAAAGTGGGGCGGGCGCTATCGCCTGCCAACCCCAGGAACCGCTCACCCCCGCGCCCGAAGAGGTGAGTGAAGCGAGTGGAACAGACGCTATCGCCTCCCAGCCCGATGCTCCGGCGCCATCCGAAGCGTCCGACGGCAGCACATTCTTCGACACCGCTGACGGGGCCGCTTACTCGGCGCGCGAGACTGCATCCGCCGTCGGCGTGCTCGAATTGGAAGAGCCCGTCGAAGTTGCCGAAGAGCCCGTTGAAGAAGAGCCCGTGCCCGAGATTTTGCCGGAAGAAGCGGCCATCTTCGAGGCCGGTCCGAAGCCTCACTGGCTGCTCTCATTATTCGCGCCGGCCGAGCAGGACGGGGTGGATTGGTCGCGCGGCAATTACTGGCTGGTCGAGCGCAGCGGGCGCATCGACAGCCCGGCCGGATCGGGCGAGTTGAAAAAGACCTTGCGGATGGTGGGGGAAGGGTCGGTGATCTATGCTCCGGCCCCGCCGCGCGGCGCCGCGCCCGACGTGGCGCCCGGCGGCTTCCCGCATCCCGTGTTCCGCGCGGGCTTCGCGGTTTCCGTCCCGCTGCCCGAGGTGAGTTGATGCGATACCGCCTCACATGTCTGACGCCGCTCCTTGTCGGGGACGGCCGCAAGCTGAGCCCCATCGATTACATGGTCTGGAAGGACCACGTCAACGTGCTCGACCAGTGGCGCATTTTCCGCTTGCTCGCCAAAGGGCCGCGCCTGGAGGGTTACCTGGCCCAGCTCAAGAAAGCCGATAAGCTCGAGTTCGCCTCCTGGGGCGGCTTCGCGCAGAATTTCGCCGGGCGCCGCATCCCGTTCGAAAACGCCGCTTATTCGGCCTACTGGAACCGCGCCGCCGGCGAGAGCCTGCACATACCAACGTTCGCTGCGGGGGCTTCCGGTCCGTACCTGCCCGGCACCGCTATCAAGGGAGCCCTGCGCACCGGCATGCTGTTCGCCAATTGGCGTGATGGCATGTTGCAAGACGTCGCCGCCAGAGTGAAGACCGAGCGGCCCCCGCGGCGTCCGGCGGAAAGCGTGGAAGAACAGGCGCTGGGCGCGAGCGGTTCGAATCGCATGCGCTTCGTCAGCGCGGGCGATTCGGGCACCATCGGCAACGACGCCTTCAAAGTCTACCTGCTGCGCACCTCCACGTTGCAACCCCGCGGCGGCGGCCTGGTTTTGGGATGGAAGCAAAGCCCGCGCGGCGCCGTGGATGGCGCGCGGCCCGAGGACAGCACGCCTGCGTTCGCCGAGATGGCCGCGCCCGGCACGGTATTTGAGGGCCGTTGGGACGAGAACCATTTTCTGCTCTCGCCCGAAGTGCGCCGCGGCGTGCGCTGGCCGGAATCGTTGAACCGCGCCCGCTTCTTCGAGGCCGCCAACGTCTACGCCGCCGGCCTGCTTAACTTGCAGCGCCAATACGCCTCGTGGGCGGGGATGGGCCTGCTCGACCAGAGTTTGCAGGCTCTGGAGCAGCGTCTGGCCGAGGCTCGCGAGCGCGGCTCCTGCCTGCTCTCGCTCGGCTGGGGAGGCGGTTTGCCCGCCAAGAGCGCCTGGCTCGATACGAGTAACTCCGATTACCGGGAGATCCTCCGCCAATACGTGATCTACAACCGCGCGCTCGACAGCAACCTCCCGTTCCCGAAAACCAGGCGCATCGTTTTCCTGAACAACCGGCCAGCGACGCTGCCGGGGTGGGCGGAGCTAGCGGTAGCCGAATAGGCGGGCAGGCCGCACTCTCCTACGGCCAGTCAACCAGTTGGTCGGCAACAGGCTCAATCGGGCGTTCTGTCCATCTTGCGAGGAATTGTTCTCGATACTCTGGCCAACGCCGCTGCGGGATACTCACAACGACGACGGCGAACTGCGGAAACAACTTGAGCGCGCGAGAAGCAGATTCGCCGAAGAGATGATCCCGAGTGAGTAGGCACCGGAAGCCGGCGCCCACTGCCGCCTGCACCAGATCGCCGTTGGACAGTGCCTTCCAGCCGCGATTTCCAGCGGTGTCGCAGTGAACTCCCAGACTTGTCAGGACGGATGCGAGATGCACATCCATGTTGGCATCAAGCAGCCACATGGAAGGAGCCAGCGAGTTCGGATGCAACCTTCAAAACTTCAGGTAGGGCCTCAGGCGGAAAAGCGGAATCGAAGGAGTCATTGATTTCTTCGAGAGACATCCCGCCCGCGAGGCATTCGAGGATCAAGGAGACAGCCAGCCGCGTACCGCGGACGGCCAGTTTCCCGCCCAGGAGCTTTGGATCGGCGACGATCCACTTATAGTCCTTGTAGGCCGCTGGCTGCCAGTCGGGCATCTCGTTCACAACTCCATTCTACACGGCTCCGAAAGGCGTGCGATGCCAGGCGACTACCGTGGCCGGCGTCCTGCCGGTGGCCTCTGCTCCGCTCAGGAACGTTCCGTCTGTCACTCGTCTAGTGGAAACTGTGCAATTGGTTACTGTCCCGGGGGTTCGCTTATGATGAGTCTCAGCCTGGCCGGAAAGGATCGACTCCGGCTAGGCGGGAGTGTCACGCAAAAATAGCCGAAAAACGGGCATTTCCAAAGGCAAAATCTGATAACGTTTTTGGCCACCGATTGCAGGAACTGGAACATCTTGGCGTCGGGTTCGTCTCGCTGACTGAGGCGCTGGATCGATCATGCCGCCCCTTCGATCCTAATGCACACGCGTGCTGCAATTGCACTTTTCCTTTTCTCGGCCAAGATGGTGCGTACGATCCATTGCCAATTGGGGGTGGTGCAGATCCCTTAGCCGGGAAAAGTTGGAATGGTACTAAAGTCCGAACATTTTCAGCACCGCCGCAGCCACGCCGAACGCCACTGCGACGGCAAACGCACCTAATGCCATGTACCAGCGGGCTGGCCACTTCACTTCGTCGTAAATCGGAGCCCCGCCGACGGACACCGTGCAGCGGATGCCACGCGGCTGTTTCGACGGCGACGTGGTCACTTGAACGGGAACGTTCTTGCCGCCATCCGCAATCTCCCCCTCAAACGTGCGATGGAGGAACGTGGGGCCTGCCTGCCGGGCGACTTCCTTCCCATCCACCAGCAGCCGCTCCCGCCAGGGGCGGTTTTCCAACTCGATTACATGATTCTTATAATTGGTTTTCCAGGTAGTCTGCAACACCGGTGCGCCCTCCTCGGGCCCTCTATTGTACCCGGGTCTGACCGCCGACACCCTCACGCGGTGGCCGAGCGAGGCGAGAATGCGAATCAAAAGGTCGCTCGATACGTGGGGAAACTGGGGCAACTCGGGCCAGACTACCAGTCCTCGAATTCCGAAATGTCCGGATGCGGCGGGCCGGCGGTCTCGCGGGCTGCGTAACCGTGGTGCGCCCGGCTGCATCCTACTACAATGTAGTTTTCGAGCGGGCAACGCTCCTTTGTTATGGACAACCAGGAATTCCTCGCGTGGCTTGACGCCCAGCAGGACCGGCAGTACGAATTGCACGAGCGCTATGTCAACCCCGCGTTCGTGAAAATGATCCGGACCATCGGTTTCGATAAGGGCTACGTTCGCGGACAAGGCGCGTGGCTCTTCGATGAGGAGGGCAACCGCTATCTGGATCTTCTGACGGGCTGGGGGGTGTTTGCGCTGGGGCGAAACCATCCCAAGGTGCGATCGATTCTCGAACAGGTGCTGTCGCGCGACATGCCGAATCTGGTTCGCATGGACTGCTCCTTGCTCGCCGGCCTGGTCGCGGAAAAACTGACTCATCACGCATGTTCGGATTCCGGCCGAGACCTGACGCGGGTCTTTTTCTGCAACTCCGGAACGGAGAGCGTCGAAGCCGCCATCAAGTTCGCCCGCTGTTATACCCGAAAGCCGCGGATTCTCTTCTGCGATCACGCGTTTCACGGGCTCACGGTCGGGTCCTTATCGCTCAACGGCTCGGACTTCTTCCGCGAACGGTTCGGCAGCCTGATGCCGGACACTGCCAAGGTTCCGTTCAACGATTTGGCCGCGCTCGAAAAGGCACTCCATGAAAAAGACGCAGCGGCTTTCATCGTGGAACCGGTGCAAGGGAAAACCTGCGCAGTGGTGGCCGATGGCTATCTGGCGGAAGCCGGCCGGCTTTGCCGCAAGGCCGGCGCCTTGCTGGTGGCCGACGAGGTGCAGTGCGGCCTGGGCCGCACCGGCAAATGGTTCGCGCACCAGCACTGGCCCGAAGTCGAACCGGATATCGTCTGCGTAGCGAAGGCGCTGTCCGGCGGCTATGTGCCCGTGGGCGCGGTGATTGCGGCGCCACGCATCATGGACTCGGTATTCGACAGCATGGAGCATTGCGTGATCCATTCGAATACCTTCGGTCAGAACGATCTGGCGATGGCGGCGGCGCTGGCAACTCTGCAGGTGATGGAAGACGACAAACTAGCCGACAACGCGGCCCGGCTGGGAGCCAAGGTAATCGCGCGGCTGACCGAGACCGGCGAGACATGCCCTTTCGTCTTCGAAGTGAGAGGCAAAGGGCTGATGTTCGGCATCGATTTCCGGCGCCCCGAAGGCTCAGTGAAACTGAAAGCCGCGTGGGATGCGCTCCATCTGCTCAACGAGGGTGTGTTCAGCCAGACCGTGATTATGCCGCTGCTGCATGAGCATCGCATCCTCGCCCAAGTGGCCGGCTATCACACCGAGCTCATCAAATTTCTGCCTCCGCTCAATATCGCGGAAGAAGATCTGGATTACTTTCTGTCCGCGATGCGGAAAGTGCTGGACGGTCTGCAGGACGTCAGTGGCAACGCCTGGAGCACGGTGCGGACGCTGGCGAAGGGCGTGGCCACTCAATTCGTGCGTTGACGACGCGCCCGGTTAATGTTACTTATCTTCACAAGACGTTAGGCCGCTTGTCCGGCTCACGCTTGCAGAGTGTGGCGCACGCACTTCCGCGACGCAGGAATGCGCCCCATTTGCGGCTACTGGCCGCCGCGGCCGGCGTGGGGCGCGGGCAGCTCCTTGCGTGGCAGTTTCTCGGCGCGCGTGGCGGCGTTGTAGACGAACGCGGCTTCGATCACGGCCATCTGTTCCATGTCCTGTTGCTGGATGCGGTCGTAGACATCCATGTTGGTGTGATGCGTCCGCGTCTCGTAATCCATCGGGTCCTGAATGAACTGGAAGCCCGGCAGGCCGACGGCGTCGAAGGATTGATGATCGGTGCCGCCGGTGTTGCGGATGGTGACGGCGCCCGATGTGAGGTCCTTGAGCGCGGCAAACCAGGTTTCGAAAATCGGACGCGCCATTTCGTTGCCTTGCAGGTAGATGCCGCGTATGCGGCCGGTGCCGTTATCGATGTTGAAGTAGACGGAGAGCTTTTCGTGCTCCGCGGTGGGCTTCATCACGGCGGGATCGGCAAAGTGCTCTTTCACATACGCCGCCGATCCAAGTAGGCCCTCCTCTTCGCCGCCCCACAAGGCCATGCGGACGGTGCGGTCCATTTTGAGGTTGGCCGACTTCAGGATGCGCATCACTTCCATGGCCAGCGCGGCGCCGGCTCCGTTATCGGTGGCGCCGGTGCCGTAATGCCAGGAATCGAAATGGCCGCCCACCATCACAAGTTCGTCGGCCTTGGCGCCGCCGGGAATCTCGGCGATCACGTTAAATGAATCCGGATTGCCGGTGATGAAACGGTTCCTGATGTCGAACGAGAGCTGCACCGGCACGTCGTGCTGCAGCAGGCGGGCGATGCGGTTGTAGTGTTCCGCGGCCACGATAACCTGCGGCGGGTTGTCGGTGTGCTCGCGATTGGCGCCGCCGCCGAATAGCGTTCCGCTATCGCCGGTGCTGGAGATCTGCACCACCACCGCCGGTTTTTCGTCTTTCCAGAATGCCTGCTGGCGCTCGCGGAAGGCGCGCATTTCCGCGAAGGTCAGGTTGGGCTGGCCGGGCTGAGCGGGAGGGCCGCCGCGTCCACCACGGCCGCCGCGTCCGCCGGTGGGGATCACGTCGAGCGTCATCTCGTTAAGTTCGTCGGCGGTGTAGCGGCGGGCCAGCGGAGTGGTGGGGAAGGGCAGCTCGCGCGGTGCGGAAACGAGCACGATCTTTCCCTCCAGCTTGCCGTGGAACTTGTCCAGATCGGCCGGCGTCGAAATCGGCGCCAGAATGGCCTCGCCGGTCACGGGGCCGTTGGTGCCCATGGTCCACGCCACCGGCATGGCGATGAGGGCTTGGTAGGTTGGTTCGACCATGCTGGCCGCGGAGTAGTCGCACTCCCAGCCGTTGCCGAACGGCCCCCACTTCTCCAAATGGACTTTGCTCAGTCCCCAATCCTGAAGCTGTCTCACGGCCCAATCGCCGGCGGCGCGGAACTGCGGCGAATTGGTCAACCGCGGGCCGTAGCGGTCCGTCAGGTTGTAGAGGATGTCCATCACCTTGGAGTGTTCAAACTCTTCGATCTTGATCGTGTGGATCGCGTTCAGGTCGACCGGTTCCGGCTGCTCGGCAAGAATCAGCAGCGGAACCGAAGCGAGCAGCGCCAAAATGGCCAGAAGAATTCTTCGCGGCATACGGGTGAGCATACCAGAGCGCGCGGGCAAACGTGCAGCTCTGCACGGGCAGACGGAGTGGAAAGCGCGATGCAACGATTGGTGTTCCAGTTCATTGCCGTTTCGGAGTAGCAACCTGGGGTCCGGTGCGCGTAAGATAGAAGTATGGCCCGAGGTTGGGAAAGCAAGTCGGTCGCGGCGCAGATCGACGCTGCTGAGAACCATAGCCGCCGCGCCCAAAAGCACAATATACTCTCTCCAGACCGGCTGGAACTCATCCGTAAAAAGGAAACGATTCTTTTGTCGCGCACGCGCATCGTGCGGGAACTCGAATCGGCACAGAACCCGCGCTACCGGGTTGTATTGGAAAAGGCTTTGGCGGATCTGGACGCGCAGTTGTCCGAAATCGTCTCCGCTTGAGGTCCCGTCAAGCGGGGCAGGGCAGAGCACAGCGCCGCGCCCACTGGGGGCGCAGGTGCGCCCTCTGGCGCCGAAGCTGGACCAGCGGATCAGCCACCAAGGAACACGCAGGAACACAAATGAAGAACAAAGTTCTTTTGTGTTCCTACGGATGCATGCGTAGCCCAAGCGGCTTTTGCTGTAACTTGCCAGTCCGCGCCGCTTTCTCCTGCTACGCTACAATCGAATTCACACACTCATTCCGATTCCACAGAGCCATTCATGAACATCCAATTTGACGAGACGAACCTGCTGGCCGAGATGGTGGGCAAGGCCCACGGCGTAACCCGCGCGGAGGTGGAGCGCGCGCAATCCAAAGCGCAGAAAGCGCTCGCCGGGTTCCGCAAGCAGAGCGAAGCGGGGCTGTACGGTTTCCCGCACCTGCCGTTTCAAACCAAAGTCATTCGGGCGATCGGCCGCTTCGCCGCGGAAGTGCGCGGCAGCTTCGACACGGTGTGCGTGGTGGGCATCGGCGGCAGCGCGCTGGGAGCGTGGGCGCTCGATTGCGGCATTCGCGGGCCGCATCCCATCCAGGGAGCTTTCACTACCGAACACCCGCGGCTGGTGATCCTCGACAACGTGGACCCGGACTTCACGGCCGCCGCACTCGCCTCGATGGACCCGCAGAAGACGCTGGTGGTGGCGATCGCCAAATCGGGCGGCACGGCGGAAACGGTGGCCACGTTCCTGATTGTGCGCGAGTGGCTGCAGCAGGCGCTGGGCGCGACCGCCGGACGCATCGTGGCCGTCACCACCGAAGGCAAGGGCGACTTGTACGAGTTGGCGCGGGCCGAGCGCTACCAGGTATTCGGCATTCCGGAAAACGTGGGCGGCCGCTTTAGCGTGCTGACGCCGGTGGGACTGGTGCCGGCGGCGCTCGCCGGCATCGATATCGTCAAGCTCTGCCGCGGCGCCGCGCGCATGACCGCCGACTGCTGGCAACCGGACCTGGAGCGGAACCTCGCGTTGCGGGCCGCGCTCTACCACTGGCTGATCTGGACGCGCAAGGACAAGCCCATTCAGGTGGCATTTCCTTACTCGAATCATTTGTGGGGCACTGCGTTTTGGTTCCGGCAATTGTGGGCGGAATCGCTGGGCAAGGCGAAGAACCGCAAGGGCGAGATCGTACACACCGGGCAGACGCCGGTCGCCGCATTGGGCTCGACCGATCAGCATTCGCAGGTGCAGTTGTACATTGAAGGGCCGAATGACAAGGTGGTCACCTTCTGGGCGGTCAAGCGCTTCCACTCGACGGGCCAGATCCCGCAGGCGCACATGAATCTGGCGGCGTTCGATTCGCTCGCCGGGCAATCTCTGGCAAAGCTGATCGACGCCGAGCGGCGCGCCACCGCGGCGGCGATGGTGGAATGCGGCCGGCCCAATTGCACGGTTACGCTCGACCGCGTCGACGAAGAACACCTGGGCGCGTTTCTGCAGATGATGGAGTTCCAGACGGCGTTTATGGGCGAGCTCTTGAACATCGACGCCTTCAACCAGGAAGGCGTGGAGCTGGGCAAGAAGCTTACCTTCGGCCTGATGGGCCGCGCCGGCTACGAGCCATACCGCGCGCAATTCGCCGCGTACGAAAAGAAGCGCGCGGCCGCGCGGTAGCGGGGCTGATCAGAACGACCGGCTCGGGCGATAGCCGGGGCGGGAGTGGATGCGGTACTTCTTGCCGACGTCGCTGACGATTTCGACGGTGATCTTGCGGAAGCCCTCATTCGGGTTGGCCGCGGGGTAGTAGGCGATGGTGTAAGAGTTGCTCATGTCCTCGCGGATGTCGTCGAACGCTTCCACCTGGCGCTGCCAGGTGCGCGCCCAATAGGCTTTTCCACCGGTGCGCTGGGCGATACGGCGGAAGACACCGCTCGAAATGGGGTCCTTGTTGACCTCGCTGGTGGAGATGACATAAATCGGGATGCCTTCGTCTTCGGCCACCGCGCGCACGTCGTCGGGAGCGATCATGCTGGCGTTGTCGGGGCCGTTCGAAAACACGATCACCACTTTGCGGCCGGGCACTTTAGCGGCGTCGCGCAGGGTCAGCAGCAACGCGTTGTAGAGCGCCGTGTCATCGCCGGCGACCGAGTTGCGCAGCCCGGCGATGGCGTCGCCATGCTCGCGGGTGAGCGAGGCCGCCCGCGACAGGTTGCGGCTGAAAGTGTAAACGGCTACCGAATCGGCGCGATCGAGGCCGCGCACGAAATCGGCGATCGCGTCCTCAGCGTAAACGAAGCCGTGGTACATGAAGTTGCTGGTATCGAACAGGACGAAGACGTTGGTGCCGACGAAGGCGTCGGGCCGTTCCATCCCCGGCACGCCGCCGCGATTGGCGTTCAGCAAGGGCGTCGCAGTGCCATCGGCGTTGATTGCCACCGGCGTGTTAGCGCCTTCGGCGAAAGTCGCAATCTTCTGCGGGATGCCATCTTCGAAGATACGGAAGTCCGCCGGTTTGAGGCCGTTGATGTAGTGGTTCTTGCTGTCGGTGACCTGGAAGCTGTGCACGACCATGTCCACCTTGACGCGGAAGACGGGCCGCTGCGGCTCCTGCGCCCGCAGTAAGGTGGCGCCGGCCGCCGCTCCCAGGAACCCTCGTCTGGACAGTGTCATTGTGGCCTCCCGATGGGGATTTCCCGGAGGGCCGCTTTTTGATCCGCCGACGCAGCGCGTGCCCGATCGCGGACCTCGTCGCCAACGGCTCGCAGCGACCGCAGCACGGCGGGCCAGTCATCCAGGTGAGAAGCGAAAATGTGCTCGACCAATTGCTGCGTCCATTGCGGAATGCGGACGTTGAGTTGCGCCGGCCGCAGGCTGAGTTCGTCGGCCAGCGCAACCCAGTACAGGTTGTTCGATTCCCAGCTTTCGGCCAGGATGCGGCTGGAATAGCCCATCAGCGTGGGGAAGGTGCGCACGTTGAGCAATTCGGGCCGGTAAGAAGTTGCCAGGGTCGGCTTGGGCGCTCCGAAGGCGCGCGAAATGGCCGCCAGGCTCACCTGCGCGGGAACTTCGCGCGAAAGGCGCTCGATCTGGGCGCGCAGCGGGGAGCGGTCGGCAGCCCGCGCCGGCTCCAGTGCGCGGCTGAGCCAGAACAGCTCGGCCGGCGTCACGTGCTCGACGGCTTCCTTCACTTGCCCGTGCTCGAGCAAACGCCGCACTTGGGCGGTGCGCACGGGCGCGGCCAGACGGCCCAACTCCGCCATCGCCGCCTCCCGCGCCGATTCATCCAACGCGGCTTCGGCCAGCAGCTCGCGCCCGTAACACAAGTTCAGCCCCATCCAATGCATTTGAGCCGGCGTGACGTTCCACCACCGCGGGATCTTGGCGCTCAGGATCATTTGCGGAACCAAGTCGCCCCAGATCAGCGCCTGCGTCTGCGTGGGCACCAGGAAATTCTGTTCGGCCTCCGCCAGAGCGTAGGGCAAAGTGGAAAGGGATCCCACCAGGCGGCCGCCGCCATTGGAAGGCCAGCCCGAGCCGAAGGGTTGGGTGGGCCTCCACAAATAGGTTTGGCTTTCGGTGCCGATGAAATCGTGGCTGCGGACGAACACCGGGTTGGTCAAGAGCACTTGAGCCCCTGGCGGAGCGTAATACGCGTAGCTCAGGCCGACCAGGGAATCGCGCAGCAGCGGCGCCAGCAGCTCCGTCAGCTCCTTGAGGCGGGCCGGGTCGCCGCCGGCCTTTTCGATGGCCAGCCGCAGGTTCAGTTTGCGCTCGGCATCCAGGTGCTTCCCGGTCCAGAAGCCGAAACTCACGCCACTACGTTCGACGACAGTGAGCGGCGCGCGCGGCAGTGGCACCTCGGCGATGCGTCCGGCCAACTTCGTCAATTGCGCCGTGGCGGCCTTGTCCGGTTGCCGGCCGCTCTGGAGCAAATCGCTCAACTGGAACAGCGTATCGAGCGAAATCAGGTGCTGCGCGTCCAGAATCCGCAGCATCTCCTCTTCCATCTCCTGGCGGGTTTCGAGGTCGTCGGATTCGGCGACGCCGGTCAGCAGGCCGACGATCCGTTCTTGGGGTCCAGCGCCGGAATCGGCGGGCTTCGCGGCATCGAGCAGCGACTGGAAGCCCCGATGGCCGGCGTCGAACACGTCGCGGGCGGAATGCACGTTCGCGAAGCGGGCGGGGATGCCGGCGAAGGCAGCGTCGGCGTTGCGGTCCTCGATGGTCTGCTGACGCACCAGGATCTGCCACAACGAGACCAGCGCCTGGAACGTCCCGCCAGCATCGGCGCGCACAATGGGGTCGCGCAGGCGCGTCAGCGCGTCGGCGGTATCCAGAAACTCGTTAATGGACTTGTCGCTCAACTGCGGCGATTCGCTGAAAATGGCGAACTGGCTGCCGTAAGTGTGCCATGAGCGCACCAGGCGCTCCACCGTGGCCACGCCGAGCGGGTTTGCGCGGCCGCGGTCAATGTCGGTCAGCGCCATGAAGATTTTGAGCGGGTCGTTTTCCACCGACTTACGGCATAGCGCGAAGAGCGCCTCCAGCAGGTCGTCCGGTTCCTTCCAGGTGGCGGCCAGCTTGGTCAGCTTCTCGTCGTAGCGGGCCTGCTGCTTGTTGCTGAACAGGCTCTTCCACACTTCCAGGCTGCCCGGCACGTGCGGTTTGCCGCCGTCGTCGAGAAGCAGCCGCGTGGTCAGCAGCATCATGTCGCTGTTGGAGCGAAATACCGGGCGCGCCGGGCCGGGGCTGGTGATTTTCCCGCGGATCGCCGCGTAGAAGCGCTTCAGGCGCGCTGGTTCCGTCAGATAGTCGCGCACCGGCGTGTTGATGCGCGCCAGCGCATCGAAGAGGCTGGCCAGCCAGCCGTCGTCCTTGGCCAGCAGTTTAACGAAAAACTCCGCTCCACGGTCCGGCGAGACGCCCACCAGCTCGCCCCAGGCCTGCGCCGAGCGCGCCCCGCCGGGCACCACCGCTTTGCCGTCGCGGAGCTCGAATTGGCCGCCGAAGAAATCCAGTACGTGCGCATACACCCGCAGATGAGCGAGCGTGCCCGCATCGTGCAGCACGCGAGCGGTGGCCGGATCCAGCTCGGACAGCCCCAGGTAGAGACGGCACAGCGAGGGATCGGAGATCAAGTTTTCGAGGAAATCGGGCTCCTTGCTCCCCGCGGTCCAATAAGCCGGGCCGAACATCGCCGGCACGGGCGTGGGATGAAAATCATAGGTGAAGGGGCGGTTGGTGCGCAGCGCCTCTTCCAGGCGGTTCACCGGAAAGCCGGAATCGGTGGTCAAGAAAGCCCGTCCGGCGTTCACCGTCTCCAGCACCACGTCCGAGCCGCACGCGCCGCGCATGCGGAAACCGAGGATGCGCAACAGCTCGGCGGCGTTGGGCGAATCGCAATTGGGCACCTGAATCGCATACTGCGCCCCGGCGAGTTTTTCCAGCTCGTGCGCCTGCGCCAGATAACGGCGCAGCAGCTTGAGGTACTCGGTCTGCTCCAGCGCCTCGTTGCTGCGCGTGGCCTGGTAGCCGCTGGTGACGATATTCCGCGCCAGCAGCGGCAGCACGTCCTCGGGCGCCGCTGCGGAGGGAATGGCGGCCATGCGCGCGAAACCCCGCATCGGTCCGGGTACGGAGATGGTGGGCCATGCTTCGCGCGGATCGCTCGAAGAGGCGGGAAGCGGCTTGCCGGTGATGGAGCGATAGGACTCGCCATCGCGCGCCAACGCCTCGCCGTCTCCGGCCAGCAGATCGAGGATCACCAGCCGGCGCGCGATCTCGGCTTCCTCCGCCGCGCCGCCGGCCCGGCGCACCTGCGCCAGGAGCCTGGCATATACGAGGCGCGCTTCCGGCTGGCCGTACTGTTCCAGAAACTCCGCGTAGGATTTGAGGGCAGCGGCACTGCCGGGATTCTTCTGAACGGCGGAGGCCAGGACGCTGCGCGTCTCATCGGCATCGACGGCGGCTCCCAGTTGGCCGGTCTGCGCAGCGTTCTGCCAGGCCGGTAGAACAGAAAGGGAAAACAGGCCCGCCGCCACGGCAATCGACAACATCTTCATCTATCCCTCCCCAACTGTCCAATTACTCTACCATGTCCACGCATGAATTGGCAGTCGCGAAGGCATCGCTGTAGCCATAGGGGCCGGGCATGCCCGGCCAAGCTTCTCACCGGCACACTCTTCCGCCGAAGGGAACGGGAGATCGTGTTCAAAAAACGACCGGAGTTGCGGGCGCGGTGCTAGATACGCAACGGCGCGCGGGCCGGGCGTGCCCCGGCCCGTGCAAATCGCGTGTCCGGCGCTTACTCGATGGTGGGACCGAAGTAGCCTTGCGCCAGAGCCGGTTCGGCTTCGAGCGCCTTGCTCCAGCAGGAACGGGCTTCATCGCTCTTGCCGGTCGATTCCAGAATGCGGCCCAGGTTCAGCAGGGCCTCCGGCATATCCGGCTGCAACGACAGTGCATCCCGATAGAGGCGGACGGCCTTCTCCGGCTGATCGGCTTTCTCGTACATCAGCCCGGCGTTATACAGAATTTCGGGCGAACGCTCGCCGAGATCGATCAGGCGCACATGGTGTTCCAGCGCGGTGTTGAAGTCGCCGGATTGGATCGACAGGGCCGCGATGCCGCGCAGCGCATCGATGCTCTTCGGGTCGGCTTCGAGCATCTTATCGTACAGCCGCTCGGCGTGTTCCTTGTCTCCCATGCCGGAATAGGCCAGAGCCAGGTTGGCTTGCGCTTCGGGCCAATACGGACGGTACTTCAGGCAGCCTTCAAACGCCTCCACGGCGCCGCGGAAGTCCTCCCGCTTAAGCCGCAGGTAACCCATCCGGAAGCGGGCTTCCTCTTCTTTCGGGGCTCGCTCCAGCACCTGCCGGTACCAGCGCTCGGCCTCATCGTACTGGCCGGCATGTTCGAGCAGCAGGGCCACGTTCCACATCGGCGCCAGCGCATCGGGCTGGGCCGCCATGGCGCGATCGTAGTCCGCGCGGGCAGCGACCATGTCGCCCAATTGTTCGTGCACGACGCCCAGGTTGGTGTGCGCCTCGGAGGATTGCGAACGCAGTTTGATGGCCTCCTGGTAAGCTTCCGCCGCCGGCTGCCAGCGTCCGGACTTCTGGTGCGCCAGCGCCAGGTTGAACCAGGCTTCGAAGTGGCCCGGCACCGCGTTGACCAGGAGGTTGCAGAACTTAGCGGTGAGCGCATGCTCATCCGATGCCGCCGCCCAGGCCGCCAGTCCTTCCAGCGCCACCGTGGACTCGGGTTTGAGTTCCAGCAGCCGCTCGGAATACTCGCGCACCATGTCGAAGTCCTCCTTCGACATGCCGATCAGCACCAGGTTCGCCAGCGACTCTTCCGAGTCCGGGTTGCGTTCGATGATCTTCTGGTAGATTGCCGCAGCTTCGTCGGCGTGGTCGAGCGATTGCAACGCCGCCGCCTTGCCGAACAGGGCGTCTTCATGCTGCGGCGCCGTCGCCAGGCAGTGCTCGAAGCTGAATAGGGCGCTCTTGGGATCCTCGAGGCGCAGGTGGCACACGCCCAGCCCCAGGTGTGCGTCCAAATGAGCCGGATCGAGAGTCGAGGCCTTACCAAAGGCCTCCGCCGCTTCTTCCCAAGCGCCGAGGCGCTCGAGACAGACGGCCAGGTTGAACCAGCCCATCGCATACTGCGGCTTGATCTGCGTCAGGGCGCGGTAACTCTTGGCGGCTTCCTTATAGTCGGCCAACTCGAATTGGATGTGCCCCATCGCCCGATAGATTTCGGGCGAGGCTTCGTTAGCGGCGATGGCGCGCTGCAACTGTTTGAGGGCTTCATCCCGCTTGCCGGCCAAGTGCAGAGCGACCGCGCGCGCCAGGAAGCCGGGCCCGCTTGTGGCGGCCGTTTCCTTCTCCTGAAAGTCCGGCGCCGGGCCTCGCAAGGGCTGCACCTTAGCGCTGGTTCGAATTGGGTTGCTGCTCATTTTCTTCAGACCTCCTTACTGGTCGGATCCGTCTGCCACCAGACGCACCCAATAGAGACGCGCCCGCTGATCCGGTGCGCCCAAAAACCCTACTCCGCCAGTTGCGAGGCGGTTGTCGCTCCATCGCTCGATGGTTTCGCCATCTATGGAAACTGTGAAGTCGTTGCCCCTCACCCGCGTGAGGATGGTAACCGCCGCCCTGGGACCGCCCGCCTGACGGACCGGTGTGGTAACGCTTAATCCGGGCACGTCCTCGATTACCGAGGACCGTGTGAAGGTGCGGCCCTGCGGCGAAGTCGAGAGAGTCGCCAGATGGTAGTTCTGCTCGTCGGCGGCGCGGAATACCCAACTCAGGCTCTTCTGGTCGATACGGGCCAGAAACTCGAGATCATAATCGATCATACCGAGCGACGGGGCGAACAGCGCCAGAGCGCCGGGGCGCACGCCCGCTACATCGACTTTCCAATCGCCTACACCGCCAAGCCAATTTCCCAGGCCGGCGTCGAAGCGGTCTTCCAGGCGGATGGCCTCCGCTCTTGGCTGTTTCGCCTGTTTCGTTTGGGTGCGCTGCTGCTGCTGCGCCGCCTTGGGCGACGCAGCTTGCGACACCGGAAGCGCGGGCATGCCGCTTTGTATCTTGAAAATCGAATAGCCGAAAGGCGCCTCTTGCGGCTCAAACGATACCGTCGAGAAGCGCGGAACCAGGTCGTACACCTTGGGACTCACGGGAACCGCGCGCGTTCCTTCGCGGCTCCACGCGGCGCACCGCACGTGCGCGTCTACGGCGTGGCCCGCGGCCAGGACGACTCCGGGCAGGTTCGATCCAGTCCAATCGATGGCAGCAGCGCGTTGCGCCATGCGGTAATCGCGGGTTGCCCGGCCCACCCGCCGCACGGCACCGCCCGCCATGCCGGGCAAAAGCCCGCGCGTAGGCCCATGGGGCAGGGACACGGCACGAAGCATCGGCGTGATGAGCGGCGTTCGGGACTGCGGTGTGAGACCCTCTTTCACGAAGATATGCGGCGTCAAGACACCGGGCCAAATCAACTCGGGCGCGCGCCGCGCGAGGGCCAGGGCGCGCAGTTGCCTCTGCGGCGGCTGGATCGGCTGGCTCCCCGCCGCCCGCACGCGCCGTCCCACGTGCATTGGCAATGCGAGCCACTTGGGCGGCTCCGCGCCGCGCTGGTAGGTGGCTCCGCCCATCGGCTGCCGCTGCGCTTCGCCCGATAGCACTGCGCGCGCCGCCCGCCGCCGCGGCAATGGGAAGCCCCGCCGGCGGGCTTTCAGCGAGCGTGATCCATCCCAAACCCGCGGGGGCCGCTGGCGCGGCAGCGTCACCGGCATCTTGTGTTCCGGCGGCTCGCGCAGCATCAGTGTAGTCGCTTCTCCACCGCCTCGCAGATACCCGGAGCTGCGCGGAGCGTGCTTTTCTTTCTGGCTGCGCGCCTGCGGTGAAAAGAACTCGCCGCCGCCCCGCATCTCCGCCTCCAGCAACGGCCGAATGCTGCGCATGTGGTTGGCTGGGGGCGCCGGCTCAGCCAAGCGCATACTCCGATGGAAGCCGTGTCGCTGCAAAGAAGCCAAACTCTCCGCTTGCGCCGGCATCACTGTTTTCAAGTTCTCGCGCCGCCGCATCAGCGTTGCGACTTTGTTGGCCTCCTGCAGCCGGTCCATCCCCAGTCGCAGCCCATACTGATTACGGTGCTCCCGCGAACAGAAGTCACCGCCGGCGCCCACCCAGATTCTGCTGAGGGGCCGTCCGCACAGTTGGCACGTTCTGGCGCTCATTCCCGGTTATTATAGACGTACAAATTTGAAATTGCTAGTGTGATTGGCGACAGTATTCCTCTGATAACTAAAGCGAATTACGGGTTATATATCTAGATAGCTATCGGCTAAAACACTACCGATGAGTACCGTTGATTTTGGTTAATAGAGTGAATTTTAGGGTATATATTGCTTGGATTTCCGGTAAAATTGACCCGTGTAGTGAATTGCCCAAAATTTCAGCGGGCGGAGGCTAATAGAGATGGTTGAGTCAACAGCACGGCGGGAACGCGGCGAGCCGAAATCCGCGCCCGTGGCTACTTATCTTTGGGAGGTTCCGCAGAAGCCGGTCGCAGTGCGACTCGCCTTAGAGATCATCGACCGGATGGAGTCCGAAGTCATTGAGAACTTCCGCTCTCTGACGTCACGAGGATCGGAGATTGGCGGCGTGTTGCTGGGCTCCGTGATTCCAGGCAGCCCTCTGACGGTGCTTGTGCAGGGTTATGAGACGGTCCCGTGCGACTACACCCGAGGGCCGCTGTATCGTTTGTCGGATGCCGATCTGGGACGTTTCGAACGGGTGATCGAACAGCACAGCGGGCCCGGCAACCTTCCGGTAGCGGGATTCTTCCGCGCCCACAGCCGCAAGGGCCTCAGTCTGGATGCGGACGATCTGGCGTTTCTCGATGCGCGCTTCCGCGCGCCCCATCACATCGCCATGCTGGTGCGGCCGTTTGCCACTAAGACCAGCGTGGGCGGCATTTTCATTCGGGAAGACGGCACATTCCACGGCGAGCCCAGCTATCTGGAGTTTCCATTCCGCTCCGCGCAATTGACACCGTCGCTGTGGACGCCACTCGAGGCCGCCCCGGCGCCGCCGCCGCCGGCCAGTCCGGCGAATGCCGCAGCCAGCGCTCCGCCGGCCGCCAAGCCAGTTGTCCGCCCCCAAGTTGTGCCGATCGGCCTGCGTCGCGATACCGCCGCTTCCGCCGATGCGAAGGCTTCCACGCCGCCCGCCGACAAAACCGACCGGAAGGCGCCGGAAACCAAGCCGGCCGCGCCGCCGGCCAAGCCGCTCGCTGCTACCGAGCCGAAGCCGGCTGCCCAGGAAGTCAAGGTGACCGCCGCGGTGACGAAAGACGCTCCGGCCGTCAAACCGGCCGAGCCGGCCCCCGCCGCCAAAGTGGCTCCCGAGAAGGCGCACGCTAAACCGCTGTTGGGGACGTTGAGCGGCGAAGTGCCGGCCGAGTCGCAGGGCAGCCGAAAGCTCATGTTGGTGCTTGGCGGCATAGCCGTTATGGTGGCCGTTCTGGTTGCACTGTTCCTCTATCCTGGCTACATGATGCGCCCGCATCAGCCCACCGGTATGGAGTCGCAGGTCGCCGAGTTGACGCTGCGGGTGGAACCGAGCGGCACGGATCTGCTACTCACCTGGAACAAGAATTCCGCCGCCATCGCCAACGCCAGCCACGGCGTATTATCGATCAACGATGGGGACCGGCATGAAAACTACGACATGGACGCCAACCAGCTCACCACCGGCAGCATCGTTTACACGCCGCAGACCGGCGACGTCAGCTTCAAGATGGAAGTGACGGGGAAAGACCAGACCAGGACGATGACCGAGTCGGTGCGGTCGTTGCGCACGCGGCCGTCGCCGATGCCGGACGGCAAATCTGCCCCCGCCAACCCGGTCCTCGCGAAGACGAACCCGGCGCAGCCTTTGCCGATTGGCGCTCCCGCCAATGCCGAGCCGGGCACACCGGCATCCACCACGCCGGCAGAAGTGACACCGGCACCGCCGGTGAAGGCCGCTCCCAAGGCATTCAACGCGGATTCGCTGGCGCGGCGGCTGCGCCCGGCCAGCCCGACCGAGATTGCCGACGCGGGCTTGGGTGCCGCTCCCGCGCTGCCCGCCGGCGTCAACGTGAATACGAATCTGAGCATGCCGTTTGCCAACGCGCCTGCTCCGGTTGCTCCTGCGCCGCCGCCAGCCGCTGTGAAGAAGCCCACCGCGACGGGTGGCAAGGTCGCCCCAGCTCAACTGCTCTACCACAAAGACCCGGAGTATCCTACGCCCGCGCGCCAGATGGGCGTCCATGGCCAAGTCGTGCTGGAAGCCACCATTGGCACCGACGGCAAGGTCACCGCCGTGAAGATCATCTCCGGACACCCGCTGCTTGTCCCGGCCGCCAAGGCAGCCGTCATGCAGTGGCGCTACAGACCGACATTGCTCGACGGGAAGCCGGTGGAAAACACCAGCCAGATCACTTTGGACTTCAGCGCCGCCCACTAGCGCTACCAGGGGAAACAGACGCGAAGTCTCGCAGGCTTTCGGCACGAAAACGCGTGGGGCAGGACGGCTTGCAGTTCGCTGCGCCACAGTTGTTTTAGTGGGGGAACGGTGTCTTGTTTCTATTGAGGCGTAGGCCTGCGCGGAATGTCTCGACCGGAGTATGCAGCCGGTGGCGCACGGACTTTGCGCCGAGTGAAAACCCGGCACGCAATGCACCAGATCCACTGGCCCACCCAGGCCTACAGTCGACCTTGACGAAATATTTACCATCGGATGGAAGGTCAGGTACTAGACTGGTACTGAGCCGTTAATATAAACTCGGGCCGACCACATTGGCCGGTGGGCACAGCGGCGCGCGGTGGGCGATAATACTGAGAATCGGGCCTGAAGCGACGCACTAAACTACCACCCGGCTCGTCCGGAGGGGTATCGGCAAATGCAGGCAGCCCAACAATCAAGAAAGCAAATCCTGGTGGTCGAAGATGAAGGACTGATCGCCGACGACATTCAGCGGCGGTTGGAGCGATTGGGCTATGCGGTGCCCGCGGTCGCGAGTTCGGGTGAAGAAGCGCTGCGGTTTGCGCGAAGCATTCCTTTCGACCTGGTGCTGATGGACATCCGTCTGCAAGGCGGGATGGACGGCATCGCCACTGCTCAGGCGTTGAAGGACGAGTTGCAGGCGCCAGTGGTTTACCTCACGGCGCACGCCGACGCGGACACAGTGAGCCGGGCAACGGTGACGGAGCCGCTGGGCTACATTCTGAAGCCGATTGGCGACCTCAATCTGCGCAGCACGGTGCAGATTGCCCTCTACAAGCATGAGATGGAGCAGCGCGTGCGAGCCAGCGAGGCCTGGCTCTCGACCACCCTGCGCAGCGTGGGCGAAGGAATCGTCGCCACCAATGCAGCCGGCGAAATCGTCTTTGTGAATGCCGTTGCGGAGCGGCTCTCCGGCTGGACCAGCGCCGAGGCTTTGGGCCACCCGCTGATGGACGTTCTACAGCTCAACCATGAGTCCACGGGCCGCGCAGCCGGGGATCCCGTCCTCGACCTGTTGCCGGACGAGCGCCGATCCTACCTGCTGATTTCGAAGACCGGAACCAGCACGCCGGTGGAAGTCAGTTATTCCGAGAACCAGTCGCAGCGGGAGCGGCTGGGCTCAATCCTGGTGGTGCGGGACATTCTGGTGCGCAGGGAGATGGAAGGCCGGCTGATCCAATCGCAGAGGATGGAGGCGATCGCTAACCTGGCGGGAGGGCTGGCGCACGACTTCAACAATCTGCTGATGGTGATCTTGGGGTACGCCGAAGAGCTGGAGACGGACCTAAAAAACGGCCGTGACCGGCAGCGGGCCACTGAGATTAAACAAGCCGCCACACTGGCCGGTTCCATCAGCAAGCAGTTGCTGACGCTGAGCCGCCGGGATCCGTCGAGCGCGGAGGTGCTCGACATCAACGCGGTAATTGGCGAGATCCAACCCCTCGTCGCGCGCAGCCTGGGGACGGGCCGCACGCTCCGCCTGGAGTTGGGCTCGTCCGCCGGATTGGTGCGCGGCGACCGCAACCGGTTGAAGCAGGTATTCCTCAACCTGGCGCTCAACGCGCGGGACGCGATGCCGCGGGGCGGGGAGATGCGGATCACGACTTCGCCGGTCGACATCGGCGCGGAGCACGTGAGATGGCGCGACTGCCGGCCGGGACGGTACGTGCGAATTCGGGTAACGGATTCGGGGCAGGGAATGGACGCGCCAACGCTGGCCCGCATCTTCGAACCATTCTTCACCACCAAGCGCTCCGGCACCGGAACTGGCCTCGGCTTGGCGGTGGTGCACGCCATCATCGTGCAAAGCGAGGGCTACATCAGCGCATCGAGCGAAATCGGCAAGGGTACGAGTTTCGAGATCCTGCTGCCGCGCGCGGAACAGCCGCAGAAGGTGGGCGAGTCGCGGCAAATGGCCGAGACGAACGAACCGGCGCCGACGGTTCTGCTGGTCGACGACGAGGATGGCGTCCGGCGGCTGATGCATAGTTGTCTGCAGCGGGAAGGCTATCGACTCTTGCAGGCGCGCGACGCCGAGGAAGCGGAACGGATCGCCAAAGCCTGTCCCGGGCCGATCCACGTTCTGGTCACCGACGTGGTGATGCCCGGCATGTCCGGATTGCAACTGGCGGCGCGGCTGAGGCCGCTGCGCCCGGAGATGAAAACGCTTTTCGTTTCCGGATGCGCGCACGATGAACTGGGGGGCGCCGCGTTGCCGCTTGCGGAAGTGCTGTCGAAACCATTCTGGCCGCTGGAACTGGCGAGGCGGGTGCGGACCTTGCTGCAACGGCCGCCGGCCCTCGCGCGATGATCGAACGGCGGGAGGAGAGGCTATGATGCACGGCAAGAGGATGCCGCCCGCGGTGGGCTATGGAGTGGCCGTCCTGCTGGCTGTGCTGGCGCAACTGTCGCGCCTCCCGCTTCATCCGCAAACCCTGATTCCTTACATTACATATGCTCCCTTCATCCTGTTGAGCGCCTACCAGGGCGGGTTGGGGCCGGGAGTGTTGACAACGATTCTCTGCACGCTCGAGTCGCTGTACTTTGCGACCGAGCCAGTCGGGAGTTTCCAGGTGCGAGACCCGCAGGACTGGCTGGGACTGGGAGCGCTGGCATTGTCCGGCGTGGTCGCCAGCGCGCTGTTCGACCGTTTGCAGCAGGCGCAGAGGGCGGCGGCCGCGGCGGAACAGGCGCGCTCGGAAATGGCGCGTGAACTGGAGGCGCGGCGGCGGATGCTGGAGTCCGTGATTGAACACTCGCCGGTATCGATCGCCCTGTTGCGCGGACGCGATTTCCGGTTTGAACTGGTCAACCCGGCATACCAGGCGTTAGCGCCGGGCGAGCCGATGGCCGGGAGAACTACGGCCGAAGTTTGGCCCGAAGCAGCGGCGATACTTGTGCCGCTGCTTGAGAAGGTCCGTGACAAGCAGATTGTGCACCACGCCACCGGGCTGGCCGTTCCCAGGCGCCGCGGGCCCGGGCTGCCGCCGGAAGAGCGCTATTTCGATTTATCGTACGTGCCGCTGCCGGTTGCGGGGCTGCCGGCTTCCGAGGCGGAAGAGGGACAGGTGCTGGTAGTGGTCAGAGAGGTCACCGAGCAGCAGCGCGCCGCAGCCGCTTTGCGTAGCACGCTGCGCGAGCTGGAATCGGCCTTGGCGGAGAAAACCGTCCTCCTGAAAGAGGTCCATCATCGCGTAAAGAACAACCTGGCGGTGATTGTCAGCCTGCTGGGCATGAAGGCCGGCGCAATTGAGAGCGCCGAGGCTCAAGGGGCGCTCGAGGACAGCCAGCAGCGGGTGCGGTCGATCGCTTTGATCCACGAGCATCTTTCCGGAAGCGAGCACTTGGACCGGATCGCCTTTGCCGAATACGCCGAGCAACTCGTGCAGGAATTGGGCGGCGTGTATGGCATTGCGGCGCGGCGCATCGCGATCCGTTTGGACGCCGAACCGATTGAGATCGGCATACACCGCGCCGTTCCGTGCGCGCTGATCCTGAACGAGCTGGCGACCAACGCGTTGAGGCACGCCTTCCCAGGCGAGCGCAGCGGCGAGGTTCGGATTTCGTTGCGGCAGTCGGCACCGGGAGAATTGGAGTTGAGCGTTGAGGATAACGGCGTCGGCTGCCCGCGAATCGCGCCAGAGCGCAACGGGAAATCGCTAGGGTTGCGGATCGTCGAGATCCTGGCCAAACAACTGGGGGGATCGCTGGAGCAACCCGAGTGCGTAGGAACGCGTTTCGTGTTGCGGTTCCGTGCCGGGACCTCACGCCGCGTGGTGACGGTCCGCAGAGGCGAAGTCCCGCCGGAAGGCTCAAGCGCGCCGTTCTAACTTCCGATAACCGATATTATGTAAACTTATGCGCCCGGCGCACACTGTTCTGTATCGCCACTCGGCACCGTCCTCTTCCGCTTCCCAAACGAACAACAAACAAAGAAACCATTGAGTAAGCCGCTCTGATCGAAACAATTACCCGAACTGTGTCGCGCCGGTACGCCAGAAGGGATTGCGCCGCTCTGCCCCGCCGTCCCCTTTTCCATCCGATGACGCCCTGAACGGCGATTCGGCAGACGCCACCGCAGCAGCTACAAAAAACGGCCCGGCCTCCGCTGAATGAGGCCGGGCCTATGGGAAGAAATCTGATGCTCTCTGAAAAAACCCTTTCCCTCAGCGATGGCTGCTGCTCCTGGCAGGACCGGAGGCGCGATGGCCACTGCTTCCGCGGCTGGCCGGGCCGCTGGCGCTACCGCTCGACCGCGGCGTATTGGAGGACGGCGCGCTCCGCGGCTGGCTCGGCGCGCTGTTCGCGGGCGCGTTGTAGCGCGGGCTGCCGCCCGAGTACGGGCTGTTGCGGTATCCCGAGTTTGGCTGGCCGAACCGCTGCCAGCCGCTCGAAGAAGACGACGACCGCGTGTTCTGGCCGCCCGCGTTCGACTGCGTGCCCGGCGCGCCGAACCGGTTCCAGCCCGCCGAGCCCGAACTGCCGTTGGCTCGGGCTGCCCCGCTCGCCTGAGATGTAGACCGGTTCACACCCTGCGACGCCATGCCGCGGGCACCCGCAGCAGCCTGCGGAGAATGAAAGAACGTGGTGTGGCCGGTGCTTCTCGGCACGTACGACGCCGCGCGGCTGGAGAACCGCGTAGCAGCGCTTCCAGCCGCCAGTGGAACGGCACCGCGGATCATTCCAGCCGACGCGAACTGCGCCGCCGTGGGCCGCACGATGCCGGAAACTCGCCCGTTCTGGAAGTCATGCACCGAAAGCCCAGTCACGCCATTGGTGACACGTGCGTTCTGATAGGCATTTCTGATGTTTACGCCGGTAATATTCATGGAACGGTTGATGTATCCGGCGGAACCGTAGAATCCCCTGCCCCACCACGGGTGGAAGACTTCATACGGCGCCAGCGCCACCCAGCCTATGTTGCCGAAACCAAAACCAACACCGAAACCAACTCCACCGCCGAAGCCGAAGAAGCCGACCAATGCCGGTGACCAATAGTGCGGCATACCGAAAACGCCCGGATACCACAGCCAGCCGAAACCGGTTCTCCAGAACCAGCGGCCATAGTGATACGGAGCCCAGCCCCAAGGATCGGCGCTGACCCAGGTCCAGCCATACCAATCCAACCACTCCCACTGTCCCAATTGATACGGCGCCCAACCGGGCGCGACTTGCGGTTGCCAGACGTTGCCGTAATCGGGCGTGTAGACCCAGCTCCCGTTATTGTCCAAATCCTCGGAGCCGTAAACTCCCTGCGGCACGCGCTGCGCGCTGCGCGATTGCGTGAGCACGCGGTCGCGGCTGTCCGACCAGGCGTCCCAGGCATCGCCTGCCGGAGCGGCCACTATCTGAAACTCAGGATCGGCGGTGGAACCGCGGGCGATCATCATTTGTCCGGCGCTCACCCACTGCGAACCGCGGGGCGAGAAAACCTCGACGTCCCCTGCCCTGACGGTGAGCTCCGTTTGGCCGGATTCGGTGACGGAAATGCGATAGATCCCGACCTTCGTGGGTCTTACAGAAATATTCGGAGTATCCACCTCAGCATTTGTGCTGGAAGGCCTTAACACACGGTAGGTTAAGGTGCCGTGAGAGAGCTCAATTTGAAGCCGGCCTGCCTCGAGCGCCGCGATTCTGATTTCCGCAGTACCACCCAGGCGGAGCAGATTAGCCGAATCAAACTCGACTTCGGCCCGCGAGTTGGGGCCGGTAGAGATGTGATCGTCGGCCAGCAGTGGTGCATTGATGATGCCTGCCACCCAGCCGGCATCGCCGCGGCGCACCGAAACCTGGCCGTCCATGACGCTGATGCGGGCGACGCCGTGTTGCTGATCGCCGGCATCCTGCGCCTGGAGAGGTGCGGCGACGCCAGCCGTGAGAGCGGCTGCCAGAACCCATCCCATCGAGCGAAGCTGGATGCGAACCATGGCGGATTCCTTTCTAACGTCCGGTGACGGAGGAGCACGGAGGCTGCCAAAGGACAACGGTAAGTTTTTCAGATAGTTACGGGTCTCCAGGCGAGCCCGGGACTGGCCGAAAACCACCAGCCTGGCTGCGTTGGAGCAGGCCTGGAGCGGATCTGCCTCCCGGCACGCGGGTAAGATGATAGGGTGACCAAGCGCGCTCTGTTTCCATTTGCCGCCGCAGCCCTCGTCTGGCCGACCACCGCGCAAGTTAAGACCGATGGGGATCCGGAGAAGGCGGGCGTCGTCATGAAGATCTATCCGGGCGCGGAAAAGATCGGCGTCATCATCGGCGGGGAGGCGTTCACGGAGTTCTTCGTTGCCGGCGCGACCGTCACCAAGCCCTATCTGCATCCGCTGCGCGCGCCCTCCGGCACTTATGTAACGCGCATGTGGCCAATGGAGAAGGTAGCCGAAGAGGCGGCCATCGCCAAACCCGACCACCCGCATCAACGCGGTCTGTGGTTCGCCCACGAGAAGGTAAACGGCCTGGATTTCTGGAATAACGAAGCCAGCTACACCACGCCCAATCGCGGCAAAATCGTCCTCGCCAAGCTGGACGAGGTGAGCGGCGGGAAGGACCAGGGCACGATCGCCGCCACTTTCGATTGGACCGATCTGGCGGGTCACAAGCTGCTGACCGAATCGCGGCGGATGATATTCTATGCCGATCCGAAGCTGCGCCTCATCGATTTCGACATCACTCTCACTGCGGCGGCGGACGCCGTGACCTTCGGCGACGCCAAGGATGGCGCTTTCGGCATCCGCATGCGGCCGGTCCTGCAAGAAGCCGGCGGCACCGGTCACATCACCAACGCCGACGGCCTGGCGGGCGAGCGGCAGCTTTGGGGAAAACCATCCAACTGGTGCGACTACTCCGGTGCAGTGAACGGCGAAAAGGTGGGAATCGCGATGCTGGACCACCCGGAAAATCCCCGCCACCCTGTGCGCTGGCACGCGCGCGGTTACGGCCTGTTCGCGGCCAACCCGTTTGGGCTGGCAGCCTTCACCGGCGATAAGACCAAGGACGGCTCGTTGACCATGGCACCGGGCCAATTCGTCCGCTTCCGCTATCGGGTCATCATCCACGAGGGCGATGCGCAGGACGCCGGTATCGCCACCCAGTGGGCCAAGTACTCAGCCCGGAAGTGAAGCCGCGCGGCATAAGTAGCGTCCTGTGATGACCGCCTTCCATCCGCTGTTCCACAACCCGCACCTGCAGACCATCGCATCGCACTTCTGGCGGCGGCCGCGCACCCCGCACCGGCGCGAGCGGCGCGTCATCGAAACAGAACCAGGCGTTTGTGTACTGGTGGAATCGCAGCGTCCGGAAGTGGCGTCGGGCGAGATCGTGATGGTGCATGGCCTGGAGGGCTCGGGCGAGGCGGGCTACATCGAAAGCCTCGCCGCCACCGCGCTTCGCTCCGGCTACGCCGCGCACCGGTTCCACATGCGCACCTGCGGTGGCACCGCGCACCTTTCGCCGACGCTGTACCACGCCGGCCTGACCGGCGATCTGGCCGCGGTGCTGCGCGTGTTCCGCCAGGAGGGCCGGACGCCGGCCTTCGTCGTGGGGTTCTCGCTGGGCGGGAACGTGGCGCTGAAGCTGGCCGGGGAACTGGGCGAGTCGGCCGCGGAAATCATGCGTGGTGTCTGTGGCGTGTCGGCGCCGCTGGACCTGGAGGCCGCGGCGCGGCGCGTCGCCGCTCGCGACAATCGCTTATATGAGCGCCGCTTCGTTCGCAAGATGCGTCAGCGCCTGCTCTCGACCGGCCGTTACCAGGCGGCGGATCTCGCCGGCCTGGATTCGCTGGTCGCAATCGACGACCGCATCACCGCGCCGTCGTTTGGCCTGGGCACGGCGGACAATTACTACCGCACGCAATCAGCGATCGGCTACGTGGACCGGATTCGCGTGCCCGCGCTGCTGATACAGGCCAAGGACGACACGATTGTGCCGTGGCGGATACTCGATCATCCTGCGGTGCGCGGCAATCCGCACATTCAAATTGTCCTGACCGAACACGGTGGCCACCTCGGCTTCCTGGCGCGCGGCGAGCACCGATTCTGGCTGGACGAGGCGATCTTGGGTTGGATTCGCGAACGATAATGTGCCCAAAAAAACGCGCCCGCAAACGGGCGTTGGCAAGCTGAAGCATGCCCCACCCTACCGCAAAAGCGCTTCGGCCCCGCGCTGGATGAGGGCGGCGGCGGCTCCGCCGGCGAGCGCGGAAACGGACGTTGCGGCGGCGCCCTTGCGTTTCCACTCTTCGTGCACGGCATGATAGCCCAGGTAAACCAGCCAGCCGGCGGTGAGGCCCAGCGGATAGATGGTCCAAAGGCTACCCAGGTGCGGCGCCAGCGCGAGAGCCAGCGCACCGCCAGCCAGCGTCGAGCCTTCCGCCAGCAAACACCAGAGCAGCGCCACGGTTCGCGACGGAACGGCGGCCCGCATCACGCCGCCCAGAGCGACTCCCTCCGGCACTTTGTGCAGCGCGATTGCGATTGGCACGGCGACGCGCAGACCGAGCGGAGCGGCGTGCTGCACCACGGCCACGCTCCAGCCGTCCAAGAAGCTGTGCAGCGCCGCGGCGATAATCAGCGGAGCCGCAAAGCCGTGCAGCTCAGTGCCGCACGCGCCATGATCGTGATCGTGCGCGCAACTGGGGCAAATCGGGTACGCGTAGCGATTGATGAGGAACAGCGCGCCGTAGCCGCCGGCGCACAGCCCGAGCGTGAGCAGCCAAGTGGAATCCTCGGCCAACTCCGGCAACAGGCCGAACAGCGCCACGCCGATTAGCACGCCAGCGCTGAACGGCACCACCACGGCGATACGGCTACGAAGGCCGGTGAGCCAGATTCCCAGCGCCGCGCCCGCGCACCCCACCAACGCCGCCAGCGCCGGCGGCGCAATTCCGGATTGGAGCCAGATGAAGGCCAAGCTCTTACTCTAGCAGGAGCGCCGCGGCCCTCCCATGCTTCGGCCGCAGGTGCGGCTGAGCGAGCGCCACTTGAGCGATTGCCACTGATCGGGTACGATGCCACAGGATGCGGGCGGCCGATGAGCAGTGGCCCAACGAGCCCCGGCCCGCATCGCGCCAACGCCGCGCGTGTAATGCGCCCCGCCTTTTGGGTTCCGGTCCGGGCGTTCCCCGCCCTATCGCGAGATGCCTAATTGCGTGAGCAGCCAGGCGTATTCGAACGACTGGTCCTGCAAGCGGTCGTAACGGCCGGAAGCGCCGCCGTGGCCGGCGGGCTCCATCTTGATCTTGAGCAGCAGCGGATTCGAATCGGTCTTGAGGGTGCGCAGGCGCGCGACGTATTTGGCCGGCTCCCAGTACATCACCTGGCTGTCGTTGAAACTGGTCGTGACCAGTATGGCCGGATAGGCGCGCCGTTCCAGGTTGTCGTACGGGCTGTAAGTCTTCATGTAATCGTAGTCGGCCTTACGGTTGGGGTTGCCCCACTCGAGGTACTCGCCTACGGTGAGCGGCAAGGACGCATCCATCATGGTGTTCATCACATCGACGAAGGGCACCGCCAGGTGCACGGCGCGGAACAGATCGGGCGCCAGGTTGACGGCCGCGCCCATCAGAAGGCCACCTGCGCTGCCGCCTTCAATGGCCAGCCGGCTGGGCGAGGTCCACTGCTGCGCCTCCAGATACTTGATGCCATCGACGAAATCGAAGAAGGTGTTCTTCTTCTTCATCAGCATGCCGTCTTCGCGCCACTGCTCGCCCATTTCATCGCCGCCGCGAACGTGAGCGATGGCAAAAGCCACACCGCGGTCGAGCAGCACCAGTCGCGGGGCGGAAAACGTGGGCGGTGTGCCGATGCCGTAAGCGCCGTAGCCGTGCAGCAGCAGCGCGCCCGAGCCATCGCGCGGGAAACCTTTGCGATAGACGATGGAAATGGGAACCTGGACGCCATCGCGCGCGGCCGCCCACAGGCGCTCAGTCGCGTAGTTCGACGGGTCGAAGCCGCCCGGCACTTCCTGGCGCTTGCGCAGTACCGACTTGTGGGAGCGCACGTCGTAATCGTAAACGCTGGGCGGCGTCACCATGCTCTGGTAGTTGTACCGGTACGATTCGGACTCGAATTCCGGCGTCTCGCCCGGGAACGCAGCGTAGACGGGTTCGGGAAACGCGATCGCGGTCCAGTTGCGCGAGTCGAAATCGTAGACGCGGATGCGATCGATCGCCTGCGTCTTCTCGACCACCACGGCGAAATCGCGGAACAGATCGATATCCTGTATGCGCACGCCGGCACGGTGCGGCACCAGCACCTTCCAGTTGGCCGGTGCATGGTCCTTCTCGGGCGCCGTCACCACTTCAAAATTATGGCCGCCCTTGTTGGTGCGGATGTAGAAAAGGTCGCCGCGGTGATCCAGGTAATAGCGGTGCCGATTTTCGCGCGGCAAGAAAAGCCGGAACGCACCACCGGGCTCGCCGGCGGGCAGATAACGGCACTCGGAGGTGTCCTTGCTTTCGATGCCCAACACCAGGTACCGCTTGTCGCGCGTTTTCTGCACGCCGATGTCGTACAGTTCGTCCTTTTCTTCGTAGAGGAGCGTGAAAGCGGAGTCGCCCAGCGCGTGGCGCCAGAGCTTGTCGGGGCGCTTGGTGACGGCGTCCTCGGTAGTGAGGAACAAGGTGTGGTTGTCGGCCGCCCACTCGATTGAGGTCACGCGCTCGGCGGTATCGGGCAGCGTGCGGCCGTCGCGCAGGTCCTTCACCTGGAGGGTGTACTGGCGGAAGCCTGTGTAGTCGACCGTGTAGGCGAGCAAGTTGCCGTCGTCGCTGATCACGAAATTGCCGATGCCGACGAAGTTGTGCTGGCCGCCGAGCTGGTTGGCATCCAGCAGCACCTCCTCCGGCGCGTCCATGTTGCCCTTGCGCCGGCAGTGAATGGGATACTGCTTGCCTTCCACCGTGCGCGTGTAATACAGGTACGCGCCGCGGCGAACGGGGACGCCCATGTCGGTCTGCTGGATGTGGCTCAGCATCTCCGTGTACAGAGCTTCCTGGAACGGCTTGAGGCCGCGGGTCATGGCCGTGGTGTAAGCGTCCTCGGCTTCCAGATAGCGGACCACTTCCGGGTCGGTTTTCTCGCGCAGCCAGAAATAATTGTCGATGACGATTTCGCCGTGGCGCGTTTCGCGGTGCTCCTTGACGGGCGCAACCGGCGGCGCGGGAGCACTGGGCGTTTGGGCGGCGCACGGCATCAGCGCGACCACTCCCAGTGCGCCGGGCAGGCGGAAAAACGGCAGTATTTGGTCTCCTTCAATTGACCTTCTCCCTCGATCAAGAAGCAGTGCGGACCCCGTATTTCGTACGGCGCTCCTGGTGTCGCTCAGATCGCCGTCGGAACGATGGTCATTTCCGAAATCACCGCGCGCGGCGGCAGCTTGACGCAGGCCAGCACAGCCTCAGCGACATGCTCGGGCAATAGAGCCTGCGCGAGCTGTTCGGGCGGCGGCTTCACGGGGCGCTTCTCCAGTATCTCAGTGTCCACCAGGCCGGGGTTGACGACAGTGGTGCGGATGCCGTGCTCACGCTCCTCCACGCGGATGGCGTGGGCCAGACCGATCATACCGCGCTTGGAGGCCTGATAGGCCGCGCCGGAAACGTCGGGCGTGTGGCCGGAGATGGAGGCGATGTAAATCAGGTGGCCGGCGCGCGCCTCGCGCATGGCGGGCAGGACGGCCTGGGTGACGTAGTAAGCGCCGTTCAGGTTGGTCGAAATCAGCTCGTCCCAGATGGCCGGGCGCAGGCGCACCAACGCGCGGTCCGGCGTGTTGGTACCGGTCGCGTAGACGATAATCGTGATGGGCCCGAACGCCCGCCGCGTTTCGGCCACCAGCCGCTCGACGCCGGGCACGCTGGTGGCGTCGGCGCAGCAGATCTCGAAAGAGTAGCCGGCCATCTCGGCCTTCAGGGCGCGCAGGCGGTCCTCGCGCCGCGCTGCGGCCATCACGCTGGCGCCTTCACGCGCCAACAGAATGGCCACGGCCCTGCCGATGCCGCTCGAGGCCCCAACCACCAGGGCCACTTGATTCTCTAAGGGAACAGGCATAAGCCAGCATTATGGCAGAAGTTGGAGAGCGTGGGGCGAACACGAAGGTGACATGGACCCGATGGCGAGGTTCAGCCGCGGCCTGCAAGATGCAACAGGCGCGGCGCCGCGGAGCTTATGTGGAGAGCGCTTTGACGCGGCCGTGGAGATTGCTCTTGTAGCGCGCAGCCGTGTTCTTCTTGATGATGCCGGACTTCGCCGAGCGGTCGATGATGGAGAACGTGACGGGCAGCAGGGCGGCGGCGGCCGAGGCGTCCTTGCCGGCGATGGCGCGCCGCATGGCGCGGATCTGATGACGGAGGCGGGTTTTATTCTTGCGGTTGATTTCCGTGCGCCGTTCCATCTGGCGCACTCGCTTGATCGAGGAATACGTGTTGGCCATCTGTAATAAATCGAATCCTTACTTCAGTGTTTTGAGCTTTTAGAATAGCGCAATCAAGCGCTCTCCGGCAATTCGCCGCTGAGCCGCCGCGCCGGAAAGAAAGCGATCCGTCATTAGCTCGCCGATCCGGTTTGGGCGCCCATTCGATCCCAGCGGCCAACGGAGGCTTCCGAATAGGCTTCAGGATGAATGCGGCGCCTTTCCGTCTACGACAGTCTCTTTCGGCTTCCCTGCCCTACGAACGAACCAATCCACAAGGAACAGAATTCCGGGAGCAACGAAGACGAAGAGAATGGCGTGCTGTCGCATTTGTATCAGCAAGGTGAAGGCCACCAGCGATGCCAGCGAGATAACCGCTCCGGGCAACTCCCAACGCCAGGCAAGGAGCATTCCGATGCACGTTGCCGTGAGCAGTGCGATTCCCGCCCGTTCAACGAGCGTCGTAGGAGGGCCGGAGTGGGGATGCGTGATTTCTCCAACCAACATCACGGTGTATCCCCCGGCAACCAGCAGGGCCGATAATCGAGCAACCCAGCGTAGAACTAAGGCGGACATTATCATCTCCTATGATGTTTTGTCAACTACGATCTGGTTTTCGTCTTTCGCAAGACGAAGAAACTGCTGTGTATCTGGTTCCCGGCGGAGCCGTCCGTCGCGAATGATGGTCGAGCAGAACGGCGCGG
>Ga0187891_1000294_pt1 | contig 51235 bp, 51 predicted proteins | sample June2016WEW_21_4_FD_132990 | JGI IMG/M metagenome (GOLD analysis project Ga0187891, IMG submission 132990) | Peatland microbial communities from SPRUCE experiment site at the Marcell Experimental Forest, Minnesota, USA - June2016WEW_21_40 | ecosystem: Environmental > Terrestrial > Soil >... | reverse complement strand
ATACTGCTGTCGCGCGTTCATGTCCACCTTTCATGGGTGTCATGTTTCGCGCCCCTCCGGGTTACGTTTTCATTTGGCCCAACCGAGTCGCTCCTGGTTACATTTTAGGCGACTCAATTCGGGTTGACCGCGCCAGCGCCAAACGCGCGTATACTGAGCCATTGGGACTCCTGGAGCCGACGGTGACAGACAATCCGGAGCTGGATCTACGCGAAAAGGTGGTGCTAGTAACCGGCGCCGCCAAACGCATCGGCCGCGCCATTGCGCTGCGGCTGACGCGCGAAGGCGCGCGCGTGGTTATCCATTACCAGACCTCGGAGGCGGATGCCCGCCAGACGGGGGCGGAGTGCGGCGGTGCGCCGGTGCTGCGGGCCAACCTCGAATCGGTTGCCGAAATCGAGCGCTTGTTCGCCGAAACCGCCCGCCTGTGCGGACGCATCGATGGCTTGGTCAACAACGCCGCCCGCTTCACCCGTTTCGATCCGCTTGAGATTTCCGAAACCGATTGGGACTTCATCCACTCCGTCAATCTCAAGGCCGTGTTTTTTTGCTGCCAGGCGGCGGCTCGCATCATGCAACAGACCGGCGGCGGCCGCATCGTGAATCTGAGCTCTCTCGGCGGCATTCGGCCTTGGGCCGAGCACGCCCATTACTGCGCCTCCAAGGCCGGCGTGATTATGCTGACGCGCGCGCTCGCCAAGGCCTGGGCGCCCCGAATAACCGTCAACACGGTCGCCCCTGGCGTGATCCCCTTCGACGACATTGACGAGCGCGGCCGGCGCATGATCGCGGCTACGCCCGCCGGCCGCGGCGGAACGCCGGACGAGGTTGCCTCGGCGGTGGTCTATTTTCTGAAGGCCTCCAGCTTCGTCACCGGCCAGTTGCTCGCCGTGGATGGTGGTTTAAGCCAGCGCTGAGCAGATCATTTCGCGAATACTTTCCTCCATCCACCCGCCACCGTAAAATACGAGGATGGTGCGTCCGATTACTCTGACCGGCGTTGCGGTCCGCCTGGAACCGTTGTCGCTCGATCACCACGCCGCGCTCTGCCAGGTAGGGCTCGACCCCGCCGTCTGGCGCTGGACCCCCGTCCAGATCGCCACGCCCGAGGAAATGCTCGGCTACATCGAAGACGCCTTGCAGTTGCGCGAGGCCGGCACCGCACTGCCGTTCGCCACTATCGACCTCGCCTCCGGACGCGTGGTTGGCTGCACGCGCTACGGCAACATCGATCCGGACAATCGCAAACTCGAAATCGGTTGGACATTCGTGGCGCCCGCATGGCAGCGCACGCGCATCAACACCGAGGCCAAATACCTGATGCTGCGCTATGCCTTCGAAACCCTTGGCTCGATCCGCGTCGCGCTGAAGACCGACGCTCTCAACGAGGCTTCGCGCCGCGCCATCGCGCGCATCGGCGCCCGCGAGGAAGGCACGCTGCGCCATCACATGATCTGCGCCGATGGCCGCTACCGCGACACCGTTTATTACAGCGTGATCGCCCCCGAATGGCCGGGCGTGAAGGCGGCGCTCGAAACCAAACTGCGGCGGTAGGCGCGGGCGGCATAGGGAAATCGCGCGAATGGCACCAAGGTAAAATACATTTGATGAGCGAAGCCGAAAACACCGCGCCGCCGCAGGAGGATCTTCGCATCCCGCTGCCGCCCGCCTCTTTTTCCTTTCTCGTGTTTTCCCTGCGCGCGCAGGCGGAAATGCAACTTGGGCTGATGCCTTTGGGCGAGGAGGAGCACCCCAAGCCGGAGCTCGAATTGGCCCGCCACACCATCGATATGATGGGCGTCCTGTCGGAAAAAACCAAGGGCAACCTGAGCCTGGAGGAGCAGCGGCTGCTCGAAAACTCCCTCACTGAACTGCGCTTCCGTTTCGTGCAGGTATCCGAGGAGGTAGCCAAAACGGCCGCCCAGCCGAAAGCTTGAATGGCGGAGCCGCTGAAAATCACCGTGCTGGGTTCGGGCACCAGCGTGGGCGTCCCCACGCTCGGCTGCCATTGCGCGGTCTGCACCTCGACCGATCCGCGCGACAACCGGCTGCGCCCTTCGGTGCTGGTGAGCTACCAGGACCGCCGCGTCCTCATCGACACCACTCCCGATTTCCGCGCCCAGGCTCTGCGCGCGCGCCTCGAGCGCGTGGACGCGGTGCTGTACACGCACGCGCACTTCGATCACATCATGGGCCTGGACGACGTGCGGCCCTTCAATTTCCGGCAGAAGGGGCGGATCCCGATTTACGCCGCGCCGGACACCATGGCGTCCATTCAACGCGTGTTCCAGTACATTTTCGACGGTAAGGAAAAGGAATCGAATGTTGCGCAACTCGATCCGCGGCCGATCGACGGCGGCCCTCTCGATTTGTTTGGCCTCGAGTTTCTGCCGGTGCCGGTCCTACACGGCAGCCGGACGATTTACGGTTTCCGCTTCGGAGGGGCGGCCTATCTCACCGATCACAGCGCCATTCCCGAATCGTCGCTCGATCTGCTGCGCGGCCTGGACGTGCTGTTTCTGGATGCGCTCCGCTACAAGCCGCATCCCACGCACTCGACCGTGGCGCGGTCGCTCGAGACCGTGGAACGGCTCGCCCCGCGGCGCGCGTTCTTCACCCATATTTGCCATGACCTGGCGCATGAGCGCGCCGAGAGCATGCTGCCGCCCCACGTGCGGCTGGCCTATGACGGCATGGAGATTCTCGTCGGCGGCGGCGCGCCATGAGGATTTACCGCAGCCTCGATGAAGTGCCCGCCGATTTCGGCCCCAGCGCGCTCTCGATCGGCAACTTCGATGGCGTCCACACCGGCCACCGGAGCATTCTGCGGCGTGTGAAACAAATCGCCGCCGAGCGCGGTTGGAAGCCTTCCGCGCTGCTGTTCGATCCTCATCCGGCGCGCGTGGTGGCGCCCCAGCGCGCGCCGCGGCTGATGACGGCGCCCACACGCCGCGCCTCGCTGATGGCGGCCGAGGGCATCGAGCAGGTGCTGATTCTGCCGTTCACCGCGCACATCGCCCGGCTCACCCCGGAACAATTCGCGCGCCAGATTGTGACCGGCCGCCTGGGCGCGCGCGCCGTTCTGGTGGGCGACAATTTCCGCTTCGGTCACGACCACGCCGGCAATGTCGATACGCTGCGCGAGCTCGGCAATCGTCTGGGATTTGAAACCGAAATCGTGCGCGCCGTAACCCGCCGCGGCCGTGCGGTGAGCAGCAGCGCGATTCGCGGTCTGCTGGAATCGGGCAGGGTGGCGCTGGCCGCGCGCTGGCTGGAACGGCCCTATGCACTCGAAGGCGAAGTGGTCGCCGGCCGCGGCATCGGCTCCCGCCAGACCGTACCCACCTTGAATCTCTCCACCACCGCCGAGCTGATTCCCAAGACCGGGGTCTACGTGACGCGCACGCACGATCTGGATACCCCGCGCGCGTGGAATTCGGTGACCAACGTTGGCTACCGGCCCACCTTCGGCGACAGCACACAATTGACGATTGAGACCTTCCTGCTCGATCCGCCGGCGGGCGAAACCCCGCGCCACATTTCCGTCGAGTTCCTCTGGCGCGTGCGCGAGGAGCGCAAGTTCCCCAACCCGGAGGCGCTGAAAGCGCGCATCCTCCGCGACGCCGCTGCGGCGCGGCGTTACTTCGCGCGCACCGGGCGCATGGTCCCGCGTCCGCTCGCGCCGGCACAAGGGTAAGATGCATCCCGTTCACTTTCTGTTCGGCGGCCTGTCGATCCTGCTCATCGACTTGCTGCTGGCCGGCGACAATGCGCTGGTCATCGCGCTGGCCGTGCGCGCGCTGCCGCCGCGCGAGCGCCGCTGGGGCGGCGGCCTGGGCGTGACGCTGGCCGTGGTGCTGCGCGTGGCGCTCACCGCGCTGGCGGCGCGCGTGCTGCGCGTCGAATACCTGCAACTGGCGGGCGGCCTGTTCGTGCTGTGGATCGCCTGGAAGGTGCTCGGCCACGCCAGCGACTCGCCCGATCGCGTGCCCGCCGCCCGCCGCCTATGGCAGGCCGTCTGGTACGTGACGATGGCCGATCTCAGCATGTCGGTCGACAACATCCTGGCCATCGCCGGCGCATCCAAAGGCAATCTCACCTTGCTCGTCTTCGGACTCTGCCTCAGCATTCCCTTCGTCGCATTTGCGAGCACCCTGCTAATGAAGTTGATGAGCCGTTTGCCGGTGCTGGTCTACTTCGGCGTCGCCATTCTGGGGATTGTGGCGGCCGATATGGTGCTGGCCGATCCGGCGATGGCACGCTGGCTCCATCCCAACAGCACGCTGCGCTACGCGGTGGACGCCGTGTTCGTGCTTGCGCTGCTGGGCGGCGGCCAGCTTCGCCTGCGTTTTTTTCGGTAGCGCCATTCGACTCCCAAAACCGGGCCGCGTCACGGTGTTCCTGACCGGCTCGCCGGTAGTCAAGTTGTAGCAGCCAACGAGCTCGTCGCTACCGCGCTGCTCCTGAGTGTAGAGGAGGTCGCGTGAGATCGAATATCTGGACCAGGCCACTTTCGCCAGGCGCCCTGGCCTTCCGGCTGTGTTTTATAGCCCCCGCGTGCCGTTTTCGAGGAAGGCGCGCAGGCGGTGGCTCCGGCTGGGATGCCGCAGCTTGCGCAGAGCCTTGGCTTCGATCTGGCGTATGCGCTCGCGCGTCACGGCGAAATTCTGGCCCACTTCCTCGAGCGTGTGCTCGCTGCCGTCATCGAGGCCGAAACGCATCTTGATGATTTTCTCTTCGCGCGGCGTAAGCGTCTTCAGCACTTGCGCGGTTTGCTCGCGCAAATTCAGGTTGATCACGGCATCGGAGGGCGAAATGCCGGCCTGATCGACGATGAAATCGCCCAGGTGCGACTCTTCCTCCTCGCCGATCGGGGTTTCCAGCGAAATCGGCTCCTGGGCCACGCGCAACACTTTGCGGACTTTCGACACCGGCAGTTGCAGGCGCTTGGCCAGCTCATCGTTGGTAGGTTCGCGTCCCAGTTCCTGCACCATCTGGCGCGAGGTGCGGATCAGCTTGTTGATGGTCTCGATCATGTGCACCGGAATGCGGATGGTGCGCGCCTGATCGGCGATGGCGCGCGTGATGGCCTGGCGCACCCACCAGGTGGCGTAGGTCGAGAACTTGTAGCCGCGCCGGTATTCGAACTTATCCACCGCCTTCATCAGCCCGATGTTGCCTTCCTGAATGAGATCCAGAAACTGCAGGCCGCGGTTGGTATAGCGCTTGGCGATGCTGACCACCAGGCGCAGGTTGGCTTCGATCAGTTCCTTCTTGGCGGCTTCGGCTTCCTGGTGGCTCTTGGTGATGATCTCGAGGGTGCGGCGCAGCTCCGCCGCCGGCGCCCCGTACTGCTCCTCGAGCTGCTGCAAGCGTTGGGTGAAGCTTCGCTGCTCCTTGCGCAGTTCCTTGACTCCCGCGGCGCGTGCCCCGGGCCAAGTCTCCAGGCGCCGCTGCACGCGGGCGATCTCGCGCTCCACCGGTTTCATCTCTTCCACCGCGGCGCGGATGCAATCGATCAGGTGGCGGATCACCGGGCTTTGAAAACGGACCGCCCGCACCTGGCGCGACACCCGCACCATGAGGCGCGCCAGCTCCCACAATTGCCGGCGGTACTGTTTGGGCTTCAAGGCTCGCGGCGTAGCCTGCAACTTCTGCCGGCACTGCATGGTCCTGCGGTACTGGCGCGCGATTTCCTCGGTGGCGCGCACGAATTCGTCGCGCTTCTCGTCCACCAGTTCGTCGGTGAGGATGGGTTCGGCGATCTGCACCACGTCGCGCGCCGAGATGGCGTCGCGCGCCATATCTTCGCCCATGCCGATAATTTCCTGAACCGCCAGCGGCGCGCGCGCCAGCGATTTCAAGACCGTGTTCTGACCTCGCTCGATGCGGCGCGCGATTTCCACTTCGCCTTCGCGGGTGAGCAGCGGGACGGTACCCATTTCGCGCAGATACATGCGCACCGGGTCGTTGATCTTCTCGCCTATGCCGGCGGGCAATTCGAGGTCGAGGATTTCCTCGCCTTCTTCCAGCTTCTTGTCGAAGTCCTTGGGCTCTTCCAGGATTTCGATGCCGGCCACATCGAGGCCAGCCAGAACGTCCTCGAGCTCCGCGCCGCCGCCCAGATCTCCGGGCAGAACTTCGCTCACTTCGTCGTACAAGACGTAGCCCTTCTGCTTGCCCATCTGTACGAGCCGCTGCAATCCCTCGAACTTATCTTCCAGCGCCACTGAGCCCCGCACTCCCGGCGTTTCCAGCGAGTCCAACACATTGTACCCCACGGCGCGAACGCCAATCGGCGACTCGCCGCCCATCAATTGCGGCCGCGCGCCACCCGATCGATTTCCTCCAGCTCCGCCGCCAGGCGCAATGCCTCTTCCCAATTGCCCGCGCGCTCGGCTTCCCGAATGCGAGCCTTGATCTGGTCGCGGAGACCGCGCGCCTGGCTGCGCCGGATGCTTTCCATCGCCGCTTCCACCGCGCCAGGCGTAACCTCCGGCTCGCCCTCGAGCACCGCGTCGGCGAGCAGATTCTGGTCCGCCTCTTCCAGGCGGGCGTGCAGATTCTCGAAGTTTAGCCGCCCGCCCGCCGCCACCAGCGCATACATTGCCTGAAACACACGGCGCGACGCGAAGCCAGCGGCCGCATCCGATTGCTGTAGCTGACCGGCGATCTGCTTACCAACTTCCTCATCGGCCAGAATCGCATTCAGCAACAACCGCTCGTCGGGCCGTAGCACGATTTTCGGCCGCTCCATCGGCTTCTCCTGGCGGCTGGCCGCCGTCTTTCGAAAACTGTCCAGCACCATGCCTTGCGGCACGCCAATGTAAGCTGCCAGGTCGTTGGCGATGGCGCTCCGCTCCAATGGGTCGCCGACCCTTTCCACCGCCGGCAGCAGCGCGTTCAGCACCGCCACCACACCTTCGCTCGAACGCACGTCGTGTTTGGCGCGCGCACGGTCGGCCAGCCAGTAAAAGTAACCCTTGGCCTCTTCGAGCCGCTGCTGGTATTGGGCTGCGCCGCGGTCGCGGCAATACTCGTCAGGATCGAGCCCGCCATCGAGCTCCACGATCCGCACCTGCATGCCCTCTTCCAGCAACAGCCCGATGGATCGTTCGGCGGCGTTGGCGCCCGGAGCGTCGGGATCGAAGTTCACGGCGATGCGCGCCGAGTGCCGCTTCATCGCCTGCACCTGCTGCGACGTGAGCGACGTGCCGCAACTGGCCACCACGTTCGCAATCCCCGCCGCCGTAACCCCGATCGCATCCATGTAGCCTTCCACCAGAATGACCCGGTCCTGCTTGCGGATGGTTTCTTTGGCCCGGTGCAGGTTGTACAGCACTTGGCTCTTCTTGTAAATCGCGGTCTCCGGCGAATTCAGATACTTCGGCTCGTCGTCGGCGGCCAGCGCGCGCCCGCCAAAAGCGATGACTTTCCCCGATTCGTTGTGGATGGGAAACATCAGGCGGTTGCGGAAGCGGTCGTACCAACTGCCGTCCTGCCGTTTGCCCACCAGGCCGGACTGCTCCATCTGCGCGCTCGAGAAATTGCGCTTGCCGAACGTGCGGACCAGCGCCTGGCCGGAGCGCTCCGCGTACCCCAGGCCGAACTGTGCGATGGTCTCCGGCGTAACTCCGCGCCGCGCTAAGTACACCCGCGCCGGCTCGCCCGCGGCGCTCTCCAAATTGGCCCGGAAAGCTTCCTGCGCCATTTCGTGCACCTCGAAGGCGGCGCCGCGCAGCCGCGAATCTTCGTCGGAATATTGCGAGCGCTTGGGCAGTGGAATACCGTAGCGCTCGGCCAGTTGTTTGAGCGCCTCCCAGAAGCTGAGGCCGTCCTTTTCCATCACGAACTTGACCACGTCCCCACCGGCGCCGCACGAGAAGCATTTGTAGAACTGGTGAACCACGTGAACCGTAAACGACGGCGTCTTCTCGCTGTGGAAAGGGCACAGCCCCATGTAGCGGCTCGGCCCGGATTTCCGCAGCTTCACGTACTCCCCCACCACGTCTTCGATGCGCACCTGCGACTTGAGCTGATCGACGAAATCCATGGCGCCTTGCGTGTATTATCCCGCAAGCGTCCCTTCGGCCGGCGGATGGCAAGCTCGCGTATAGGCAGGCAAGCCGGCATCTTCAGCCCGAAAAGCCGTCTGTTCTCTGGCGAACCGGGAATGCCAAAACTTCGATGCCCCGCACCCGCGTTATGGTTTTGGTCACAATGGTGTACCCGAATCCGCTACAATTAAGTGGAACGAAGGAGGCCACACATGCAGCCGGTTATGACTGCAACCATTTCAATCGAGCATCTTCTTCTCTTTGCCGCGATTTTTGTGGTGCTGTTCGGCGGCAAGAAGGTAGGGGAATTCGGCAAGGGCTTGGGCGAGGGCATTCGCAACTTCAGGACGGCCATGAAGGAAGACCCGTCGAAGGACGACAAATCCCCCAAGGAACCCGACAAAATCGAGGCGAAGCAGTAATCTGGCTTCCTCGCGCCGGCTCGCAAGTTCGGGCGCCGTTCCGCGACTTTGGATTCCCGCAACAAAAAAACCCCGCAGGCTCAATCGAGCCGGCGGGGTTTTGAGTTTCCAGGCAGGATTCGCTGCCTATTTCTTCTTCGGCGGAACGATCGCGTCCTTGGCGGCCTTGGCCACACGGAACTTCACGACCTTCTTGGCCGGGATCTTGATGGTTTCGCCCGTAGCCGGGTTGCGGCCCAAGCGGGCCTTGCGATCCACGCGCACTAACCGGCCGATGCCGGGCAGCACGAAAACGCCGTTCTTCTTTACTTCGCTGATTGCCGTGGTGGCCAGTCCTTCCAGGATGTCCTTCGCCACCTTGTTGGTGACCTGACCGTGCGCGGCGAGCGCCTTCACCAGTTGCGTCTGGGTCAATCTTGTCGTCGCCATATTTCTCCTTTGATTCTCCCGTCTCTTTTTTCGATGTGCCGCGCGCCGGGCCTTCAGCGCCCGTTTCGCGTCCCATCGTTCCATCGAACATTACCGAGGCCCGACGTTTTATTGCGCAACGCCAAGCCGGATCGATAACAATCATAAGGGAACCTGATGGCGATGTAAAGGAGAATTGCGCTAAAAACCTCGTTTTTTCGCTGTTTTTTCCCAGGTTTGGTGCTCAGAGGCCCATTTTACGCGGTTTCGGCGAAGCCGGCGCCGGGAATCCACCGCAATTCGCCACGTCCGAAGACTTCGCCAGCCTTGTTTTTCAGTATGCGAAAGCGCACAGCCCCAGCTCCCGCCGGCTCCAGCGCGATGCGTACTGCGGCGTAAAGCTTCAACGAAGCGCCGCCGGCGCTGGTGTCCGCTTCCGCACCGGCTTCCATCCGGGAGCGCGTCTGGTTCAGGAAGACCAGAGCGACGCCGCTCCTGGCGACGGCCACGGCCAGTTTCTGCAGCCCGGAGGCCAGCACCCGGCCGTGCAGTCCCGGTCCGCTGGTCCCAATCGCCGCATCCAGTTCGACCGCCGGAACCAGCGCCGCCGCCGGGTCCACAATCAACAGGCTGACGGCCTGCGATGCGGCCAGCTTGGCCGCCATCTCGAAGGCTTCCTCGGCCGATTCGGGCATCACCACCACCAGCGGCGCGAGCGCCACCCCCACGCTCGCGGCGTACGCGGGATCGAACGTACGGTCTACATCGATCCAGGCGGCGCCGGCGCCGCTCGCTTGCGTGCGGCGAACCATTTGCAACGCCAGCGTCGTCTTGCCGGACCCGCTCGAGCCAAAGATCTCGACGATGGCTCCCAGCGGTAGGCCGCCCGTGCCCAGCGCTGCGTCGAGCGGGGCCAGACCGGTGGGGATGATGCCCGGAAGACGGCCCTGAATTCCATCCTCGAGCCGGGACAGCTTGAGGAGAATCGCGCGTTGCCGCTCTCGCTCAGTCATCGGGTGGAACAGACGCTTTCGTCTGTCAATACTGCGGTCTAATCGGTCTCTTCGCAGCGCTTGGCCTGCGCGTTTACTTCCGCGCAGGCACCGGCTTCGGTCCCGCCGGTTGCGGCATCGGCGAGGGCGAGCCCTCGGCCGCCTCCGCCTTGACCAGCCCCAGAAGCGTCCGCAGTTCGCTATCGATCGCCAGCCGGATATCGGCGTTGTCCTTCAGAAACTGGCGCGCGGTTTCCCGGCCCTGGCCGATGCGCTCGCCCTTAAAGCTGAACCAGGAGCCGCTCTTTTCGACTACGTTCTGCGCCACGCCCAGGTCGAGCAGGTCGCCTTCCTTCGAAACGCCTTCCCCGTAAATGATGTCGAATTCGGCTTCGCGGAACGGCGAGGCAACTTTGTTCTTCACCACCTTGACCTTGGTGCGGTTGCCGATCACGGCATCGCCGTCCTTGATGGCTGCGATGCGGCGGATGTCCAGCCGGATGGATGCGTAGAACTTCAGCGCCCTGCCGCCGGTGGTGGTTTCCGGATTGCCGAACATGACGCCGATCTTTTCGCGGATCTGGTTGATGAAGATCAGGCAGGTGCGCGACTTGCTCACCGCCCCGGTCAGCTTGCGCAGCGCCTGCGACATCAGCCGCGCCTGCACGCCCATATGGCTGTCACCCATCTCGCCTTCGAGCTCGGATTTGGGCACCAGCGCCGCCACCGAATCCACTACCAGGACGTCGATCTGCCCGGAGCTGACCAGGTGCGACGTGATCTCCAGCGCCTGCTCGCCGTAATCCGGCTGCGATACCAGCAGATTGTCGACATCCACGCCCAGCTTCTTCGCATAAGCCGGGTCGAGCGCGTGCTCCACGTCGATGAAAGCCGCGATGCCGCCCTTCTTCTGCGCTTCGGCGGTGATCTGCAACGCGATGGTGGTCTTGCCCGACGATTCCGGTCCGAAAATCTCGCAGATGCGGCCCCGCGGAACGCCGCCGACACCCAAGGCCGCGTCCAGCGAAATCGAACCCGTCGAGATCACCGAGACCGGTACGATCGCGTCTTTCGACCCCAGCCGCAGAATCGAGCCCTTGCCAAACTGCTTCTCGATTTGGCTGAGGGCAATGTCTAAGGCGCGTGCGCGCTCTTTTTCGTCCATGTTGGATGACGCTCCTGGATGGGGTGAATGCTCATTGTAGCAGCCCCAACAACTGGTAGTGCCGCGCGCGCGCCCCGTCTCTCAGAGCTTTTCCAGCGCCGTATAATTGGAGCGAGAGGTGCCTCATGACGCGTCGTGTTTTCGCCGCGTTGCCTTTTTCCACTTTCCTGCTCGCCGCCGGTCCCAAGAAGACCACTGCGACCGCCAAGGGCGAAAACGAAGATCTGATCCTCACCGCTACCCTGCATATCGATCCGCAGGAGATCAAGCAATTGGTCGGTTCGGACCTGGAGGGCCACTTCTTCGTCGCCGAGGTCCGCGTCGAGCCGAAGTACGGCAAGGAAATCGCCGTGGACCCCGACGATTTCGTGCTGCGCACCAACAAAGACGGCGAGCACACCCAGCCCTACGAAGCCAGTCAGGTGGCCGGCAAGAACGTCATGGTCGTGACGCCGGCCAAAGTCGCTGCGCCGAAGACCGGCATCTCGCTGGGCGGGCCGATGATGGGCGTCGGCATGGGCGGCGGCGGCGCGGACGAGGCGGACACCAACAAGGCCACCGTGCATATCACCACCGATGAGCAGGACAACCCGCTAGAGAAAGCCCTCGACGCCAAGATGCTGCCGCGCAAGAAAACGGAGCAGCCCGTCTCCGGCCTGCTCTGCTTCCCGATGGAAAAACAAAAAATGAAGGACCTGGAATTGCGCTACGGCAGCAAGGAGAATAGGATTACGCTGCGGTTCAAGTAGTGGATTTCGGGGTTTCGTAGCCTGTCCCCCGAGGCTCCCGTCCCCCGAGGCTCCCCCGAGGCTCCCGAGGCTCCCCCAAAAATCGCAATCCGCGTAAGGCGCACCTTCGCTCGTTGAGATTGTCGTTGCATTCGGCGAAAACGTGTTTGTGAGCGGTAAAGTGGGTACGCTGACGTCGATCACAGCCGAGGCGATGGCGCTCCCACCGCTCCGGTGCAAGCTAGGCTATAGGTAAGCGAGCCTGCTGTCGTAGGAGTCACTTTCTGGCTTCCACCAACCTCTTGCACGCCGCTCCAGGCCCCGCTCGCGCTGCAACTCGCGGCATTGGTAGAGGACCACGTTAATGTGGCGCTTGCCCCCAGTGGCATTGAAGCGGGACTAATGGAGATCGTCACCGTGGGCGCCGGCGCTGGTGTAGAAGAATTGCCGCCGCAACCGGCAAGCACAATGAACGTTGCCGCGATCAGGCCCACTGGCCAACGTTTCGAATCCATCGCAGCGCTCCTTTGAACACCAGGAAAGGCGTCAACTGGAGTATCCATTTTAGAGCAATTGTACTATAAATCGGAAATGGTGACAGGCTACGTGTTTCCGGTTTTCAAGAGTGACGTTGGACAGGGGATGCGGGGACGGGATGCGGGGACAGGCTACGAAACTCCGAAACTATCCGGCGAGCAGGCTCATCTGTCGCTCGTCCACCACTACCTTAAAGGGGGAAACGGGAAGGAAACGGGGGAAGGAAACGGGGGAAGGAAACGGGGACGGCCTGAACTGCGTAGTTTTTGAACGGCGCCCTTTCTTCGCTGACTTACCCGTCCGGGCGCCAGGTGAGCTACGGGCTGGACTCGGCGGGGCGCGTCAATTCGATAAGCGGCTTGATGACGGGCCAAAGCACGAGCTATGCCTCGAACGTTCTGTACATGCCGTGGGACGCCATCCAGCAGGCGAGCTTCGGCAGTCTGGGCCTCGGCGAGGCACGGATGTACAATAAACGCATGCAGCCGCTGGAGGTGAACCGGGGGATTTCGGAGGGGATTTCGGGGACAGGCTACGAAACTCCAACTCCGCAATAAGGGGACCGACGAATTCCGGGGTTTCGTAACGGCGTCTCCGATACTTCCCGCAATCTCGCTCCCATTTATCGCAGCGTCACAACCGTCGCGCCCCAGCCGCCGGCCTCGGGGGGAGCGTCTCTGAAATCGGCCACGAAATCGGTGCGGGCCAGGATGGCGCGAACGGTTTCGCGCTGCACGCCGATGCCCCGGCCGTGAATGATGCGCACGAAGCGGAAGCCACTTGCCCGCGCCTGCTCGAGGTACTCTTCGACTACCGGTTTGACATCGCGCGGCGGCACGCTGTGGAGGTCGAACACGTCGGTGATGGGGATCGGGATGGGCTCGTCGCCGTCCATAAAAGCCTGCCGGGAACCTCACCAAATAAAAACGCCCAGCCGGGGATGCCGGCCGGGCGTCGGATTACCTAATGCGCGCACCTGATGTTAAGCGACCTGCTGTGACCTGTAATGGCTCACGATCGCTTCCATTTGATCCTTCAAGCGGAGTTTCAGCTTCTTCAGGCGGCATTCTTCCAACTGCTCATCGTTGGTGAGATGAGGAAGCGCTTCCAGGTCGTCCAGTTTTCGGGCAAACTCTGAGTGCTGGCTGGCGAGCCTGCGAAACTCGTCGTGCGTGTCCATCAGGTGCGCTTTCAACTGCTCCAGTGCGTTCCGTTCCATAAGGGGCAATTCCTCCCAGCGAGGTTGCCACGCCGAGTCATGGGTGCGGAAGGGCTCGGTGGGTAATCTCTTGCGTGATGTGGTAAAGGACGGCATCACCGTCTCTACACGCAACCTTAACATGAATGAAACTTCATGACAATAGCCGCCTCGGGGGGGCTTTCATAATAGCCCGGACGACGCGTAACCAACTGAAATCCAAGTGATTTATAGCACATTTGGGCAGCCTGATTGGATTCCCTGACTTCCAGGAAAAAAGTACCGGGACAGTCCTGGAACAGGACCCCTAGAAGCGCTCGCGCGATTCCCTGGCGGCGAAACTCGGAGGCCACGGCGAGGTTCAAGATCTCAAACTCCCGATCGGCGACCGGCCGTGCGGCGACGAAACCCACGAGGCCGGTGTTGGCCGTAGCCACTAGCAGGTGATGGCCCAGGTAATCGGCCGGCTTCCACTGCGCAGCCTCGGGGCTGGCGGCCTGGATTGCCGCGATGGCGGCCAAATCGTCTGCGCCGCCGCAGCGGATTACTGGCATATTTATGTATTATGCGCAGTTTGCCGGTTCTGTTGTTGCTGCTGGCGCAGCCTTTTTGGGAGGCCAAACCTCCGGAGAACTGGTCGGAAGCCGAGATCGATGAGATGCGCTATTCGAGTCCGTGGGTGCAAACCGTGGGGCCGGCGCCGAACCTTCTGATTTGGCTGGCCACGGCCGAACCCGTCGAGGAAGCCGAGGAGGAAGCGCGCCTGCGCACCCGGCACACCGAAAAAGAGCCAGATCCGGATTATGCCGCCTACGTCACCCAAAACCGCGAGAACGTTTTCGTGCTGGCGATTGCTTATCCGACCCTCAAGGACTTGGGACGGGCGGAGGAGGACCGGCGCATGGAGCAGGAGTGCCAGATGATCGTAGGCCGAAAGACGTACCAGATCATCGGCCATTTTCCACCGACGCCCTCGGACCCGGTGCTGCGCCTGGTGTTCCCGCGCGTGGTGAAACCGGCCGACAAAACCCTTACGTTCCGCCTGTACCTGGCTGGGCTAAATTTTCCCGAACGGGAGCTGGAATTCCGGGTGAAGGACCTGCTGTACCACGGCAAGCTGGCGATGTAAGGCGCGCACGCCGGGCGCACGTGCCGGGTCAACTCAGGTAGTTGAACAAAGTGGACTTGGGCGTCTGGGCTTCGGCCTGAAAGGCGGCTTGGAGCTGGGTATTGGCTTGCGACAGCAACATCGCGTCGCTGGTCACGTCGGCGTCCTGGATGTTGCCGATCTGGGTTTGCAGCGCGGTGTCGCGCGAGGTCGAGTAGGTGGTGGCGCTTTGGATGCGGTCCTCGACTACGCCGTAAAAGGACTGCATCTCGTTGAGATGGGTAGACGCCTGTTGCAGATCGTCCAATGCGCTCTGGACCCCGGCTGTGCTGTTGCTCTGCAAGGCGTTGTTGAGATTGTTGAGAGCGGCGAAAACATTGTCGGCCGCGGGCGTTCCATCGGCATTCTGGTCACCGAAAATGGTCTGCGCGGTTTGCGAGACCGCGAAAGAGCCACCGGCCGGATCCTGAATCTGTTGGGTTGCGGCAGTGGTGAGGAGTTGGTCGACGCCTTGGGGCGCGGCAAGGTCCAACTGATAGTAAGGGCTCTCCGGCTGGTCGCCGCTAAAAATGTACTGACCCTGCACTTGGGTTTGGCTGTAGTTCACCATTTGGGACAGCAGCCCCTGAACCTGCAGGGCGAGGCTGCTGTCGGTGTCCTCCCCGGTGAGGGAATTAGCCGCCTGGGTGGCGATTTGGATGGCGGAGTCGATCACCTGGATGGCCCCGCCGATGGCGCTATCGGCTGCCGACGCTATGGAATTCGCCATCGTCAGGTTGCTCCCGATCTGTGTGTTGAGCTGCTGATCGGCCTGCAATTGGAGCAAGTCGTCAATTTGGGCGGGATCGTCCGCCGGAGCACTGATCTTCAGCCCCGAAGTGATCTGCTGGGTGGCCGTGGTGATTTGTTGCTCGACCGCGTTCACTCCGACGAGAAACGCTTGACCGGCTGGACTGAGATTGCTGATGGTCACGATGCCTCCCGGCTACGTCGTCCCCGGCTCGAGAATGTTGATGGTGTCTTGCATCAACTGGTTCAGGACGGTAATCATTTCGGCGTTGGCTTCGTAAGAACTCTGGTACTGGACGAGTGTCACGGCCTGCTGGTCCAAATCCACACCGGATTGCTGCTGTTGGAGGTTCTGCGCTTGCGTGAGCGCCGATTGCGCCACCTGCTGGTCTTCCGTCGCATCGTTCAACAGGTTTCCGGCTTGGGTGGCCATATCGCCGAACGCCGCGGTGTAGCTCTCCCCATTGATCTCATCGGCGCTGGATTCCGGATTCTCGAGCTGGGTGAGCGCCAGTGGAATGCCGTTGGAGACCTCGGGCGGACCCGGATCGATGGCGGCCAGTTGGCCGGGCGTGATGGTGGAGCTGACCGCCAGGCTCGCCGCCACGTTGGTGGCATTGGTAGTGTCGTAGGTGAACAGCGGCACGCCGGGCACCGCCGACGTGGTACCGTCCGCGGAAGCGTCGGAAATGTTGCCTGAAGTGAGTATCCCGTTGACCGTATCCGCGAACTGCTGGGCCATCGTATTGAGGCTGCCAGCCTGAGTGCCATCGCCGATATACGAAGGCAAGACTGTGTTGCGGAAGTTGAGCAAAGCGCCCAGTTGGCCGCCAGTGATGTCGCTGGTGATGTCGGTGCCATTCGCATCGATCACTTGCGCCAGCGGAGGCGCGTCCGTGTTCGTGGCATCAGCCGGCTGGTACATGTCGAAGCTCAGGGGGAATTGCTGGCTCCCGATCACCAGCGGGGTCTGCCCGTCGAGCATGACCGTGTACGTGCCGTCAGGCTGCTCGGTGGCGCTGACGGGGATGTACTGCGACAGGTTTTCGATCGCGGAGTTGATCTGGGCATCGAGTCCCGAGTCGTTTCCATTGCTCCCCATGGCCAGCGTGTTGAGCTGCTGCAACTGCCCCACCAGCGTGTTCACCTGGTTGACGGTCTGCTGCAACTGCGCTTGCGCCGTAGTGGCGGCGCTGGCCAGTCCGGAGGCCGTCTGCTGGAAGGCTGTGGCGAGATTGCCGGCCGCCGTCAGCACGGCCTGCTGAGCCGTGCTATCTGAGGGCGTCTGTCCCCAAGCCGAGAAGCTCTGGTACAGGCTGCTCAACGCCGTGGAAATGCCGCTGGTGCCGGTGACGTTGAACAGCGACTGCAAGCTGGTCAGGCTGTCGACGCTCTGCGTGGACCCGCCCAAGGCTGTTTGCTGATTCCAGACAGCTTGATCAGCGTAATGGTCCCGCGAACTGACCACCGGCCCGGCTTCGACGCCGCCCGTAGCGCCCTGGCCGATGTCCTCGGGCACGGCCACCAAAGTCTGGGTCTGGCTGGCGTAACCGGGGGTGGAGGCGTTGGAAACGTTGGCCGAGGTGACCGCGATCGCCTGCTCGAACGCGTTGATGGCGCCCGCCTGAACATAAAGAGAGGATATGAGGCCTGGCATCCTAATTCATCCTTCGAGCGAGAACCGCCGCACGCCGGGCATGGGAGCGGCTTCACCTCGCGGAGAATACCCGCCGGTCATGGCGGAAAGGATTCGCAGCCGGCCCGCGTGATAGCGAGAAGCGCTGGACAGCAGGCGCCCGGCGCGGCGAATCCCGGCTTGGAGCCGCGAGGCCTCTATTTTGGCGGCTTCACTGGCCGATTCCCAGTCCCAAGCGGCTCGGCCCTGCCGCAACGCCTCGGCCGCCCGCTGTAGCGCCCCCTCGCAGCAAGCCAGAGCTTCCGGCGATGCCAGAACCAGCGCCCGGCACGCGCCTTCCACTTCGACGCGCACTGCTGCCAGCCCGCTTGCCGCGTCCAACCGCATGATTATTCAACCCCGGTAGTCAGAGCGTGGGAAACCATAGACTGGCTGGTGGCCAGAGAATTCGCCCGGTAAGTGCCGCTTTGGTACTGTGCGGCCAGCGCTTGCACCTTGCTGGCACGATCAGCGTTGAATGTGGACAGGGCCCGCGCCAGGCTGCCCAGGGTATTGGAGAATTCCACCTGGTCTCCACCGCCTGCCTGCGCCGCAGTGGCACCGCCGGCTGTTGTGCTGGCGCGTTGCGTCTCCTGCGTGCGCCCGGATTCGACCGGCGACCCGCTGTTCAAGTTTCGATCGACAACCTTCATGGCCGCTAGCTTTACCTCTGCTGTGTGTCATATCGGCGAGATCGGGCAAGGGCTTTAGCCAGAACGAGCAGTTAGTTTGGATTCATTCTAAAGTCCCGGCAGATTCCGCCGATTGTTTGGACTGACCAGCCATGAACGCTACGAAGATCCTGTGGATTCGCGGCAACCAGGAAGGACCGGCGGCAGAGTTTGGTGGCCGAGCAGCGACCTGGACGGTCGAGTACCTGGACGGGCCGATAGGGATCGAGCGTCTCCCCCGGCAGGATTACGGGGCAATTGTGTTGGATTTTCCAATACCGGACTGGACTCCGGCCGCCCTGATGGAGCAGGTCCACCGTCTGGCACCCGCGGTTCCTGTGCTGGTGCGGGATCCCTCAGCCACGCTCAACGATGCCGTGCGGCTGACGCGTCTGGGCATCCATCAGTTTCTGGCGCCGCCAGGAGAGGAGCACCTGCAGATCGAACGGGCTCTCGAACAGCGCCGCACCCACAGCTTGGCGCAACTCGCGTCGCGGGCTGGGTTGGAAGACTGGGAGCGGCTGCTGGTGGGAGACAGCCGCGAGATGCGCCAGGTGAGCAACCTGATCCGGCTGGTTGGCGCACGCCGGGCCACGGTGCTGATTACCGGCGAAACCGGCACAGGCAAGGAGCTGGCTGCGCGCGCCTTGCACCTGGCCGGGCCTCGCCGCCAGGCGCCTTGGGTGGCGGTGAACTGCAGCGCGCTGCCGGAGAATCTGCTGGAGGCCGAGTTGTTCGGCCATGTGCGCGGCGCGTTTACGGGCGCGGTGCAGAGCCGGCTGGGCCGGTTCGAGCAGGCGCAAGGCGGGACCTTGTTTTTGGACGAAATCGGCGAACTGCCCCTGGAACTACAGGCCAAGTTACTGCGCGTGCTGCAGGAGCGGGAGTTCCAACGGCTGGGAAGCTCGGAGACGATTCGCTGCGACGCGCGCGTGATCGCCGCCAGCAATAGCGATCTGCCGCAACGAATCGAACAACGCAGGTTCCGCGAGGACCTGTTCTACCGGCTCAACGTGGTGCCGATACGGATGCCGGCGCTCCGCCAGCGGCCCGGCGACGTGCCGGCGCTGGCGCTGCACTTTGTCGAGAAGATCTGCCGCCAAGAAGAGATCCCGCCGAAAACCATCGCGCCAGAGGCTGCCGAGCGGCTGTGCGCCCAGAGTTGGCCGGGCAATGTCCGGCAACTGGAGAACGCTATCGAAATGGCTGTGGCGCTGAGCGGCGACCGCGACGTGCTGGTTCCCGGCGACTTTCCGCTCCCGCTCCAGGATCGGGCGGCGATTTGCGCCCGGCCGGGCGCAACACCTCCGTTGGTGCCGGTGCCGGACGACGGCCTCGACTATGAGCGGACGGTCGCCCTGATTGAGCGCAGCATACTGGACCAAGCCCTGCGCAAGACGGGCGGCAACAAGAAAGCTGCGGCCGACATGCTGCGGCTCAAACGCACCACGCTGTCGGCCAAAGTGCGCAGCCTGGAACCGGCAGCCTGCGATTGACGATGGATGCGATGCCGCCTCTCAGTTACATTCCCGGCGAGGGGAGATCGTAAGCTCGCTCCCGGTCCGAGAACGACCGGCCCTCCGCTTCACGGGCAGGCATGTGCGGCGTACCAACAAAGGCACTTCTTGTCCCCGTTCTCGAATCGGAGAGCGAGCAGCCGAAGAAACCGGGGGGGCACCGCGCCGCACCTGTTTTCGTCTTGTATTCGCCTAAGCTCCACATTTACAGGATTGGTGGACGCAAAAGTACTTGACAACTTACATTATGTGACGTATACATTACTTAAAGTCTTTTTTATTTAACATCAAGGAGATTTACATGTCAGATTCGGAAAAGTGGGCCCGGTGGACGCTGGGAGTGGTGGCGCTGACCATCGCGGCGTATGGCGTCTTCGTCGCATTTCTAGGCCATGGCCCGGCCACCTCGGCGGTTTTCGCGCTGTTAACGCTGACCGCAATCCCGGCTTCCAGCCGGCGCTATTTCAAGGGCCGAAGGTTCGATGAGCGGGAACGCGAGATTGCCCACAAGGCGCTCCGGGCGGGTTTCAGCGCGTTCTGGCTGGCGTACATCGGCCTCATTTTCGCGATCGGTATTGTCAAGGGATGGGACGCTAACTTAACCGCGCCGGTCTGGGTGTTCACGGAAACTCTCCTTTGGGCGGCGACTCTCATCTGGGGCGTGGAAGCGCTGACGACCATCCTGCTCTACCGCGGGGGCCCCCGTGCCTAACCCGGAACCGGAGATCGCGAACCACATCCGCCGGCTCCGTTTCGAGCACGGAGAAATGACCCAGGATGACCTCGCGAAGCAAGCGGGCGTGACGCGCCATACCATCATGGCGCTGGAAGCGGGCAAGTATTTCCCTTCGCTGCTGCTGGCCTTCCGCATCGCGCGGGCCTTCGCAGCGCCTGTCGAGCGGGTCTTCGAGTACCACGCCCGTGAGTCGGACTGATCGTTGTGCGGCCTGTTCAACCCGGGCCGGGCGCGCCCGGCCCCTACATCCGGTGGAAAGCTCTCAGAATCTCCCGCGTGGAGTAGTGCATAGCGATGGGGCGGCCGTGCGGGCAGCTCATGGGACAATCGGTTTCAGAAAGCGCGCGCAGCAGCCATTCCATTTTGGCGGCGTCGAGGCGAGTGTTGATCTTGATGGCGGCGCGGCAGGCGATGCCGGCGGAGATTTCGCGGCGCAGATCGTCTAACGACCGCTGGCGCAAGTCGCCTTCGGCGATTTCCAGAATTTCAAACAGGATCTGCTCCAGGTCGGCGGCGCCGATGGCCGCCGGTGCGGATTTCACGGCAATGGTGCGGTTGCCGAACGGTTCGGTTTCGAAGCCGGAGGCGCGCAGTTCATCGGCGATGCGGGCGTAATCGATCTGCTGTTCGGCGGTGAGCGTGAGAATCATCGGCATCAGCAGGCGCTGGGTTTCGACGGCGCCGGCGGCGCGCTGCTTGAGGACCTGCTCGAAGAGGATGCGCTCATGGGCCACGTGCTGATCGACGATCCACAAGCCGTCGCGGCCGGCGGCGACGATGAAGCTCTCGTGAATCTGGCCGAGCGGCCGCAGATCGGAAAGCACGGAGAGCGACATTTCGGGGGGAGGGACGGCCTCGGGCGGAAATTCGCCGTGGGCATCGAGGTGGCGCGAAAGTTTCCCGGAAGGCCGCGGACCCGGCGCCACTTCGAGCGGCGGCGCGCTGAAATCGAGGCGCGGCGACGGGCCTGCGGTGGGGTGCAGGGTGAACTCTGGAGCCGGCACCTCGCCTGGCTCGGTCAGCGTTTGGAGCGGGGCGGTTTCGGCGGGCGCGACCTGCGTGGGCTCGGCTTCGACCAGGCTGGCCGCGTCGGGCGCCTGGTTTTCGATCATCTGGCTGAACTCGGAATACGGCAGTCGTACAGCACGCTGCGCGGCGGCCTGTCCGGTGGCGGAGCGCGCGGCGGGCTGGAACGAGGGCGCGGGGCGGCTTTCCATGAGCCGGTCGCGAATCGTGTCGCGGACGAAATCATGCACGAACGAGCCGTGGCGGAAGCGGACCTCGGTCTTCGAAGGATGCACGTTGACGTCCACTTCCTCGGCATCGCACTCGAGGAACAGCAGCGCAAACGGGTAGGCGGCGGGCGGCATCAGGTTGTGATACGCCGAGGAAAGGGCGTGCAGTAAGAGGCGGTCGCGAATCAGTCTGCCGTTGACGAAGATGAAGACCGAGTTGCGATTGGCCTTCTGCACCTGCGGGCGCGAGAAGAAGCCGGTGAGGCGGAAGCGCCGGGTAGGCGGCTCATCCGGCTCGGCGCGGTATTCGGCGATGGCCTGCGAGGGCGGCGCGCTTTCGGGCGCCACGAACAGATCTTTCTCGCGCTCGCCGATCTCGACCAGGTCCTCGAGCGTGCGGCCGCCGAAGACCTGGTAGACGCGCTCGGCGAGGGTGGCGACCGGCGTAACGTACAACAGCTCACTCGCGCCGCCGATCAACTGAAAGGTCTTCTCCGGGTGGGCGAGGCTGTAGTGAGTCACCAGGCTGGCGATGTGGGCGAGCTCGGTTGGCTCGGTGCGCAGGAATTTTTTTCGCGCGGGAACGTTGTAAAAGAGGTCGCGGACGGTGATGGCCGTGCCGCCGCCCAGCGCCGCTTCTTCGCAGCGCAGCATCTTGCCGCCGGCGATTTCGATGCGCGTGCCGGTGGTCTCTTCGGCAGAGCGGGTTTCGAGCAGCAGCCGCGAGACGGAGGCGATGGAGGGAAGTGCCTCGCCGCGGAAGCCGAGCGTGGAGATCGAGAGCAGGTCCTTGACGTCGCGCAGCTTGCTGGTGGCGTGGCGCTCGAACGCGAGCAGGGCGTCGTCGCGCAGCATGCCGCAGCCGTCGTCGGCGATGCGAATCAGGCGGCGTCCGCCGGATTCCACCTCGATGCGGAGTTCCGCGGCGCCGGCGTCGAGCGAATTCTCGAGCAGCTCTTTGACGACCGAAGCGGGGCGCTCGACGACTTCACCGGCGGCGATCTTATTGGCGACCTGGTCGGGCAGGATGCGGATGCGGCCCATGGGCGATCTTATAGTTCACTATAGCCCAGAGGAGCGACTGGCACGGCCGGGTAGTGCCTGAAATCTCAGACACTACCCACGGCCGGGTAGTGTCCCAAAATCAGGTTGATTTGGGCGCGGGGGCCCACTTTCCTACGCGGCCTTGGGTTTCGCCAGGAGTCCGGCGGCGGTGACGTAGCCGATGGCGGCCAGAGGGACGACGAAGCCGATCATCACGGAGCTATGGTCGGCGACCACGCCCATCAATGGAGGCAGAATGGCGCCACCGACGATGGCGGTGACCATTAGGCCGGACAGCGGGTTGGCGTGTTGCGGCATGGCCTCGACGGCGGTGGAAAAGATGAGCGGGAAGATATTGGCAAACCCCAGGCCGGTGACGAAACAGGCCGCGGCCGCGAGGGCGGCAACGGGCACGAACAGGCCGAACAGCCCGAGGATGGAAACCCCGCAGGTGAGGGCCAGGAATTTGCGAGGCGCCATCCAGTTCAAAATCACGCCGCCGGAGAAGCGTCCGATGGTGAGGGCGGTGAAGAACAGGCCGGTGCCGAGCAGGCCTTCGCGCGCGACATCGATGCTGAACTGCTCTTTGAGGAACAGGGGGATATAGGAGCTCATGCACACTTCGGCGCCGACGTAGAAAAAGATGGCTCCCACCATGGCCAGCACGTAACCGTTGGCGAGCAGCGCCAGGCACGAAGAGAAGGTGGCGGCATGGCGCGCACCGGTATCCTCTTTCACCTTGAGCGTGCTCACCGCGAGCACGGTAATCGCCAGAGCGACGGCGTAGATGGGGAACATGACCTGCCAACTGGCGTGGAAATAGCGGCCGGCGGCCCAGGGAATGATGGGTCCGGAGAGCGACCCGATGGCCTTGACGAATTGGCCGAGCGAAAGATTGCGTGCGTACTTACCGGGCGCGGAGACGTCGCGCATGATGGGGTTGCCGGCCACTTGCAAGATGGCCGCGCCGGCATCCAGCAGGAGCACGGTCAGCAGAAAGCGCACGAAGGTAGTGAGGCCGAAGCTGGCGTTGAGCATTCCGACCAGAGCGATGACGAGTCCGAGCGTCAGCACGGTTTTCTTGCCGCGCCGGTCTTGGAAGACGCCCATCGGCACCGAGAGCAGGCCGAACATGCTGAATCCGACGAAGGGAATCAGCGAAGCCACCGTGTTGCTCAAGTGAAACTGATCTTTCGCCAGGCTGACGAAGGGGCCGACGGCGTCGCCGAAGCCCATCGCGAGAAAAGCCAGAAAAACCGGAAAGGTTCGTATCTTCATGGCCAATCGCTGAATTGTAGCAACTCCTCCGGGCGGGCGGTAAGCCGGCTGGGATCACCGGGCTGGGACCATAGGGCGAGCGATGCGTCCGTGTTTGGCCGCCTGGCGGCGATTTGCCGGCTGCGGCCCCAATCCGTCCGGCGCCGCGATGGCGCCATTTGAAATCCGACACGTACATCTCTTATACTGAGTGTTCATTGCACACACGGATTCTTCCGTAATCCCCGAGGAGGATTAACCAGATGGTCAGCAGTTCGGACACGCGTAGTGTCCTGCCACTTCGAGCCGCATGGGTTCTGTCCAGTTCCCTGTTGCGGATCTTTTTTGCTTTGCTTGCGCTGGCGGCCGGCGCCGCTCCCGTGATGGCGCAGGAACAAGGAGGCGGTGAGGCTAGTCTTCACCTTCCGGATCTGCGTGTCGCCACGTTCCTGGGCGGCATCAACGGTCACAATCTGCTGCTCGGTGGCTTGCTGGTCAGCGCGCTGGGCCTGGTCTTCGGCCTCGTCATCTTCGTTCGCCTGCGCAACATGCCGGTTCACGCGTGCATGCGCGAAGTCTCGGAACTGATTTACGAAACCTGCAAGACCTACCTGGCCACGCAGGGCAAGTTCCTGCTGCTGCTCGAGGCGATCATCGCCGTCATCATCACCGTCTATTTTGGGTTCCTTTACACGCCCGCTCTGGCGGCCTATAAAGTCGCCATCATCCTGCTGTTCAGCGTGATCGGCATTTCCGGCAGCTTCTCGGTGGCGGCGTTCGGCATGCGCGTCAACACCTTCGCCAACTCGCGTACGGCGTTCGCCTCACTCACCGGCAAGGCCTTCCCCTGTTACAACATCCCGCTGCAAGCCGGGATGAGCATCGGCATGCTGCTGGTTTCGGTCGAGCTGCTGATCATGCTGTTCATCCTGCTGTTCATTCCGGGCGACCTGGCCGGCCCCTGCTTCATCGGCTTCGCCATCGGCGAATCGCTCGGCGCCGCCGCCCTGCGCGTCGCCGGCGGCATCTTCACCAAGATCGCCGACATCGGCAGCGACCTGATGAAGATCGTTTTCAAGATCAAGGAAGACGATGCGCGCAACCCCGGCGTGATCGCCGATTGCACGGGCGACAACGCGGGCGATTCGGTCGGGCCCTCGGCCGACGGCTTCGAAACCTACGGCGTCACCGGCGTCGCGCTGATCACCTTCATCCTGCTGGCCGTCCACGGCGACCTGGTCAAGGTCGAGCTTTTGGTCTGGATCTTCTCGATGCGCGTGATGATGGTCATCTCCTCGGCGGCCGGCTACTTCATCAACGGCGCCATCGCCAAGGCCCGTTTTGGCAATGCACCCAAATTCAATTTCGAGACGCCGCTCACCACCCTGGTCTGGCTCACCTCGATCCTCTCGATCGGACTCACCTACGTGGTCAGCTCACTGATGATCCCCGATCTGGCCGGCTCCTCCAGCCTGTGGTGGGAACTGGCCACCGTGATCAGTTGCGGCACGCTGGCCGGCGCGCTGATCCCGGAGTTCGTCAAGGTGTTCACCTCCACCAATTCGCGGCACGTGCGCGAAATCGTCACCAGCTCGCGCGAAGGCGGCGCCTCGCTCAATATCCTCTCCGGTTTCGTGGCCGGCAACTTCAGCGCTTATTGGCTGGGCATGGCGATGCTGGCGCTGATGTCGATCGGATACCTGGTCAGCACCGCGTTCCCCGAGGCGCTGATGATGGCTCCGGCGGTGTTCGCTTTCGGCCTGGTGGCGTTCGGCTTCCTTGGCATGGGGCCGGTGACCATCGCGGTGGATAGCTACGGCCCGGTCACCGACAACGCGCAATCGATTTACGAGCTGTCTATGATCGAGACTATGCCCGGCATCTCCGAGGACATTCAGAATACCTTTGGCTTCACGCCCGACTTCGAGAAAGCCAAGGAGAACCTGGAAGAGAACGATGGCGCGGGGAACACCTTCAAGGCCACTTCCAAGCCGGTGCTGATCGGCACCGCCGTGGTCGGCGCCACCACCATGACCTTCGCCACCATCGTTTCGCTCACCCACGGCCTGCAGCCGCAATACATCGTGAACCTGTCGCTGATGCACGCGCCGTTCCTGCTCGGCATCATCGCGGGCGGCGCCGTGATCTATTGGTTCACCGGCGCCAGCGCGCAAGCGGTGACTACCGGCGCCTATCGCGCGGTCGAGTTCATCAAGCGCAACATCAACCTGGAGAGCGCCGAAAAGGCCTCCGTCGCGGACTCGAAAAAGGTGGTCGAGATCTGCACGCGGTACGCTCAGAAGGGCATGCTGAACATCTTCCTCACGGTGTTCTTCGCCACCCTGGCGTTTGCCTTCATCGAGCCGTTCTTCTTCGTTGGCTACCTTATTTCGATCGCCCTGTTCGGCCTTTACCAGGCCATCTTCATGGCCAACGCCGGCGGCGCCTGGGACAACGCCAAGAAGGTGGTGGAAACCGAGCTGCGCGCCAAAGGCACGCCGCTGCACGACGCCTGCGTGGTCGGCGACACCGTAGGCGATCCGTTCAAGGATACGAGCTCGGTGGCCTTGAACCCCATCATCAAGTTCACCACCCTGTTCGGCTTGCTGGCGGTGTCGCTGGCCGTGGATGTCGGCAACACGCAAGGCCATGTGCTGACCACGGTGCTGTCCGCCGTCTTCTTCCTGATTTCCGCATTCTTCGTCTACCGCAGCTTCTACGGCATGCGGATCGAGAGCGAAAACAAGCAGTAACCGCCGCTCGCTGGCTGTTCGGATGCGTCTGGATCCCGTGGAGGAGCTGCGGTACCGGCGGCCCAAAGACGCTGCCGCCCGAAAGTCGAGAGCGCGGGTTCCCAGGCGGTAGGCGGGCTGCCTTTTGGTCCTTTTGACTTTGCCTGGACGCTTCTGTCTCAGCGATCCAGGTCGAGTCGATAGGTCTGCCTCGACCTGAGGTCACGGAGCGTTAGTGACTCCCAGTCCTCTGTCCAGCCCGCCCGAAGGGATGAACGAGAGGGGCGATTCCACCACCTGGCTGTCAGTGCCCTGGGGAACTTCACCCACTCAAAGTCGTGGTCTGTCGAGTTTCCCGCCTGATTCTGCGTAAGTTAGTGATTTCGCGCAGTGGCAGGGCAATTGCACATCACTCGGTATGGCTTATGTGATCACAGATACCTGCACCAAGGACAAATTGTGTATTGAGGCTTGTCCGGTGGATTGCATTCATCCGAAGGAGGACGAGGCCGGCTTCGCCGACGTCCCACATCTCTACATTCATCCCGTGGACTGCATCGATTGCGGCGCGTGCATTCCGGTCTGCCCCACAAATTCGATCTACACGCTGGAAGATCTGCCGGCGGATTTGGCGCGTTTCGCGGAAGATAACGCGGCCTACTACAATTGATCCGTCTTCTGGACTGAACGGCGGGTCGGGCTGGCGACCGTGAGAAGCCGCCCAAGAGTTTATGGCCACGGATTAACGCCGATGAACACCGATAGAATTAAGAATCTTATCGGTGTTCATCCGTTTTTCACTTGCTCACCCCGCTATGCGTGTCTTTTGCCGCATCTTTCCAGCCCAGCGCAGATAGCCGGCCAGCCGCCGCCGCTGGCGCCAGGCGAAACGCCAGAAATCGGTTGGTGCGATGGTCTCGGCGGGAACGCCCCAGTAAGTCTCGACGCGCCAGCCCAGGTACGGACTGCGCCACGGGCGCAGGCAGTAGCCGCGGGTCCTGCGCCAGAGAAGGCTTAGCATTACTTCGATTTCAGGGCGTTGGAGCCCTTGGGCGGCGGCGATCCCTGGTCGGGAGTGGCGTAATAGCCGCTGCGCGTCCGCACCGAGGGGTGCCCAGGCGCATTCACGGCGACCTTGATGTTGCGGTAGGAGCCGTCCATGGCGGTGTTGCTGGGCGAGTATTCGATGGTGTACTGGCTGCGGATGTCGCGCGCCACATCCTCGGCGTAGCGGTCTACCTCGCTCAGATCCTTGGGGAAGAACGTTTCGCCGCCGGTCGCCGTTGCCAGTTCCTCCAGCGCCCGCTTGGCACGCACGGCTTCGCGCCGCTCTTCCTCGCTCAGCAGGCCCACCGAGTAAATCAGCACTTCGCTCTGCTGCGCCGCCTTCACCAGGTTCTCCAGGCTGATCACGCTCGAATTGTCGTTGCCGTCTGTCACCACCACCAGCACCTTTTTGTCATGGTGGCCCTTCTGTTTGACATGGTCGATGGACATGCGGATGGCGTCCCGCATGGCGGTGCCGCCGCGCGAATCGATGTGCGAAAGCGCCTCCTCCATTTCGGCGATGTCGTTGGTGAAGTCCTTGCCGTGGGGCAGATCGAGGTAAGCGTCGTCGTTGAAATTGACGATGAAGACCTCGTCGTCCTTGTTGGAGGCCTTCACCAAGTCCAGCGCCGCCGCCGCCACCTTGGCGCGCTTCTCGCGCATACTGCCGCTGTTGTCGATGATCAGCCCCAGAGAAACTGGCACGTCCTCCCGCCTGAATTCTTTGATGGTTTGCGGTACGCCGTTTTCGGTAACCGAAAAAGCCGATTCGGGAAGGTCGGTCACCAGGCGGTTATTCTTGTCCACAACGGTCGTGTGACACACCACCAGGCGCGTGTCGGCGCGGAACACAACGTGGGAGTCCTCCGCGCCGGGCGGAATCGCGGGTTTCTCCTGGCCGAAGGCGGCCAGCGCGATGAGCAGCGCCGCCGCCCGCCAGTTATTGCATAGGAGCATAATATCCCAGTCTCCAGAAGGGCCGCAGCAGCGGCAGGCCGCGCGGCGGAATCACCTTCACTACTACATGGCGGTACTTGCCGTCGCGATCCAGATTTTGCGGGCTATACCCCAGCACGTACTGGTTCCGCAATTCCACGCCGATTTTCGCCGCCACGTCCGGAAGCTCGTTCAAGTTGTCCACTTCATACTGCCGCCCGCCGGTCTGTTCGGCGATGGTGGCCAGCAGCGCCGGCCCGGCGCTCTCCTCCGGGGTCCGCGAGCGCGCCGGGCCTTCCTCGTAAATCCCAATCGCATAGATTTGGACGTCCGCCTCCTTCACCAGGTTCTTGATTTCCGCTTCCGTGTACCGGCTATTGTTGTCGCCGCCGTCGGAGATGATCAGCAGCGCTTTTCGCGGATTCTTCGCCTGCTTCATGGTGTGCAAACCGAGAAAAACGGCATCCAGCAGGGCGGTTCGGCCCCTCGAGAACGTGAACGTCAGGCGGTTTTGAATTTCCTCCAGGTTTTGTGTGAAGGGTTGCACCAGATTGGCCGTATCGTTGAACTGGATCAGGAAGAATTCGTCCTCGGGGTTGGCGGTCTTGAAGAACTCGGAAACGGCCAGCCGCGATTTTTCCAGCTTGTGGCCCATGCTGCCGCTGCAATCGAATATCACTCCCGCGGAAAGCGGCGCATCCTCGCTCGAGAAATGGCTGATTTCCTGTTCTTTCTTGTCTTCGAAAAGCTTGAAATTCTCTTTTTCCAGGCCGGTAACGAAACGGTTCATGGGATCGGTCACGGTGACCGGAATCAGAACCAGCGTGGTATCCACGCGGATGTTCGCCTTGGGGAGAACCTGCTCTTTTCCGGCTGCCTTGGGCCTCGGCGCGATGGTGGCGGGCGAGCCGCCCGGCTCCTGAGCTTGCGCACTCAACGACAACCCCAGGAAGGCGGCGAGAACTACGGGCAGCTCACACCGGGACAGGAGCATAGCTGTCAGGCCAGCATTTCTATAACCAAGTCTATCACAGGGATTTTATGGTATGATCGCGTGTGCCCCGTAAAATTCTGGGCGTTATTCCTGCACGATTTGCCTCTACACGTTTTCCGGGCAAAGTTCTGGCGCTCCTCTCCTCGAAGACCGTTTTGCAGCATGTCTATGAGCGCGCCTGCCAGTCCCGTTACCTGTCGAGTGTCATCGTCGCCACCGATGACAAGCGGGTTTATGAGGCCGCCAAGAGTTTCGGAGCTCGGGTGCGCATGACGCGCGCCGACCACGCATCCGGCACCGACCGCGTCGCCGAAGTGGCCTCGACCGGACAGGCCGACGTGGTGGTCAATATTCAAGGCGACGAACCGCTGATCGATCCCGCCGCCATCGATGCCGCGATTCTGCCTGTGGTTCACGACCGCCAAGTGGTGATGGCGACGCTGAAGAAAAAAATCGAAGACCCGCGCGAAATCGCCGACCCCAACGTAGTCAAGGTGGTGAGCAACCACGCCGGAGACGCGATTTACTTTTCGCGCTGCGCCATCCCCTATGCGCGGGAACGGAGCGGCGCTTGGTTCAAACATATCGGGCTTTACGCGTACCGGCGCGATTTCCTGCTGGGATATTCGCGCCTGCCGGTGGGCCCGCTCGAGCGCTCCGAGCGTCTCGAGCAACTGCGCGCGCTCGAAAACGGCTTTCCCATACGCGTAATCGAAACCGACTATGAGTCGCTGAGCGTCGATACGCCCGAGGACCTGGAACGGGTCTCGCGGCTCTTCGAAGCTTCCATCATGCCAGGGGTGAATTGATATGGCTAAATACATTTTCGTAACGGGCGGCGTGGTCTCGTCGCTGGGCAAGGGAATTGCGGCGGCCTCCATCGGGTGTCTGCTCGAAAGCCGCGGGCTGAAGGTCACCTGCCAGAAATTCGATCCGTACCTCAACGTCGATCCGGGCACTATGAGCCCGTTCCAGCACGGCGAAGTTTTCGTTACCGACGACGGCGCAGAAACCGATCTCGACCTCGGCCACTACGAGCGCTTCACTCACGCCAAGCTCACGCAGAGCAACAACCTGACATCCGGCCGCATCTACGAGCAGATCATCGCCCGCGAGCGCCGCGGCGATTATCTGGGCAAGACCGTGCAGGTGATCCCGCACGTCACCAACGAAATCAAGGCTGGGCTGAAACGCGTGGCGCAGGACGTGGACGTGGTGATCGCCGAAATCGGCGGCACGGTCGGCGATATCGAATCGCTGCCGTTTCTGGAAGCCATCCGCCAGATGCGCCACGAGCAAGGCCGCGGCAACTGCCTGTTCGTGCACGTCACGCTGGTTCCCTGGATCGCGGCCGCACAGGAACTGAAGACCAAGCCCACCCAGCACAGCGTCAAGGAACTGCGCGGCATCGGTATCCAGCCCGATATCCTGATCTGCCGCTCGGAGCGCTTCATTTCGCAGGAGATGAAAGAGAAGATCGCGCTGTTCTGCGACGTGGACGTGGAAGCGGTGGTGACGGCGCGCGACGTCAAGAGCGTTTACGAAGTGCCGCTGATGTTCGCCGGCGAAGGCGTGGACGACATCGCCCTCCGCCTGCTCCACCTCAATGCCGGTGAGCGCAACCTGGACCGCTGGACCGCCATGTTGGAGCGCATGCAGCATCCGCGCGACGAAGTGACCATCGGCCTGGTGGGCAAGTATGTGGAATACGAGGATTCCTACAAGAGCCTCAAGGAAGCTCTGCTGCACGGCGGACTGGCGCACCAGTTGAAAGTGAACATTCACTGGATCGAAGCCGAAGGCATATACGGTCACGACTGGGAGAAACAGCTCGAAGGCTATGACGGCATCCTGGTGCCCGGCGGTTTCGGCAAGCGCGGCATCGAGGGCATGATCAACTCGATTCGCTTCGCGCGCGAGCGCAAGGTGCCGTACTTCGGCATCTGCCTGGGCATGCAGGCGATGGTGATTGAATACGCGCGCAACGTGTGCGGGCTGGAGGGCGCGGATTCGACCGAGTTCAACCCCGGCACGCCGCACCGCGTCATTTTCAAGCTGCGCGAGCTCAAGGGCGTGGATGATCTGGGCGGCACCATGCGGCTGGGAAGCTGGCCCTGCAAGCTGGCGGAATCGAGCTTTGCCTACCGGGCTTACGGCACGCGCGAAATTCAGGAGCGCCACCGCCATCGCTATGAGTTCAACCGCGAGTACGAAGACCGGCTGAAAGCGGCCGGCCTGCGCATCACCGGGGAGACTCCGGACAACACCTACGTGGAGATTTGCGAGATCGCCGATCACCCCTGGTACCTGGGCTGCCAGTTCCACCCCGAGTTCAAGTCCAAGCCGATGGAGCCGCATCCGCTGTTCAAGGCGTTCGTAGGGGCCGCTTACGAATACCGGCAGCGGCGGCTGGGCGCCGAGAGCCGGGATCGGGCCGAGACGACGTATTCCCATGGCCTTTGAGTTCAGCGCGTTCGGCCGGGCCCAGGGGGCACCCCGTCCGCTGGTATTGATCGCCGGGCCCTGCGTGATCGAAAGCGAGGAGCACGTTCACCGCATGGCCCACGGCATTCGTGACGCCGTGGGCGGCGATTTCGCGTTCAAGGCGTCGTTTGACAAAGCTAACCGCACCAGCCTGGAAGCCCATCGTGGGCCCGGGCTCGCCGAAGGCCTGCGCATTCTGGCCGGCCTCAAGGCGGAGGGCTTTTCGATCCTCACCGATATTCATGAACCGGCGCAGGCCGAGCCGGCCGCCGCGGTGGCCGATATTCTGCAGATTCCCGCCTTCCTGTGCCGGCAAACCGATCTGCTGCTGGCGGCGGGCCGCACCGGCCGCATTGTCAACATCAAGAAGGGACAGTTCGTGGCGCCGCACGATATTCACTATGCCGCGGAAAAAGTGGCCTCCACCGGGAACTCGCAAGTGGTCATCACCGAGCGCGGCTCCTCGTTCGGCTACAACAACCTGGTGGTGGACATGCGCGGGCTGAAGATCGTGCGCGATGCGGGATGGCCGGTGGTGTTCGATGCCACTCACAGCGTGCAACTGCCGGGCGGCGCCGGCGCGGTCTCCGGCGGGCAACCGCAGTTCATCGAGCCGCTGGCGCGCGCCGCCGTCGCGGTGGGTGTGAGCGGCATTTTCGTCGAAGTGCACGACGCGCCGGCTGGTGCGCTTTCCGACGGCCCCAACGCGCTGCGCCTCGAACTGCTGCCGCAATTCTGGCGCGGGCTACAGGCGATCGACAGCCTGGTGAAATCCCTCGAAGCGGTGTAGGGGCCGGGCATGCCCGGCCTTGGCTTCCAACAAGCCGCAGCGTCCCATCGTTCATTCCCCCTCCGGCAAGCTACAATCAAGGCGGGCACAACATGAAACCATGGCGAACTTTGGTGTGTCTGCTTGCGGGGCTGACCCTTTTCGGGCAACCACGGCATCGGCAGCAGCGGCATTGGACGGAAGCGGAGGCTGAGCAGTGGTACGCGCGGGAAGCCTGGCCGGTGGGCGCGAACTTCATTCCCTCCACCGCGTCGAACGAACTCGAAATGTGGCAGGCGGACACGTTCGATCCCACCACCATCGACCGCGAGCTAGGACTGGCCGAAGGGCTGGGAATGAACACCATGCGCGTATTTCTGCACTACCTGGTCTGGCGCCGGGATGAAAGCGGGTTCAAGCGGCGCATCAACACTTTCCTCAAAATCGCGGACCAGCACCACATCAAGACGGTGTTTGTGCTCTTCGATTCCTGTTGGGACCCGTTCCCCGAAATCGGCCCGCAACGGCCGCCGCTGCCCGGCATCCATAATTCCCGTTGGGTGCAGAGTCCCGGCGCGCAGGCCTTGATGAATCCCAAGGAATACGACAACGTGCTGGCCTACGTGCAGGACGTCGTTAACGACTTCGGTGACGATAAGCGAGTGCTGGCCTGGGACCTGTGGAACGAGCCGGACAACATCAACGATAGCAGCTACGGCGCGGCCGAACCGGCCAACAAGGCCGCTCTGGTCGAGGGGCTATTGCCGCAGGTATTCACTTACGCGCGCGCCGGTTTGCCTTTTCAGCCGCTGACCTCCGGCGTGTGGCGCGGCGACTGGTCGAGCCCGGATAAGCTGACCGCGATCGAGAAAATCCAGCTTGACAATTCCGACATCGTCAGTTTCCACAGCTACGCGAAACCCGACGTATTCGAACAGCGTGTGGTCTGGCTGGAGGCGCTGCACCGTCCGATCCTGTGCACCGAGTACATGGCGCGGCCCGAGGGCAGCACGTTTGAGAGCATCCTGCCGATCGCCAAGAAGCACAACATCGGCGCGTACAACTGGGGGCTTGTCGCGGGGAAAACGCAAACTTACCTGCCGTGGGATTCCTGGAAGAACCCGTACATCGGCCGCCAGCCCGCCGTCTGGTTCCACGACATCTTCCGCCAGGATGGGACGCCCTATTCGATGGAAGAAGTGGCGTTTCTCCGTTCGATCCTGGAGCGGCCGAAGCCAGTCAAGAACTCGCGCAAGTGAGCCCTGGCGAACGCGACCGCGCCGCTTCCATTTTGAAGTGGTCAACATCGGCAATTAGGCGGCGGGGGCTGGAGTTTGAATCGGGTTCCAGGGCCGAGACGGAAGAGGCGGTCTTTCTCGTTTTTCCATTGTGCTTCTGTTTTGTGTGAGTTTGAATTTGGCGACCGTGTGCCAACCCCGCCGGCGTATTGTTATGAGAAATTCATTATAATTTCTAGAAGTGAGCCTTGACAAAGAGACCACGAGCACGACGTGGACCGACTGGTTCGCGCAGTGCGCCGGCCCTAGCACTGCGCCCTCGCTGAAACCTCCGATTTTGCCGTGGGGCAGCGGGAGCACGCCGGACCTCACCGAGACGCAGTCGTTCTGGATCGGCACCCAGAGCATATCGCGCTCGGGAAGCTGCATCGGCTTTGACACTGTGACGTTCTACACCGACCATGCTGCTGTTTCCGGCCAACAGACTCCGGGAATACCTGCAACTATTTGCAACCAGTAGGCTAACTGAAAGCCAGTGAGGAGAGATTAGATGAAGACGCTAAATGTAATGGCAACTACTCGTCGTTCGGCGGTTTTGGGCGCAATCGCAGCGACCCTCTGCGGGTGGGCTGGGGCAGACACGCTCTCCGGGGCCTTAGGCTCCGCGGATGCCGTTGTGCAGGGCAGCGTCACAACGTTCACCAACAACGTCACCAGCGCTTCCTTCACAATCAACGTGGAAGCTGTGCTCCAGGGGAGTGTGGGTTCGACAACCGTTCAGGTATCCCAACCGTGGAGCCTTCCGGGCAGTTTCCTGTTTGCGGGCGGCCCGCCTCCGCCCACGACGGCCGCCGTGTCTCTTCACGGCATTTGGTTCTTGAAGCGCACCGCGGCTTCCGGCTGGAATGTAATACCAGGCACAGGCCTCCCGTGGGGAAGCCCTTATACCCTGTTCTGGCCGACACCGGCGGTCTTGCCGGCTGCCTACCAGCCGGCCGCGGGCGCGTCCCTTCTGGATACGCTGATGCTTCAGGCGGCGGCCGGCATTGAGGCGTCGGGGATTAACCCGCAGAATCTTCAGGTCGTCATCGAAACGTACCCGCCGACAGCGCCCAGCGCGGCCGTTCAGACCATCCTGGCGCGTTTCGTGACCCTGCCGATGCCCGGATTTCGCGAGGTGGGTGTGGCGCTAATGCTGCAGACCGGTGCGCCGGGCGCTATCGCTCAACTGGTGCAATTGGGGCCGTCCGTCGACGCGAAGTGGGCGAGCATGATCGCTACCGCCCTTGAGCAGTTCTATCGAGATACCACGCCGGGTTCGGTAACCCAGCTCGCCCAATACGCGGGCGCGAGCACGACCTCCGCCGCCATGCGCAAGGCCGCCGTCCGGGCGCTGGCGGCGATTCACACCAAGGAGGCGCTGCCATTTCTGGCGAGCCTGCTCAGCAGTTCCGATCCGTACGAACAGGGGCGGGGCATATTTGGACTGGGATCCTTCGCCAATGGGTGCCCCACGCAGACGCTCGCCAACTCGGTATCGATGGACTATCTCAGTTTCAACAACCCGAGCCAGTACCGGACCGCCGACACGATTGCCAACTTCGGGTTTGGAGGCCAGCCTGTAGCGGGTGATCCTGTGCTGGCGCAGCAGGTCTCTTTCTGGCAGAACTGGTGGGCGGTGAACGGGACCTCGACCCAGTGATTGGGTTGAGGGAAATGGGTCGGCCCCAACACTGAGCGATTCATTCCGGGGGAAACCGATCGGCCTGTCCGCCGGGGTGGGCGTGAGAGCCGGGCACAACGGAGTTCAGTGCCGAACCGTTTCCCTATTCTGCCTCGATCTCAAACCGCCCGATCGGATGTTGGCGAGTAACCTCGTGCAATAGATTCCTGAAGCACTTGCCTCACCGTATCCACGATTACGAGGATTTCATCGCCGCGGGCAACCGGGCCATGACCCGCGACAACGATGGCCGGTTTGAGCGCCTCAATTCGCTTGAGCGATTCGAGCCATACCTGCCAATCGACGGGCGTCCCTGCGTCCAGGTTCGGGAGATACTCATTAATCAGGCAATCGCCAGTGAACAAGACGCCGTCTTCGGGCACCCAAACCGAAAGATTGGTTGCCGTGTGCCCAGGCGTGAGCAGGATCTCCACCGTGCAGCCGCCCAGGTCGAACCGGGTGTCGCTATGAATCCGGCGGTTCGGGTTTACCAAGTGCGTTCCATGAAAAAACGCCCGCGCTTCACCGCGTGCACGGCGAGCCTGGTTGGGGATGGTCTCGTTGAACTCCGCAATTTCGGCTTGAAACTCATCGGGTGTTCGCACGGCTCCAACGTGGCCCCATACGTCGATCCCATGCTCGCGAAAGAAGCCGTTCCCGCCAATGTGATCGAAATGCTTCTCCGTATTGACGACGCACAGTTGATTTCCGGGCTTCGCGGCGGAAGCGTATCCGTGGACGGTTTGTGCCGCTAACGCGTTGCCTCCCGTGTCTACGACCAGCGTCAGATTGTCCCCGACAACCAAGCCCGCATTCACGCACCAGGGCGCCGAGTATCCAAGCCCGGTAATCGCGTAGCAACGATTCGAGAGGCGCATCCTTATGTTGTCGCACACTCCCGCCGTCTCACGACTGCCGCGCACCACCGCCCGCGGCCATCCAATCTTCCAACTCTTGCGGCAGCGGAGAGACGACGGTGACGGGCTCTCCATCCGCCGGGCGGAAGAAGCGGATGCGGTGGGCGTGCAGGAAACAGCGGGCGAGCGGGGCGCGGCCGGGGATTTGCGCGGGCGCGCCGTAGAGCGTGTCGCCGGCGACGGGATGGCCGATGCCGGCCAGGTGTACGCGGATCTGGTGGGTGCGGCCGGTGCCGATCTTCACTTCCAGGAACGTGAAGCCGGGCAGGCGCGCGATGACGCGGTATTCGGTGTGCGCGGGGCGTCCGTCGCGGAGGCGCGCCGTCATGCGGGTGCGGTGAATAGGGTCGCGCGCAATCGGCCGGTCGATACTGCCGCTTTCCTGCTTCACGATGCCGTGCACCAGCGCCAGGTAGACCTTCTCCACGCGGCGGCCTGAGAACTGGGCGGCCAGCTTGCGGTGCGCGGCATCGTTCTTGGCCACCAGGATCGCGCCGCTGGTGAAGCGGTCGAGACGGTGGACGATGCCCGGGCGCATCTCGCCGCCCACTGCGGAAAGCGCGCCGAACCGGTGCAGCAGCGCGTTCACCAGGGTCCCGGAATGAACCCCGGCGCCGGCGTGGACCACCATCCCGGCGGGCTTATCCACGGCCACCACGTCGTCATCTTCGTAGAGGATGGCGAGCGGAATTTCTTCCGGCTCGGCGCGCAGGGGCGGGGGCTCGGCCGGTTCCACCCGGATAGATTCGCCGCCGCGGAGCGAGTAGGAAGCACGCGCCGCCGCGCCGTTCACCAGCACGCGGCCATTGCGAATCCACTGCTGAATGCGCGAGCGGCTGTATTGCGGCAGGCGTTCATGCAGGACGTGGTCGAGGCGCCGTCCGGCTTCGGCGCGATCGGCGGTGAAGTCCGCCATAAGCTCCTAAACGGAAGTGTTTCCGGCCACGGCCTCGGGTGCAGAGGGCGGCTCCGGAGACTGCGAGACAGCCGGCCTGCGGTCGTAGAACTGCACCCGGCAGAACCTGCAATGATATAGGTTCCCGCGGAACAACCGCTCCATCCGGTTCCACAAGCCCCCCTGCATACTGTCCACTGCGTCGGGCTCGCCGAGACGCGTCAGGCGGAACGTCCCGCACTTCGGGCAACGCGCTTGGGGCCCGAAATGGAGCTGGAACGGCCGCGGCACATGCTGCTCGCGCTCGCACACGCAGCATTGAAAGATCGCCAGATAGGAGAGGCGCTCGAGCAGCGTACGGTGGATCCGCCGCACCCTGCCTCCGCAGTGTATGCACTTTCGCACTGGGCTTGTGACAACTCTTGTTGTAGCTCAATTTGCGGAACCGGCACAACTGGGGTCACAATAAAGAGTTCGCCCTTTCCACCGAAGCCCAAGTCCTTATGCTCGACAGAATCACCGTGCATGGTGCGCGGCAGCACAATCTAAAAAATATCGACGTGGAAATTCCGCGCAACGCGCTGACCGTGATCACCGGTCTGAGCGGGAGCGGGAAATCGTCGCTGGCCTTCGACACCATCTACGCCGAGGGCCAGCGCCGCTACGTGGAAACGCTCTCCACCTACGCGCGCCAGTTCCTCGACCAGATGGAGCGGCCGGACGTGGATTCGGTGGACGGCCTGAGCCCGGCGATTTCCATCGAGCAAAAAACCACCAGCCGCAGCCCGCGCTCGACGGTGGGCACCATCACCGAAATCTACGATTACCTGCGGCTGCTCTACTCCTCGATCGGCGTGCCGCACTGCCCGGTGTGCGGGAGCGAGATTTCGCGCCAGACCACAGAGCAGATTCTGCAGCACGTGCTGGCGCTGAAGCCGGAAGACCGGATCATGGTGATGGCGCCGGTGGTGCGCGGGCGCAAGGGCGAGTACAAGAAGGACCTGGAAAAGCTGGCGCGGCAAGGCTTCGTGAGAGCGCGGGTGGATGGCGTGCTGCGCTCGCTCGACGACGAGATCCGGCTCGACAAGCGGCGCAATCATACCATCGAAGTGGTGGTGGACCGGCTGCTGGTGAAGCGCGGAATCGAGAAGCGCCTGGAAGCCGCCATCGAGATCGCGACCAAGCTGGCCAATGGGCTGGTGCTGGTGGCGGTGGTGAACGGCGAAGAGCGGCTGTACTCGCAGAAACTGGCCTGCACCGTATGCGGCGCCAGCATTCCGCAACTGGAACCGCGATCGTTTTCATTCAACAGCCCCTACGGCGCCTGCGAGGAGTGCCACGGGCTGGGCAGCCGATGGACGTTCGATCCCGCCAAGGTGATCGCCGACGCTTCCAAGCCTCTGTTCGACGGCGGGCTCGGACCGGGCGCCGGCTCCTGGACCATGCAGCAGGAACTGGAAGCGCTGGCGCGGCGCGCCAAGATCGATTTGAAAACGCCGCTTGAGAGCCTGCCTAAACAGTCGCGCGCGATTTTGCTGGGCGGCGCCAACGGAGCGCCGGGGATTCTCGGGATTCTGCAGCAGGCCTACGACAACTCGACGGAAGGCTACCGCGAATGGCTGACGGAATACATGTCGCCGGTCGAATGCGCGGCGTGCGGCGGCAAGCGGCTGCGGCCGTCCAGCCTGGCGGTGCGGGTGAAGAACTTCTCGATTGCGGAATTCACAGCGCTGCCGGTGGCGCGCGCGCTGGTGACGGTGCGGAACTGGGAATTCGGCGAACGCGAGACGCAAATCGCCGGCCGCGTGCTGGATGAAATCCGCCGGCGGCTGGAGTTTCTTTCCTCGGTGGGCCTGGATTACATCAGCCTGGAGCGCTCGGCGGCCACGCTTTCCGGCGGTGAATCGCAGCGCATTCGGCTGGCGACCCAGATCGGCTCCAAGCTGCGCGGCGTGCTGTACGTGCTGGACGAGCCTTCGATCGGCTTGCACCCGCGCGACAACGGCCGCCTGCTGGAGACGCTGGCTCATCTGCGCGACATGGGCAACACGGTGCTGGTGGTGGAGCACGACGCCGAAACGATTGAACGCGCCGACTACGTGATCGATCTCGGTCCCGGCGCCGGACGCCTGGGCGGGCTCCTGGTGGCCGCGGGCAATCCGGCGGCGATCGCCCGCAATCCGCAATCGCTCACCGGCCGATACCTTTCGGGCGCGCTTGAAATTCCGGTGCCGCGGGAGCGGCGGGTGTCCGGGGAGAACCAGTTGCGCATCCGCGGCGCTCGCCAGCACAACCTGAAGAACCTCGATGTGGCCATCCCGCTGGGCCTGCTGACGGTGGTGACGGGGGTTTCCGGCAGCGGCAAGTCGACGCTGATCAACGAAATTCTCTACCGCTCGCTGGCGCGCGAGATTTATGGCTCGCGCGAGGAACCGGGCGAGCACGATTCGATCGAGGGCATAGGGCTGCTGGACAAAGCGATCCGCATCGACCAGGCGCCGATCGGGCGCACGCCGCGCTCCAATCCCGCCACCTACACGGGTCTGTTCAGCCCCATTCGCGATCTCTACGCCATGTTGCCGGAATCGCGCGAACGCGGGTACAAGCCTGGCCGCTTCAGCTTCAACGTGAAGGGCGGGCGCTGCGAAGCGTGCCAGGGCGACGGGCTGAAGCGCATCGAAATGAACTTCCTGCCCGATGTGTACGTCACCTGCGACGTCTGTCGCGGCCGCCGCTACAACCGCGAAACCTTGCAGGTGAAGTTCAAGGGCTACTCGATCGCGGACCTGCTGGACTCGACCGTGGAGGACGCCCTGCCACTGATGAAGAACTTGCCGCAGATTCGCGCCAAGCTGGAAACCCTGCACGACGTGGGGCTGGGCTACGTGCACCTCGGCCAGTCTTCCACCACGCTTTCCGGCGGCGAAGCGCAGCGCATCAAGCTGGCCAAGGAATTGAGCAAGCGGCAGACCGGCCGCACCTTCTATCTGCTCGATGAGCCCACGACGGGCTTGCATTTCGACGACGTGCGCAAATTGCTGGACGTGCTCCAGCGGCTGGTCGCATTGGGCAACACGGTGGTGGTGATCGAGCACAACCTGGACGTGATCAAGACCGCCGACTGGATCATCGATCTGGGTCCCGACGGCGGCGAATACGGCGGCCGCGTGGTGGCCTGCGGCACGCCCGAACAGGTGGCGCGCTCGAAGAAAAGCTACACTGCGGAAGCATTGCGCAGAGTGTTGGGCAACGGGAGGGCGGCATGAGCCGGTACACGAAACAACCGCTCGATTTCGCCGGGCTGCATACGGTGGGGCTGCGGGAGCGCGGCGGCAAAATCCGCACCGCGGACTTCGCATCGCCTTACGGCAAGGGGTCCGGCATGGGGGCGTGGTTCGATTCGCTGCCGCGCATTTTGGCGGGCGCGGACTTGCGCAAGGTGGCGGACGCCGTCGGCGCCGCGCGCGCGCAGAAGCGCGCCATCATCTGGGGCTTGGGTGGCCACGTCATCAAATGCGGCCTGGCGCCAGTGCTGATCGACCTGATGCGGCGCGGTCACGCCACCGTGTTCGCGCTGAATGGCGCGGCGGCCATTCACGATTTCGAAATCGCGCTGGCCGGGCACACCAGCGAGGACGTGGGGGCGGCGCTGCCGGACGGCCGCTTCGGATCGGCGGAAGAAACCGGCCGCGAAATGAACGAAGCCATAGGCGGTGGCGTGCGCGACGGGCTGGGAATCGGCGAAGCGCTGGGCCGGCGCCTGGAAACCGCGGCCGACCCTGCTTTTGCGCCGTTCAGCCTGGTGCTGCAGGCGTACCGCGCTGCGGCGCCCGTCACCGTCCACGTGGCGATGGGAACCGACACACCGCACACCCATCCGGCCGCCGACGCGGCGGCTATCGGGGCCGGCTCGCATCGCGATTTTCGCCTGTTGTGTTCCTATGTCGCGGACCTGCACGATGGCGGCGTGTATCTGAACGTGGGATCGGCGGTGGTGCTGCCCGAGGTTTTCCTGAAGGCCGTTTCCGCGGTGCGCAACCTGGGCCACCCGCTGAGCGGATTCACCACCGCCAATTTCGATTTTCTGCAACACTACCGGCCGCGGATGAATGTAGTGGAACGTCCCCACGCGGCCTCCGGCGGCGCCGGCTATGCCATCACGGGACATCACGAGCTGATGATTCCGTTGTTAGCCGCGGCGTTGATCGAGCAGGATTCATGACGCCGGAAGAGCCTCCCGTGAATCTCGCACCAGCCTCCGCCGGCCCGCCGGAGGCCCCGGGCGCGCCGGAATTTCCCGCCGCGCCGCCGCCGGAGCGCGATCCGTTCTGGGGCTACGGCGACCTGCTCTGGTTCCTAGGCCTGGCGATTCCCAGCCTGCTGGCGGCCTGGGGCGCCGGATGGCTTGCGCTGGCGTCGCTCAAATCAAGAGTGGCGAGCGTTGCCGCCGAAACGTTCGTTCTGTACGGCCTCTTGTTCGGCTCGCTGCGGATGATGTTTCGGATGTTGTACGATCGCCCGTTCTGGCGTTCGCTGGGATGGACACCGGTCCGCCTGCCGGTAATGTGGGTGATGTTGTGCGGCATGGTCACCGCGGTCCTGGTGGCGCTGGCGAGCAGCTTGATCCATACGCCGACCGGCGACAACCCGATGACGCAACTGATGGAGACGCGCGTCGATGTGCTGGTGATGGGCGCGCTGGGCGTCACCCTGGCGCCGCTTTGCGAGGAATTGGTCTTTCGCGGATTTCTGCAGCCTCTGCTGGTGCGCAGCATGGGCGCGGCGCCTGGCATTCTACTCGCCGCCCTACCGTTCGGGCTGCTCCATTTTCAGGAGTACGGCAATTCGTGGCGTCATGCCCTGATCATCGCGATGGCCGGCGCGGCCTTCGGTTGCATGCGCCATGCCACCGGATCCACCAAGGCCGCCGCGATCATGCACGCGGCTTACAATTCGCTCTTCTTCATCGCGCTGATGACGGAAAAGAGGATCCTGCCCCGCCTATGATAGAGACGATTCGGTGGATTGACGGCGCGGTGGTGATGATCGACCAGACGAGGCTTCCACTCGAGGAAAAGTACGTCGCCTGCAGCAGCTACCGGCAAGTGGCCACGGCCATCCGCGACATGACGATTCGCGGCGCGCCGGCCATCGGGGTGGCGGCGGCGATGGGCGTAGCGCTGGGCGTGCTGCACGCTTCTGAACCGAACCTCGACACCCAAATGGAGGAGATCTGCGCGACGCTGGCATCCACGCGTCCCACCGCGGTCAACCTCTTTTGGGCGATCGACCGCATGAAGCGGGTGTACGCAAACGTGGCCGGCCAGCCGATCGGGGAAATCCGCCGGCGCCTGGTGGAAGAGGCGCTGCTGGTGCGCGAGGAGGACATCGCGATCTGCCGCGCCATCGGCCGCCACGGAGCGGCGCTGGTGCCGGACCGGAAAACCGTGCTCACCCATTGCAACGCCGGCGCGCTGGCAACCGCGGGCTACGGAACCGCGCTGGGGATAATTCGGTCGGCCGTGGAAGCCGGCAAGCGGATCGATGTCTTCGCCGACGAGACCCGCCCGTTCCTGCAGGGCGCGCGGCTGACGGTGTGGGAACTGCAACAGGACGGCATCCCGACCACGCTCATCACCGACAACATGGCCGGACACTTCCTGAAATCCGGCCGCATCGGCTGCGTGGTGGTGGGCGCCGACCGCATCGCCGCCAATGGAGACGTGGCCAACAAGGTGGGAACCTATTCGGTAGCCGTGCTGGCGAAGGAGAACGGCGTGCCGTTTTTTGTCGCCGCGCCCATTTCGACGCTCGACCTGAGCCTGGCTTCGGGCAGCGCGATCCCCATCGAACAGCGGGCGGCCGACGAAGTCACCCACGTTTTCGGTACTCGCATCGCTCCGGAAGGAACGCTGGTCGAGAACCCGGCATTCGACGTCACGCCGGCGCGTTACGTCTCCGCCATCGTCACCGAAAAGGGCGTGGCCCGCGCCCCGTATGAAGAATCGCTCAAAAACTGGTAAGTTGAAAGTGAAAATGCGAACCATCCTGATAACTCTCCTATGTTCCCTGACGCTGGCGGCCGGCGATGGCGCGCGGCGCGCTCCGGGCTTTGCCCTCCCCGACCTGAAGGGCCAGTTTCACGATCTGGCCGACTACCGTGGCAAAGTGCTGGTCCTGGAATTTCTGAAGACCGACTGCCCGCACTGCGCCACTTTTGCCGAAGTCCTGGCTCAGATCCAGCCGAAGTATGGCGACAAGGTTGCCGTGCTGGCGGTGGCCCACATGGGCACCGACACGGTGCAGAACATCGCCCAGTTTATAGCCGGCCACAAGCTGACCTACCCGGTGGCACTCGACATGGGGCAGATGATGTACTCCTACGTGCTCAACCCGCAAGGCGCCAACCTGCCCCACGTGTACGTCATCGATGCCGGCGGCTACATCCGCGCGGATTATGAATACACCGCCCTGACGCGCGATGTCTTCGAGGGCAAGGCCCTGTTTACCGATATCGACCGTCTACTGAAGAAGTAGCGGCGCACAGACAACCCGGCTTGGCGCGGACAGGTCGAGCCGCCTGCCGCCCTATTTCTTGGGGTTCAGCTTCAGATTGATGGTGGCCAGCTTGCGCGTGTCGAAGGAACTGAGCGTGTGGGCGCCGCTCGATAGGCCGTTATATTCGGCCTTGAGCTGATAGTCGATATCGGGGCTGAGATCGTGAAAATAGTAGCTGCCGTCTTTCTGGGTGAAGAACGAGCGGATTTGCAGGCTCTTGGTGTTCTTCAGATAGACGACGGCGCCGTTCACCAGGCTGTCGTCCGGTGCGGTGACGAAGCCCTGGACGCTGCGGGTGTGGCTATCCGCGGCGAAAGCGGCGATGGCAGCGAACAGGAGGGCCGCCGCCAGCAACTTGAGCCCGGCCCCCGAAAAGGCGCGTACGCGTCCGTGAACGCGTGGAATTCCTGATTGCATCTTATTTCCAATCCTCGTCTTCGGCCTCTTCTTCGTCTTCGTCTTGGAGGAGATTTGCATCCTCTTCGTCCTCGGCGAACTCGTCGGCCGATTGCAACTCCAGAGGATCGGTGCCGACTACCCGGAGATCCGCTCCGCACTCATCGCAACTGAGGGGGTCGCCCTCGTCGAGGTCTTCCTCCTCGACGTCGATTGCGCCGTCGCATTCCGGACACTTGACCATCGATCCATGCCTCCCGAAACTACTGTTATACGATAGATTGCCGCCCTGGAAGTTGGGTTTCCGGCTGCGGACCCTATCTCCCTGCGGCCTGGCGCGCCAGACGCCGCCGGGTGGTGACCGGCACGATGCCTTTCACGCGCAGATACGTAAACAACTGCTGGCGATGGGTCAACTCGTGCTCCTTTACCCACTGCAACATCTCCAGCCGCGTGACCATCAAGCCATCCACCCGCTTGATCATCCCAGCCCAGAACTCGGGAGTCCGGGAGGCCAGTTGCGAGGCGCGCTCGTCCACGGATTCGCGCAACCGGCAGACCAACTCGACCGGCTCCAGGGTCTCCGGGATGTGGCACGTGTGGGCGGCGGTGCGTGCCCGGCGAATATCAGGATGCGAGAAATCGGTGCTGCCCTCTAGTAGCATGCCGATCAGGCCGTGGGTGGATACCAGGATGTGGCGGCCGATCTGGCCGAAGGTCTGCAAGCCGGCAGCCGGACTAAATCCAAATTCGCCCGCCGGAAACTCTTCCACGGCGGCGATTGTATCCTGGCGAACGTTCTTCCAGGAATCGATGACGTGTTCGGCTCTTACCATGCCCTCATTGTACCCGGTGGGGCACGCTTTAGCCTGCCCTTCGCGCGCATTCCGCGCGCCGCTTTGTGCGCGGATCGCATTTTTGTGGGATCATGAGCCCAAACAATGAGCATGCAGTTTCAATGTTGTTTCTGCGCCAAACAGATCGATAGCGGCGGTCTTGGCATCGGGTCGCTCCTCTACACAACGAACTGGGACGGCGAGGAGGCGGAGCAACAAACACAGCAATTCTCTTGTCACGCCGATTGTCTTCGCGCTTCTTTTCACCCTTCGACGCCGGTGAACGCGCTTGAAGACCTCGGGTAGCGCATCAGCGCTGTCCCAGGACACTGGCGGGTTGCCAGGATGCATCGGAATGAGGCATCCTGACGATATGCCTGACTCCAGGACGATCGCCGCGCAGGTTCGTCTCGGGCTGGAGAGCCAGGAGAACCGCAAGCGGGAATTCTTCAAGAGATTGCAGCAGAATCTTGCCGACGACGACCCGAACCAGCAGGATCGAATGGTCGATGAATTCCGCGCGCTAATGCTCGGCCGCTGACCGATGCCCGAGATTCAGTGGGAACGGTTATGACTGGCCTCCCGCTTAAGCCCACCCCCTCCGCCGGTATAATAATAACTACCAATGCACTTGAAACGCGACGAGAGGGTTGTGGACCTGAATCCGCAGGAGACCTCGGAGTGGGTGGAGGCGCTGGATCAGGTTCTGGACGAGACCGGCCCGGACCGCGCGGCATATCTGGTCGAGAGGCTGTCGGAGCGCGCCCGAGCCGCTGGCGCGGAACTACCCATCCACCTGAACACGCCATACGTCAACACCATCCGGCCGGACGAGGAAGTTTCCTATCCCGGCGACCGTGCCATGGAGCGGCGCATCAAGAGCCTGATCCGCTGGAATGCGATGGCCATGGTGGTGCGGCAGAACAAATACGACGCCGGAATCGGCGGCCACATATCCACCTACGCCTCGCTGGCGACTCTGCTCGAAGTCGGGTTCAACCATTTCTTCCGCGCCAGTTACGGCGATCAGCCGGGCGACCTGATCTACTTTCAGGGCCACGCCTCGCCGGGAGTCTACGCCCGCGCCTTTCTGGAAGGCCGGCTGAGCGAAGATCACCTGAAAAATTTCCGCCATGAGCTGCGCGACTCGCCGGGGCTCTCCTCTTACCCGCACCCGTGGCTGATGCCGGACTTCTGGCGGTTTCCGACCGTGTCCATGGGCCTCGGGCCGATCAACGCCATCTACCAGGCGCGCTTCATGCGGTACCTGGAAAACCGCGGCGTGATCCCGCCTACGGCGCGCAAAGTGTGGGTGTTTCTCGGCGACGGAGAGACCGACGAGCCGGAATCGATGGGATCGCTGACGCTGGCCTCGCGCGAGAAGCTGGACAATCTCATCTTCGTCGTCAACTGCAATCTGCAGCGCCTGGATGGCCCGGTGCGCGGCAACGGCAAGATCATCCAGGAACTGGAAGCGGCTTTCCGCGGGGCCGGCTGGAACGTGATCAAGGCGATCTGGGGCGAGGATTGGGACGCTCTGCTTGAGCGCGACACGACTGGCTTGCTGGTCAAGCGCATGGGCGAAGCGGTGGACGGCGAATACCAGACCTACGTCACGCGGGACGGTGCGTACATTCGCAAGAATTTCTTCGGCAAATACCCGGAACTGCTGGACCTGGTTTCGCACCTCAGCGACGAGGACCTGTTCAAGCTGCACCGCGGCGGCCACGATCCGTGCAAGGTCTACAATGCTTTCAAAGCCGCCGTGGAGTTTACCGGCCGGCCCACGGTGGTGCTGGCGCACACCATCAAAGGCTACGGATTGGGCGAAGCCGGCGAGGGCCGCAACATCACTCACCAACAGAAGAAGCTCAACGAAGCCGAGCTCGAGCACTTCAAGTCGCGCTTCGAAATTCCCATCCCCGATGAAGCCGCGCGCACGGCGTCCTTCTACCGGCCGCCGGCGGACAGTCCGGAAATGGCTTACATGCACGAGCGGCGGCGCCTGCTGGGCGGATACATGCCGAGCCGCGCGGTTCCACCGAGCCAGATTGAGGCGCCACCGCTCGAGTATTTGAAGGAATCGCTGGAAGGCTCGGCGGGCCGCGAGGTTTCGAGCACGATGGCGCTGGTGCGCGTGCTCACGCTGCTGCTGAAGCATCCGCAGATGGGCAAGAGGGTGGTGCCCATCATCCCCGATGAAGCGCGCACGTTCGGCATGGAATCGCTGTTCCGGCAATACGGCATCTACGCCAGCCAGGGACAGCTTTACAAGCCGCATGACGCGGAGATGTTCCTCTACTACAAGGAATCGAAAGACGGGCAGATTCTCGAGGAGGGCATTACCGAAGCCGGCTCGATAGCCTCGTTTGCGGCCGCCGGAACCGCGTATGTGAATTACGGCGTGGAGATGATTCCGTTTTTTGTGTATTACTCCATGTTCGGTTTTCAGCGCGTGGGCGACCTGGTGTGGGCGTTCGGCGACGCGCGCGGCAAGGGTTTTCTGTGCGGCGGCACGGCCGGGCGGACCACCCTGGCCGGCGAAGGACTGCAGCACCAGGACGGTCACAGCCTGGTGCTGGCTTCGACGGTGCCTACTTGCGCGGCCTACGATCCGGCCTACGCTTACGAGATCGCCATCATCGTGCAGGACGGCATCCGCCGCATGTACCAGTCGCAGGAAGACCGCTTTTACTACCTCACTCTTTACAACGAAAACTATCCGATGCCGGCCATGCCGGAGGGGCTCAACCCGGCAGGCGTGCTGAAGGGCATCTACCGCCTTCAGGCCGCGCCGGACGGCAAGGCCATGGTGCAACTGTTCGGCAGCGGACCGATTTTGAATGAAGCCGTGCGCGCGCAAGAAATTCTCGACCGGCAGTACGGCGTGGCCGCCGATGTGTGGAGCGTGACCAGCTACAACGAGCTGCGGCGCGACGCGCTGGCGGCGGAGCGCTGGAACCGCCTGCATCCGGACCAGGCGCTGCGGGTGCCCTACATCGTGGAAGCGCTCCAGGGCGCCGAGGGACCGATTGTCGCGGCCACCGATTACATGAAGGTGGTGGCCGACCAGGTGGCGCCGTGGCTGCCCGGCCGCATGGAGACGCTGGGAACCGATGGTTTCGGGCGCAGCGATAATCGCGAACACTTGCGCCGCCACTTCGAGGTGAACGCCGAATCCATCGCCGCCGCCGCGCTGTCGCGCTTGGCGCGCGATGGCCGGTTCGACATGGAGAAAGCGAAGGCGGCGTTCGGCGAGCTGGGTGTGGACACCGAGAAAATGGACCCGTCGCGGGCGTGACGAGAGCGCGGCTAGAGGGCCGGCCGCGCCACTGACTTTCCGATGCAAACGGGACAGCGCATTGCGGCCGCCGGAATGGCGATCACCGGCGCGCTCGCCCTGGTGAAGATCTTCGCCGGGCTCGCCGGGCACTCGACGGCGACGGTCGCGGACGGTTTGGAATCCGCGGGCGATGTGTTTTCTTCCGGCATGGTTCTGCTGGGCCTCACCGTCAGCTTCAAGCCCGCCGACCGGAATCACCCTTACGGCCACGGCCGCGCGGAAATCCTGAGCGGCCTGCTGGTGGGGCTGGTGCTGGCCTCGGCCGGCGCGCTGATTTCCTACGGCTCCTTTCTGCGGCTGGGCCAACCCCACGAGCCGCTGCGCTGGTTCGTGGTCTGGCCTCTGGTGGCTTCGCTGGTGGCCAAGAGCGGGCTGGCGGCCATCAAGTTCCAGGTGGGAAAAAGAATGCGCAGCGCCGCGTTGATGGGCGACGCCTGGCACGACACTACCGATTGTCTTTCCGCCCTGACCGCACTCACCGCGGTGGCGCTCACGCTTGCCGCTCCAGAGCGTTTTTTCAATGCCGACCGGTACGGCGGTCTCGCCGTGGGCATCATCGTCATCGTTGCCGGCGTGCGCGTGGCGCGCGAAACCACGCTACAGTTGATGGACACCATGCCCAACGACAAAATGATGGCGGAGATCCGCGCCGCGGCGGCGCAGGTGCCCGGCGTGCTGGGCGTGGAGAAGTGTTTTGCCCGCAAGACCGGCCTCAGCTATCACGTGGACCTGCACATGGAAGTCGATCCCGAAATGACGGTGCGCCAGTCTCACGACATTGCCCAAAACGTGCGGATGCGCGTTGTGGACCAGGTGGAGTGGGTGGCCGATGTGCTGGTGCATGTGGAGCCGGCGCCCAATGGGAACGCGAGCGGCAGCCCGCGCCACCTTCAAGCCTGAAACCGCCGCAGGGCTTCGCGAGTGCCCGTTTCGTAGGCGTCGATCAGCTTGTCCCAGGTAGCGTTGGCCGCGGCGTCGATCTGTTTCCGCGCAGGGTCGGCGTCGAACCAGGCCAGCGTCTGGCGCACCCCGCGGCCGAACGGCATGGTGGCGCAATAGCCGGGCACGAAGCGCTTGATCTTGCTGTTATCGAAGACCACGCTGACGGCCTTATCGCCGGTGAGTCCGCCCATGTTGTCTGGTAGGCAGGCGGCGATGAAATCGGACGGTATGTGGACCAGTTGCGGCTCCGCGCCTGCGGCCTCTCCCACAATGCGGTAGAACTGGTCCCAGCTCATCACTTCGTCCGATGTGATGTGGAAGGCGTGCCCGATCGCCTGTTCAGCCCCAAGCAGGCCCACCAGGCCTTTGGCGAAGTCGGTATTGTGAGTGATCACCCAGAGCGACGAGCCATCGCCCGGCACAATGACTTTCTTCCCGCGGCGCATGCGGTCCACCGCCGTGTACGATTTGGTCCAACTGTTGATCGCGAGCGTGATCTGCGTCTCGCCGTAGGTCAGCGAGGGGCGCACGATGGTGATAGGGAAGCCCTCTTCGCGATAGGCCTTCATGAGCCGCTCTTCGCAGGCGATTTTGTTGCGCGAATAATCCCAATACGGGTTCGCCAGAGGCGTCGATTCGGTAATCAGGTAGTGGGACACCGGCCTCTGATAGGCGCTGGCGGAGCTGATGAAGATGTACTGCCGCGTGTGGCCGCGAAACAGCTCCAGGTCGCGTTCGATATCGGCGGGCGTATAGGCAATCCAGTCGACCACCGCGTCAAAGGATGCGCCGCCGAGCGCTCGTGCGGCAGCCGCAGCATCCGCCATGTCGACGGCCAGAGCCTTCACTCCGGCGGGGAGATCCGCCGTGCGGCGCCCACGCGTGAGAAGCGTGAGATCGATTCCCAGATTCGCCGCCAGCCGCGTGCAGGCGGTGCTGATGATGCCGGTCCCGCCGATAAAAAGAACTCTCATGGAGCTGTTGTACCAAAATGCGGCAACCAAAGAACACTCCATTTCGATGTCGCGCACCCGTTCGCCGCACTCGCCCGCCGCCGGGCGCCGCCGGTGAGGGCCGCGTCGCATACAATTGAAGGAGACATGAAACGCACTGCCTTCGCCGCCGCTTTGCTTCCCTGCCTAGCGTTCGCCGCCTCCTTTGACTCGGGTAAGACGCTGGGGGGAACGAGTTCGCCCATTGTGCTCGAGGTGTTCAGCAGTTTCGACTGCCCACACTGCAAGGAGTTGCATGACGACGTGGTGCCGCTGCTGGTGCGCGACTACGTGGCGAGCGGCAGAGTGTGCCTGGTGAACCGGGAGTTTCCGCTGGCCGGCCAGTACCACCCTTATGCGCGCGAGGCCGCCCTTTACGCCACCGCGGCGGCGCGCATCGGCAAGTATCCGGAGGTTGCCGATGCGTTGTGGAAGAACCAGGCTGCCTGGGCCGTCAACGGCCAGGTTTGGGAGACCGTGGCTACCGTACTGACGGCGGCTGAACAGAAGAAGGTACAGGCGCTGTTCAAAGATAAGGACGTCGAGGCCGAAGTGCGCCACGATATCGACGATGCCACCCGTGACCACGTCGACCGCACGCCGTCCATATTCATTACCGCCAATGGGAGGCGCTTCATGCTGCCGAGCGGAGTGCCCAGCTACGAATTGCTGTCGCGCATGCTGAATCATTACCTCGGCCAGTAGGACTCGATAAGCAACAGCTATGCCAGCCGCTCCCTCACGGCGTGCCCTCTGGTCTCGGCTCCAATGAGCATTTTCTCATCCAAGAATGAGCCTGGAGGAGGGAGCGAAGCGGCGGGCCTCCAGGGCTCCTTTCTGAAATCGAAATAATAATCGCCGAGGCGGTGGAAATGTGGGAATCGCAGAGCGATT
>Ga0187891_1000293_pt1 | contig 51237 bp, 35 predicted proteins | sample June2016WEW_21_4_FD_132990 | JGI IMG/M metagenome (GOLD analysis project Ga0187891, IMG submission 132990) | Peatland microbial communities from SPRUCE experiment site at the Marcell Experimental Forest, Minnesota, USA - June2016WEW_21_40 | ecosystem: Environmental > Terrestrial > Soil >... | reverse complement strand
CCTCCCTTTGGTCGGGATCGAGATGTACACGTTGTTCGGGTGCTTATCGCGCCCTTGGGTTACATTTTCATTTGGCTGAACCGAGACCGGTTTGGGTTACATCGTTAAATGGCTTGACAGGTCCTTGCGGGCGGCCGTCTATTGAGAAGACCAAGGCGCGTTGGCGCGGGAACCGCGCGTCGATCCGGCCAAACCAGATTCCAAAGTAGTGGAAGGATGGCCGGCCAACAGGCTCAAAATAGCTGTGCGACCGGCTGCGGGGCTCATCAACAGCCGAATCTGATCGCTACTGGTCAAATCCCAGGTTGCGCGGTCCTTCGGGCAAATTGGCCAAGTGTCCCGTGACCGGTACATCCGTTCCGACAACCTCGACATTCACACTGTTCAGCCAGACCTGGCCGGGACCGTCCAGCAGAATGCCCAACGCTATACCTGTGGCCCCTTGCGGCACATCCAGAACCACCTCATAGCGTTTCCATCCCGCGGTTCCCTTGATAGGCCGACCCTGCATACTGTCGAAGGCCAGAGTTTGCTGTGGGTTTTTGCCATCGACGCGCATCCACAGTCCCGCCCACCGCGCAACGCTATCGGACTTGACGTACCCACTGAAACGCACTCTCTTTCCCACGTACGGATCGGCGGGAAAAATCTGCATCAGCGTGCCGAAGCCTTCCTGGTCCGCTTTAGCCTTCAAATAAGCGCTCGGCCGCGCATTGTAGATAACCTCACGGTTGACGCCGGTATCGTAATTGGCGGGCTTGGTGCCGGCTAGGAACCAGCCCTGCGGTGCAGCGGCATTTGCGACAAGCGCCGACGCTATCCCAGCCGCTAAGAACGTGTACCTGCGAACGTTTGACATGAACGTGATTTCTCCTTTTTCTCAGGGTTGAACCGTGAAATCCAGATTGCGGGGCGCCGTTCCACTTAGGGGCGCCGTTTCACTTAGTGGTACGGAAAGCGGGACTTCCTGAAAATCGAAGTTGGCCGCCCACGCCGTTCCAGCGTCCAATAATACGTAGGTGATGCGGATCAGGTCCGCGTCGGCCGGGACGTCGGCAACCACAGCCCGTGGGGTCCAAGCGCCCGATCCGCTCACTTGAGCCGTTTGCCACTGATGTTGGTCTCCGACCGCCGTATACAGCCCGAGCACTGCGGCGGCCCTTTCCGTTCTCATCACCGCTGACAGGCGGACGCGTTTGCCCCGGTACCGAGTTGCGCTGAAGTCCTGATAGCAGCTCACGCCGCCGGACGGATTGGCGGTCAGGGAGCGCAGAAACAGAGTGGGTCTCCCTTCGTAGCGAAACCGCCGATCGATTCCGACGCGATACTCATTTGGGTGCAACGCCTCCGCCGCCCATCCCTTGGGCACCTGCCACGGCGCCGGAGAGAGCAGCTCGCGGCTGCGCAACTCGGCTACCGCGGCATCCAGCACGGGCGCCATATCGGGCTGGAGCATTCCTTCGCGGCCCAGCGCCAGCAGAGAATCGCGGGCGGTTTCGGCCAGCAGAGCGGTAGTTTCCTCGCTGCCTGGCTGGCCCGTAGCACGGTAGGCGCGCACCGCGCCTTGCGCAAGCTCCCGCACTTCGGCCAGCCGCCGATCGGCTTCCGCCCTTTGGCGCTGTGCTTCGCCTTCATCCAGACGGGCGCGGATACGCTCCCGTTCGGCCTCGCTGGCTTTCTCTTCAGCGCGGGCGCGCTCCCTCTCTGCCAGCCGGGCTTCCCTGCGAGTGGCTGCCATGCCCCCGACCAATACGGCCAGCACCACCGCGGTCGCGGCCACGAGCATTTTCCGCCGCACCACGAACTTGCGCATCCCATACCAAAGGGATTCGCCGCGCGCCAGAATCGGCAAGCCCTCCAGATAACGGCGCACATCCTCGTCCAACTGCTCCACCGAGGCATACCGTCGCGCGGGCTCCTTCTGCATGGCCTTGACGACCACCGTATCGAGATCCGCCGGGATTCCCGCCTTGGGGTTGGCAGCGCTGGGCTTTGGCGCATCGTCCTCGGAGACCTTTCTGAGCACCTCCAATACGCCGCCTCGAAATGGCTTCACCCCGGCAAGAATTTCGAACAGGATCGCCCCCAGCGAGTACACGTCGGTGAGTGTGGAAAGCGCTCCGCCGCGAATCTGTTCCGGGCTGGCGTATTCCGGCGTCATCGGCGCCGCGGTCAGACCTTGTCCGGCCGTTCCGGAAGTCGGCTCCAGTAGTTTGGCGACGCCGAAGTCGACCACCTTGACCACACCGCCGGCGGTCACCAGAATATTGGCGGGCTTCAAATCGCGATGGATCACCAGGTTCTGGTGCAAATACCGAACGGCCGCGCAGACCTGGCGAAACACCCGCGCGCGTTCCCTCACCGGAAGCCGGTTTTGCCCGCAATACCGGTCGATTGGCTGGCCACCGACGTATTCCATGACGAGGAAAGGCAGGCCAGCGGCCGTCACACCGGTGTCCAGGAGCTGGGCGATATGAGGATGCTCCAGGCAGCTCAGAATCCGGCTTTCTTCCGCCAGGCGATGCGCCATTTCCGGGGAGGGCCAGCCCACTAGCTTCAACGCGCACTGCTGGCTGAAACCGCCGTCGGTGCGCTCGGCCAGGTATACGGCTCCCATGCCTCCCTCTCCGATCTCGCGCACGATTCTATACGGCCCCACGCATTCGCCCGCGACGAGCTTTCCAGTAACGATCGCCGGCACCACCAGAGGATGATCTAGAACCGGATGGGGCGCATCGTCCGCGCTGAGAAGAGTCTCCACTTCGGACCGGAGCAGGGCATCGGACCCGCACTCGCGATCGAGCAGCGCGGCGCGGGCGGGTTCCTCGGCGGCGCTGGCCGCTTCGAATAACTGCCTCACGCGCTGTAGCCGCAGTAAGTCCTTCCGCGAGTCCGAAACGTTCGTGGTCATTGCGCGTTCACTTCCCATAGCGTATTTTCCTGGACTTAGGTATCATCGCTCTTTGAGGAGGCCCATTTTGGGCGAGGCCACGCCTCCGGCTGAAAAGGCTCCCGTCACGCAGTTTCTCCGCGACTGGAATCGCCCCGATGCGGAGAGCGCCGGGAGGGTTGTCGCCGCCTTGTACTCCGAATTGCGCATCCTGTCGTCCCGGCTGCTGAATGCGGAGAGGCCCGGACATATCCTGCAGCCCACAGCATTGGTGAATGAGCTGTTCCTACGGCTTTCGGCTGCCCAACCGCCGGAATGGCGGAATCGCGCCCACTTCTTTGCCGTTGCGGCGACTGCGCTACGCCGCATCCTGATCGACCACGCTCGGGCGCAGCGCGCAGCCCGCCGCGGCGGTGGAGAGCGGACGGTGCCGCTCGATCTGGCCGATCCCGGCGTCACCTGCTCTTACGACGATCTGCTGTCTATCGATGAGGCCTTGACCGCTCTGGAGCAAGCAGAGCCTCGCGCGGCCCGCGTGAGCGAACTTCGGTTCTTCGCCGGTTTGCAGGAGAACGAAATCGCGGAGCAGTTGGGCGTATCCGAGATTACGGTAAAACGAGATTGGAGATTTGCGCGGGCCTGGTTGGCGGCATATCTTGCGCACGGAAATCCACCCAGCCCGGCCGTGACCGCCTGCGGGGGGTGACCGCGTTGCCGAGTCCAAGGCTCGGTAGTCACAGATCCGCAGGGTAGCGTGCGCCATCCCACGGTTGTTAAGCTTCGAGAACTGCACGGTCAACTCGCTGGTTGTGCCAGATATGGAGAACGCGCCGACATCCGCCCCACTCGTACCGGTCACATCATAACTGAGGTTGCTCCAAAGAAAATCTTGTTCCGTTCGCGCTGGACGACACGGAGGCGTAAGACCCGGCGGGGGAAATATTATTCAGCGAGACGGCAGATGATCCAACCGGGCGGCGGCACGTCTGCTGCCAGGAGAACCTCACCGATGGTTGGACGACTGTGGCGCGGTGTCTCCGCCGGACCCATAGACGCCGGTCTCTTGCCGGGACTGCTTGCTAAGGCGGTCGACGATCTGTCTTTGCCGCGATCCATCCGCCGGACGGCTCAGCCTGTAGTAGAGAACCGCAAGTTGGACGTGCGGCTCGATCCAATCTGGGGCGGCTGCAGCGATCCGTTCGAACTCGGAGACCGCCTCGCTCACTTTTCCGAGGGCCGTATGAATTAGGGCTAGCTGGTATTCCGCGGGAACAAAGGACGGCCTGAGCTGGAGCACACGGCCGATCAGGCGCTCGGCTTCCCCCAGCTCGCGCTCCTTGTACAGCAGTGCACCGAGATGTAACAGGGCATCGAAATCGTTCGCGTTCAGAGCCAGCGCCTTGCGGTAGTCGGCCATCGCTCCCGCGGCGTCGCTGAGCCGTTCCCGGGCGAGGCCCGACAACGAGTATGCGTCCGGCAGGTTGGGATCGAGAGCGATGGCGCGCGCCGCGGACGCCGCGGCTTTCTCGTTGTCGCCAATGGCCAGTTGCGCGGTCGCCACCAGGCAGTTCGCCGGCGCGGTGTCGCCCTGCCGAACGACTGCGGCCATTGCCTCCGCTCCGGGCTTGAACTCCCCGTCACGCAGCAGCGCCGTGGCGAGCAGGTAGGTGGCCCCAAGATCCGTGGGGTCGCCCTTCACAACGGGCCCCAACAACGAAACCACTTCCTTGTTCTTTCCGAGCGTCAGCCAGGCGTCCGCCAGCAGCATCGCCGCCTGCCGGTTCGCGGGCCGCGCCGCATGAACCGCTTCGAATTCGCGCGCGGCGTCTTGCATCCGCGCTTCCTTATAATAGGCGAGCCCCAGGTTGAGACGGATTTCCAGGTTGCCCGCATCCTGGCGCAGCGCGAGCCGATAGTTGGCGATCGCGTCCTCGTACCGGCCCAGTTTGGCCAGCGCCGCTCCCAGGTTCGATCGGGCGCGGGAAAAATCCGGGAAGGTTTTGAGAAGGCGCTGGTATTCCCGGATCGCCGCTTCCGTCTCTCCACGTTGTTGCAGTGCGGCCGCCGCGGCGAAAAGCGCGTCCGGGTCCGGCGCTTGCGAATAGCCTGCACCCCCAAGACAGGTCAGCAGCGCAGCCGCCGCCAAGCGTTGGAACACGCGCCGGTGGCGCCAAACGGGCCACGGGTTATCGGAAACGGCAGGTTGCATGGCCCGTCAGTGAAGCCGGTGGACCGACACCAGCTGGATCCACGTGGGGACGCCGCCCGTTACGGTCGTCCGAAGCAGGGCTTCGAACAAAGGCACGGGCTGTCCGGGCTGCACGTGCAGCTTACCCAGCAATTCGCCGACGTACGCCTCGCGGGTGACATACTCCGCCGCCGCCTGTGTGCCGAATTCCGTAATCCCGGCCAACGCGAGCGTCTGGCGCCCCGCAGTGGTCGAAGACTTCCACGCAATCACCGCATAGTCGAATTGAAACGGCCGTGCCGTCGGGCCGTAGTAGACCGGTTCCTCCCCCGGCAGGGGATGAAGGTTCATGATGGCGCCCGATGGACCCGGTACTCCGTTTAGCCGGTTGCGAAACTGGAAATCCTGCAGGATTGTGGTGTCCCGCATTGGCGTTTCCGCCAGGGGCCCTCCTACAAAGATGAGATTGCTGCTTTTTGCCTCGTCCCACGTGAGCAAAGCGCGGCGTTTTGGCCAGACCGGCTTCGAGAACATCGACAGCATACGCGTGATCTCGAACACCCCCATGACCTCGCCCACGCTGGTATAGGTGTCGATTACCGGGGTTTCTTCAGACGCCTGTCTGTCGGTCTCGCGCAGTCCTGACTCAAACGAGCCGACCAGTTGAAAGTTCGAGAACACCAGCAACGGAGTGCTGTCCCCAGCCACAAACGGGCGCCAGAATGTCGTCAGCGCCGGCGGCACGGCGGGGGCTTTCCGCTGTCGAACCCAGCCGCCGGCATAAAACGCGATTGCCACCACGGCAACCAGCGTCAGGGCGAAAGCGGCGCGGCGTCCTCGTCCGCGTCCTTCCTGCAGGCCCTCGATCGGCATCCTGTCCGGCACCGGAACGGTACCGCTGTCGAGATCCGCCGATTCATGCTCTACCACCAGTGAAAGAGCGGGAATCCGGCTGTCGTGGCGGTAGACCGCCGAGATCGAGTAGCTGCCCTTGGGCATCGAAACGACAATAGAGTCGTCGGCGCCTTCCGGGGAGGCATAGTACTCGGCCAGCCTCGACCGCAGGCGGCTTTTCTCCACCCGGACAATCGAGTCCTCCTGCGAATCGAAATCCTGCGCCCGGCCGAAAACCGCGGCCGCGACCTCTTTTGCCTTTACGGACTCATACGGAGTCTCGACGGAACGCTTTGCCAGATAGAGCAGGAAATGGCGGAGAGTTTCCGAACTCTGGAATAAGCTGCTACCCACGATGCGATCGATCTGCTCCCGAACCTCTCGTTCGGGCGGAACCCCAAGAGCCGGGACGTGGGCTTTCGAATCCATGTCAGACGCGCCCCTTTGACCACTTACGCTTCCGCACCGCTGCCTCGTGTGTCCGCTTGCGGCCAACTCGCCCCGCGTGCTCTTGTCGTGCCAGGCGCCGAGAGGCCATCGGCCCCACCGCCGCGTTCGCAGCACTGCAGAGGCCTAGGATGTTATCACACGAGGTCTTCGGTGTCAATAAAGCGTTACATTCCGCTACACGCCACCAGCTATCGCCACTGTTACCCAGCAGATCGCTGCCCGGGAGCTGGGCCCAGCCGTTTCCCTTGTGGAAAGAGTAGCATTCGCGACCAGGGCCCCAAGCTGCTCATGTTACGCACCGTTAATACACGCGTTAAGTCTATTATTTTGCATCTGTTACGTAGAAAATTTCTGTTGACATATTTGGTATGCCGGACTACACTCATCAGCGGACAAGTCAAGGCTCCCACGGGCCGTCTTGGGGTCATCGGAATCCGTTGGGGGGGTGTTAACTCGCAAAAAGGAGACAGTATGAAACGAGAGCATGACGAGCGCCACCGGTGTTTTCTTGGAATTTGGAAACCGCCGCTGCTGATGCTCGTGTTTCTGATCGCGTGGGCGGCAACCATGCAGGCCCAATTTCTCAGCCAACTTTCAGGCACCGTTTCTGATTCAAGCGGCGCCGTCGTGCCAGGTGCGCAGGTCACGATGAAGAATCAAGCCTCAGGCATCACCCGCGACACTACGACCAATGGCCAAGGGTATTTTACCATCGTCGCAGTACCGGCCGGGACGTATACCGTTACCGTAACTCTTAGCGGCTTCGTGCCTTGGGAACAGAAGGACCTTGCTTTGGTGCAGGGGGACGAACGCTCTCTGAACGGGATTGTGCTACAGGTTAGCTCCGGCAAGCAGGCGGTTTCAGTCGAAGGCACTGCGGTGGAACTGGTCCCTGAGTCGTCCGGCGAGAAGAGCTCGACAATCGGAACCCAGGAGTTGCAGAACCTAACCCTGGAGGGACGCAGTGCGGATGAACTGCTGAAGATCCTGCCAGGCGTCGCGCCCAACAATGGCTTGGGCAACGGCGCGTGGTTTAGCGACAACACTGCGCTCACCAATCTCGGGCCTGGCGGCGCCTACTCAGCCAATGGGGCGCAGCCCGGTTCCATGGCAATGGAGGTGGACGGCGCCAGCATCATTGACCAGGGATGCAACTGTACGCACACCCAGGTGGCCAATATCGACCAGATCCAAGAAATAAAGCTCCAGACCTCGAACTACAACGCCGAGTACGCCAAGGGCCCCGTCATCCTCACGGCGGTCGGAAAGTCGGGCGGCACGGAGTTCCACGGCGCGATATACTTCCGTGCGGGCAACGGAGTCCTGAACTCAAGGGACGCGCTCGCCAGTTCCAAGCCGAGCTACTTCGAATACTATCCCGGCGTGGCTGTGGGCGGCCCGGTGCTGATTCCCGGTACCCGCTTCAACAAGAGCCGCAACAAGCTGTTCTTTTTTGGCGGTTTCGAGCTCTACCAGCAGACGCCCCCAGGGAGTCTGTACCAGGCTTACGTACCGACCACCGATATGCTCGCGGGAAACCTTAGTCCGGCCGTGCTTGCCGGCCTGCAAACCGGCTTGCAAGGCCTGCAGAGTCCTCCTACCGGCTACCCAGGCGGCATGGTTCCGCAAACGTCCATGGACAAGGACATGGTATACATGACCAAGTTCTTCCCGCAGCCGAACGCCGATCCTGCCACTAGTAGCGGCTTCAACTGGAGTACGTTCCTCATCGAGCCGCAGAATTCGTGGCAGGGCCGGATACGTGCGGACTATAGCATTACCGATAACACGAAGCTGGCGGTCACCTACAGTATGCAGGATGAACTGGACCATAACCCCATCCAGCTCTGGGGTTGGTCAGGCGCCGCAGTCCCCTATCCGACCGATATGTTGGGGCATCTAACTTCCAAGATTGTCGACGTAAACTTCGTTCATGTATTTAGCCCGACAATGACCAACGAGTTCGTGTTCACCGACTCGCGATTTGTGAACAGTGACGCGTTCGTAAACGACAAGTTGATTGCACGGAGCCAGCTCCCGTACGCCATTCCGGGTGTTTTCAACAACGGCAGCCCACAAATCCCGCAAATTGTCAATAATCCCGATCAAGGTCTCCCCGGCCTGCAAGGCGTGCCCGCGGGAGGGGGCGCATTCTTCGGCGCCATCAAGCAGGGGTCTTCGGTGACCGATAACCTCAGCAAGGTTCTCGGGACTCACACAATGAAATTCGGCTTCTACTATGATTGGATCGGCAACCTGCAGGCCAGTTCCACTCCCTCCAACGGGCAGCTCAACTTCAGCGTGACCAACAACGCGTTGACCACGGGCAACATCATGGCGGACTACCTGCTGGGCATACTTAGCAGCTACCAAGAGTCCGAGTCTTCGCCCGTGCTCAACATCCACTACAACTCGACGGCCTTCTTCGCTCAGGACTCCTGGAAAGTGGCCAGGCGGCTGACGATCGAGTACGGCGTCCGCTTCGACCACCTGACACCGTGGAAGGACAACACCGGCGTTGGTTTTGCCTCCTGGATTCCAAGCCAGTACACGAACAATCCGGCGGAGCTTGCCGACCACCCCGGTATCGAGTGGCACGCGATCGATCCCAGCGTGCCGAACACCGGCCGCCCTATCCGCCCGTTGTTCTATGAACCGCGGTTCGGGCTGGCGTACGATGTCTTCGGAAACGGCAAGACGGTCCTGCGCGGCGGCTGGGGCATGTTCCGGTTTCAAACCAGCTCGGACGACAACCGCGCCGCAGTGGACTATACGCACGCCAACATCGAGTACAATTCTCCCGCGCCGCTTCTGGTCTCGCAGGTTAGCTCCCAGACCTACTCTCCAACGGTTAGCAAGGGTAGCCTGACCGCAATGAGTTCCACCGACTCCGAAGAACCGCTCACCAGCAGCTATAGCTTCTCCGTCGATCAGGCGGTGCCCGGGCATTCGGTGGCCGAATTCGGCTACGTTGGCAGTAAAACGACTAACGGGTATATAGGAGGTGGCCTGGGGAACATCAACAACGTGCCCTTAGGCGCGCTGTTCCAACCCGACCCGATCACGGGCGCTCCGGCAAATCCGGGCAGTGCGAACCTGGACGATTACCGGCCCATGACGAACTATTCGCAGGTCACCGTGCTCAGCCATGGCTCCTATCAGAACTACAACGGATTTCAAGCCTCCTGGCGAAAGGTGACACAGCGTTACTTCTTTTCCCTGAACTACACCTTCAGCAAGGCGCTGGGCATTTGGACCGGTGATCAACAGTCTTCCCCAGGGTCCTTGATCGATCCATTTAACATGGCCGCCAACTACGGCCCTCTCTCGTACGACCACACCCAATTGTTCAACTCGTCGTACTCGGTCCAGCTCCCCAACCCGGTTCGCGACAATGCCTTCCTGAAGGGGGTTGTCAACGGTTGGCAGTTGTCGGGTGTCACGCTCATTCAGAGCGGGGCGCCGGTTCAACCGAACGCCGGAGGAGACCTGTACCTGAGCGCCTCGGTGGACAGCAGGACCTGGCTCGGCACTGACGCCGAGACTCTGCAGCCGGTGGTGATCTGCAATCCGAGCAGCGGTCTGGGCACCAATCAGCACATGAACCCGGCCTGCTTCGCGTCTCCCACCTTAGAACCCTTGGGAACCAACGGCACCATCGTGTTCCCTTACATGAGGGGAGTAACGTACTTCAATAGCGACCTGTCCATTTTCAAGAACTTCCAGATCTCCGAAAGGAAGCGCATTCAGTTCCGGGCAATGGCCAACAACTTCCTCAACCACCCGCTTCACACGTTCGACAACTGGGGTAACGAGGTGCTCCTGAACTTTATTGGCGCCACCTCGCAACTGGCAAATGCATCCACGTTTGGTTATGCGGCGCGCACGACCGGCTCCCGGCAACTGGCCTTTAGCGCGCGGTTTGAGTTCTGACGATTTACGATACCATGCGAGAAAGGGGCGGCGCGGTTAGCCGCCCCTCTTTAATGGGTTTGTAGATCGTGAGTTCTCGTGAGTTCTTCTCCGCGGCTTGGCGGGCCGGAGCGGCGGTGGGAATTGCCTTCGTGGCCGCAGTCCTGTGCCGGCCCGAGGCGGGCCGCCCGAACGGACCTATCTGGTTTTCCTACCAGGCGCTTCCTTTCCGCCTGGAAAACTGCGAAACGCCGGTGAAGCACTATCCGGCCACCATGGCGGGCGGTGTAGCTGTGTTCGACTTCAACGGGGACGGCAGGCCAGATTTGTTTTTCACGAACGGCGCCGACATGACCTCGCTTCACAAGGACTCCCCGAAGTACTGGAACCGTCTGTTCCGGAACGACGGCGGTGGCAAGTTCACGGACGTCACCGAGCAGGCCGGACTCAAGGGACACGGTTATGACATTGGCGTGGCGGTCGGGGACTATGACAACGACGGCTTCCCCGACCTGTTCGTTACCGGGGTGGGACGCAATACGCTCTACCACAACAACGGCGACGGGACCTTCACGGACGTCACTGCTCAGGCGGGACTCGATCGCCCGGATCCCCAATATGGGAGGTTGTGGGCTGTCGGCGCAGCGTGGGTCGACGTAAACAACGACGGCCTTTTGGATCTGTTCGTGGTGAACTACGTCCGCTGGGATCCCGCCCATGAGCCTGTTTGCAAAGCAGGCGCTATAACGGATTATTGCAGTCCGACGGCCTATCAGGGCTTGCCCAATCAGTTGTTTCTGAACCGGGGCGATGGAACGTTCGCCGACATCTCGGCCGCATCCGGGATCCGGCAGTGGGTCGGCAAAGGCATGGCCGTGGCCGTCGGCGACTACGACCTGGACGGTCTCCCCGATCTGTTCGTGACCAACGACCACTATTTCAATTTCCTGTTTCACAACCGCGGCGGAAACCGCTTTTCCGAAGAGGCATTTCCGGCCGGAGTGGCGGCCAACGAGGACGGGGAGATGATCTCCGGGATGGGGGCGAACTTCGCCGACCTGGACAACGACGGCTACCCGGACCTCGAGTTCCCGGCCCTGAATAACGAGACGTTTCCGCTGTTTTTCAACGACCGCCACGGCCACTTCGTGAACCGCACCACCGCCACTGGGATGCGAACTCTGACCCGGCCTATGGCGGGATTCGGCGCGATTGCCGCCGATTTCGACAACGACGGCTGGAAAGACATCTTCGTCGCCCGCGGGCATGCGCTCTCCGTGCCGCAGACGCTCGTGGCGGTGGACCAGCCTAACACCGTATTTCGCAACCCGGGCCGCTCGGGGCAATGGGTTGCGCTCACTGAGGAGGCGGGCTTCGCGGCGGTTCCCCCGGCCCGGCACCGCGGCTGCGCTTTTGGCGACTTCGAGGGAGACGGCCGGCTGGACTTGGTGGTGACCGCTCTCGATGGGCCGGCCGAGCTCTGGCTCAACCGCAGCGCGCCCGAACATCACTGGCTCGATATCAGACTCGAAGGTGTGAAGAGCAACCGGGACGGAATCGGCGCCAGGGTAAAGGTAGTCACCGCATCCGGCGCCCAATTCGCGGAGAAGACGACGGCCGTGGGATATGCCTCGTCCAGTTCGGTTCCGCTTCATTTCGGCCTTGGGCCCGACGCCGTCGTGACCCTGGCGGAAATTCGATGGCCTTCCGGCAGGATTCAGCGGCTGGAGAACCTCGCCGCCGACCGGACGATTTCGGTGCGCGAGCCGCGATAGGCAGTTCGCAAGTACGCGTAAGGCAGTTGAACGGAACTTTTTTGAGGTGTGGCAACAGAGACAGGGAGGCAAGACATGAGAATCACCAAATCGGGTTTCGCATGCATGGTAGCGACGGCCGTAGGCCTCGCGCTGGCGGGCGCCGGTCCCGCCGCTCATGCCCAGACGGTGGACCACTACCAGAATTTCAACAGCGCCATCTACGTCGCCATAGACTCCATGCGCCGTATGGCGGCCGATCCGAAGTTCATGCAGGACAGCTACGATCTGATTCATTCTTCCATCAAGTTCAAAAAAGTCTGGCTGGAAACCTACCGCACGAATCAGGAGATCAGCGAGGCCGACGTACGGAAGGTCAAGCAGTTCTTCGACAGCAAGGGTATCCAGACCTCAGGCGGCATCATGGCGGACCTGGGGGGCCCCCCGGGAGACGGGCTGCGCTCCTTCTGCTGGTCCAATCCGGCGCACCGCGAGCGCTTCCGGAGGGTGGTAGCCTTCACCGCCGGCATCTTCGACGAGATCATTTTCGACGACCTGTTCATGTATAACTGCCGCTGCGACCTGTGCCAGCGCGCCAGGGGGAACCGGAGCTGGACCCAATTCCGCCTGGATGTCATGAAGGACGTCGGCGAGAACCTGGTGGTGAAGAACGCCAAGAGCGTCAACCCCAAGGTCAATCTCATCTTCAAACCGCCAAACTGGTACGAGCAATACCAGTTTTCCGGCTACAACCTGGAGGCGCAGCCGAAAGTCTTCGATATGATCTACGCCGGCACCGAGACCAGGGACGCGGAGAACACGGTGCAACATCTCCAGTCGTATCAGAGCTACGGACTAATGCGGTACTTCGAGCACATCAAGCCGGGCAAGTTCGGCGGCGGCTGGGTGGACCCCGGGCAGCGCCAGACGCTCAACCGATTTGCGGAGCAGCTCGAGGACACGCTGTTCGCCAGACCGAAAGAGATCACCATTTGGGCCTGGGGAGAGCTGCTGGAATCCCTCCGGCAGGCCGACGGATCCGCCAAAGTCACGAGCATCCTCGCGGCCGTGGCCGGCGATGCTTACGATAAGATGGATTCGTTCCTGGGCAAACTGGGCCAACCGTACGGTGTGGCCAGTTACAAACCCTATCATTCTTCCGGCGAAATGTATCTCCAAAACTACATTGGGATGGTCGGGATCCCCATGGATCTGTACCCCGAGTTTCCGGAGGACCGCGACACGATCCTGCTCACCGAACATGCCAAGTTCGATCCGCAGATCATCGACAAGATCTGGAAGCATCTGAATGCCAACAAGAACATCGTGATGACTAGCGGGCTGGTGAAGGCGCTGCAGGGCAAAGGTATCGACCAACTGGTGGAGGTGGAGTACACCGGCCGCAACGTGATCGCGAACAGGTTCACGTTCCGGCGGGTCATGGACGAGGAGCCAGCCAACGACTATTACTCCCAGAGCGACATCATCCTGCCGCAGCTTGCCTACGGGCTGGTGGACACCGAGGAGATCATTCAGGCGATCTACAAAGACGACAGCCGCTACCCGGTTCTGATGCGCGTGAGGGGCCTGGACAAGGGCAGGCTTTATATCCTGACGATACCGGAGAACGCAAGCGATCTCTATCAGCTTCCGCAGGCAGTCCTTTCGCAAATCCGGCGGGACCTGATGCGGGAGATCCCGGTTTACCTGGACGCCCCCGCCAAGATCTGCCTGTTCACGTACGACAACAACACATTCGTCGCCCGGTCCTATCAGCCCGGCCGGACGCGCTACAACATCGTCATCAAGAAGGCAGCGGCCAGACTGTTCGACCTGCAAAGCGGCGCCGAGTTGCACGGCCATGCGGACGGCGATACGACGGTCTTCGAGGTTTTGCAGATGCCGCGCACCTATGCGGCGTACCGCTTCGAGTAGTGACAGGCATACCGGAAACTGCAACATCGGCTTGATTGATGTGACGGACCGGCCCTGCCGAGGAAGCCGTGGGGCGCCGGCTGAATGCGGCGTACATCGGGGATATGGATTTACTTTGTGTCGAGCGATGCGCTAACGAGCGGCACTACCGGCAAAGTGGATCACGCGGGGAACCCAATCCCGCGATGGATTATTATGAACTGTGGACAGTGATCAATCGGATCACGCCCAAAACCCACGCGGCGAAGCTGCCGCCATGATCGTAGAGACCACCTGCAGAGGATACACCCATGATTCGAGCGCTCATTCTGGCAGCCCTGCTCGCCGCCGCCGCGCAGGCGCAGCAACAGCAGATCGTATTGGAAAGGGACGGCCGCACAATCGTCCTTGAGCCTTACGCTCCCAACATCGTCCGCGTTACCCTGAGCCTGATCAGGGAGCCGGCCCTGGCAGCCCCCGGCTACGGATTTGTCGCATCTCCGTCCGCTCAGGGCTGGAGCCGCGGCGAGACCGGTGCGGGCGAGGTTTACCGGTCCTCCCGCCTGGTCGTCACCGTCGCCGCCAACCACCCGAGCAAGCCGATGGCCACCGAGTTGGACATTGCGAAGTTCTTCGGCGGCTCGGCTCCTCCCACTCACATCATCATCACCACGCCCGACGGTAAGACGCTGCTCGATATGCAGAGCTGGTCGATGTCCAAGCCGAATCACAAGGACGGCAATGCCGGTATCCTCGCCGACCGGCGGCCCTCCGATCCGGAGTTCTACCAGGTCGGAGCGGTTTTCGCCTCGCCCGCGGACGAGCACTACTACGGCCTGGGCCAAAACCACGAAGGCTTTCTCGATCATCGCGGCCACACCGTGCGGTGCTGGCACGACTACACCGCCACGGGCGGCCCCAGCATGGGCATCCCTTTCCTCGTCACCAACCGCGGTTACGGCATGATCTGGGACAACCCGTCCAAGACCACGATCGAGCCCGGCTTCAACGAGCAGACCCGGTGGCTCTCCGAGGTGGGCGATCGGGTGTCCTATTTCGTCATCGCCGGCAAGACCACGGACGAGATCTACGCCGGCTACCGCCTGCTAACCGGCGCCACCCCCATGCTTCCCAAGGCGGCTTACGGCTACATCCAGTGCAAGCAGCGTTACCGTTCGCAGGAGGAGGTTCTGGCCGTGGCCAAAGGCTACCGCGAACGCCACCTTCCGGCCGACGTCCTCGTCGTCGACTGGTTTTACTACACGAAAATGGGCCAGTTCGACTTCGATCCCACGCTGTGGCCCGACCCGGCCGCCATGAACCGCCAGCTCCACGACATGGGTTTCGAAACCATGATCAGCGTCTGGCCGCGCTTCACGGCCGGCTCCCGCTACTATGACTTCGTGCGCCAGAAGGGCTGGTTTGAGCACCTGGCCGATGGCACGCCCACCGACGGCCTGCCCTACGACCGGGCTGGCTCCGACATCGACACCACGAACCCGGAAGCGGCCCGCTGGTACTGGGACGTGATCCGCGACAACATCATCGCCAAAGGCTTCGACGCCCTCTGGGCCGATGAGACCGAACCCGACCTGCCTCCCGACGGCAGCTATTTCCACATTGGGCCCGGCACGCGCTACTTCAACGTCTACCCCCTCTTTCACACGGCTGGGCTTTATGAGGGCTTCCGCCGCGACGTCGGGCACCGCGCCCTCATCCTCTCCCGCGACGCCTACCTGGGCGCGCAGCGCAATGGCGCCTTCTTCTGGTCTTCGGACATTTACCCGACCTGGGACACGCTGAAGCGCCAGATTCCCACCGGGCTCGATTTCACCGCCTCCGGCTTCGCCTACTGGAGCAACGATACCGGCGGCTGGCAATATCTGCCCGCCGAGCACCATCCCGCGCATCCTCCGCTGCTCGACCCCTCCGACGCGCGCGAGAACGTCGGCGGCTATGACGACTACCCCGAGCTTTACACCCGCTGGTTCGAGTACGCCGCCTTCCTGCCCATCTTCCGCACTCACGGCAGCCGCCTCTACAACGAGGTCTGGTCCTACGGCAAAGCGGCGCAGCCGATTCTGGAGAAGTACCTGAAGCTGCGTTACGAGTTGATGCCCTACATCTACTCCCTCGGCTACCACACCTACGAGAGCGGCGCTCCGTACATGCGCGCGCTCTTTATGGATTTCCCAGGCGATCCCAGCGTTGCCGCCATCGCCGACGAGTACATGTTCGGCCCTGCGTTTCTGGTCGCCCCGGTCACCGAACAGGGCGCAACGAGCCGGATGGTCTACCTGCCGGCCGGCGCCGATTGGTACAACTACTGGACCAGTGAGCGGGTCCACGGCGGCCAGACTATCAAGGTGGATGCCCCGATCGAGGTTCTGCCGCTTTTCGTGCGTGCCGGCTCGATCGTCCCGCTCGGCGAGCCCGTCGAGAGCACCCACCAGCCGCAGAAGCTGGCCAGGCTGCGTGTATACCCTGGCGCCGATGCCGACTTCACGCTCTACGACGACGACGGCCGCACGTACGACTATGAGAAGGGCGCCGGAAAGATCACGCGCCTTCACTGGGACGACGCGGCCGGCAAACTCGCCCCCGCCTCCGGCAACGTGGAGATCGTGGGCCACTGAGTCCGGCGAAGAGGAATACGAGCAGGTCCCTTCATCAGCGCGTACAGCCCCGCGCACCGCGGAATGGTCCGCCGGATCCCGGGCGCGCAGGCTATTGCAGCGAAATCACCACGTACGAAGGTGTCTCGTACAAGGGCGTATGTCCTCCCGAGATGCCCGCCACCAGCGGCACATCCCCCGTGCCGAGGCCGGCAGGAATCGTCAGGTTGATCTGGTCCAGGCCGGCGCCGGACATGCCAACCCAGATCGTGGCCACACCCACGTTGTTAATTTGCAGGGCAACCTCGTAAGTGGCCGGCGCGGCGCCGGAAAACGCCTGACCGGCCGGCACCGCCGGAGTGGTTGGTCCAAACCCGGTGCCGAACAGCTCGACGATGTCGCCGGCCTTCGCCGCGACGGTCGGGAAGCCTAGCGAAGTTCCCGTCGGGCCGAGGAGGTCGTAGCTGTCTGCGCCTTGGCCGTAGGCGCCCGATCCATCCTGCCGGAGAATAATGCCGGCCACGTGTTTGCTGTCGAACAGGAGGAACGAGGGAGCAACCTGAGCCAACGTTACGTCGGCTGTCGCAGTCCCGCTGCCCGTCGTCACCACCACCGGGACGGCGCCGGTGGCGGTATCGTCCGGCGCTTGCAGATTGATCTGTCCGGGGCTGACATACGAGAGATAGGCGGCATTCCCGTCGATGGTCACAGTGGTGCCACCGAGAGACGTCGGGAAGTCCCCGTTCCAGGTCGCCGTCGAACTGGCGAGATTGGTGCCGAAAATCGACACCCACTCGCCGGGCTGGATGGCCGGCTCCGTGCTGTCGACGGGAACGATGCCGCCGGACGCGATCAATGGCCCGGGCGAAGTTGTCGTGGTCCCGCCCAGGTTCAGCTTGGCCACAAACGCGTTGGTGCCGATGGAATAGTTATAGTTATTCGTCGGCTGTACGCGATTCGCCGTCTGGAAGGCGCCCTGGGTTACCGGAAAGTTAGCGGAGGGGGTGGAGCCGGCTATGTACGTATTGCCGGAGCCGTCCACAGCCAGACCGTACCCGTTGTCGCCCCCGTATGTGTAGCAGTTTCCGTAGCAGTTGTTGCCGAAGGCGGCGGAGTTGCCGGTCCCGCCCAGGTAAGTGGAGTAGACCAGCGTGCTGCCGGCCGGGTCCAACTTGCTGACAAACACGTTGGTTTCATGGATGGCCGATGCTCGATTTGTAGTCTGCAAGGCCCCCGGCGTCACCGGAAAGTCGTCGGAAGTGGCGGTGCCCGAAATGTATGCATTGCCGGAGCCGTCCACGGCTACGCCGCTCGCCCAGTCGCTGCTGCTCCCGCCCAGGTAGGTCGAGTAGACCAGCGCGGTACCGGCCGGATTCAGCTTGGTGAGGAATGCGTTGCCAAGATGCCCGGCGTGATTTGTTGTCTGGAAGGCACCGGGAGTCACCGGAAAATCGGTGGAGCCGGCGATGCCGGCGACGTAGACATAGCCGGAGCCGTCCACCGCCACGCCGCTCGCCAAATCGCTGCTGCTCCCGCCCAGGTAGGTGGAGTAGACCAGTGCGCTGCCGGTCGGGTTGAGCTTGGTGACAAACGCGTTCGATAGACCGATAGCCGATGCTCGATTGGTTGTCTGGAAAGCCCCCGCGGTCACAGGAAAGTCAGTGGAGCCGGCGAGGCCGGTGATGTACGCATTGCCAGAGCCATCCACGGCCAGCCCGGTCCCATCGTCACCCGGGCCGATGCTGACATTGCCGATGCTGACAACGCTGTTGCCGCCGCTCCCACCCAGGTAGGTGGAGTAGACCAGCGCGGTACCGGCCGGGTTCAGCTTGGTGACGAACGCATTGCTGCTTCCACTCGCCGCTGCGTGGTTCGCTGTCTGGACGGCCCCGGGGGTTAGAGGAAAGTCAGCGGAGTAGGTGTAGCCGGTGATGTACGCACTGCCGGAGCCGTCCACGGCTACGCCGCTCGCCGTGTTGCTGCCGCTCCCGCCCAGGTAGGTGGAGTAGACCAGCGCGGCACCGGCCGGGTTCAGCTTGGCGATGAATGCATTGCTGCCTCCACTCGCCGCTGCGTGATTCGTCGTCTGGAAAGCCCCAGGGGTCACCGGAAAGTCGCTGGCGCCGGTATAGCCCGCCACATATGCGTTTCCCGCCGTATCCACGGCAATGGCGTTGGCTGAGTTATAGCCGATCCCGCCCAGGTAGGTCGAGTAGACCAGCGCGGTACCCGATAGGTTCAGCTTGGTGATGAATGCGTCGCCCGCAAGCCCCGCATTTAACGTTGTCTGGAAGGCCCCGGGGGTCACCGGAAGGTCTGTAGATTCGGTCTGGCCCGCCACGTATGCGTTTCCCGCCGTATCCACGGCAATAGCGTTGGCCCCATCCGTGAAACTTCCCCCCAGATAAGTCGAATACACCAGCACCGGATCGATCACCAGCGGCTTCGCGTGGTCATAGCTCCCCAGCCGGAAACCGACCGTACGCCGGGACAACATCGCGAAGCAGCCCTCGACCGCCTTCCGCTGCCCATCCACCAACTGGTATACCACCGGCTTGTGAAAGGCCAGCACCCCGCCCGCGGCGGTAACCACCAGATCCCCATCCGCGCCCAGCCGCAATCCCTTGGCTCCGGCGAACTGTAGCCGGATGGGCTTCGGATCTGCGCCTGCGGCGACGACGAAGTCGTATTCGAGCTGGCGCTGGTTGCCGTAATAGACCAGGTCCACGCCCGGATAAACGCCGCGGTAGCGCACCTTGGCGTAGGTGGGCACGCCGGTGTGCCACTTGGCCGGATCGTTGCCGGTAAAGTAGTTGACCTTTCCCGGCAACTGCTCCTCGCCCGCCGGAGCCGGGGCGCCTCCGCTGGCCCCGGCCAGCCGCATTCGCACCACGTCTGCGGTTTGTCTACAGCCAGCGTCGCCGCGCCGAAGGCCGGGCCGCCGGGCGGAAGAAGCAGCCTGGGCAACGCCCGCCGCCGCCACGCCAGCGCAATCGCTCTTGTGCAGCGCCAGCACCGCCTCCGCGCCCGTCAGGTACAGCCCATAGCCGCTGCCCCGCGAAAGAAACTTCACGCTGTTGTCCGCCTGCCCCGTGTTGGCCTCAAAGCTCAGCGGAAGCTTTCCGTAGTTCTCGACGAGCTGCGCTTTTTGCGCAGGCGCGGTCTTCGGAGATGGGGATTCCGGGCCTGCCGGCGCAGAGATGTTGTAGTTTTGCCCGCTTGCCTGAGAGCAAACCGCCAGGTAAGAAAGCAGTACGCAGATGGAGAGCCGCTTCATTTTCAGTACCTCCGCAAGGGCCAGATCCTGGTTAGTCTACGGGACCGCTTCACCGCGAATCGTCTCCGTGATGAACCGTATCTTCGGGTCCGCAAGTCAGAAACATGCCTGCGCTCAGGTGGACGCGCGTCACGCCGATGCGGTTGCGCCCGCCGCCCACCTCGAGGTACCGCACATTCCCGTTATCGTCGTCGCGCCCCTACTAGCGGAATACCCCTACGACTTGTGGAAATCCAACGCGGCCGAGCGGACGTAGACAGGGCGGGGGGACCTGCGAGTTGTCGCCGTGATAAATCGGATGTTCAGGTGCGTAGGCCTGAAACAGACCGCAGTTCTTCCTCCCCCGCAGCCTCAGCTCCGCTGCGGGGAATCCGGCGGTCCTAGGCGTCCCTCCAGTTCGCGGATGAAGCTTTCCAGCGCCTGTCGTTGCGCGGCCTGCCACTTGACGACCACGAAAAAGTGGCCGCGATTGAAGAACACGGTATCGGCGGAAGGCCGCCAGCGCTGGCTCAGCTCCAGGCCCACCGTCGCCGAGGAGAGCGCGTACACACGCGCCGCGATCTTTCCCGGGCCTTCGTACAATCCCTCTCTTAGCCACTCGATTTCATTCCGCGGCACCGGATCGGGAGCCTCCGACACCGGAACCTCGCGCGCCACTACGAGCCGCCACCCGCCCGCCGCGTTGGCCGGAAACAGATTAGGAGGCAGCGCCACCGTGCTGTGGCAGCCGGCCAGCGCGCAACACGCGCCCGCCGCCAGAAACTTCAGTGCCCACGCCATCAGCTTTGATTCTGACACGAGCGCGCGGAATCGTGGTGCTACCATCGCATAGATGGCGAAATTCAAGCCGCCCAGGGTCAAGCGGGCCAGTAAGGTCGTCCCGCAGGGCGCTCTTCCTTGCGTGGTCTTCATCGTCGGCGGCATTGTCCTGCTCATGCTGTTTCTGTTTTGGGTGCTGAAGAATTCGGGGCAATCGTAATGCGGATCGACAATCGGCAACCGGATGCCATGCGGCCGGCGGAAATCGTCACCGGCTACCTGTTGACGGCGGAAGGTTCGGTGTTGATGAAGCTCGGCCACACCCAGGTGTTGTGCGCCGCCACCGTCGAGGATTCCTTGCCGCCGTTTCTGCGCAACAGCGGCAAGGGCTGGGTGACGGCCGAGTATTCCATGTTGCCGCGCGCTACCGCCAAGCGCACGCCGCGCGAAGTGGTCAAGGGCCGGCCCTCCGGCAGGACCCACGAAATCCAGCGCCTGATCGGCCGCTCGCTGCGCTCGGTGATGGATATGGCGGCGCTCGGCGAGCGCACCGTGATGCTCGATTGCGACGTGCTCCAGGCCGACGGCGGCACGCGTACGGCTTCCATCACGGGAGCCTTCGTGGCCCTGGCGCTGGCATTGCGGCGCCTGGTGGATTTCGGCGTCCTCAAGTCGATGCCCGTGCGCGATTACGTGGCCGCCACCAGCGTAGGCCTGGTCGGCGGCGCAGCGATGCTCGATCTTTGCTACGAAGAGGATTCGCAGGCCGACGTCGATATGAACGTGGTGATGACCGGCGCCGGCCGCTTCATCGAGGTGCAGGCCACCGCCGAGCACACTCCTTTCGACGATGCCCAGATGGCCGAACTGCTGGCGCTTGCCCGCGGCGGCATCGCCGATCTGGTCGAGTTGCAGAAGCGCGCGGTGCGGCTTTGAGCGCCGGGCAGACGCCTCTGCGCCTGCTCTGCGCTACCGGCAATCCGGGCAAGGCGCGCGAGTTCGCGCTGGCGGCCGGCGAGCGCATTGCGATTGAGCCGTTGCCCAATTTCCGAGCGATAGCGCCCTGCGTGGAAGATGGCGCCACCTTCGCCGAAAACGCCATCATCAAGGCGCGCCACTATGGCGCCCACGCGTCCGGCCTGCTCTTCGCCGACGATTCCGGCCTCATGGTGGATGCCTTGGGCGGCGCTCCCGGGGTGTTCTCCGCCCGCTTCTCCGGGCCCGGCGCCACCGATGAATCCAACAATCGCCTGCTGCTCGAAAAGCTGCGAGGCGTGGAAGACCGGCGCGCGCGGTTCGTCTGCGCCATCGCTCTGGTGGACAACGGCCAATTCGTTGGCGTCTACACAGGCAGCGTGGAGGGCATCATTCTCGATGCGCCGCGCGGCGCCGGCGGCTTCGGATACGATCCGCTGTTCTATTACCCTCCCTTCGGCTGCACTTTCGGCGAGGTGGAAGGCGAGCGCAAGTTCGCCGTCAGCCACCGCGGCCAGGCGCTGCGTGCCATGCTGCGGGTGCTCGTGGGGCAGGTTGATAACCTGCGGGACGATTGATAATCGTCCCAGCCGGGCGCGAGCCCGGCTTGGTTTTTTTTTGAGCGCGTTACAGCACTTCGGTGGTTTCTCTCGGTGCGGCTTGATCGAAACCGCTTCGGCCCACGATGCGCACCTGCCGGGCGCCGCCCGGCTGGCCGATTGACAATCTGCCGCAGGATGACATCCTGCCCCACCTCACAGCCTTATCAGCGTCATCTCCAAAATATTCTCGTTCGCTCTCCGCACTTCTTCGAGCATCCCGGCGGCCGGCTCCGTCTCCAGGTTGATGCGCGCCACCGCGGCTTCGGCGCCGTCGAAGACTACGTTTTCCATTTCCTGCACGTTGATGCGCGCGGCGCTGATTGCGTCGAGCACGCCGGCCAGCACTCCGGGCCGGTCCAGGTGCCGCACCACCAGCGCACAAGTGGCGGGAGTTTTGCGCGCCAGGTTCACCACGTTGGGCACTTGCCCGGTGTCGCGGAAGGTTTGGATGATGCGCACCGCCTCCGCGGCGATAGCTTCCTGCGCCTGCTCGGTGGAGGCGCCGATATGGTGAGTGCCATATACCAAATCGAGTTTGGCGACCTCGTCCGCGAATTCGCCCGCGCCGCCCGCCGGCTCCTTGGCGAACACGTCCAGCCCCGCGCGAATTCTCTTCTCCACCACGGCGCGGCTGAGCGCTTCCTGGTCCACCACTTCCGCCCGCGAGGTGTTGATGAAGAACGCGCCCGGCTTCATCGCGTCAAAGAACGCCGCACCCAGCAATCCCCGCGTTTGATTGTTGAGCGCCACATGCACGCTGACGATGTCGGCTTCCGCCGCCAAATCCGCTGCCGAGGCCTGGTACTCGACGCCCAGTTCTTCCGCCCGTTCCGGCGTCAGGCTGCGGCTCCAGGCAATCACCCGCAGGCCGAATCCGCGGGCGCGCGGAATCATCTCGCGGCCGATCTGCCCCAGCCCCACCAGGCCCAACGTCCGCCCGTAAATCCCCTTGGACTTCGAGTATTCCTTCTTATTCCACTGGCCGGCGCGCAGCGACGCCACGTTATCCGCCAGCCGCCGGTCGAGCGCAAGAATCAGCCCGAACGCCAGCTCCGCCACGGCAATCGAATTCTTGCCGGGACAGTTGGAAACGTAGATGCCCCGCCGCGAGGCAGCCGCCACATCGATGGTGTTGTAGCCCGCGCCCGCGCGCACCACCAGCTTGAGCTCGCCCGCCGCCAGATGCGCTTCCGTCACCTTGGTCGACCGCACCACCAGCGCGTCCGGCTGGAATTGCGCTATAGCGCCGGCGAGCGCGTCCTCCTTCAGCGCCGGCTGGAAGGAGATCTCACATCCGAGATCCCGCAGCTTGTCGCGGCCGGACTGTTCGAACTCATCCGCAATCAGAACTCGCATGTCCAACCCGCCTTTCCCATTCACCCAGCAGTGTATCCCCGCGCGGGCCGGGGTAGCGGCGAGGTGACAGATATCGAAGTCGCCAATCGGGTGTGCCGCTGCATTCAGTTACGCCCCCCTGTCGCTGGCCCGTGAATTGCGATCATAATCTCAGTGTGGTGTTTTCCTGCTGCCGGAGGCGGTGTAGAGGGGTATTTGACCCATACTCGGGGGCATATGACGCAAGTTGAGGATCTTCGATCGCACGAATTCACGTCTGGCCTCACCGAGGAACAGATCGCGAGCCTCGCAGCGCTGGCCCATCCGGTGGAATTCTTGCCCGATGAGTTGATTCTGGTGGACGGGCAGCGGTCCACATCCTTTTACCTGGTGACCTCGGGAAGCGTGGCGGTCGAGTTGTGCGCATCGCAATATACGGTCGCCATCGAGGCTCTGGGAGCGGGACGGGCCTTCGGATGGTCGTCCCTGCTCGACTCGCATGACACGCTGTTCCAGGTGCGCGCCCGCGAGCATACCACCGCGCTGCGCCTGGAAGGCCATGCGCTGAGAGAGCTGTGCCGCACCGACCCCGCTTTGGGAGTCGAGATCTTGCGGCGCACGCTGGAGGTTGTGGCTGGCCGGGTGAAAGCCACGGAACTCCGGTTCGCCGAAATGTGCGGCGTGCGCGTGGCCGGGCAGCGAGGATAAGCACAAGCGATCCGGCGCGCGGACAGCAGCATGTTATCATAAGAAGTTACCAGCATCACTTCATTTCCCGAGGTCAAATCCAGTTGGCTTTAGTCGAAGGTTGCCGGCACGCGCTCGAAGTTTCCATACCGGCAGCGGAAGTAGAAAATGAGACCACGCGCGTTGCCGCCGACGTCCAAAAACGCGCCAAGCTTCCCGGTTTCCGTCCGGGGAAGGCTCCCACGTCTTTGATTCGCAAGCAGTTCGCCGGCGACATCCGGCAGAAGGTATTGGAGAGCCTGATCCCCAGGACGCTGCAAAAACAGTTCGAGACCGAAAACCTCAACGTGGTCGGCACGCCCGATATCAGCGATGTGCACTTCCACGAAGGCGAGCCGCTCCGTTTCAAGGCCGAGTTTGAAGTGGTGCCGAACATCGAGCTCGGCGAATACCGCGGCGTCGAAGTGGCTTATAGCGATCCCGAGGTCAGCGAGGAAGACGTTGCCAAGCGCATCGAGGAGCTCCGCGAGCAGAAGGCCGAGTACCTCAACGTGGATCCGCGCCCGCTCGACAACGGCGACTTCGCGGTGGTTGCTCTGGAGAGCATCTCCGGCGTAATCGGCGAGCCGGTCAAACAGGAAGAAATGGTGCTCGAAATCGGTGGCGCGGATACTTTCGATGCCTTCACCGAAAATCTGCGCGGCCTCAGCCCGGGCGACGAAAAGGAATTCGAAGTTACTTACCCGGAGAACTACGGCGCGGCGCGGCTGGCGGGAAAGACCGTGAAATTCCACGCCACCGTGCGCCAAGTCCGCAAGAAGGAACTGCCCGAGGTCAACGACGAATTCGCCCAGGACCTGGGCGATTACCGCAACCTCGAGGAATTGCGCGATGCCGTGCGCAAGAACGTTCTGGCGCAGCGGCAATTCGAAGCGCAGCAGGCGGCCAAGGACAAAATCGTCGAGGCGCTGGTGGACCAGCACGGGTTTCCGGTTCCGGAAGCGTTCGTCGACCGGCAGATACGCACCCGCGTCGAGCAGAGCCTGCGCGCCATGAACGCCGACGGCGTCGATCTGAAGTCCCTTAAGCTCGATTGGGCCAAGGTGAAAGAGACACAGCGCGACAAGGCCGTGCGCGAGGTGAAGGCTTCCTTGCTGCTGGCGCGAATCGCGGAACGGGAGGCGATTCACGCTACCCGCGACGAAGTCGACAAGGAAGTCGAACGCCTGGCGCGTGTGCAACGGGAACCGGTCGCTGCCCTGCGCATAAAATTTGAAAAGGATGGCACCCTGGGGCGTATCGCCCACCACATCCAGACGGAGAAAACACTCACTTTTCTGTTCGAACAGGCCCGTAAGACCGCCTGACACTTGGGATAGCAGTACTACTTGCATTGCGAAGGAAGCCGCTTCAGGTGATAATAGAAGTAAAGCTGGGCGACTCGTCTTGCCCCCCCGGGGGTTCCGGGGACAAGGCGTTACCGCCGGGGTTGCGGCGGAAGAGGAGACAACTGCGTGAAGCGTGCCGGGTCCGACGATGCTTTACGATGTTCGTTTTGCCATAAGAGCCAGGATGTAGTCGGTAAACTCATTTCCTCTCCCAGCGACTATCCCCGTGCGTACATCTGCGACGAATGCATCGCTGTCTGCAACTCGATTTTAGAGGATGATAAGTCCGAGCCTTCCGGAGGCAGCCCGAACAAGATCCCCAAGCCATTGGAAGTCAAGGAATTCCTCGACCAATACGTGATCGGGCAGGAACCCACCAAGAAGAAGCTGGCGGTCGCCGTGTACAACCATTGCAAGCGCATCCACATGAACCGCTTGCGCACTACGGAAGTGGAGCTGCAAAAGTCCAATATTTTGCTGATCGGCCCCACCGGGACCGGCAAGACGCTGATGGCCCAGACTTTGGCCAAAATCCTGGACGTTCCCTTTGCTATTGTCGATGCCACTACGCTCACCGAGGCTGGTTACGTGGGCGAGGATGTGGAGAACATCATCCTCAAGCTCCTGCAGGCGGCCGATGGCGATGTGCAGAAGTGCCAACAGGGCATCATTTATATCGACGAGATCGATAAGATCTGCCGCAAGGACGAAAACCCCTCCATCACCCGCGATGTCTCCGGCGAAGGCGTGCAGCAGGCGCTCCTCAAGATCCTTGAAGGCACTGTGGCCAACGTTCCCCCGCAGGGCGGCCGTAAACATCCCCACCAGGAATTTACGCCGGTGGACACCACGAATATCCTGTTCATTTGCGGCGGAGCGTTTGTCGGGCTGGAGAAAGTCATCGGTAAGCGGGCAGGCAAGAAATCGATCGGGTTCCTGCAGGAAGAGGAGAAGGGGTCCAAGCTGGCCGGCATGAGCGGGCGCCGCGACATCGACCTGCTCTCGCACGTGCAGCCGGTCGATCTCATCAAGTTCGGTTTCATCCCCGAGTTCATCGGCCGCTTGCCGGTCACCGCGGTGCTGGAAGATCTCGACCGCGGCGCCCTGATCCAGATCCTCACCAAGCCGAAGAACGCCATCGTCAAGCAATACCAGAAACTATTCGAGTTCGAAAACGTGCGGCTGAGATTCTCCGACGATGCGCTGGATGCCATCGCGGATCTCGCCATGGAACGCAAAGTCGGCGCGCGCGGGCTGCGCATGATTCTGGAAGACCTGATGCTCGACCTCATGTACTATCTGCCGTCCTACAAGAAGGTCCGCGAGTTTCAAGTCACCAAAGACATGGTGCTGGCGCAGAAAATCAGTCTTACACTGCTGGAGAAGGCAGGCTAGCGCCGTTCCAGGTTATTTGGGATAATCTTCTCTAGCCATACACCGGCGCCGGAAACAACTGTATCCTGGCGAGAGCGGTAAGCTTTGACGCCCGGCGGGGGTGGTTGCAATTCAGGCACCTGCGGTTCGGGAGGGCTGAACCTGTCGTGGTTGCGGTAACGGGGGCCTGGGCGGTTCATCCGGGGGAGAGGAATGCTCACTTCGAAGGAAAAGTCCGATACAAAACGTCTGCCGATGATGCCCATCCGGGACGTGGTCATCTTTCCGTACATGATGACTCCGTTCGTGGTGGGCCGCGAGCAGAGCGTGCGGGCGCTCGAGGAGGCGATGGCGGGCGACAAGAAGATTTTCCTCGCCACCCAGCACGACGCCTCCATCGACGACCCCAAGCCCGACGAAATCTATACCGTCGGCTGTATCGTCAACATCGTGCAGAGCCTCAAGCTGCAGGATGGCAACATCAAGGTGCTGGTCGAAGGCGTGGAGCGCGGCAAGGTGGTATCGGTTTCCGCCGACGAAGGCTTTCTCCGCGTGATCCTGCGCACAGCCAGCTATAAGGTCGAGCCCGGCCCGCAACTGGACGCGCTCATCAGCCGCGTCACCGGTCTGTTCGACCAGTACGTCAAGCTCAGCCAGAACCTGAACTACGAGCAGATGATCGCCGCCATCCGCGTGGACGATCCGGGCAAGCTGTCGGATACGGTGGGAGCCAACCTGCAACTCACCATCGAAGAGAAGCAGGAACTGCTCGAAATCTTCGACCCCGTCGAGCGGCTGACCCGCGTGGCCGAGATGCTCGACATCGAAATCGAAAAGCTGAATGTCGACCGTACCATCCAGGGCCGCGTGAAGCGCCAGATGGAAAAGGCGCAAAAAGAATATTACCTCAACGAGAAGATCAAGGCCATCCAGAAAGAGCTGGGGCGCGGCGAGAAAAGCGAAGCCGACGAGCTGAAAAAGCGCATCGAGACCGCGGGCATGACCGCGGATGCGATCGAGAAGGCCATCGCCGAGTTGAAGCGGCTGGAAAACATGCCGCCCATGTCGGCCGAATCCACCGTCAGCCGCAACTACCTGGACTGGCTGTTAGCGGTGCCGTGGAAGAAAAAGTCGAAGGAAATCCGCGACCTCAAGTTTGCCGAGAGCGTGCTCGAAAACGACCACTACGGCCTGGAAAAGATAAAAGAGCGCATCCTCGAATTTCTCGCCGTGCGCCGCCTGGTGAAAAACCCCAAGGGGAGCATTCTGTGCTTCGTTGGGCCTCCCGGCGTGGGCAAAACCTCGCTGGGCATGTCGATCGCCAAAGCCACCGGCCGCAAATTCATCCGCCTGTCGCTTGGCGGCGTGCGCGACGAAGCCGAAATCCGCGGCCACCGCCGCACCTATATCGGCGCGCTACCCGGCCAGATCATCCAGATGATGAAGAAAGCCGGTACGCGCAACCCGGTTTTCATGCTCGACGAAGTGGACAAGATGTCGATGGATTTCCGCGGCGATCCTTCGGCGGCGCTGCTGGAGGTGCTCGACCCCGAGCAGAACTTCATGTTTGTGGATCACTACCTGGATGTCGAGTACGATCTCAGCCAGGTATTCTTTATCGCCACTGCCAACGTGCTGCACACCATTCCGCCGGCGCTGCAGGACCGCATGGAAACCATCCGCCTTCCCGGCTACACCGAGCTCGAGAAAATGGAGATCGCGCGGCGCTTCCTGGTGCGCAAGCAGATGGAAGCCACGGGTCTGACTCCGGGCCAGATCGAGTTTGACGATACCGGCCTCAACGGCCTCATCCAGTACTATTCGCGCGAAGCCGGCGTCCGCAACCTGGAGCGCGAAATCGGCAATGTGTGCCGCAAGGTCGCCCGCCAGGTGGTGAACGCGAGGAGCGGAAAAGACAAGAAACCGCCGGTCAAAGTGATGATCGACGGCGACAAACTGCCCGAACTGCTCGGCCCCTGGAAGTTCCGCGACCTGCTGGTGGAAAAAAAGAACGAAGTCGGGGCCGCGGTGGGCCTGGCGTGGACCGAAGTCGGCGGCCAGCTCCTCTCGACCGAGTGCACGCTGATGGAAGGCAAAGGCAAGCTGACCATCACCGGCAAGCTGGGCGAGGTGATGCAGGAATCCGCGCAAGCCGCCATGAGCTACATCCGTTCCCGTGCCGCGACATTCGGCCTGCCGCGCGATTTTTATCGCAATCTCGACGTGCATATCCACGTTCCCGAGGGCGCCATCCCCAAGGATGGTCCTTCGGCCGGCATCACCCTGGCCACTTCCATTTGCAGCGCGCTGACGGGCATTCCGGTGCGCGGCGACGTGGCCATGACCGGTGAAATCACCCTCCGCGGCAAGGTGTTGCCCATCGGCGGATTGAAAGAGAAGTTGATGGCGGCACACCGCCACGGCATACTGGAAGCAATCGTCCCGCGGGAGAACGAGAAGGATCTCCCGGACATTCCGGACGCCATCAAGAAAACCATGAAGATCGATTTCGTCGAGTCCATGGATCAGGTTTTGAAGATCGCGCTGGAGCGTGAAGTGGTGGCTTTGCCTATGGCAGCCCCCGCTTCCGTCGACCTTCCGGCCATGGAACAGGGTCTGGCGCATTAGGGAGCCGCTTGGAAATTCCGCTCGCCGCCCGGGGCCGGCGCTCCCACCGGGAGCGACCCGTTGCGCGTGCGGGAAACAAGCTACACTATAATTGACATCCGAATTTGTAGTTAGCGCCGGTTCCGCGGACTTGTTTCCGCGAGACCGGCTACCGGAAGTCGCGTTTTTAGGGAGAAGCAACGTAGGGAAATCCAGCTTGATCAATGCCCTCACCGGGCAGAGACGGCTGGCTTTCACCAGCAACACACCGGGCCGGACACAGACCATCAATTTTTATCGCATCGACGGAGCGTTCTATTTCGTCGATCTTCCCGGATATGGTTACGCCCGAGCCCCTCTCCGGCTGACGCTGGAGTGGAAAAAGCTGATCGAACACTATCTCGAAACTAGGGGAACCTTAAGATTGTCCTGCCTGGTCCTCGACCCCCGCCGCGGATGGATGGAGCCTGACCTCCTGCTGAAACGGTGGCTGGAGGATCGGGGCAGGCCGTATCTGGTAGTCGCCACCAAGATCGATAAGTTAAATCAATCGGAGCAAGAGCACGGCTTACGCAACATCCGCCAGGAAGGTGCGGAGCCGCTGCCGTTCTCGGCCGCCACCGGCCGGGGAGCGAGGGCAATTTGGCAAGCAATCACGAAGACACTCCCAACACGGTAGGCAACGTCCCACCGCAGGAAAAACCCACCGAAAAGCAGGACGTCGCCACGGCGCCCCCTGCAAATGAAACCACCGCCGCCGGCGACGGCGCGGGCAGCAGTACGCCCGAAACCGGCGTCGAGAAAACGGCAGCTCCCGAGCGTCCCGCCAAGCAGCACGGCGAACGCCCGCCCAAAGCCGCCGCCGTGGCGGCACCGCCGAAACTAGAACCGGAGGCCAAGTCCAGCGACGGAAAAGCGCCTGAAATGAAACCGCCAGAGGCGCCGCCGCCGTCCGGTACGCATCTCAGCGACACCGGGCCGGGAGCGCAGCGGCGCAAGCACGCCGCGCAGAACGCCAAGAACGGCACGCCCACGCTCGACCTCGTCGAACTGAAGGACATGAGCATTCAAAAGCTCAACCAGGTCGCCAAGGATATGGGCATTTCCGGCGCCGCCGGTCTGCGCAAACAGGAGCTCATCTTCAAGATCCTCCAGACGCAGGCCGAAAAGAGCGGCCTCATCTTTTCCGAGGGGGTGCTCGAATGCCTGCCCGACGGCTTCGGCTTCCTGCGCGCACCGGAATACAACTATCTGCCAGGACCGGACGATGTCTATGTATCGCCTTCGCAAATACGGCGCTTCGACCTGCGCACCGGCGACACCATCTCCGGCCAGATCCGCCCACCCAAAGAAGGCGAGCGCTACTTCGCGCTCATCAAGGTCGATGCCATCAACTTCGAGCCGCCCGAGGAAGCCCGCAACAAGATCTTCTTCGACAACCTCACGCCGCTCTATCCCAATGAGCGGATGAAGCTCGAAACCACGCGCGAGAACTTTTCCGGCCGCGTGATGGACCTGCTGACTCCGGTGGGAAAGGGGCAGCGCGGGTTGATTGTTTCGCCGCCGCGCACCGGCAAGACCATGCTGCTGCAAGCCATCGCCAACTCCGTCACCACCAACCACCCCGAGGTCACCCTCATCGTGCTGCTGATCGATGAGCGTCCCGAGGAAGTCACCGACATGCAGCGCAGCGTGCGCGGCGAAGTCATCAGCTCCACCTTCGACGAACCGGCCACGCGCCACGTCCAGGTAGCCGAGATGGTCATCGAGAAAGCCAAGCGGCTGGTCGAGCACAAGCGCGACGTGGTGATCCTGCTCGATTCCATCACACGCCTGGCGCGCGCCTACAATACCATCGTCCCGCCCTCCGGCAAGGTGCTCTCGGGCGGCGTCGATTCCAACGCCTTGCAGCGCCCCAAGCGTTTCTTCGGCGCCGCCCGCAATATCGAGGAGGGCGGCTCGCTCACCATCATCGCCACCGCGCTGATCGACACCGGCAGCCGCATGGACGACGTTATTTTCGAGGAGTTCAAGGGCACCGGCAACATGGAAATCCACCTCGAGCGCAAGCTGGTCGACAAGCGCGTTTTCCCCGCCATCGACATCAACAAGAGCGGCACCCGCAAGGAAGAGCTGCTGCTGCCTAAGGAAGAGCTGAACCGCGTCTTCATTCTGCGCCGCGTCCTCAATCCGCTATCCCCGGTCGAGACCATGGAACTGCTGCTCGACAAGCTGGGCAAGACACGCAGCAACGGCGAATTCCTGTCGTCAATGAGCGGCTAGCGTGGAGCGCCTCGTCCGCGTGCGACCCTTTGCCCCCGCTCTCGTGCCCCCGCGTTCCCAGGCTGCCGTGAGGCTGTATCCGCTAAAGTCTTCACAGTCCACAGTCCCCCATTGCCTCGCGCGTCACTTTGTCGTAAAGTAAACCGATCGGAGGCAATATGGCTTTTTGCACAACCTGCGGCGCCAAAGTCAGCGGCGCGTTCTGTACACAATGTGGAACACCGGTAAGCGCGGCCGGGCAGCAGCCGCCCGCGCCGGCGCCACCGCCAGTTCAAGCGCCTGCCTACCAGGCGTCACCCGTAGCCCCTCCGCCGCCCGCCATGCCGGTGCAACGCAAGACGAGCCCGATCGTCTGGATTCTGGTCATCGTTCTCGGCCTGTTTGTGCTGGGTGGCGTCGCCGTAGTCGGCGTTGGCATGTTCGTGGTGCATAAGGCGCACCAGATCGGCCTCGACCCGGACATGTGGCGCCGCAATCCCGGCCTGGCCGCCAGCAAGATGATCACGGCGTTCAACCCGAACATGGAGCTCGTGCGCGTCAACGAAGGCGACGGTACCATTACCATGCGCGACAGGCGCACCGGCCATGAAGTGACGATGTCCTTCAACGATGTCCAGCACGGCCGTTTTCACATGAACATGCGCGGCGACAATGGCGCTAGCGTGGAAATCGGCGGCGACACCAGCAAGATACCGTCCTGGATTCCCGCGTATCCCGGCTCCAAGCCCGAGGTCGCCTTTACCGGATCGAGCGATCAGGGGGAGGGTGGCACTTTCACCTTCAAGACGCCCGATTCTCCGCAGGACGTGATGAAGTTCTATCAGGACAAAATCAACGGCATGGGCATGAAGACCAACCTGGTGGCCAACACTTCCGACGGAGGTACGATTGCCGCTTCCGGAGAAAGCGGCAGCAGCCTAAACGTGACCGCCGGCGCCAGCGGCGGGCAGACGAGCGTCACGGTGATCTACGGGAGAAAGTAGACGGCGCGGTTGCGCGGATGCTGAGGAAAGGGCGGGAGGGCGTCCAGTCGAGAAAGAAGTTCCGCAAGTTGAGCTATTTCGACCACAACAAGAACAGGGGGAACTGGGTCATCCGAGACTTCAGCCCGCTACCCGGAAGCTGGCAGCCGTTGTAGCCCCTGGGAATGGTGGATGGTGTTGCCGGTTGCTCAGCCGTGGCCCAAATACATCAGCCAGCCGATACCGAAGAGAGCCACCAGGAAGCAGACGAAAGTATAGATTCCGTAATGCAGGCGGTCGCGGTCGTTGTTCTTGGTGACCACGCCCAGCACCACGGAAACCAGCAGTGAAAACAGGAGCGCCGCCTCGAAGTGCGAGAGGTTCATCTTGGGCATCAGCTTTTCCTCCCGCGGGCGATTTCGAAAGCGTCCACCATGGCCAGCAGGTTCAGCAGGCCGGCGGTGACCAGGAATTTGGTGCCGTAATCGTGTACGGCCCCGGCGACGTCCGGCTGCGCGTAGCCCAGCCACACCGACATCAGGTAGAGGATGCCGCTGCAGGCGTTGCCCACCCAACCGCCCCAGTTGATCAGCACGGTCAGCAGGTCGTCGCCTTGCGGCGTGAACATGGTCCCCCGCATCATCAGCCCGCATAAGAACATGGCGGTGATGGCAATCAGCAGCAGTACGCCGCGGCCGGTCCGTTTGAGCAGCAGATGGCCCCCGCCCGGCACCAGCCAGCCCAGCGCGACTGCGGGCGCCCAGACGCGCATGCTTACGGGCTCTTTCTCAGCTTTTTCCTCGGTCTTTTCCTTCGCCATAGGGTTTCCTTTGAGTGTATCAGTTCGTGCGCTTCCCACGGCACGCCGGCAAGGTCTCCACGCAGGCTACGCGGCGCTCGCCCAATGGCACTCATGGCGCACACAAAGGTGGGTGCGCCACCTTGCCTGTCAGACAATGTGAAGCTATCGTTGCGGTAGACAGTCTGCAGGGATGCTACTGCAACTCGCCCGTCGACAGGAATGCGTAGTGGCCGGCAACCAGGTTGCCTTTGGCGAGGTAATCGCGGATGGCTTCGCGGTTGGCGCCGGCGCGATTGGCCGCATCGGTCAGGCAGCGCACCGCATCGGCCAGTGTGGTGCCCGCATCCAGCCGGAAAATCCACGGGACGTTGGTGGACGTCAGCGTGCGGTCGGCGGAAATACCGATCACAGGGATGAATGTCTTGACGGCGATCTGCTCGGCCAGGTGCGCGGAAGCGCGGTCGGTCGCAACCAGGCCGAGCACGTGCGCGTCGTAAACCAGTTTGACCAGCTCATCCGAGGCCTTGCCCCACGCTTGTTCGGAGTTGACGCCGACCACGCTAAACCCAGCGGCGCCGAGGTGCGCGGCCAGCGCCTCCGCGCCGGGCCCGAAGATGCCGATCTTGCGCTCGCCCGCCGGAGCGTCCGCCACCTTCGGTCCCACGTATTCGACGCCGTTCTCGCCGACCTTGGCGTACGGCGCATCCATCGTGTAGCGCCGCCAGGCGAGCTTGCCGTCCTTCACCTTGCCCAGGTAGAGGGGCGCCACGTTCTTGGCATTGGGATCGAAGACCATTTCGCCGGTGACGCCTTTGTACCGCTCGAGGCTGTAGAGCGCGTCGCGGATGCGGCCGCGGTTCAAGCCGGCGCGGCAAATCGCATCGAGCAGAATGTTCATGGTATCGAAGCCCAGCGCGGAGAACGCGTCCACCTTGGCCTGGTAGCGGGCCGTGAAGCGCTTCTGGAAATCGAGCCAGAACGGGTCGTCGCGATCGGGATCGAACGGGTAGACCACTTCCAGCCCCTCCACCGCTTGGCCGGCGTTGGCGAACAGGCCGTCGCCCAACACGCGCGCTGCGCCGAAGACCGGCTGCTTCATGCCCATCTGCTGCATCTGTTTAAGGATCAGGCCCGCGGCCGGGGCATCGGCCCAAAGCACGATGGCGTCCACGCGCGAATCGTTGATCACCTGCAGCTCGCGCGTGAAGCTTTGGTCGCCAGGCTGGAATTTCTGTTCGATCACCAAGGGATGGCCGAGACGGCGGGAGGCATCGCGGAACTTGACGACGCCGAGACGGCCGTAACGCTCGTTGACGCGAAGCAGGCCGACGCGCTTGTGGCCGAGATCGGTGTAGATTCTGCGGGCCAGAGTGTAGCTCTGCACACGGTCATCCTGGATGCTGGTGAGGATCCAGGGGATGAGCGTCTCGGGGATGGTCGGGTCGGTGGAAGCGCTGTTGACGATGGGCAGCTCGGAGCGCAGGGAAACGCGCAGTGCGATATGGGTGGAATCGGCGCTGATGGAGCCGAGCATGCCCCACACCTTTTCGTCATAGACCATCTTGACGATCTCATTGCTCGAGGCTCCCCAGGTGGCGGCATCGTTGTGAATCTTGAGATGGAACGGCTTGCCGCCGTAGCCGCCGCGCGCGTTGGCCTCGTCAATCGCCATTTGTGCGCCGTGCAACATGGCCGTGCCGAGCGCGATATCCTTGTGGGCCTCGATTGGCCCCAGGAAGCCGATCGCGACTTCGGAAACGTCGGACGGCTTCAGCGTCGTCACGTCAGCTGCGGCGCCGTTGTATTCGGGCGTCTTCGTGTAGTTCTGGTAATAGGGCTGCGTGAACTTGGAGAACGGCTTGAGATCCTCGGGGGTGTTGGCGTAAGATTCCACGCTGCGGCTCTGCGGCGGACCAGGCGGATTCGCACCGCAGGAGCAGGTACCCGATTGCGCCCACCCGAGCGAGGCCACCAACATAATCGTCAGCATGGCGGCCGGGATGCGGCGGCCGCCAAGGCTGCCATCTGCGCCGGCCGTCAGCCCGCACCACATTCCTGCCGCAACCATCTTCTTACTCCTTCGGTTTGGGGATGAACATTGCGATGGCTTCGATTTCCACCAGCAGCTCGGGGCGGCACAGGATGGCCTGGATGCCGGTCGAGGCCGGCAGCGGATCGAGACCCTGCTCGCGGAAGAACTCCGTGCGGCCTCTGTTGAAGGCCTCGTAGTCGCGCTCGATGTCGCGCAGGTAGCAGGTGGTGCGGACCACGTCCTTCCACGTGGCGCCTTCGGCGGCCAGCAACCCGGTGATGTTGTGATAAGTGCGGCGAAGCTGCGCGTCAAAGTCGCCAATGTGGACAGTCTGGCCCTGCTCGTCGATGCTGGCGGTGCCTGAAATCAAAAGGATCACCAGGTTATCCAGGTCAATGCGCAAGCCGCGCGAAAATGAGCTGGGCTTTTCGTAATCATAGGCCTCGTTGAGAACGGAGTGCTCGGTGATGGCCTTCGTCTTCACTTGCGTGGTCTTGCCGATCCGGTCCAACGTGTCGAGTATTGTCATGGTTTACTTGTCTCCCGGTTTCATGCGGATTCCGTGGCTCAGGCCTTTGGCCGTGGCCACCCAAATATCGTCGTTCTGAAAATCGATGCCAAACGTGTAATGAAAGGCTGGTGCGGTGGTGACAGGCACGCGGGTAACTGCGCCGGCGTCGTCGCGCACCAGCATTTCGGGCGCGTGCGTATCTAAGGCAGGCCGGTAAGTGGCCCACTGGACGCCATCGTAATACGCCAGCCCCTTGTCGGTGGAGAACCAGGTTCGCGTGCCATCCACCGTTTTCACCTGGTTCAAGAAGTTGCTGGGAAGGCCGCTGTCCTTGTCCAGGAAGTTACGCCAGTAACGGCCGTCATAGCGGCTGGCGCCAAAGTAAGTGGCGGCCCAAAGGATCTTATTGACATAACTGACCGATGTGGTGATTTCGTGAATCAGCCCCTCGTCCTTGTGGAGCACGATTTCGTTTTCGTCGTCGGGATCTCTATAATCCTTCCAACGTTCGGTTTTGACGTCGTACTCCAGCACCCCTCCCCCCAATACTGCGTAGTATACCTTGTCCTCCGCGGCGGTCACATTGTAGGTCCAGATCTCCTGCATGGGGGTGTTGCGCTCATTGAAGATGCTCCACTGGTTGGTGCGCGTGTCGAGGCGCGCGCCGCCGGCGGCGGTTGCCGCCCAAACCAGGTCGCCCTGTACGGTGACGCCGTAGACCACGTCGTTGGGCAGGCCGCTGTTGAGCTGAGTGAAGGTATCGATGCGGCCGGCCGAGTAGCGGCTCAGCCCGCCCATGGTGGCGATCCAGAGCGTGTGCGTCTTCTTGTCCAGCGCGAGCGAAAGCACCGCGCGGTGCGCCAAGCCATCGGCCGGCGTGAACACGCGCCATTTGCCGTTCTCGTAAAGCGCCAACCCGTTGTCGGTGCCCGCCCAGATACGGCCGCCATCCACGCAAACGCTGTAGACGCGATTGTCGGGCAGCCCGTTGGCAGTGGTGAAATTCTCCCAGCGAAACCGCGGCAGATCCTGCGCGAACAGCGCCGAGGCGGCCAGAAATGCGGCAATGATGGTGGCTCTCATAAGGTCTTCAAATACTCGATGAGATCGTTCAACTCATCCTTGGCGAGATCGTTGGTGACGCCGTGCTGATCCTTGGGATTGAAGATGGTCCAGATTTCTTCGAACGTGTGTGCCGAGCCATCGTGGAGATACGGCGCGCTGTTGACTACGTTGGTCAGCTCGGGCGTATCGATCAGGGGCGAGCGGTCGGTTGGCTTGCCGGTGCCGACATCGGCGACGAGCTGGTTGGTGTAATACTTGCCGGAATGGCAGACGAAGCACTGGTCGGTTTCCGGAATCGGAGTGCCGTCCTTCCGCGTGGTGCGCAGGAAGATGGCCTTGCCGCGCTCCTGCGCCGGCGTCAGCTCGCCATCCGGAGCGCGATAGCGGTTGGGACGCAGCGGAATGGCTTTGATGTAGGCAACCAGGTCTTCCAGGTCGTCGCCGCGGATGCCCTGCGAGCGGAAGAAATAGCGCTCGGTGCGCGGGCCGCATTCGGTCTCGAGATCGGGGTTCTGGCCATTCCACTTGAACGGCGAGGTGTCGGCGATGTCCTCGAGCGCGCGGTTATCGACGATATCGATGCCGAAGCCATCCGGCTCCAGGTCCCAGTTGAGACCGTCGAAAGTGGAATCGAGATGGCAGCTCGCGCAACCAAAGCTATGGCCAAAAGCGAACAGCGAAGAGTAAAACAAGCGTTCCCCGCGGCGTTCCGGCGTCAGCGTGGCCGGGCCGCCGAGCGCGACACTGCCGCTCACCGCCAGGCGCGCGGTATCGATAATGGAAATACTGTCGTCCAGGCGGTTGGCCACCCACAGGGTCGTCCCATCGGCCGAAAGCGCGATGTTGCGCGGATTGCGGCCCACCGGAATGCGCGCGATCACGTAATGCGAGGCCGCCGAAAGATCGTTGGCCATACGCGCGGCGGAGGGCGAGCGCGCGGCTGCCACCAGGCGCGCCAGATCGAGCACGGCGACTTCGTTGGAACCGCTGGCGGACACGTATGCGCGCTTCTTATCGGGAGCGATGGCCACGCCGAACGGCAGCGAGAAGTAATCTTCGATGGCATCGAGCGGAAGCTGGACCGCGCCGCCTATATCCTCGCCGAACACCGCCAGCGAGTCGCCCATCGCCCAGCCGTGTTCCACGTGCGCCAGTGGCACCAGGTTGTGTGGACGCAGCAGCGCTGCCAGGCCGAGCCGCCCGTCGCGCGACAGCGTCACATGAAAAACGCCCGCAGCGTCCGGCAGCGTAATGCGATTGATGACGATCTGACTGCGCGCGTCGATTTCCGCGATCTCCGAACGCGGCGGCGTGCGGAATTGGCCTACGAAGGGGTAGATGTGAGTAACGTAAATGCGCGAGCCGTCGGCCGAGGCAGCGGCGTAACTGGCGCCGTGGGCCGCGATCAAGAGGCGCGTAATGGCTCCGCTGGCCAAGTCCACCACGGCCACGTCGTCGCCCAGCCGGTTGGCGACGTAGAGCGCGCCGCCACCGAACGCAATGCCGGTCGGCTCAAAGCCGGCCGGCAGGGTGCGTCGCGGCTGCAGCGTCGCGGCATCGATTTCACTCACCGTGTCCGACCACGAGTTGGTGACATAGAGGCGCGCGCCATCCGGCGTCACGGCGATGCCGCGTGGCACCTTTCCAACCGAAACGCGACCGGCGATGGCGCGCTTGGCAGTATCGATGGCGACCACCTCGTTGGTGCCGCTTAAGACCACGTACAGACGCGTGCCGTCCGGCGATAAGACCAAGTCATCGGGACTGGGATAGCGGGTCTGCGCAGCGGCCAACGAAGCGAAGGTGAGGCAAGCGAGGATCGAGGCGACCTGTGGCGCACGCACTCGTGCGTGCCGCGTCGAGACTCTTCTCGACGCGTCTTCGTTCTGGGGCGCCAGGCGTCGGCAAGATTGCCGGCGTGGCACGCACGAGTGCGTGCGCCACGTTCGCCTTTGCATCCCCATTCGCATCCCTACTTCTCCGTAATCGTAAACACCTGGCCGGCCGGAATGTTCTCCACTACCTGGTGTATGCCGCTCGGCCACACGACGGTGATCTTATCCGCCTTGGTGGCCGCACCGAGGCCGAAATGCAAGCGCCAGTCGTCCTGGCTCAGGTAGCCGGACCCGGCCGTGCGCTCGGCCCGCTGCTTGATCCCGCCGGCTTCCACCTCAACCACCGCGCCGATGCCGTCGCGATTGCTCTTGGTGCCCACCAGGTTGATCTTCAACCAATGACCCACCGGCGTCGAGACATTATGCAGCAGTGTGCCCGGGGCGCCCAGGTTCACCAGATAGGCATCCACGCGGCCATCGTTATCGTAGTCGGCAAAGCATGCGCCGCGCCCCACGCTCTTGGTGGCGAAGAACGGCCCGGCGCCCGTGGACACATCTTCGAACTTGTTTGCGCCCAGGTTCTTGAAAACCGAATGCTCTTGCGGGATCAGGTGAATCAGGCCGCCGTGAGTAATGAAGATGTCGCGCAGCCCGCTGTTGTCGAAGTCGTAAGCGCCAGTGCCCCAGCTTGTATATTGCGCGGCAAGCTGCGAAATGCCGGCCTGTTGGGTGATATCCTCGAACGGCAGTTTGCCGGTGTTGCGCAGCAGCCGGTTGTACTTGGAATCGCTCACCCACAGGTCCACTTTCCCGGTGTTATCGGCGTCGAAGAATACAGGGCCCATGGCGGAAGTGGATTCGCCATTTTGGCCGAACGCAGCGCCGGCATCGACCGCGATCTCCTCGAAGGTTCCGTCGTGCTTGTTATGGAACAGGAAGTTCTCGGTCTTGTCGTTGGCGACGTAGATGTCAGGGTAGCCATCGCCATCGAAATCGCCCGCGGTGACGCCCATGGTGCGGCCCTTGAACGCCGCAATGCCGGATTTTTCGCTGACGTCGACGAAGGTTCCCTTGCACGTATTGTGGAACAGCAGGTTGGTGTCGCCTGCGTAGTCAAGCGGCCCGGGGTAGTTATCGGCCGCGTAGTAAGAGCGGTAAGTGGGATCGAACTTCACATAGCGGCCGATGAATAAGTCGATGCAACCATCGCGGTCGTAATCCAGCCATGTGGCGCCGATCGCCCATCCCTTCACGTTTCCGAGCCCCGCCTTGACCGTCACGTCCTCGAAGGTTCCGTCGCCCTTGTTGCGGTAGAGCGTCACCTTGCCGTAACTGGTGACCAGCAGGTCCGTAAAGCCGTCATTGTCGAAATCGGCGGCGATGGCGGAAAAGCCGAAACTGTCGCCGGCCAGGCCGGCTTGTTCGGTGACGTCGGTGAAGTGGCCGTTCCCATCGTTGCGGTACAGGTGATTGTGCGGCGCTTCGGCGGGCGGTTTCCGCAGCGGGTAGGGATGCATGCCCGGCCCCAGGGGGCGGCCGCTGACCACGAACAGGTCGGGCTTGCCATCGTTATTGAAATCGAACCACAGGCAGCCGGCGCCGGTGCTTTCGAGCAACGAGCCGAGTTTTTCGGCGCCGAACGAATGCGTGAAGGTAATGCCGGACTGCGCGGTCGCGTCATCAAAACGGATGGCGCCGGTTGGCTGAGCCAGCGCCAGGCCTGCCGTCAGGCAGAAAACAGAAACGAATGATGCCGTTCTTATGATCATTTAGTGGATCCTGGGATGGCCGTCATGTTGACCGGCACTGTGGTGCGGTTGAGAGTTTCGGGCACCCGGTTTTCCGGCGACCGTTCCGGGCCGGCGTGGCAGCCCACGCAGATGCGTTGTTCGCTGGGCCGCATCCAGAACCAGTTCTTTTCCGCCCGCGTCACGGCGCCGGAGCGGCCAACCAGCTCCATGCGCAGCGGCCGGTCCGCCGGCACTTGCACGTAAAACGAACCGTCCGCTTCGACAACCGTCTGGCCTAGCAATACAGAAGAACCGGCGGCGTCTTGAGTGAAGATGCGGACGGTCGCGATGTCGCCCGTGATCGGTGTTCTCGATTCGTGCGCGTTGAGACACAGCAGATTCCCGGTGGTCCGCGTGGGCACGCGGGCCGAGGGAAAATCGCGTGGCGGCACGCGGCTCGAAACCACCACCGGCTCCACGGCATTGCCGGGTGCGCCCGGATTCAGTTCCACGCGCTGGCCGCTCGACTTGTTCCAATCGTATAGATGAAATGGGCGCGCGGGACCGCTGCGCAGCGGGATCAGCCAGCGGTCCGCCGAAAGCTCCGCGCCCGGTCCCGCCGCTTCCAGATTGGGCTGCGGCACGTCGGTCTGCTCGGCCAACGCGGGCGTGAAGCGCGCCAGGCGCTTGCCCACGTTGAAGATCACGTCTCCGGAAGCAACCTGGTGCCCGTTGGCGCGCTGTGGCCCGTGATCGCAGCGGATGGTTTCGACGCCGGTGCCGTCGGGGTAAACCGTGTAAAGGTCGCCGTTGGTTTCGAACAGAATCCGGCCGTCGTGCAACACATCGTCGGTGAGGTACCAGCCGGGAACGAACGTCAGCGCCTCGGGCGTCGCGGTGCCAGAGAGCGGAACGATCTGGATCTCCGAGCCTTTCTCAAAGACCCTCGTGTAGACCACGCGGCCATCCGGCAGGTACAGCGGGCGAATGCAATCGGAATCGGCCGTGGTAAGCTGCCGCGGCGCACCGCCCGCAACGGCGACTTCCCAAATCTGCCAGGGCCCCGCCGTGGTACGCTTGCCGGCGAACAGGATTCGCAATCCATCGAAAGAGACCGCCGGGTCGGTGGAAGCGTAGAAATCGGCGGCGAGCTTTCGCTGCCCTTGCGCGGTGACCAGCATCACCGTGGCGCCGCCCGGAAAACGCTCGTGCCCGTTGCGCCAGGCCGCGCCATCATATTGAGGGGCAGCGACATACGTGTAATCCGGCGTGCCGGGACGGTCCGCCACCGCGCCAAACAAGGCGAGAGCCAGACCAACCGTAGCAGCGAGCTTCCCCATGTGCCTCCATATTAAGGGAATAAAGCCTGTTTATCAGTAATTGGAAAATACTAGCTCCCGTGGGGCGGTCTCCGACGCGCCAACGCCACCGGCGCTAAAATATAGTCGAATATGCAACTTCCTCGCTTGTTACTAGTCCGCCAGAATTTCCCCGATCGCCAGATTCCCGATGTCGCGGCCGAAGTCCGCCGCCAGCTCGCTGCCTCTGGTTTTGCCGCGCGCGCGAAGCCGGGCGACCGCGTCGCCATCGGAGTCGGCAGCCGCGGCATTCACAACATCGCCACGATCGTGCGCTCCGTCGTCCAGTACTGGAAGGAAGCTGGCGTCGAGCCGTTCGTCTTCCCGGCCATGGGAAGTCACGGCGCCGCCTCCGCCGCCGGCCAGGCCGACGTGCTGGCCCACTACGGCATCACCGAATCCGGCGTGGGCTGCCCCATCGTCAGCCAGTTGGAGGTGGTTTCGCTGGGCAAAACCGCCGACGGCATGGAAGCCTTCATGGACCGCTCGGCGTACGAAGCGAGTGGCGTCATGCTGGTGAACCGCGTCAAGTGGCACACCGATTTCGCGGGCAAGATCGAAAGCGGCCTGTTCAAGATGATGGCCATCGGCCTCGGCAAGTTTGCCGGCGCGCAGCGCTACCACACTTGCGCGTACCGGCTCGGCCTCGAGTGCGTGATTCGCAGCGTCGGCCGGCAGGTGCTGGCTTCCGGCAAGATCTTGGGCGGCCTCGCCATCCTCGAGGACGCGCATCACCACACCGCCAAACTCGACGCCGTCCCGGTGGAAGAAATGGAGCTCCGCGAAGAGGCCAACCTGGAGCTGGTGAAATCCTGGATGGCGCGCCTCCCCGTGGATGCGGACATCCTCATCCTCGACGAAATCGGCAAGGACATTTCCGGCGCGGGCATGGATACCAAGGTGGTCAACCGCGGCGTGCAAGGCCAGTACAATCCCTGGCCCGGCCCTAAGTTCGAGCGCATCTTCGTGCGCGACCTGAGCGAGCTGACGTATAACAGCGGCGTCGGCATGGGCATGGCCGACGTGGTCACCGACCGGCTGGTCAACCGCGTCGACTGGGAGCCCACCTGGATCAACTCGCTCACCGCCAACACACCGGCCACCATCCGCACGCCGATTCACTTTCCGACCGACCGCGAGGCCATCGAGCGCATCGCGCCCACCGTCGGCAAAATCGACCTGCGCGCAGTGACCTACGCCTGGATTCGCAACACCATGGAACTCGGCCGCTTCGCGCTCAGTGAAAACCTGCGCGCGGAAATCGAGAAGGACCACGCGCTCGAAATCGAATCCACGATCGAATTCGAATTCGACGCCCAGAACGACCTCATCAGCCCCTTCGCCCCCGTCCCCGAAGCAGCCGGAACGCACTAATGAATGGTGGAACAGGCGCTTCCGTCTGGTCCTTGTGCCTCTGAAACGGTGCCGGGCCGCCGCCCAACCATGTTATGTTATTCTCATTTTTGAGTCTGATCGTGCCTGTTCCATTGGCAACCCGTGTCCCGAAGTGGTCGCGATAAAGACGGGCCGGTGTATTCATCTAGATGCCGACGAGACCATGCATTCCTGCCGGGAGTCGGAAACTCTTGAACAAAGCGACCGCAAGACTAGAGGCCTTGTGGACCGGGCGCCTTCCTGCGCAGGTAAGCTAACGGGGGAGGCAGGCAGATGGCAGGCTTGAACGAGCAGGGATCGGGGACGAGCCAAAGGGACAAATCTGCCGATCAATTCGCACGGCCGCTACCGGTCCTCGCGCCCGCAGGCCTTGAGGCTCAGCGGACGAAGATTCTCGCGTTGGTCGCGGATGCACCGGACGTCACCTTCTTCCGCGGAAGAGGGAATATCGGGGATGACCTGATCCACGCTGGCACACGGCGCCTGCTGGCTGACATTCCACATCGGGAGGTCGGCACGTGGGATATGCAGAACGCGCACGGCCATACTGCAATCCTCACCGGAGGTGGCGCCTGGTGCGTTCCCTTCCACTATCAGTTGCCCGCTGCGCTTCCACTAATCGAAGAACGCTTCGAAAGGGTCATCATCCTGCCAACGTCGTTCGACCTCGCAGAGCCCGTCGTGCGCGATGCGTTGCGGAAAACCAAGGCGCTCGTTTTCGCGCGTGAGCGCCAATCGTATGAGCAGATACGGGAGGTCTGCCAGGCCGATATTGGGCACGACTGTGCCTTTTTCTATGATTTTAGTCCGTACCAAAGGCCCGGCAGAGGCTGCCTTGTAGCTTACCGCACGGATGGCGAGTCGAATCGTCGCGATGTCCCGGCAAACAACGCCGACATCTCCCTGACGTGCTTAGGACTGGATCACTGGCTCTGGACCATAGCCCACCACGATACCGTAGCCACCGATCGTGCGCATGTGATGATCGCAGCGGCGATGCTTGGCAAACGCGTGGAGTATCATGGCACAACCTATCATAAGGTGCCCGCGATTGCGGAGTATTCGCTGTCAGGCTTTCCGGTTGTCTACACGGAGCATAGTGGGGGGGAATGACAACTGCAGTCGCCGTTTTGGCGGTCCGGAACGAGTCCGTACACATACGGCGGTGCCTGCGCGATTTCATCGCCGAAGGCATTGATGTCATCCTAATTGACAACGACTCCACGGACGATACCGTGGTCAAGGCCAGCGAGTTCCTTGGCAAGGGGCTGCTCGCCATCGAGCGCTTTCCGTGGACCGGTGTTTACGCGTGGACCGAGATCCTCCGCGCCAAGCACTCCGTCATGCACTCGGTCCGGCACGACTGGGTCATTCATGCCGACGCCGATGAATGGCTCAGTGCGCCGGCGGAGGGCATGCGACTCATTGACGGGATCGCGGAGGCCGATCGCTCCGGTTTCAATTGCATCAACTTCAACGAGTTCGTGTTCATCCCAGTCGACGGCCGCTCGCACTGCCACGGCGAGTACAGTTCAGAGTTGCTGTCTTATTATTTCTTTCTACCGGTTAAAACCCCGAGGCTGATGCGCGCATGGAGGCGCGAGTCCGGCCTCGAAAATTTTAGTAGTGGGGGGCACACGTTGTCTGGAGGCGATCTGCGGCTTTGCGACGAGACTTTCATTTTGCGCCATTACATCGCCCTCAGTTCGGATCATGTGCGGGCCAAGTATCTCCACCGGCCGTATTCCAAGGAGGAGGTGGCGAGACGTTGGCATTTTGACCGGATCAACCTGACGCCGAAGGAGCTGGAAATCCGCACCTGCGACCGGATGCAGCGCCTTCCTCACACAACGTCTAAGGCGTTCCGGACCGATCTACCGGTTGAGAAGCACTTTTGGCAGTGGCCCTGATCCGCTGTCGCAAGGATGCCGGTGCATCATCGAAAGCCGCCCGCGTGCCCGGCCCTACTGCCACTCGCATAAGGAATCGACATACGCTGCCGAGCCGTCGCGCAGCCAGCCGTCAAGCTGCGCGGGCTCCTTCAACTGCTGCCCGCGGCGGCGGGAAACCACCGCGAAGCGGCAGCCGGTTGCGGCGAGGCCCGTCATATCTCCCCAAAGCTTTTCGAATTGCGCCACCGGAAACACGTCTTCCTGCCCTTTGCCCCAGCGCTTTTTGACGTCCTTCAAAGTAATGTAGGTGGGCATACGGGCGGCTGCGGCCCGGACGCCGGCGGCGACTTTAGCGGAATTCGAGAGATCCCGGCGCGCCAGGCCGAACACCTCGAGCAGCCGGTCCAGGTGAATCCATGCGGTAGCGGTGTTGTAGTAAGACAGGCCCGCTTCCACTTCTTCGGAAGGCAGCGCCAAGCCTTCCACCAGCCGTGGGCGTCCATCCACGCGGGCCAAGCCGCCGCCGCGGTCTTCGAACTGGCGGGCGATGACCTCGAAGGTGAGCGCCGCACCCTGCTCGATGTGACGCCCAAGCAAGCCCGGGTTCACATTCGCGCCGAGCGTGTCGATGTTGTGCATCATCAGGTACTGCAATTCCGGCCGGGCCGCGAGCAGGCGCGCCAGCACGCCATTGCGCAGCATGTTGGGAATCTCATACCAATGCCCTGTGGGATGCAGACACTGCAGCGGCAGATTGTCGGTGTAGTCGGAGCCTTCGCCGGCATGCTGTGCCCACGCAATGAGGGCTGCGTGCAGGCTCTCGCGCATTTTTTGCTTCTGCTCATCGAGGAGTTGCTGCGGCGTTTCCTCCCAGGCGAACTTCAAATCGCGCGCCATGGGGACCAGCCGCAGGCCGACCGATCGCCCGGGCGACAGAAACAGGTGCGAGCCATCGAGTTGTTCGCGATCGGCCCAGTCGGCGATGGCGTCGTGCGTCAAATAGCTGGTCGTGATCACGTGCGGCAGCGGCGTCCCGCACATGGAATTGGTGCGGCGGCTTTTCGCCAGGTGCACCTCGATGAAGTTGCGGTGACGGCTGGCAAACCGTGCGAACGGGCTGAGCGCCTTGACCACGCCGGCGCCGCGCGTCCACCGCGTCCCGATACCGCCGGCCAACGAAACCACGGCTACCCGCCCTTGCCGCAGCGCCTCCATTCCGATGTCCTGGTAGCGGCTGGCTCCGTCTTCGGCGTGCCACACATCTGGGTCTTCTACATCGCGGATGTCGGCGCTGACCGGCAGCCTGTTCCGCGCCAGGCCGATGCGGCCACTGCGCAGATCCGCCCGAATCTGCTCGTGCTCGGAGCTGTCAAACCCCAATTTGCGGAGCAGATCGTTGAGCGTGCGGCTCTGGTCTTCGGCCGCATCGGCGCTCCGCGGCAGCAAGACATCGAACACGTTCTCGACCACGGGACGCATTTCGTCCGTCTGCCGGCACTGCGCAGCCAGAAGGGCGAGTTCGGCTTTGCGTGCGTCGGGCAGCAGACGGGTGTCGGTTTTAACCAGCGCCGGAATCAAGAGCGTATAGTAGGCGGCCGGCATGAGCGCCAAGTCTTCCTCGAGCAACCGGGCTTCGGTGCCGCGTTCGTTGATGGCGAAATCGTACACTACCGGCTCCATGGCGAATGGCACGGCTCGTTCGAGCCGCCGCTTGGTAGCGCGCATCAATGCGCCCAGCCGTTCCTGCGCCTGCGACCGAACCTCGGGGTTGAACATGAATCCCATCCCGCCACCGGCCATTCCGCCCAGCATCCAGAAACCATAGAAACCATCGCCAAACTCCGTGCGGACAGCGTGGATCAGCGCTTCAGTGTAGAGATTGCTGGCCCAAGGGATGATGGTTTGGATGGGGCCGAAAAAGTTGCGTTCGGTGGCCGCTCCAAGCGCGGGAATGTCCCCGGCTTTCAAGCACGCCAGAATCTCGTCGAAGGTGGCGATGGCCTGCTGGCGGCCCAGCCATTCGGCTTCCCCGCGAAGCAGGTATTTCTCGGTAACCATTTCGAGGATCGGCCCCACATCCTGCGCCATCCCGCCGTGCACCAGCACCAGGCTGTCTTCGAGCTTCTCTCCGGAGGTGCGTGGCACTTCTTCGTTGGTGAGGACGTGATGGCGCGGCAGCAGACAACCGCGGCTGATGCCGAATTCCGGGTCGGGTTCCTCAGCCAGTACCCCGTGGATCACTTTCATCCCCGGCCAGACACCGCCGGAATCCTGCCAGCCTCCGCCCGAACCGCCCAGCCATTCGCCGAGAATCGCCCGTCCAGCCACCAGGCGACGCTCATCCTCCTCGAGCGTCCCCGTGAGCGTGCGCACCTGACCGGTGGCGCGCATGGAGACCGCGATGATGGAAGCCAACAGATTGGTCGAAACCGCCAGGCGGGAACCTCTGGGGATTCCCCTCACGTGGGTGACGATCTCCAGACCGTAGCCCGGCACTCCGGTCAGTGCGGCCAGAACGCCGGACAGGGGCTGGCGCGCTCCTTCCAATCCTGGAGGAACGACGCCGGCGGCGATGATTCCGGCTTTGAGCAGTCCCAGGTAATCGCGCGCGAAATCGAAAACCTCGGCTAGCGAAGTGACGTCGGAGCTCGCATTCAGATCGACGCTGGTCAGGCGGAGCACCGGCTCGTCAATCGCTCTGAGGTACACATCGATGGGCGGCTGCGGGCGTGGCGAGCCGGAGCCGTGCAGGGCCAGATCGATGGAGACATTGAGTACCCGCGCGCCTTCCGGGTAATCCATCCCGAGGAAGAAAATATCGCTCCAACCGCTGTGGCTGAGGTCCATGCGGACCGGGGTCGATTCGCGAAGGACCGGAAATGCGCCCCGCCCGCCGGGACGGCCGAGCAGTTCGGGACGGATGGTCAGCGGGTAATCTGCCGGATGCCCAATGCGGGACATCCACTGGTTGCCGCGCACGGCCCGTACACTGCGGCGAACTTGGGCTGCCAGAGTCTGGAAGGCGAGCCCTTGATAGGCCGCGGATAGGGCGCTCGACAGAGCGGCGGTTGGGCCTGCGGCCGGGCAGGCCAGCAGCGTGTCGATGGCTTCGTGGAAACGGCGCCGGAGAATGTGCGCCAGCGCTGCCGGCGGCGCGGGTCTCCCTGCCGGCACGCCGGTTTTATATGGCAAATGGAAGCGGTGAATCGAGTACAGAAAAAACTCCGCCCGCACCCGCTCGTACAGGTTGTCGCTTTCGCGGCGGAACCGGTCCAGCGCCGCAGACTCCTCGACCAATTGCGCGACGCTGGCCTGCTGGCAAAAGCCATCCAGCGGCCGGTTCCTGCGCTCGCTGGAAGCGGCGGTGATGATGCCGATCAGCTCGCTCATTGCGGATTTGCGCCCACCGGGTCTTCCATCGCCCGCGTCGCCAACAGCTCCAGCAAGTTGGCGAGCACTTGCTCACGATCGCGGCCGGTCAGGGCCAGGGCCATCTGGGCGGTCAGAAGGCCGTACAGGACCCCTACGTCATACCGGCGATTGCTCTCTTCCAACGCCAGATACTGCTCACGGTGCGCCAGTTGGTTCAGCACGCCGGACAGCGTGACCCGGCTTCGCTCGACCCGCAAACCGTGTTCGATAAGGTCCATCAAGCCAGCAGTCAAAACATGCATGCCGAAAAAGCACAGGTAATACCCGGCGCGAAGTCCGGGGACAATCAAGTGCTCTTCGGCCTCGGTTGGGGTAGGCTTCTCCTTGACCACTTCAACGCGGTAGAGCCCCGGCCGGCCGGCTACCGGTTGGCCGCCCACCGCGCCGTAGTGGCCGATGTGGTTTTCGCGCGTCGGCTGCACCGAGGAAACCGTGCAGTTTTCCCGTTCGGCCAAAGCCACCAGGCGGCACGCCGGACGTCCGTGTGAGTTGCCCAGATAAATGTGGTCGCCGACCAAGTGCAGAAACGGATCGTTGCCCGTAAATGGGCGGGCGCAGAAGATCGCTTGTGCGTAACCGCCCGGCGATGGCTGTTCGATGAACTGGACCCGCTGAGCCAGGTCGCCAGCCGCCCGCGAGTACGGATCTCGATCGCCGGGGGCGACGATCAGGCAGGCCTCCTCAATCGGCGCTGCGAATACCTCTTCCAGCAGAATGCGGAGGATTGGTTTCTCGATCCCGTCGCGGTCGACCAGCACTTGCAACGGCAGCGCGCGCTGGTGAACACCGGCGGCGGTGATGACGGCTTTGCGAACATTCATGGCTTGAGCCGCGGGAGCGGCGCATTGCCTATTGTTTCATGCTTCGCGCCGGGCAGAGAACGGAAAATGGAGGGCACATAAAACACACGGCCCGACTCCCCGCAGGGGTCGGGCCATGGCATGACAGAAGACCGTGGCGATGCGACTTTACTTCGCGAAACGGCGGCGGGTCACCAAACCGAGCAGCCCTGCCCCCACCAGCGCGAACATCGCCGGCTCGGGAACGGCTGAAGTTGCATTGAACGTAACGTCGGAGAAACCGGATTGACTCACACCGGCAGACAAGTAAATTTCCACTTCATCGCCTAGCAACGAACTGCTGAGGCTTGCCGAATTGACGGTCAGTGTATAGTCAGACCAAGTGCCCGCACCCGGGAGCGTACCTGTGGCCGTACCAATGAGAGTCGAACCTGCATACAGTTCAACGATAGGGTCGAAGCTCGTCCCGGTGGTGCGCCCGCCGACATCCACCGACAGCACATAAGTCGTGTTCGCTGCCAGGGTCGTCACATCCTGTTCCAGGGCGTCGGCGGAGTTGTCCATGACCGCTGGAGAGTTGACCCACCCCACTTGGATGCTGCCGTCGGGAGGGGCGTTGTACTGGACAGAATTATAAAGCACTTGACCGGCAGTACCAACGACGATCCAGCTTCCAGCTATAGGAGCACAGCTAGGCCCTGGGGTCGGAGGGGTGGCTGGGGTCCCGCACGATGGATTAGTAAAATCGTTGTCTGCCACCGGAACGCTGCCCGCCCAGGCTCCGGACGTCACAACAAAGAGAGCCACCAAAAGCGCAATGCCAAAACTCGTTCGCATTTTCATCCTCCGCTCATCAATCGATAAACCCGCACCTGTCACTCCATCCACTTTTCGATGCTGTTTCAGCTTAGCCGAGAACCTGATCAGAGGTCAAGTACTGTTGTGTGACTCATTTGCGGTTGATCGTGGTACCAATGGTGGCCGCTTCAGACTGCATTGTATTCCTCCGTACCGTCGTTCAAGGAAGCGAACCGGCTCCGGCCATTTTTCTGTTAAAAGCAAGGTATTTAGAATCAATTGGCTGGGGCAAAACAGGAGGCGGCTGGCGAACCAGGAAGTCGTAGGAAGCGGGTGGCACTCTTCAAACTGCAGTCTTGGAACCCGTGGTACTAAAGGCGAAAAGAGGTGCGATGCTGCCTCAGGGCTCTGCTCGCAAGTGTACAATGTTCAGTCATAGTTTAGTCATATGGGACTGGTCAGAGGGGTGCTCATGACAGCGATCACCGTGTTCGTCGGCTCATTTTCTGGCTGAGTGCATCAATGATCGAGGAATCCCCCCTCTCCGCCACCGGCAGGTCCCAAAACGGCAGCCGATTTGTCTGTTTTCAGGGACGTACCCATGGCTGTCCCAACATTGATATGGCTGGTTGCGGCAAACTCTGCCTTTGCAGTAGATTAGCATCGGCATGAATCAAGATCGATTTGGACGGCGGCTGCGGTTCTCTAACACAATGGAGGG
>Ga0187891_1000290_pt1 | contig 51923 bp, 67 predicted proteins | sample June2016WEW_21_4_FD_132990 | JGI IMG/M metagenome (GOLD analysis project Ga0187891, IMG submission 132990) | Peatland microbial communities from SPRUCE experiment site at the Marcell Experimental Forest, Minnesota, USA - June2016WEW_21_40 | ecosystem: Environmental > Terrestrial > Soil >... | reverse complement strand
TGGTGGTGGTGGTTCATCGGGTCAAGTCGGTGCGGGCTCGGGTGGCGGCGGCGGCGGCGGATCAGGTGCGGCAGGGTCAAATGCATCCGGCGCAACCGGCGGTACCGGTGCGAATTTTGGAGTAGGTACCGCCGGTGGAAGTGCAGGCGGCGGAGCGCAAGGGCTAGCTAATGCTTTATCAGCGTCCGGCGGTGGTGGATCAGCATCCGGTGGTGCGGCGAATACCGGTCCCGGCGGCAATACGGCTTTAGGGAATACCGGCGGCGGTTGCGGAGGTGCCCTTGCTGCAACACCGGTCGCTCTAGTCGCCTCGGCGGGCGGATCAATTATGGATGGGCGCACAAACCATAATAATGGCGCCGCGCCGGGAACAACCGGCGGTGTTGGAACTGCGATCGGATTATTTGGCGCAAGCGGCGGCGGCGGCGGCGGATCGGCCATTCTCACCGATACGGCCGGTAATGGCGGCGCGGGTGTACAAGGCTCGGGTGGCGGCGGCGGCGGTGCGGCCTTATCGACCGGAACAGCGGGAACCGGCGGCGCGGGCGGGCCGGGGCTCGTAGTTGTCATCACTTATTTTTAGGATATAGCTATGAAAAAACTTATTTTTTCAATTGCTCTTTTTGGCTTTTTTGCCAATCAAGCGTTTGCCGCCTCATCGCTGTATGCGCTTGTCAATCCGTCGACGATCGTCATTAATTTGGTGGAATGGGATGGTGTAACCCCGTTTGTAGTAACTCCCAATATTTTGGTATCCGCAACCGGTCAACCCAATGCACAAATCGGCGGAACCTATGTGGGCGGGGTGTTTACCGCCCCTGCCGCGCCGACACCCGCACAGGGAATTATTTTTGCGAATTCTCCCGTTTCGGGAGCAACCGTCAATCTTCCGTGTGCGCCGCAACCGCAAGCGAAATTGTATTTTTTCATTCAACCCGCCGCGGCCTTGGCTGCACTCACGATCGGTTTATGCAATGGTCCGCAAGATGGCGACGTGTTAAATATTCTGTCGACTAAAGCCATCACCGCACTGACATGGACCGCACCGTCAGGAACCATAATTAGCGGATTACCGACAACGTTAGCCGCGACGGCCAGCGGTGCGATTCAAGTCACCTACAGTACGCAATACGGCGGGTGGTTTGCCTGGTGAATCAAATACAAAAAACAGTGTTATTTTTGTTGGGCGGCAGTGCGCTGTATTATCTCGACGCCCTCGCCGCCGTCAAGCGAGTAGAATTAGTGCCACTCGCGGACTAATGGTATGGACCCGAAAATGTTCGTGACGTTGAATTACTCCCGATCACTGCAACTTGCCGAGGCGTGGAAGCAATCAATTCGCGTTGTGCGTTTCGACGGCATGCCGTATCTCGGGCGCGTCCGGCCTAAGAAGGGTGAGATTCGCTTGACGCTTGAGGCTGGCATTGTCACGAAGGCTGAGCAAGGCTAGGCGATACCGCGCCTCGACTAACGTCATACCGCGCCCACGCGCGCTTGAGTGATCAGGAAATCGCGAAGAAACAGAAGATTGTCGCCGACGCTGAGATAGGCGCCGACGTTCGCGGGTATCCCGCCCCGAGGATAAAAGTACATCCGGTCACCGTTCAAGTTCGTGAGCGTGAAATACCCGTGAGCGCGTAGCATCCTATCGATTGCGGCGCCCTTGGACTCGGGCCGCGGCAGTTCGGGTGCGACAGGAAAACAATTAGGGCACTGGCATTTCATGATTACGTTTTTACTCATACTTGCGGCCCTCGTCAACGGTGTTAGAGTTATCGGCTCGCGGCTGCGGCCCGAGCGTCGAGCTTGCGCCGGCATAGCGGGCAATCCTTCGATGCTCCCGCGCCCCCGTCGATCGCCCCGAGCCAACGCCACTTGCCGCATAGGCTCGTTGCGTTCGCTTGGAAGAAATGCGCGTCCTTGCAACCATGGGGGAACGCCCACCCCTCGACCGGGCGCGGTTCTGTACTCATGACCGCACCCGGGCGAACGCGACGCGCCACACGTCGAATATGCGGGCGGCTTGCGCGAGTACGTCGGCATGCTCGGGGCCGATCGTAAATCCGCGGGCTCGCATTTCCTCGACGTATACGCCGACCACTTCGGCGATCTGGGCGTCGGTCGAGAACGCAACTGGCGGCGTGTCCGCCGTGAGTTCGGGCGGAGCGTATAACTTAATTGGGTCGGCGATCCGTTTCGTGTTCATCGTGTTGTCCTTCTACGGTTCTGCCGTGCCCGAGGCATCGGCGTGATCAGCTTGTTCGTGTATCGGACTATGCCGAGGGCGGCGAACAAGCCTAAGAAAATACCAGTTAAAACGATTTCCATTTGCGCTCGCTCCTAATCAGTTGACCCTAGTAGCGCAGAACCGCGCCCACGAAACGATTTTCATGATTTTATCGACGTAAGTTTCGCCTGTACGAATTTGCCGCGCTTGAGCATGTAAAACGTATCGGGCTTGATCCCTTTCTTACCGACGATAGCGCCGGCCGCCGAGATGATCTCGCCGAAAGCGTCGCGTTCTACCAGTAAGAGCGCGCAGCCTAGAATTCCTTTCGCTCGGCCCTGATAGCCCGTGGCCGAAGCCGCGCCCTGATAGCCCGTGGCCGAAGCCGCGCCCTGATAGCCCGTGGCCGAAGCCGTGCCCTGATTGCCCGTGGCCGAAGCCGCGCCCTGATTGCCCGTGGCCGAAGCCGCGCCGCGAGTGCCCGTGGCCGAAGCCGCGCCCTGATCCCCCGTGGCCGAAGCCGCGCCCTGATTGCCCGTGGCCGAAGCCGCGCCCTGATAGCCCGTGGCCGAAGCCGCGCCCTGATCCCCCGTGGCTTTTTCGCCTTCCGGTTTGGATCGAGAGAACGTGTAATCAATCGCGGCCTTAATAAGATCGCCGAACGATAGCTGAATTTTTACGCGGATTTTTGAACTAGCGATTTTAGAATCGCCTTCTTCGCGACTCAACTCGCCCGATTGTTCGACTTCCGCAAAACGCGACGACGCGGGCGGATAGTAATTAAACACGTCGAGAGGATATTCGCATGCATGAAAGCCCGCGTTACATGCTTTGATTTCGCCCGAGTGCTCGTACTCGCCGCCTAGCGTGTATTGGAAATCGCGACATTTCCAATTTTGGTCAAAGCCTTTGTAGCTCTTAATCGTCGTCATGCGGGAAACTCCTTCGGTTGTTAGATGCGCCGATCCTACCCCCAAACTGACCGGCGCGTCGAGACTTGCGTCACAGTTTTGTGATCTGGTACGCTAGGCGCTCAATTCACCATAAGCCGGCACGTCTCACTTCGTTCCGGCCGATCATAGGACCGACGTAATGCCCAAACTCGACTACAAGCACCCTGACTATGTCAGCATTTATCGCCAGCGCGCCGACGCGATCAAGCGCCTAAACGCCTTGAGCACGCGCGAGTTCGCCAGTATCAAGGCGTACTATCTTGACGGGCATATCCCCGATTTCATCAGCGATTGGGGCATGACCGTTAACCCCAAAAACGCCGGGACGTCAATCCCCGTGATCATGCCGTTCATTCTGTTTCCCCGTCAGCGCGAATGGCTGGACTTCATCCACCGAAAATGGAAAGCGAAAGAAGACGGTCTTACGGAGAAATCCCGAGATATCGGCATATCGTGGCTCGCGATGGGCTACAGCGTTTCGCTTTGCGTGCTCGGAAAGAACGTCGCGATTGGCTTCGGCTCAGCGAAAGAGGAAAACGTTGACGCGTCGGGCGATCCTGATTCGCTGTTCTATAAGGGCCGCATGTTCGCGCAAAATTTGCCGCGTCGCTTTAAAGGTGATTGGGATATCGGCAATAAGAATTGCACGTCTCATATGCGCCTACTGTTCCCCGCGACCGGGTCGACAATCATCGGCAAGAGCGGCGATAATATCGGCCGCGGCGGACGTACCGCGATATTTTTCGTCGACGAATCGGCGCACATTGAACACCCGAAATTAATCGACGCGTCGCTGTCCGCGAATACAGATTGCCGTCAAGACATGTCGAGCGTGATCGGCATGGCGAACGCCTTCGCCGAAAAACGGCACGAGGGCAAACTAGAAGTATTTACATTTTCGTGGCGTGATGATCCGCGCCGCGATCAGGAATGGGCCGACAAAAAACGCGCGAGCCTAGACCCGGTCATATGGAGTTCTGAGTACGAGATCAGCTATACGTCTTCGGTCGAGGGCGTCATTATCCGCAATGAATGGGTAGTGGCTGCAATCAACTTGCACAAAAAGCTCGGCATAGATCCCACGGGCGCGGACGTCGCGGCGCTCGATATCGCCGACGAGGGCCGCGATAAAAACGCATGGGCGCATCGCAAGGGAATCTTACTAAAGCACGTCGAGCAATGGTCCGGTGTCGGCTCCGACCTATATCAATCGACGGCACGGGCCATGCTGTTATGTGACGAGCGCAAGCTGACGAGTTTTGATTATGACGCGGACGGCATGGGCGCGGGTGTGCGCGGCGACGCGAAGGCGCTAAATGACAAGCGAACCGAGCGCGGCCCCGATGGGCGTCCGAAAGGGCGGCCGGTCAACGTCCACGCGTTCAGGGGTTCCGAGTCGCCGCTATTTCCTGAGCGCATCGTACGCGGCACCGATCGCAAGAACGAAGACTTTTTCGCGAACCGCAAGGCTCAAGCATGGTGGAGTGGTTTACGGTTCCGCTTCCAAGAATCGTTCAAGGCGTCGCAGGGCTTGCCGTACGAGGCGGATTCGATCATCAGTATAGACGGTGACATGGCCGAGCTACCGCGGCTCATAATCGAATTGTCGCAGCCCGTATACACGATCAACAACGCCGGCAAAATTCTAGTCGAGAAACAGCCGGACGGTACTATGTCGCCGAACCTCGCGGATGCAACTATGATGGCATTTGCCCCGCGCAAGGCTAAGTTCTTCATAAGCGATGATTTGCTAGGTAAAATTTGACGGCCGGACGCTCGGCCGCCATACTCCCGCCCATGCTCACCAAACTACGCACCCGTTTAGCCCGCTGGCTTGCGCCCGCGCCCGTCGTTGTCGCACCCGAGGCGCCGAAGAAAAAGCCGTTTTTTATCAGTCGCGCGCTGCTCGAACAGACGGCCGCGGCAATGGCTCCGGACGCGCGTACGTGGACCGAATACAAGGCGCCCGAGCTTCCCCCGGGTGTGCGGCCGAGCGTCAAGCCGACCGCTGAAACCGGGCTCAAGCTCGCAATGGACGAGGCGCCAGAAATGGCCCTTGACTCGGCGGCGCCCGTCTTCGGGTGGCTCAACCAATTCAACGCGCTAGGCTGCGGGCTGTTCTTCCCGGGCTATCCGTATCTCGCGGAATTGACGCAGATAAGCGAGTTCCGCGCGCCGGCCGAAACGACGTCAACGGAAATGACGCGCAAATGGCTCAAGCATGTTTCGAAATCCGGCGGCGACAAGTCGGCCAAGATCGCGCAAATCGACGCGCGCATGAAAGAATTGAAGGTCCGCGAACTGTTCGAGCGGGCCGCGCTTCTCGATGGGGAATTCGGCCGCGCTCAAATCGTCCTGAACATCAAAGGGCAGACGAGCGACGAAAAGCGCCAGCTACCGCTAGAGTACACGCCCGAGGGTATCGCTAAGGGCTCGTTGCTCTCACTCCAATGCATTGAGCCGTATTGGTCAACGCCGTTTTCGTGGAACGCGATGTATCCCGAGCGCGACGATTTTTACAAGCCGCAATCATGGTATATCATGGGCCGCAAGACGCACGCGACCCGTTGCCTTACGTTCGTCGGTCGCGAGGTTCCGGATCTACTCAAGCCCGCGTACAACTTCGGCGGTATCTCGCTCAGTCAGCTTATGCAGCCGTACGTGTCCATGTGGCTACGCACGCGCAAAGCCGTCAATGATCTAGTCAATAATTTTTCGATCACGATGCTTTCGACGAATCTGCAAAGCACGCTCGAAGAAGGCGCCGGTCCCGAGGCGGGCGATGGGCTCTTACGCCGCCTACAGTTGTTCGTGCAAGGTCGCAATAATCAAGGCGTGGGTGCGATCGACAAGGACTCCGAGGAGCTTGTACAAGTCAATACGCCCATTGCCGGCCTGAGCGAGCTACAGGCTCAGTCTCAAGAACATATGGCGTCTCCCGGCCACATCCCATTGATCAAGTTATTCGGCATTACGCCGACCGGCTTGGGCGCTACGGGCGAGGGCGAGATTACGTGTTGGTACGATTGGATCGGCGCGTTTCAGAACAAGTTCTATGGACCGCATTACGACACGCTGTTGATCGCCGTGCAGTGCGATTTGTTCGGCGAAGTTGACGACGATATCGGCTACGAATGGGAATCGCTATCTGACCCGACGGTCAAGGAATCGAGCGAGATTCGCAAGTCTGACGCCGATATGGATGTCGCGTACATCACGAACAGCGTCATTACTCCGGACGAGGCGCGAGCGCGCTTGCAGAACGATCCGCAGTCAGGCTACTCGAATTTGAGCGGCAAGGCGCCCGAGCCCGAGGAACCCGAAGACCCCGAGCTTGAAGTGGACCCGAACGTCACGCCCGAGGCGGACCCGACGGCGGAAAACGACAAGGACCGCGCGCACGAGGCCGAGCAAAACGATCTTGACCGCAAGCATGAAGCGAAGCTCGCGGCGAAAGCGGCTAAGAATAAGAGTTGACGCCTCGGTCAGTTTCCGCTAACGTGCGAAAACCATAAAACGGAGTAACGTATGCAGCAAGCCGCCGATCTGTATTTGGAAAAAGAGAAAAATTTATTTATCCAAACGGTGAAAGGCCGCCGTTTCTACATAGCCGCCCCGCATTTCGATATCGAGGAAATCGCACACGCGGCGTCAATGCAGTGTCGATTTACGGGCCACACGCGGGAGTTCTACTCGGTCGCTGAACATAGCGTACTTGTCTCGCAACTCGTCGCGCAAGTTCCGGAGTGCAGAATCGCGCCGGCTACCCCCTTTGAGGGGCTTATGCACGATGCACACGAGGCGTACGTATCCGACATTGCGACCCCGTGGAAAGCCCTATTGCCCGATTATCGCCGTATGGAGGGAGCTCTAGAAGCTCGCATGCGCGCATATTACGGGCTGCCCAAGAGACATAGTCCGGGCGTAAAATGCGCCGATTGGTACGCGCTCTTTATCGAGGCGCGCGACCTATTGCCCTCGGGCGTGACCGCCGATTGGTTGACGCCTACGGCTGAGTTTCGCGCGAATCTCGCGCTTGTGCTTCCGTGGTTCTCTGCTAGGGCGCTATCGCCGCGCACGGCGCGCGACGCATTTTTGCACCGCTTCGCCGAGTTGTCGAGATGATCGTACAGATACCCGACGCGGTTAATGGAGCGTTTGAATTCTTAGGCGGGGCATCCATTTGGATGCACGTACGCGCGATCATGAAAGACAAACAAGCCCGCGGTGTGTCCAAATTCGCAACGGCGGCGATGACCCTTTGGGGATTCTGGAATCTGTACTATTATCCCCACTTGGCCCAATGGCTAAGTTTTGCCGGCGGCCTTTGCATCGTTGCCGGTAATGCGGCGTGGTTGTTCTTTATGTGGAAGTACCGCAAGCGATGAAATCCTCGGAGCGGTTCATAATGGCTATCGTCGCGTTGTCGATCCTTTCCTATGTCTGCCTACTTGGAGCGATTTACCTTGATCAATAAACCTCGCAAGCAATCCATGCGCCAGACGGTCGACGAGTATTCGCCGACGTACAAGCGCGCTGTCGCCAGCATACGCCGGACAGTCGATGCCCCGCTTAAATCCGTGCCGGACGAGCCCGCGCGCTTCGCCCGTGGCGCCCGGGTCAAGCCCAAGTGAAAAAATCCGGTGAGTATAAATGCCCTCGCTGCGGCGGGCTCATGTTGCGCAATGGGCACGCCGCAAACGGCCGCCAGCGTTGGGCGTGCGTTAAAGAGACCGGGACGAAAAGCACCGGCGTCACCGAAAAATCGTATTGTTACTCGACCACGAATCCGAAAAGCGCGAAGGTTCGAACGCAGCGCGGCGGCGGCGATGTAGTCGAGGAACAATTCCCCGTTTTCACGCGCGAATTGCGGCCCGACTGCACCACGTTTATCATCACGGCGGCTCAGAACGCTACGCCGGTTATCCCGGCCGCGTGGGCGTCGCTCATGCATGCCGTAAAGCATTTCAACGCTGAACTTCTGATCCAGCCCTTGAGCTACCGCAATCCAACGTCGATATGGTCGGCGCGGGACGAATCGAGCCAATGGTGGGACGAGCGTGTCATGCCGTATCTATGGAACGTCCGCCGTTCGCTCAACAAAAACCTTGAGTTTTTGGCGGATATAAATATTATCCCGACGGCCTCGGAGCCCATCAACGGCCTTGAAGGCTTTGGCGCGAAGTCGAAAATCGTCGGACACACGAAGTTGCAATTTAAGACTGTAGCGACGCCCGGGCATAAGATGGCCGCGGCGCTCACGACCACGGGCGCGATCACGAAAAAGAACTACACGCGCTCGCGCGTGGGTAAGCTCGGCGATTTTCACCATACGGTCGGCGCCGTGCTCGTCGAAATCGAAGGGCCGTACTTTTGGCTTCGGCATTTGAATATGAACTCGCGCGGCGAGTTTATCGATTTCGACAAAAAATTCACGCCCTCGGGTGTCCGTAAAGCCCCGAGGCCGGCGGCGCTCGTGCTCGGGGATACTCACGCCCGGGTTGCCGATCCCGTCGTGGACGTCGCTACATTCGGACCCAAGGGCGTAGTTGAACGATACCGACCGCGGCGCCTCGTGTGGCACGACTTGGACGACGGGCAAAGCCACAATCCGCATGAGGACCGCGACCCGTTCGCCGAGCAAGCCCTAGCTACCGAGGATATGGACGACGTCGAGGCGGAAGTAAAATTCTCGATCAGTTACGCCGGCACGCGTACGCCGCCGTGGGCAATGTCGTTCGTGGTCGCGTGTAATCACGACGATTTTTTGCGCCAGTGGGTGCGAGATAAAGACTGGAAAAAACTGGCAACAAAAAACCGCGCCTTCTATCTGCGGTGCGCTAAGTTTATGGTTGACGGCGCTATGTTGGTCGACGGTATGCCCTCGTACCCGTCCCCGTTTCCGTTCTTGATCACGGCGCGCAAGCAAAAGAATCTGCGGGCGCTCGCGCTCGGCGAGTCGCTCATAATTGAAGGTATCCAATGCGGATATCACGGGCACAAAGGACCGAATGGTTCGAAGGGCAGTATTAAGAATATGCGCCGCATCGGCGAAAAGACTATGATTGGGCACGGCCACGGGCCGGGAATCAACGAAGGCTGTATGCAAGTCGGTCACAACGCGAAGACTGATCAACCTTACGCAAAGGGTTCGCCCTCGTCATGGATGCACACGGACGGGCTCATATACCCAGGCGGTAAGCGCCAGCTTTTTACGATCGTAAATGGTCGACATAGGAGGGATTAAGGTGAGCACACAAACGGATTCGATCAGCCGGTATTGCGTGGTGCATGGGCACACCGCGGACGCCAGCGGCAAATTCTGCCTGAATTGCGGGTCGCTCGATATGAAGCCGCCGGCCGAGCCCGTGCCGGCGCCGCAAAAAGTCGACGCATTTTTATGCTGTTGTTCGTGCGGCCCTTTAGGCGCCGCGGTGAATCACGATAAAGACTGTCCTTTATCTGCGCCGCTCGCGCAGCCCGTATTTACCGGAACGATCACGAAGCCCACGAATCCCAAGGACGCTGTAGGCGCCGGGAAGCTTTCCATGCATCTAGTACCCACGGCCGTCATGCGATACGCCGCGCTCGGCTTTACCGAGGGCGCCTTGAAGTACGGCAAATACAACTGGCGGCGCGCGGGCGTGCGTATTTCGATTTACCTCGACGCGATTTATCGCCACATGGCGCGACTGCAAGAGGGTGAGTGGTGCGACGGCGACATGCTCGGCCTGGACGCCGAGGGCGAGCTGCAGGGAACGCTAGTTCCCCATCTTGCGAGTATTATTTGCTGCGCGGGAATCATCCTCGACGCATGGGAATGCGATAAGCTCACCGATGACCGGCCGCCAATCAACGCACACGCGGGCGCCGATCTGGACAGCCGCACCGAACACGTCGCGCATCTTAAGAAGTTGTTCGAGTCATTCACTCCGCATCAACACGTAATTACCGATGCGCCCAAACAAGGATAAGCCGGTAACTGTCCGCGCCATACACCCAAATGTCGGGGTACGGCGTTGGTACGAGGCCGAGATGATCGCCTTCGTCAATGTCATGCATGAGGACGTGCGGGCCGCTGTGCTCGGCGCTTATTCGGCTATCGAGCCCGCCGAATTTGCGCACGATACCCGAAGTGTATTTCACCCGCTGCGTGTCGACGCCGCCGGTAATTTTGCTTGCTGGTATCCTGACATGGCGACGGATGCGGACCCGCCGAACTCGTCGCTATTCATTCGTCGGGCGCTTACCCGCATCGGCAAAAAGTGGACGCTGAAAATTGAAAAACTCAGCCTTGAGCTATCGCGTAAGTTCGCCCGTAAAGCGTTCGGCGTGACTCAAATCCAAATGAAGGCGGCGTTTAAGGACGCGGGTTTTACCGTGAAGTTCGATCCGACGCCGGGAAGCATCGCGGCCTATCAAGCCGTGGCTGCCGAACAAGTGAACCTGATTCGCTCGATACCGGCGCAATACCTCAAGGATGTACAGACGAAAGTATGGGCGTCCGTCATGAAAGGCGGCGACATGCACGCGCTGTCTGTCGACCTACGCGAAACGTACGGGATCACGCGCGAGCGCGCGGCGCTCATTGCCGGCGATCAGAACGCGAAAGCGAAGGCGACCATCGAACGCACCCGCCGGCAAGAGATCGGTGTAACGCATGCGATATGGATGCACTCGGCCGGCGGTAAGGTTCCGCGTAAGACGCACGTTAAGATGGACGGCAAAGCCTACCTGATCAGCGCGGGCATGTGGGATAGTGACGAGGGCGCATATGTATTGCCTGGCGAGTTGATAAATTGCCGATGCACGAGCAAGGCCGTGCTTCCCGCGGTCGATAACGTCGCCGAGGCCGTAGCACGTGCGAAAGCGTCCCGACCTCGGGGCTTGCTGGAATCGGCCCTGGCTCGGGCCAGATGACAACCCGGCCGGCGTCCGGTATTATGACCGCATGCCACTTAAAGCCGGGTCTAGTCAAGAGACTATTTCCCACAATATCGCGGAAATGATTAGGGCCGGACACCCGCCGGACCAAGCGAAGGCGGCTGCTTATCGTAAGGCGCGCGGCGAGGACGAGATCGAAGTCGAGGACGCCGAGATAGACGTCGAGGCGGACGATTGCGAACGCCTGACGCGCGCCCAAGTCGCTAAGATTCAGCATACGCACGCGGGCGACGAGGACGAGATCGAAGTCGAGGCCGATTGTTCCGCGACCGATTCCGCGCCCCCCGCGTCTCTCGCGCTCGACCGCTCGACGCGTCGAGTTGTGTTCGCGTTTGACCGCTCGATGCGCCGCTCAGATCTCGACCAACATTTGCACGTCGAGAACGTCAACATATCGAAAGCGAATGTGTGCCCCTATCTCGGCTCCGAGATTCCGGACTCTATCGCGCTCGGACTCGACCCGCTGAAAACGTACATGCTCTACCGCGATCCGGCGGAACTCGCCGCGGCGGCGCCAACGTACGAAAATAAGCCTTTGATGGTTACGCATATCGCGGTCAGCGCTGGCGCTCCGCAAAAATATTACATCGCCGGCACGGTCTCGAACGTGCGCTTCGAGGCGCCGTATCTCAAGGCGGACATCGCCGTATGGGACGGAGAGGCAATCAAAGGCATTGAGGACGAGACGAAGCGCGAGATTTCGTGCGGGTATCGGTACAAAGCTGATATGACGCCAGGCACGGCGCCAGATGGCTCCAAGTTTGACGGGATCATGCGATCGCTAATCGCGAACCATATAGCTTTGGTCGAAGCCGGCCGCGCGGGTTCCGACGTAATGGTTGCCGATGCGCAGTTGTTGCAATTCCGATAGCACACGGGCATAATTCGGTTCCATACGTGATGCACGTCTCAGTTTTCAAATTTATCTAACGGAATCCGACTATGAAACTTTCCGCCATTTTAGCCGCCGTCTCGCCATTCCTCGCGACCGACGCCGCCGTGCTTCCCAAAGTTACCGCCGAACTCGACAAGCTGATCGCGGCCGATAAGAAGGCGCGCGACGAGTCGGAATCCGCAGCCGCCGAAAAGAAGGCTGAGGACAAGAAGGCGCGCGATTCCAAGCGAGCCGCCGACAAGAAGGCGCGCGACGAAAAGCGCGAAGCCGAAGACAAGGCGCGCGACGCGGAATGGAAAGCCGAAGACGAAGAACTCGACCCGGAAGGCGTTGACGAACTTCCCGAGCCCCCGGTAGGCGGCGCCAAGAAACCCGCCGAGACGAATGTCAAAGAGGGCGGCAAGGACAAAGCAATGGACGCGGCCTCGGTCGCAGCCCTGATCGCCGCGAACGACGCGAAACACGTCGCCGCTCGTGAAGTCGAAAGTATTCTCGGCGTCGTCTCGTACGATTCGGCCGATCTGTATTACAAGGCCGCGCTTGACAAGCTCGGCGTCGCGACCGACGGCGTGCACGCTTCGGCGTTCCCGGCAATGCTCGCGATGGCAAAGGACAAAGCCTCGGCCTCGTCTGCCTCGTCTGCGATTGTCGGCGATAGCGCCGCGGCTGCCGACATGGTCAAGAACATCCCCGGGTTGACCCGGCTCCGCAAGTAATTGGTCAACGGTTCAATAGACAGGAATTAGTAACATGGGCTTTCAAAAAGTTGTCAATCTGTATCCGGCTCCGGGCGTTGAAGGCGATTTCGCCTCAATGAATCCGTTTTCGTCCATCCTCGCGGGCGGCCCCCCGGGACAAGGCGGCGGAACTCTCGTCGCGCCCGCCAGTGGCGTAGCTGTCGGTCGGTTCGCTTTCGTGAACCCGGCCGACGGCGCCGTATCGCAGTCGTACGTGGTCGGGTATCAGATCGGCTTTTTGGGCCGCAATGAACAAGCCTTGATCACCCAATTCTTGGGTGAATATACGCTCGTCGTACCGCGCGGCTTCATGATCAATCTTTTCAGCGGCGGTGACTTTTGGGCGCGCTTCCCCGCTGGCGCAACCGCGGGGCAGAAGGTTTACGCGGACCCGAACACCGGCTTGCCGATCTCGGCCGCCAGCGCGCCCGCCCTCGCGAGCGGTACGGCTACGATCGGATTTACCGGCGTCGGCACTGCGTCGGTTGCAGCCGGCACCACGTTGACCATTGGAACGGCGACCGACGGCGTGTTGTCCGTTGGCGACGTGATTTCGGCCTCGAACATTCCGGCCGGCACAACGATTGTTGCGCAGTTGACCGTTACCGCCGGCTCTGGCGCCGGCTTGCTCGGCACGTATCAAATGAGCGCGGCGGCTACCGGCACACTCTCGGGCGCGGTCACGAGCGTATCAGCCCTTGCGTACATCACGGCAGTCGCCGCGGGTGCGTTCGAGTTCGGCGACGCTTTCACGGGCGCCACTTCGCCGGCTTCGATCGGCTTGCAGCAAACTCCATTCTCGGGCGTCGCCACGCTGGCAACCTCGACCGCTCTCGTTGTGACTGCGGTCACTCCGGGAACGTCCTTACTGTCCGTGGGCGCGGCATTGCCGAGCAACGGCGGCGCCTTCACTCCGGGCACTACGATTGCGTCTCAGACGAGCGGAACCCCCGGCGGCGTCGGTACTTACGTACTGAGCGCGGCGTCTCTTGTGACGGCTGCGGGCGTGGCTTTCACGACTTCGGACAGCGCGGGCGGCACGGGCGTTTACGGAATCAGCACCCCACAGAATTACACGGGCGGGACAATCACCGTTGCGGGTACCGCGGTATTGACTCAATTCACCGTCGCGAGCAATTGCGGCGCGAACGAGATCGCGAAGATTTCGGCCTCGGTCTCGTAAGGTAACAACGGCTCAACAGGTTTTTAGACAGGAATCACGAAAATGCGAATTGCACTCGACCACAAGTTGCTTGCCTCAGATTGGGGTATCCATTTCATGAAAGGGCTGGCTCAAGAAGCTACCGGCCTCAAGTTCATGGATCACAGTGTGGCATGGGACGCGCAGCCCGGCCTCGTCACGGCGGCCAATGCCGGCGTGCCCTCGCTGTTCACTACTTTCGTAGACCCGAAAATCATCGAAGTTGCCGTTGCGCCGACGAAGGCCGCGGAACTCTACGGCGAGACGAAAAAGGGAACATGGATCGATGACACCGCGCTTTTCCTGATGGCGGAACGAACCGGCGAAACGGCGTCATATGACGACTTCTCGCAGGATGGTGTGTCGAATGCGAACATCAACTATCCGCAGCGTCAAAGCTACCATTACCAGACGAATACCCGTTGGGGCGAGCGTCAAGTGGAACGCGCCGCGGCGTCGAAAATCGATTGGGCCAATCAAGTCAACATGGGCTCGGTGCTCGCGCTCAAGAAGCAAGAGAATTACTTCTACCTGTACGGCGTGGCCGGTTTGCAGTCGTACGGCGGAACGAATGATCCGAGCTTGCCGGCCCCGATTGCGCCGACGTCCTCATGGTTCGGCGCCAGCGCGTCGGTCATTTACGGCGACGTATTGCGGCTCGTGCAACAGTTGATCGCACAGTACAACGGTTTGATCGACGTCGAGCACCCCATGACAATGGGAATCAGCCCGGGGAACAAAACGAATTTCAACAACACGAACCTGTACAACGTCAATGTCATGACTCAGCTTTTGACGAACTTCCCGAACATGAAATTCGTCACTGTGCCCGAGTTCGCGATCAACGGCGGCGGCAACGTCGCGGCCGGTCTCGAATTGGTTCAGTTGATCGCCGGTCCGGTCGAGGGCCAGAATACTTGCGAATCCGCATTCACTGAAAAAATGCGCTCGCATGCGATCGTCGCGAAGACAACTTCATGGGAACAGAAAAAGAGTCAGGGTACTTGGGGTACGATTATCTATCGCCCCGTTGGTATCGCGTCCATGTACGGCGCGTAAGGCGCTCTCATGTTCGGCAATTCAGGCGCCCTCAACGGATATCCGTTTGAGGGCGCGTTCGTATCCGCCCCCGTAGATCGCTCGCTCGCGCCCACGTTCTATAACCCCGTGCCGTCCGTACTTGCGTCCCCCGGCGCGCTGCGCGCGGCGCCGGGCGGCACGTTACAAGGCCGGTTCGGATGGGCTGGCGCCGACGGACTCGTGCGCAATACGCGCCTCGCGCCCGGCGATACGATCGGCATTGTGAAGCCCTTCCGCAGTTCGAGCGGGGCGGACGTGGTCGGCTACGGATGGACTTGGCAGACTTGGGACTCTGTCGCTCGCGCATTCCGCGTGCGCCAAGGGCTCGGCGTAAACTTGATCGCGAGCGGCCCGTTTTGGGTCCGCTTCGCTGGCGGTGCATATACAGGCGAGCCCGTGTATGCTTCACTCTTGGATGGTAGTGCAGTGAGCGGCCCGGCGGCGGGTTGCGAGTTAACACCGTGGGTTGTCTCTAGTAATGGACCCCCCGGCAACTTAGCGATAATTTCAACCTCGGCCTTTTTTGGAGCTTAAGCAAATGAGTAGCGAAATGGTGACGATAGGGTGCAAACTCCCCCACGGTTTGATATTGGAACTCGGCTACGAAGTCGTGAAGAAAGACGGCGACGGCCCGAATGCGCGCGATTATACGAGCGTCCAAAAAATGGCGAATTATGCGCGGGTGCAGATCCGCGGATCATCGCATGCCGATGGGTCGCGCAAGGCGTACGCCGCGGGCTTGTTTTTGCCGGCGCAGCTTGCCCCGTCCGTAGGTATCACTCAGGTATCAAAGGATTTTTGGGACGCGTGGAAAAAGGCGCACCCTCAAATGGTCAAGCGTCTTGCGGGCCAGTTGTTCGAGTATAAGGACGAGGCTGGCGTGCGAGCCCAAGGCGTCGACGCGGTCAAGGTTCCGACGAGCTTCGAGCCCGCCGACCCGTCGAAATTGAAGACGCCCGGCGTGGTCAAGTTCGATCCCGATTTGGAGTAAATCGACATGGCCGTAATTCCGTGTGCGCCGACACCCCCCACATTCGGCATAGTGACATTCACGCCGGCTGAGTTCGTGGCGGCGTACCCGGAATTTACGGGCATCCAAAATGCTCCGATGATCCAGAATTTTGCTCTTGCTACGCTATCGCTCAACAACTCGTGCGGCTCGCGCGTGCGCGACGCGAACCAGCGGCAAGCGCTGCTATTCTTGCTCGTCGCTCACATGACGTTACTTTCGAACGGCTCCAACGACGGCGCTGGCAATGTGCAACCGCCGGTCGGGATCGTCGGCCGCATTGACGCGGCCGCCGAGGGATCCGTAAACGTATCGGCGCAGTTCGAGGCGCCCCCGAATGCAAGCCTAGCGTATTGCATTCAGACGAAATACGGCGCGCAGTATTGGGCTTTGACGGCCCGATATCGCACCATGATTTACATCCCGGCGCCCGGCGCGGACTACAGCCCTTTGCCATCCCCTTTCGGCCCCGGTTGGGACGTATGATATGGCCGTGCGACGCTCGGGGCCGGACTTCAAAAAGGTAACGATCGCTCTACAGGCTATCGAGCATAAGCTGTCCTCCGGCGGCGTACTTCGCGTCGGGTTCCTCGAAGGCGCGAAGTACCCCGAGACGACGAACGCGCGATTTCTAAAGCACGTCGGTAGCAATGCGAAGCCGACCGTTACGCCGGCCCTCAATATCGCTCAAGCTGCATTTTGGAATGAGTTTGGGACGAAGCGCGCGCCGCCTCGGCCGTTCTTCCGTACCACGATCGCAGCCGAATCTAAGGCTTGGGGCGCGGCGCTCGGGCCGTCCTTGAAGCATTACAACTTCAACGGCGAAATGGCGTTGCGCGCGCTCGGGCAGCAAATGCGGGATGATCTTGAGGCCGCTATTCAACGGTGGCCCGCGGACAACGCGCCTTTCACCGTCGCCATTAAGGGGTTCAACAAAGGGCTCACGGATTCGGGTAAGATGGCGCGAGCGCCCGACTTTGAGTTGAGCAAATGAGCATCATTTTGTTGTCGGATTTGGTCGACCATCGGGCGCGCAAAGCGAAGGAACTCGCGTTCTATACGGAACAAAAGGCGGCGCTTGAAATACGGCTCGATTTCGTGCGGCGCGAATTGAAGTTGACGGATACGATTCTAGCGCTGATTCGGCGCGAGCAATTGGTAGAAGTAGGGCGGGCGAAATGAATCTACATAGCATAGTCCGAGGCGCGATCACTTCCGTTAATCCGGATATCACGGCGCAGTACCGCGCGTCGACCGGGCCGACTTCGAACGCCGACTTCTCTCGCACGCCGAGTTTTGCCGCGGCCGTGCCCGTGCGCGTCCAAGTTCAACCGCTCTCGCGCGCCGGCTTGCGCCTCGTCGAGAAACAGAATTTGCAAGGCGTCTTTCGTACCGTATTCCTATACGGCAATCCGCAAGGCATCGTTCGCGTGCTCGCGCAAGGCGGCGACCTTCTACAGTTCCCGCCGTTCCGCGGGCAAGTCTCGCAGACTTGGAAAGTCGTAGACGTGAACGGCCCTTGGAACGTCGAGAATGGCGGATGGACCGAGCTAGTTGTCTGCCTTCAAACGGACACGCCTTCATGAGTGTAACGATCAGCATTCCGCAGTCGCAAGTCTATACAGCACTCGGGAACTTCATCATGTCCGTGCTCGGACTTACGGCGCCGTTCGTGGTGCAGAATTTCGATAACCGCGTACCTATGCCTAACGGCCCCTTCGTCGGTATGAGCACTATTCTTATGAAGCGCCTACGGACGAATATCGACTCGACGCCGGCCGGACCAAGCCCGACTACGCAGACGTCCGAGCAAGGCACGCGGGTTGATATACAGATCGACTGCTACAGCCCGGCCGCGGCGGATTGGGCGAACATTCTTACAACGTTGCTACGCGATAACGTGGGCTGTCTCGCGCTCGCGCCGACGTGCGCGCCCTTGTACGCGGATGACCCGATACGCGCCCCGCTGACGAACGCCGAGGAGCAATACGAGGATCGGTGGATAGTCACGGCGCGGCTGCAATACAACCCCGTGGTAACGACCACTCAGCAGTATGCGGACGCAGTCGGACCCGTCAACATTGTGGACGCGCAGACGGCCTATGGACCGTGACGCAGTTCTCAGTTATGATACCGGCCTAGACTTCGTTTAACAGTTTCAGGAATCCCGCCAATGAGCAATAGCATACCGGCTTCGCGCCTTGCACAAGTCATACCCGGCGTGTTAGGCGCGGGCGGCAATCCGCTTTCGCTGAATTCGGTCTATCTCACGAACGACCCTTCGATCCCCATCGGCACGGCTCAGCCGTTCCCGAGCGCGGCGGCCGTCGCTGCATGGTTCGGCGCCTTGGCCCCGGAAACGAAACTCGCAAATGTCTATTTTGCGGGATACAACGGATGCACGTACGTCCCGAGCGTGCTCTATTTTGCTCAATACAACAGCGCGGCAGTCGCCGGCTACGTCCGCGGCGGCTCGGTCGCGGCTCAGACGCTCGCGCAACTCAACGCGCTTTCCGGCGTAATCACGATCAGTATCGACGGAATCCCCCAAGTTTCGAACACGGTCAACCTATCGACCGCGACGAGCCCGAGCAATGCGGCTTCGATGTTGACCGCGGGATTGCAAGATGTAACGGCCCCCGGCCGTTGGGTAGGTACCGCATACCAGACGGCCGCGGGACTTATCGCGACCATTGTCACGACTACGTCGGGACACTTGAACGTCGGCGATGTGATCCTTGCCTCGGGCGCGGACCCGGGCCTGACCATTACGAGCTTCGGCACGTACACCGCACTTTTGGGCACGGGCACGGTCAACGTCAGCACGAACACCGGCTTTAGCTCAAGCCCGACCGGCAAAGCCGCAAACGTTGCCGGCGTCGGCGTCGTCTCGTACGATTCGCTTCGACAAGCGTACGTGGTCACGTCTCCGACCACGGGCGTAAATTCGGCCGTGGCTTTCCCGACCACGGACAGCCTCACCACGGGGTTGAATCTCACGGTCGCAACCGGCGCCGTGGGATCCGCTGGCGCCGCGATTGCGGTTCCTGCCGCCCTTATGACCGGCCTCACTTCGCTTACTCAGAATTGGGCGACCTTTTTGACCGTCGCCGAAGTAACGGACGTCGTCAAACTCGCATTTACCGCGTGGGTGCAAACTACGAACAAGCGTTATTTGTACGTCGCACAAGACTCGAACGTACTGGCGCTTCAAGCGAATCAGCCGACCACGTTCGGCGCGATCGTGGACGCCGCTAATGATGACGGGATCATGCCCGTGTACGACAACAGCGGAACGGGCGTCATGGCAGCGCTGCAAACGGCTATCGCCGGATCCATCAATTTCGCTCAAACGAACGGCCGCACCACGTTTGCATTTCGCGGGCAAGCCGGATTGGCCGCTCAGATTACCGACGAGACTTCGTACAACAATTTGCTCGGCAACGGGTACAACTGTTATGCGCAATTCGCCACGGCGAACGCGCAATTTACTCAGAACCAGCCGGGTCAAGTTTCCGGCGCCTTCGCGTGGGCCGACACGTATATCAATCAAATCTACCTGAACGCGAGCTTTCAGCTTGCGCTTATGAATTTGCTGGCGTCTGTACCGGCCGTACCGTATGTCACGCGCGGGTACAATCTGATTCGCGGCGCGCTCTTGACGCCGATCAAAGCCGCCTTGAATTTCGGTTCGATCGTCAAGGGCGTGACTCTGAGCGGGACGCAATCGGCGGCGCTCAACAGCGCGACCGGAGACCCGAACGCCACGGCCACAATTCAGAATATCGGCTGGTATTTGCAAATTCTCGACCCGGGTTCCATCGTTCGCGGCAACCGCGGATCTCCGGTTATCAACTTCTGGTACACGGACGGCGGAAGCGTTCAGCAGATCAGCATGTCGTCAACGGATATTCTCTAAGGGGTTTTTGAGTCATGGCTATCACAATCACGAGCGCGAACAGCGAATTTTCGATTACCAACGAAGCCGTGTTCGGCGTGCCCGTTACCGTGCAAGGCTACATGGTTGACGATGCTTTCGGCACGGAAGACGTGACGCCGGCTATTGCGAAAATCGGCGTTGACGGCAAGAAATCGAGCGGCTACACGCCGTATCTTACGAAGATGCTTGTGCATCTGCAAGCGGACAGCCCCTCGATCGCCGTATTCGATCAGTGGCTTGCGGCCATGAAAGCGGCGCGGGATGACTTGCCGGCGGACTCGGCCTCAATATGGGCACCCGGCCTCGGCAAAGCGTACGCGCTTACCAACGGCACGCTATCGCGAGCCAAAGTCATGCCGGACGCAAAACAAGTATTTGACGGTCAGACGTACATGATCGAATGGGAAACGTCCGACGTGAGCAACGTCTAAGCGGCTAGGTGGCGCCCGACCACGCATCAACGGGCGATCAAAACTACGGGAGTAGTGCATGACTCGACGAGTCGAAAAATTGACGATCCCGGGCGTCCGCGTGGAAGCCCTCGGCGAGCGAGACAACGGCAAAACGTTTGTGCTCACGGAAATGGACGCGTACTCGGGCCAAGATTGGGCGTTGCGTGCGCTCCTCGCGATTACGGCCGGCGGCGGCAAACTGCCTACGGGCGCTCTCGGCGCGGGGTGGGCGGCATTGGCCCCTTTCGCCGCGTCCGCCTTGCTAGAAGCGTCCTATGGTGAATTAGCGCCCCTTTTAGCGGAGCTTCTCGCGTGCGCTCGATATGAGCATGATCCGAAGCACCCGACGCAGCCGATCCTACAAGGGCCAAATTGCCCCATAGAGGAAGTCAAAACTTTTTTCTTATTGCACAAAGCGCTGTTTACCCTTCACACGGGTTTTTCCGTGGCCGCGTCCGACCCGAGTACGGGTTAAGGCTGTTCGAAGCCCGGCCGCGCGGCCTTATCAGTTATGTAAACTTGCCGCCCCTGATTGGTATGATAGTATCGTCGGGCATGGCGACGTTGCATGAATTGCAGTCGGTATACGGCGTCCGCGATGCGTTTGATTTAGCCGAAGTTATCGGCGTCGACTTCCACAACCGACGCACAGTGAACGAAGGCTAGGCAAATGCCCACGGTTATTGACGCTCTTGTCGTACAACTCGAACTCGATATGGCCGAGTACAAACGCGCATCTAAGGACGTCGACAAGATCGACGCCGAGACGCTGGCGAAGCGCGACCGCGTCAATAAGAAAAACGATCGCGAGGAAAAAGAACGCGCCCGCCTTGAGAAACAGAATACGCTTGACCGCAAAAAACGCACGGATGAACTCACGGGCTCAATAGGGAACCTCGGGCGCGGGCTCGCGGCGGCGTTCCTCGGCTTCGAGACTCTAGGCGGCGCGGCGAAATACCTCGGCGAACTGAACGCCGGACAGGCGGCGCTCGGGCGCACGGCTACGCGCATCGGCGTGGGCGCGGACGCCCTCAACATTTACGGAAAAGCTGTTGAGCTTGCCGGCGGCAAGGCCGAAGACGCGCAAGCGAGTTTTGCGAAGTTATCGCAGGAATTCACGGCTAAGAAGTTGAAAGGTGAGATCGGCCCATTGCTGCAACTGTTGCAACAGAAGGGCGTCAATTACGAAGACGCGAATCAAAATCTTTTGGACACGGGGACCATACTCGATGAGTTAGCTAAAAAAATGGGCAACATGTCAGAGGCGGATCGCGCCAATATGATGGCCGCGGCCGGCCTCTCTCAGGGCGTGATCGACTTTTTGCTTGAAGAAAAGAAGCTGCGCGACGAACAGATCGCGACGGCCACGAAGTACAACGAAACGACAAAGGAATCGGCGAAGAATGCCGAGGGGCTTGTGTCGTCATGGCGTGAAGTGGGCCAAGCCGTCGATCAGGCGGGGAATAAGATTCTGAAATTCTCGACGCCGGCTATCAAGGGCGCGCTCGCGACCGTGGCCGAAGTTGTCAAAACGCTGTCCTTTTCCAGCGATACGACACCCTCAGAAGCCGAGGCCGCGGCGCTTGGCACCGATCCCTATGCAGCGGCGGGCGCCGAGGGCTACAGCCCGCCAGCGGCCCCGAGCGTCGGCGGTACGGCGCGCGGGACGATCACTCGTCCGGTCCCCCCGGTAACTCGGCTACCGGATACCCGCAGCCGGGCTGAACGGAACAATAACCCCGGAAACATCAAAGCCGTGGGCAATCAATTGAGCGATGCGGACGGGTTCCGCATATTCGCCACGCTTGCCGCGGGACAAGCCGCCATGCTCGGCACGGTTGAGCGCAAATTCAAGAAAGGTGACGATACAATCGCCAAGCTCATTTCAGCGTACGAGGGCACGGATACGAAGAAACACCCGTATGAAACGGCCGCGTATATCGAGCGGGCGTCTCGGCTCACGGGCAAAGGCGCGAATGAGAAACTTACCGAGGCCGATATATCGTCCCTGATCAATGCGATGGTTGCTGTTGAAAGCAAGTTGCCGGACTCGGCATATCGGGCCGCTCAAGCTGGCGCTACGCCCGCAATCACGGGGCGGCCTGGTGGTGGACCCGTAGCGGCGGCACCCGCGGCCGGCAACACGACAACCGTCACTGTTGGCAAAATCGAAGTACACTCAAACGCATCGGATCCTAACGCAGTCGCGAGCGCAACCGCGGACGCGCTGAACCGTAAAGCGACAGTGACGCAAGCGGACGCGGGGCAATCATGAGCTTTATCACTCAAGGCGCGGGCGCCGGCCTCGGAATCTCGATCACCGTCCCTATACCCCCGTATCCGAACGTCCCCCAATTGCCGGGTGTACCGCAACTCGCGCGTTCGCTCCTATCCCCGGCGTCAACGCCGCCGACCATCGGCACGCCGTCAAGTCAGGGCGCCTTGTGGCAAGCGACGCAAGCCGCGCCGATATGGGGCGTGTTCGACTCGAACAACAATCTAGCCGTGAACGCCGACAGCATGCAAGATTTCGGATGGCGGCAAGAGTTCAAGGTATCGAGTTACCAGATACAGCGCGGAAGCTTCGCGAGTTTTAACAAGGTTCTGTTGCCGTATGAAAGTTCTGTTGTGTTGACGAAGGGCGGTTCGCTCGCGAGCCGCAACCAATTCTTACAGCAGATTGACGCTATCGCCGCGTCGCTTAGCACGTATACGATCGTGACGCCGGAAAAATCATATCTCAATTGTTGCGTGACACGCCCGGAACTCTCGCGGCGCGGCGCAGCGAATGCGACTATGTTTGACGTTGAGTTGTTCTTCGTGCAGATCATCGAAATCGATCAGCAGTATGGCACTACGGCCGGCGTCCCGTCGCTGTCGAATGCATCTGTGCCGAGCGCGATCCCACCTATCAACAACGGGCAGAACAACGCACAGACGCCGGTATCGGCGGTGCAGTCAGCCGCTGTCGCTGCGATCGTGCCGCCGGTTCCGGTAGGGTGATCTCATGAAGCAATTACAAATCAACGCCGTTCCGTCGCAGACTTTTATCGCCGTGCTTGGCGGCCAAAGTTGCCAGATAGCGATATACCAGAAACAACCGATCGTCGACGAGTATGGCGTAGCGGCCGGTTTGTTCCTCGACTTGATCGTCAACGGCGTGCCTATCGTGACCGCGGTCCGCATGCTTGACCGGACACGTTTACTGCTCGACCGTACATATCTCGGCGTGGTCGGCGATTTTATGTTCCTGGATGTGCAAGGCACGGGGCCGCCCACATTTTCCGGATCGCCACCGTACTATACGGGGCTAGGCTCACAGTTCCTTTTACTCTACCTTGAGGCGTCCGATCTTGTCGCTCTTTAACGGTAGTTTTACCGCCAAACAACTACGCGTCACGTTCACGCTGACGAATAGCAACGCCGTATTCGTGGGCGCGAACGGGGCCGTGCTCGGGAACAAATTGACGCTGACCGGCTTGCGCATGATCGCAGTCATTCGCGGCGCGGGCTTCCCGTCGTTTCCCGAGGCGACGCTGAAAATTTACGGCATGACTCAGGGCGACATGAATGCGCTGGCGGTGCAAACGGTGAGCGCCGGCAAAACGGGCTGGCTACCTAACACGGTACTGATCGAAGCGAATAGCGGCAATGGGTGGGCCGCGGCGTTCGCCGGCAACATACGAACCGCCGGCCCGGACTACTCGGCAATTCCTGACGTGCCACTCGTAATAACGGCCATGAATCAAAGCTATACACTCATAAATCCCGCGACGCCGTCGAGCTTCCCGGGCAGCACGAGCGTATTCGATATCATTTCCGTGATCGCTATAAAAATGGGAATTACGGCGATCAATAACGGCGTGACGATTTCGACGAGCGGTCCGACCTATTATCCGCAAGCGAGCGGCGAACAGTTGCGCGCGGTTTGCCGGGCGTTCAATATTGATCCGGTTTTCGATTCGGATAGCAATACGACAACCGTTACCGTCTCACCGCGCGGGCAGGCGAGCTTTGGGGCATCGCAAATTCTCAGCCCCACAACGGGGCTCGTCGGCTATCCGCAGCCACAAGCGAACGGGTTCTTATCCGTGCGCTCGCTCTATAATCCAGCGTTTCGCGTCAAGACGCCGATTACAATCGAAGGTTCGGATGTCGTGATCGACGCAACATTGACCGCGTCGACTCAGCTTAACTCAATCGCGAATGGCAACTGGGTCGTGACCGCGATCACGAACACGCTTGAAGCATTCGTGCCTGGCGGCGCGTGGTTCTCCGATATGATTTTGTATCCGCCGAATGCGCCAACGGTGGGAACATGAGTAACCCGGTATACGGTCAAGCGAATGCGTCAAGCGACACGAGCGAATACAACACGCTCGATTTTATCGTGCAAGCCGCATTGCGCGGCATGCAGACTGTCAGCATAGTTAAAGTCGTTGCAGTTCATGGCGGCGGCGTTGGACCCACGGGGACGGTCGACGTTCAAGTGCTCGTAAATTTGATGACCGGCAACCGCACGGCCATCCCGCATGACGTCATATACGGCGTGCCCTTCAATCGCGCTCAAGGCGGCACGAGCGCGTTTATCTGCGATCCCGCGGTCAATGATATCGGTATGGCTGCGTTCGCCTCGCGCGACATTACCAGCGTCAAGAACGCACGCGCCGCGGCGAATCCGAGTAGCGCCCGCATATTCGATTGGGCAGACGCGATCTATGTGTCGGGCATGCTCAACGGGACGCCGACGCAATATATCGAGCTTGCGTCTAATGGAATCACTGCGGTCTCGCCGACCGCGATTACGTTGCAGTCGCCCGCGAATAAGGTAGAGGGGCCGCTAGAAGTTACCGAAGCGACGACGCTCGACACGACATTAGCCGTTACGGGAACAGCGACCTTTACGAGTTCCGTTGAGGCGAACGGCGGCTTGGTAGTAACTGGCGGTGCCTTGGTGTCAGGTACATTACACGGCAATATCGTACAGGCTGGTAACGGATTTTCCGGCACATTTGCCACGGGGGACAGTCGAACAGTGACTGTCGTCGACGGAATTATTACGGGAGTCGCATAACGTGGCCGCGCCATACAACACACTTTTACTCGACGTAGGTTTATGGGACTTGACCCTCGACGCCTCGGGCAATATCGCGATGGCTTCGGCGCCCTACTCGCTCTCTCAAGATGTGGCGTCGGCGTGCAGGACCGTGCTCGGTGAGGTCTACTACGACACGACTCAGGGCGTTGACTACTTCGGGCAAATCTTCGGCGAGACGCCGCCGGCTAACATTTTTCAAGAAATGTTCATAGCGGCGGCCCTCACAGTTCCGGGCGTCGCTAGCGCGACGTGTGTGATAGAATTGTACTCGGCCGAGACCCGCACGGTTACGGGGCAAGTCCAATTTATCGATACCAGCGGGAACACCGGCACAGTGAGCATTTGATCATGTCGAACACTACCAACGTACCCCAAGTTCAATTTACTCCGACCGGGCTTGTAATCCCGCAAGAATCAGCGATCCTCGCGGGCGTGCAGCAAGATCAAAATGCGGCTTTTGGCGGCAACTTGAATCCGGCCCTAACGGCGCCGCAAGGACAACTCGCGACGAGCACGACGGCAATCGTTGCTAATGCGAATACGACCTTTGCGACATTCGTCAATCAAGTGGACCCGGATACGGCGACGGGCTTCATGCAGGACGCGATCGGCCGAATCTATTTTTTGACTCGACTCCCGGCCGTGCCCACCGTTGTCAATCTGCAATGCGTCGGCGCGTTCAATACGCCGATTCCGATAGGCGCGATGGCTCAAGACACGAGCGGGAATATCTACATATGCCAAGCGGCGGGCGTGATCCCGGTTAGCGGTACAATCACGCTACCGTTCGCCGCGCAAGTCGCCGGCCCGACTGCGTGCCCCGCGGATACGGTCACGACGATTTATCAGGCAATCCCCGGATGGGACGCTGTCAACAATACGTCGCCGGGTGTCGCGGGCGCCAACGTCGAGACGCCGGCCGCGTTCGAGTACCGTCGACAGCAGTCAGTCGGAATCAACGCGCAAGGCTCGTTGCCGGCAATCTACGCGAAGCTTTTCGCCGTGCCGAATGTGATCGATGTATTCGTGACTCAGAACAATACGGATAGCGTTCAAAGTGGCGCTTTCAACGGCAACCCGAATTCAACTTCGTATCCATGCGCGGCGCGCAGCATTTACGCGGCCGTGGTCGGCGGTAGCGGCGTCGCCGTGGCAACCGCGCTATGGCAAGCCGCGAATATCGGACCGGGCTACCAGACAGCGACCGGAAGCGCGGGCGCGACCGTGATTACGGAGTCAATTCAAGATACGAGCGGCTATCAGTATCCGATCCCTACGTACACGGTCGCGTACATCGCGCCGGCCGCTACGCCGATCTATTTCGCCGTGCAGCTTGCGACCAATGCGAACTTGCCGGCGAATATCGTAACGCTCGTGCAACAGGCGATCATTGCCAGTTTTACGGGCGCGGACGGGTCGTTGCGCGCCCGCATAGGCGCGATAGTTCTCGCAAGTAAATTTTACGCGCCGGTCTCACTCATTGGCCCCGAGGTATCGATACTTTCGATTCTAATCGGCTTCACGGCGTCGCCGGCTTCGAATAGCTTGCAAATGGGGATTGATCAGGCTCCTACGATTGTAGCGGCTAATATCGCGGTGACGCTCATATGAGTTGCGATCCTAATTGGTCTAGCGTTGTTTTGTTGCTGCCGTTGAACGGCAATGCCGACGATTCGTCGAATGTAGCCAATCCGCCGTTTACGCTTCTATCTGCAGCGTCGTATGTGTCGTCCCCTGCGAATCCCGTGGGGCTGGCAGAATCACTTGAAAGCCCATTCAGTTCCCCCCTTCCTTCCGTGGTGTACTCCGCACCTTTTATCGCGGGATCGGTATTCGACCTAAGCATCGTCAGCGCGTGGACCGTAGAAGGATGGATTTACGCGACCGCAACTGCAAGCTTTGTTCAGCAACTATTGACGATAGGCGAGGAAATTTCGGGACAGTTAAGCGGTCTTTTAATCGGGAGTGACGGTAGCGGCAATGCAACGCTTAACGTCAATGCTTTCAATACTAGCGTATCGGTAGTGTCGGGATTTACCGCCGCGACCTGGCATCATTTCGCGGCGGAAGCCCGCCCTAATGCAACGCATCCGGGTTATGTAAATTTACAGATATTCATTGACGGCGTGGGCTCGGGGTGGACGCCTGATAGCGCGTTGTATGCGCTTACTCCGATAGCGGGGCATGTCACACTCAACGGTTACTATGATGCTGACACTAGTGCATTCGTCGGCGGCGCGGGCGGCTCTCCTAATTACTTTTCGGACATTCGCATCACGTCGGGCGTCACTCGATATTCGACGAACTTCACACCACCGGTCGCGGCTTTTCCGACAGTCTCGTGTACGGCGACCGTTCCGGATGTGCTCGGATTACTCGACGCAATTGCACAAGCGGACATTATAGCCGCCGGCCTTATCGTCGGAACTGTGACGACTGTCGCGAGCGCATCGCCGCCGACTACCGTACTTTCTCAATCCCCTATCGGCGGAACTGTTACCCCTTTCGGTTCTCCCGTCAATCTCACTGAATCAGCCGGCGTGCTCGTGCCTAATGTCGAGAACTTGTCCGAAGCTCTCGCAATCGCCGCTATTCAAGCCGCGGGCTTCGTGCTCGGCGACGTAACTGCTATCGATGATGTTCTAATCATCCCGGGTAACGTCGTGCTGCAATCGCCGCTCGGCGGTACATATGCGACGGCTGGATCGTCCATCAGTCTTGAGATATCGCAGGGCCGCGCGGCCGTTCAGGTTCCGGACCTTATCGGATTGAGCGAAGCCGACGCCCTGACCGCGCTCGCGAATCTCGGATTACTCCCGGGCGCGATCGGTATTGCCGCCTCGACCACGGTTCCGGCCGGTATAGTGCTTTCACAAAACATCGGGCCGGGAATTCCGTTCCCCATTTGGATCGCCGTGGGCTCGCTCGTCGGGTTCGTGGTTTCCTCGGGGCCGCCCCCGACTGATACGCTTTTCAATTACGAGCCTACCGTCATTTCGCAGTACGCGAACTCACCTACGTTGCTCAAGCTCATTGACAACATGAACGAATATTGTGATCAATCGGCGAACTTCGCAAATTTCTTGACATACGTGTGGAACGTTGATACGGCTCAAGGGTTCGGCCTAGACATACTCGGGCGAATCGTGAAGGTATCGCGGTTGTTGCAGATTCCAAATACAACGCCGTACGTCGGCTTCGATATTCCGCCTCAAGTTTATCCGTCGCAAGACTGGCAGACGATGGCCGATAATCGAGGTCCGACTCTCGGCGGCGACGGCGCGATGTACACGGGGCACAACGCCACGCAAGCATATTTGCTAAGCGATAATTCGTACCGTCAATTGATTCTCGCGAAGGCGTTCGCCAATATTGCCGCGACCACGGTTCCGGCTTTGAATCAGTTATTGCAAATTCTCTACGGTGTCGGTCAGGCATATGTGCAAAGCACGGGCGTCATGGCTATGAGTTTCAATCTGAATTTTACGCCTACGCCCATCCAATTGGCGATTTTGCAGCAATCCGGCGTGATTCCCGTTCCCCCGGGCGTCGCCTTTACGATCGTAACCCCTTAGCGTAAACTGAGAAAACTATGTCCACGCCCGACCCAAATGCAACCAATAATTTGATCACTCAGCCGTTCGGCTCGGGCGCATCGAATCCGACTTATATAACGTTGCCGATACCTGTTCCGTCGCAGATTTTGGTTACGCCGAATCAAGCTTCGTTCACGGATGCATTCCCGCCGTCGACCATGACGGCCGAAGCCTCGGGCGGGTTACCGTTCTTCGGGCAGGACATGAATGGTATTTTGTACATGATCACGGCAAACATCGCGGCGCTCGCGGCTGGCGCTTTACCCGCATTTAACGCGGCGCGCGCTTCCGCAATTGGCGGATACCCCGTCGGCGCCTTAGTCGCCAGGGCCGACGGAACGGGCTATTGGTTAAATCAATCGGCCGGCAATTCGGCAAATCCCGACACGAGTTCGGGGAATGCCGGATGGGCTCCCGTAGCTAATTACGGCGCGGGATTGGTTGCGGTCGCTTCGGGCAGTGTCGCTTTGCCGCCGAATATTTTTTCCAAACCGATTATAATTCTTGAGGGAACGCTGACCGGCAATCTACAGATAGTGTTTCCGGCCGGGCTTATAGGCAATTGGATTATCGTCAATATTATGGCGGGCGCGTTTACCATATCGGCCGCCGTAAACGGGGGCTCGAACTCCGTAACAATACCAGCCGGATCCAACACGCCGACGAGCGTATATTCGGACGGCGGGGATTTATGGAATACCGGCGTATCAACAGCCGGCCTCGCCCCGATCAATTCGCCGGCATTGACAGGCACGCCCACGGCGCCGACCGCGCCGACCGCGTCAAATTCAACCCAAATCGGCACGACGGCGTTCGTAAAGGCCGCGCTCGCGGCAGCCCTGGCAACCTATGCCCCCCTCGCATCCCCGACGCTCTCGGGCGTCCCCACGGCGCCGACGCCGGCAACCTCGGACGATTCGGCGAAGCTTGCCACAACGGCATTCGTAAAGGCTGTTGTGGCGGCACAGGCCGCGACGCAAATTGTTCGAAGCGGCATTGTAGCGCTGACGAACGGCTCAAATTCGGTCGCGTTCTCGCCGGCATTCCCGAATGCATGCACGGCCGTTACCATGACGCCCGTCGGCGCGGGCGCAACGTATTACCTGACCGGCTTGCCGAGTAAGACGGGCTTTACGTGCAATGTGGGTGTGACGCAAGATTATTTCTACATCGCGACGGGCAACTGATATGAGCGATATTCACATGATGGCACGAGCCGACGCCGATACGATCCACGATTTGCGCGAGCAAGTCACGGCGTTGCGCGAGACGCGGGCCGCCCACGACGTCAAGATAGACGCTCTCGCGGTTCAGGTCGCGAAATTGACGACAGCCGTAACCGAATTAAACGGCACGTTAGACCGTGGCAAGGGCGCGCTATGGGCCGTGACATGCGCGGCGGCGACTGTCGGAGCCTCAGTCACGGGACTAATTGAATGGGTAAAACATTGAGGGTTTCCAGATGATGACGCAAGCCGAAATAATCGCGTTGACGATCAAGCTTGAGGGCGGGTATGTGAACAACCCGAAAGACCCGGGCGGCCCTACCAACATGGGAATCACGCAAAAATATCTCGACCACGTCAACGCCCACGGGCAACATTCGGACCCAACCATGCCGGCGAACGTTAAGGATCTGACTGTCGCGCACGTCACGCATTTGTACGAATGCGATCAGTGGGTCACGACCGGCGCGGCCCAAATCGTGGGGACCGCGTCCGGCGTGGCCGCGCTCGCGTTTGACGGTGGCGTCAACGAAGGGCCGGGAACCGCCGTAATGCTTCTGCAACAGGCGCTCAACGTCAAAGTTGATCAGGTAGTCGGGGCGGGTACAATAGCCGCCATAACGGCGCACGCGGATCATGACGCTTTAGCGCTAGAGTACGCCGCCCATCGGGCCGTGCATTATGCGAAGCTCAATTCGGCGGTGTTCGAATTGGGGTGGATGCGCCGCCTACTAACGGTGTATACTGCCGCCATTAAGTAGGAGCAATCACATGTCTGAGTCAATTGTCAAGCCTCAGTTAAAACAAATCTCGAATTACTTCGGCGCCGCTATCGGGATCATCGGGAATGCTTTACCGTACATCACGCCGGATTTTCTCGCGAGTCTCGGATTGTCCGCGACTGCAATTCATACCGTGTCGACTGTCGTCGCCGTCATACTGATCGCGTATCAGGAAAAGAAGCCGGCAGCCATCACGCTTTCCCCCACCATTGGAGATCCGAAGCCATGAGAAACGCCCGATCGAGTTTCGCCTTATGCATGTTGTCCATGCTCACCCTCGACGGATGCGCGGCGATCAACGCCTACACCCAGTCGCCGGCCGCCGTGCCGCTCGAACAGGCCGCCGTCGCCGTGGCTGTTGCTTCGGTAGTCAAAGGCGACGCCGTGAAAGCCGCGCGTATTGTTTCAATCGCGAAGGCCGTACTTGCCGCTGATACCGGCGTGTCCGTCGCTTTGCCCGACGTCGAGAAACTGATCAACAACAAAGTTCTCGCGCTCAATTTGCCCGCGGCTGATCAGATTCTCGCGGGTATCTTGACCGCGGCCGTTACCGAGGCGATACAAGCTCAGATATCAATCGCGACTCAGGGCGCTATTTCGTCAAGTACGCAACTCGCAATCGCTACCGTGTGCAAGTGGGTGATCACCGACGCGGGCGGGTAACATGTTTCTGACCGAACTCGACTTGATAGCGATCGATAAGCGCCCCGACCTTTGGCGGTTCGGGGCGCCCCTCGTTTGGACGGACCATGGGGAAATGATCACCGTCCCCCAAGGTTTCATCACAGATATGGCGTCGATTCCCCATATGATCGACTGGCTACCGAACCTCGATCGCGACGGCCTATCCAGACGCCCCGCAGCGCTTCACGATTGGCTTTACGGCGGCGATCGGACTCGGGGCAAGGATTGGGCTGACAACACGTTGCGTGCCGCGCTCAAAGCCGAGGGAATGTCGAACGTAGGAGCCTTTGAATACTGGTACGCCGTCCACAAGTACGGCCGCTCCTCATGGGACGGCGACAACAAAGACCTACGGCAAGAACATTTTTACACCTCCGAAGATTTCAAGGCTTATACGGCGTCGCTTGTCGACTCCCTCTGAAACACGTCGCGAGACTCACTCCCCCTCGCGCGTACAGCTAGCCCCCTACTCATAATAGGGGGCTTTTTTTTACCCTCAGACTTGCTTGACTAATTTCCCTCCGCGAGCGACATAGAACGTGTCAGCCTCGATCCCATCCTCGCCGACATAGCCGACGAGCACTCGATTGCGCTTGCCGTCGTAGTAGCACAGTGCGATACAGCCGTTGTCGCCGGCCTTTGCCGACCCATCGATGCCAGCCACAAAGGCAACGGTGCCGTAGCCCGAACTCGCCGCCGTGCTGCCGTCGCCCGAACTCGCCGCCTTGCTGCCGTAGCCCGAACTCGCCGCCGTGCTGCCGTAGCCCGAACTCGCCGCCGTGCTGCCGTCGCCCGAACTCGCCGCCTTGCTGTAGTTGCCCGAACTCGCCGCCTTGCTGTAGTTGCCCGAACTTGCCGCCTTGCTGTAGTTGCCCGAACTCGCCGCCGTGCTGCCGTCGCCCGAACTCGCCGCCGTGCTGCCGTAGCCCGAACTCGCTGCCTTGCTGTAGTTGCCCGAACTCGCCGCCTTGCTGCCGTCGCCCGAACTCGCCGCCGTGCTGCCGTAGCCCGTGGCTGATTGTGGCGAATCCTTCGCGTCTGCAATCGTTTGATCGACTTCCGATTTTGTCAGCGCGTACATTTCGGCCGGCGTCTCAAATGCGGCCTTCCATGCTGCGTTCGTGAGCCATGACGCCCATTCAAATTTTTTGTCGGCGTGTAGCTTGGACTGCACGGCTGCATAGTCCCCGCCTTGCGGGAAATTCTCTAAGAAATACTTGTACCCTTCGGCGCAAGCATCCCATTTTTTAACGATCACTTTTGTCAATTTCATTCGTTTATCTCCGTTGTTAAAATCGTCTTAAGCGGCGTTGCGCCGTTGATGACGGCCGGCGTCAGGATGCGGCCGGGTTTTTCGCATTTCAGGGGATGGTTTGATGCGAAGCATGTAAACACTATGCCTAAAAACTGACCGAAGCGTCGAGACTTCCGTCACAGTTCTACATCAATCCCATTTACCATAGCGCGGGCCGAGCCATCCGCCCTTAGCGAATATGGGCCAGCCCTTCGCGTACGCCGGCAAGTCGTTTAGCCCTTGTTCGAGCCCTGCGACGGACTTCGCGGACAGCGTCTCGATTAGCGGAACCTCGGCCACGGTCTCGTCATAGGTGTGCATGACGATCGGGTACCCGGCGGCCGTGACGTTTTCCATGCCGTGCATCTGGATATCGCGCGCCGTGCCCCCGGTCGCGTTCTGAGTCAACACGCCGCCGTACAAGTCCATTTCGATCCAAGCGGGCGGCCCTTTTTCGGGGTTCGAATTCCAGCCCTCGTATGTTAGGGCCAATTCCCACGGGCTCGCGTAATCCCGCGTGGCGGGGCGTAGGCGCGGCGAATGATACGGAATCGTCCGACCACTCGGCAATTGCATGTAAAGGGTGTCCCCTCCCATCTGGAGGGCTATGGCGCCCACTCGGAAGCACTCGCCGGGTTTCAACACGGCCGCTATGGCGGCGCCTTCGAGCCCGTAAAGTTCCTCGCGTTCGCTGTTGCGAAACTTATCGCGCGTCTGTCCGCCCCAAAATTCGACGATAGCCGGGACAGAATTTCGGTATGACATAATCGCGGCCTTGATCTCGCGGTCCCCATCATAATATTCGTCCGCCCCGAATTTTTTCCAGCCGTTGATCCATGACGCGTAGCCGCCGGACAGGACCGCGAGCTTGCCCTGTTGGCGTAACGGGTGATGCTTGCCGCCCTTGATACCGATCAGCTTACCATCAGGGCCGTACGTCGCCGTGCCGCCGGTATCGACCCGATGCTTTACGAAATCTTCAAACGGGACGCCGATCATGCGCGCAATTTGCGCCTCGTATATCATCCCGTGCGTGTGGAACACTTCGAGTACCCACGACTCACCCGCGAGGGCCGCGAGCACGACGCCCTCAATCGCCGAATAATCCGACGAGATCAGCGTATGCCCGGGAGCCGCGACGAACAGCGAGCGCAAACAATTGTTGACCACGTCGAGCGCCGATAATTTCGGGTACGCTCGTTCGACGGTATCGAGCGAACGCGACGCCAGCACGGTAAGCGCGGCGTTAACCTCCTCGGGCGTGTGCCATTCCCCCTTATACAAATTCGCTGGCTGCGGGCCATATCCGCCGGTCCGGCCGTGGTGCGTGGCATGCATCATATACATTTCGCGCACGCGCCCATCGCGCGCCGTCATAGCGTCGAGGGCGAAAAGCTTCTTAACGCTGGCGCTCGCGAGCACTTGGCGGATGCGCAATGCGCGCAACGCTCCGGCTTGCTCGGGCGATAGGGACGTCGCGGCGCCAAGCTTGTCGGCCGTCTCGTCGATTGTCTTTTCGGTCATATCGTACATATGAACGCCGCGCGCCGCGAGCCACTTTTTCATCTGTAAAAGTTCGGTCGGTTTAATGCCGCCGGTTAGCGCGATGTGTTCGGCGCCGTACTTCGCGTAAGCCTGATTTACAACTGCGATGCAATCCTTGACGCCCTTGCGATCGACAGCCATTCCGCGATCATTGATCTGTTGGTCGAGGAACCATAGGCGCAATTCGGACGGCGTGAGATCCGGGCAACGCGCGGATAGTTGCGACGCTGACACAATATCGTCGACGTTGTACGATTTGTACCGCGCCCACTCCTCGGGCGCTTCGCGCGGTTGCGTGTGCGTCCGCGGTATTTTCTTCGTCCACTTGTGCGGCATTGAAAATATTTTCATCAGCCGTTTGCCCTCCGGATCTTTTTGTATCGGCGTTTTAAGCACGGCTGTTGCATCGCCGAGCGAGCTAGGGTATCCGGCAGCCCTCGACTTCACCGAACTGCACCGCGTCTGTTCGATTGTGATGGGCGGCCAGTCGTACACGGGGACGCAATAGCGATTCCAGACAACGCGCTCGGTCGCGACGTAATGCCCTTCTATCAAACCGCCGGCCCGTAGGTGGGCGAATAGCGGCTGCAAGACGTCGAAGTCTTGCCCGAGTTCCCATTGCTTCACCGTGGCGCCGCCTAGCTCGGGCGTCAAATCGTACGCGAGGAGCAATGGTCGAAAAGAGTAATGCTCGACGAACGCATGCAAGCCGACTGCGGGCAACCCCTTTTTCTGTTTCGAAAATCCGGGCAACGGTCCCCATTTGCGGCCGGCGTAATCGTATACGTATCCGGCGTCGCCGCGGAACTCAAAATCGAACGTTGGAATCATCACGTCAATGGACGCTCGCGGCGGCCGGTTTCCCGTAGAGCAAATGCGCTTCGAGGGTCGCAAGCGCACGAAGACATTCGGCGTAGCTTTCCTCGTCGGATAGTCCCTCAGCCTTAAATTTGATCCGGTATTGCATGGTATCTACATCGATTTCGTAAATAATTCGAAAGATCACGGCGTTCCCCCTCGCCCCATTTCCCGCGCGCCTTACCGTGACCTTTCCTCATCCCCCGATATGTTGCAGTTTTTAAGCTGTGTCACATTTTGCCCTCGGGGCTAGCGGGGCGTTTGGCGCGCGGGCGGGAACATGGATCAAAACGGGATATCGTCGTCGATACTATCACCGGACCCGGCGGCCCGGCGATGTATCTCGGCGACTAACGCCGAAAGGCTAAACACCCCCCGCAGCGAGCATAAGCCCGTTCTGAATCAACAGCGCATCGGTCCATCCCTGAGAGATCAGCGTCTCATACGAATGACCGGCCGCGAGCGCCGTCAAAGTATGCACGGGTGCAGCGGGCGCGGGCGGGCGCGGGACCGCGCCGGCTGGCGCCAGGAACCCCGGGGACGGGGCTACGGCCGTGGGGGCGGCTACCGGGACGGTCGGCACGCTCGGAACGGCAGGGACGGCCGCGGGCGCGGCGGGGCGGGGCGCCGGAACGGCTGCCACACCGGGCGCAACGGGCGTTGCGACGATCTTGGACATGATAGCCGCGGACGTAGCGGCAGCACCCGCCCAATTGACAGCGGACGGGTCAGCTCCGGATACGATACGACCGTCGGCGCTTGGCCCGAGGTACAGAACGAAGTCGTGATTTATATACACGCCCGGGTTCTGTGTCGAGGCGTTGCCGTCGACTGTGGCAGCCACTTGGATAAAGTCTCCGGGCATGCACACATCGGGCTCAAGAATGGCTGCGCTGTTGTCCGCGGTGCGAATCTTCGGCGCGAATGTTGAGGCGCACGATACGACCCAATGGCCCGGGTAGCCTTCGCGCTTATTCGGTGCAATGCCCTTCTTGTTTGGCTTCGGCGAATCGCCGTCCACGATTTTCCATGAGAATTGATCACCCTCGGCGATCTTAGGGAAACAGGTGTTGCCTACCGCCCAAATTTCAGCACCCCAAGTCTCATGCGCCCAGTGCGTGAAGCCCGGCGTTTTGGGAATCCCGAACGCGAAAAAGAACTGTTGCGTGGGCTGTCCGGCGTTCTGTCCTGTCTTGACGATTCGGGGCTTACCGTCCGCGTCCTTGTCCGACGCTTTGTACATTGAGCCCATCAAAAAACGACTACCGGGAAATACTACTTGCCTTGCGGCGTTGCTTCGTGCCATCTGTGAATGCTCCGTTTATGATTGAAACGATCGAACGAAATTATACACTGACTGACCGCGCGGTCAACGTTTAAAAACTCTTGCTAGACTTGCGTCGCTCTCAGCTTCGAGTCGTGCCTTGCCGTGCGGTTGCGTACTGAACATCCGCACAAGCGCCTCGGGTATACCCGCTTTAATCGCTTGTTTCGGTGTCATAGCGTAGGCTTGTTCTGTCAGCGCTATCTTTTTGCCGGCAAGTACGCTGAGCGTTGCGACAGTCGCCGCCGGCTTTGTCCATACTTCGCGCGGCGTACTATGCCCAATCTTGAACCACGGCACGACGGCGCCACGCCGGATCATCTGCATAGCTTGCTCCTCAAGCCCCGTGCCGACGCCCTTTAGAATCGTGATCGCGGCATTAATCAGGTTGAGTCGCAACCCTACCTCGTGCGGATTTTGGGACATCGCCTCGACCGTGCCGGCGTATTCAAGGATTGCCGTGCTCGCCTTGTGGGCCGTCTTGCAAATCCCGCGAGCGGGGCAGAATAGGCAATGCGTCCCGGCTTTCGTCTTCGGGTTCGGCGCCAATGCGTCGGCCACGGCTTGCGCGGCTTCGTTTATGTACGTCCGCAGATTCGACGCCGACGTAACCCACTCGCGCACGGGCGAATCGGCGCTATAGCAGCGGGGTTGCACGATCAGAAACTCGACGATGATATCGGCTTCGAGTACGCCCGTTTTCGCGAGCAATTCAAGCGCGCCAGCCGCATACGCTATTAGCTGATAGTTCTCGTAAACTTCGACGTACAAGTGTCCGTATTTATAATCCGTAATTCGCAGCGTTTTTGTCTCATGGCGGTATTGCCAAAAGTCGGGCGTGCCGAAACAAATTTCCGTGATCTCGCCGGTTTCAGGATCGATTAGACCCGGATGTATTCGGTGAATGGGGATTGTTTGTTCGGGGTTCCCGGCGAAGCCTTCGAGCGCCTCGGCGTAAAGTTTCGCGCCGCCGACCATTTCGGCGTCGACGCGGATTCCGTCGATGATGTCGCCGAGCTTCGGGAGTACGCAGCATTTAGATTCGGGCGCTATGCCGTCTCGCGTGCTAGCGAGCGCATACAGCATCGCGACCTTGTGCGCAACGTTGCCCTCGCGCGTGGCGTCCGTATCGGGCTGCGGGTTCGCTCGCGCGAGGGCCAGCGACCCGTGACAATGCACCACGGTATCGAGAAACGAAGGCGGAACAGGTGCGTGTCCGGTGCTCACGGGGCCGCCTCGACGCGGACGCATTCCGCGTATACTACGTGCGCTTTCGCATCGGTCGCCGACAAATCCATATGCTTGACGACTTCGATTTTAGCGATGCATGCCTCGGGATCGCTAAAAGTCTCGCTGAACGTGGCGTATTCGCCGTTGCTCTGAAGAACCGCAACCATCATGATAAATGCGTACATAGTTAAACTCCTGTCATGTTTGATTCGACGTGTCGGATAATCATCTGGCCTGTCTCATCGTTACGATAAAAACAATCGAGCGCATTCTGACGTACGGCTCGGAAGCATAGCAGCACAGTACCTTCGGTAACGTGCGGCACCATTACTTCGACTGACTCCATTTTAGGCATTGTGATAGCCCACACTTTGTCAGTTTTCGCCATGCGGCTAAGTTGTCCGGGCGGGCCGTCTTCGTCATCTTCGTGCTCAGCGATGCACTCTAGGAAAAACGGCGTACCGTCCCCGCCGTAGACATACATCGGCATATGCTTTGCGATATCCGGTCCTTTACAATGATGATCCGTGCCGTGTCCTTGAATATTGAAACTCTCCCACGCGGGGCGGTGCGGAAGTTTTGAAGGCGTCGCGCAGCCCGCGAGCACGAGCAATATCAGCGGTAAATATTTGAGGGTCATTTGTTTGATACCTCGGGGTTGCCGAGCGGTATTTGCGGCGGGTCGACGATACCGATCGGGGCTGGCGTATCTAGCCCGGGCGCCTCGGCGGCGACGAGTTCGCCCGTGGGCGCAAACGCGGGCTTCGGGAAATACACGAGCCGCGCTATGCGCCCGTCGGGAAGCACAACGCCCTCGGGCGATGCGAGACGTTTCGCAAAGGCGGCCGTGCCTTGTTCCCATCCGGTTTTTGCGCCGGCTTCGAACGCCTTTTGTAGAACGTCCGGATTCTTACCGCGGCGCGCGAGGCGTCCGCTTGTCGATCGTGCCATTACCGATTACTCCTAGTTTGCAAAAATTGTTCGCTGAGCGTGGATGCATAGTCGACGTGTTCGGCTATTACATACGAAACGTGCTTGCCGTCCATGTCAATCCATTCCCACGTAAGACCGAGCACGTGCCGGGCCACGACGCCGAAGCGAAATAGATACGACGGCTGCGCTTCCGGTTGTTGCGGCCCTATCTGTTGCATTCTCACGGCGCGAACCCAAAGGCAGCGGAAACACCCGCGATAAGTTCCGGCCGCGCGCTCAGCGAGAACAGTGAATCGATCGAGAATCGCGTCAATACTTCCGCAATCTTCGCTTGTGTCACCGTACTGGCGTTTAGCCCTTCGGTGATTTTATCAATGAACTTCAGAAAATCCGCGGCAGTTGTCATGCCGATCGGCGCCGACCCCGCCGGTAGTCCAGTAGGTTCGCCGGAATCATCCTCGACGTCGATGTCGTCCCCGTCGTCGGATTGGGGACTCACCGAAGCGGGCGGCGGCGGGATCGGGGGCGCAGCAACAACTGTGACGGCGCCGGCCGGCGGAATCTGCGACCCGCCTCGGTTGCGGCGTGCTTTCCATCGGCCATCGATCGTCTTCGACTTCGTCGAACTGTGCAGATTTGCGTCATACTGAACGCCAGCCAAGTCGAACAAAGGCGCGGGCGCTTCGCCGGGCGGCTTCGGGATGGGCGGCAATGCAGACGGCGGCACGGGCACAGGCACAGGCACGGGCACAGGCGGTAGCGGAATCGCCGCCGTTGTACCGCTCGACGTATAGAGGCCGGCCGACGGCGGCGGAATCACGGGCGGCGCGGCCGTGCCAGTTTTTTCGAAGTGGTCGGGCGGTAGACTGTCCGACGTCTTAAAGTCGAGAATGGTCGCCGTCTCTCTCGCGACCGTATCGGCCTTGCCGTCCGTCCCGAAGAACTCAGCGGCGGCCTTTGTGTCCTTGATCTCTACGATACCGCTAGCAGAGACAGCGGCGGGTGTCGCGTCTTCAATTGCGGCTATCGCTTCAATGAACTTCGCCAGGGCGCGCAGCGCGGCCGGGTGCTCATATGTCGTTGTGTCAAGCATAATTTGCATGTGAAGGGCTCCGTAAATTAGTAGTTGACCGAGCCGTCAGTCTCAGGCTAAATGACGGCCGTGTCAACAGCCCGAGCAAATAATGCTTCGTGATTTCCAACAAAGGCTAGAATGTGACGTGGTCGACGCTTGGGCCGACGGCGCCCGTAACGTCATGATGACGTCGCCGACCGGCTCGGGGAAAACTGTCATAATTGGGCACATTATCGAACGGCTTGACGTCCCGACCGTGGTCATAGCTCACCGTCAGGAATTGCTCGCGCAACTTGCGCTAGCCTTAAACCGTGAAGCCGTTCCGCATTTTATCATTGCGCCCGCCCCGATCGTCCGCCAAATCATTACGGCCGAGTTGTCGCTACATGGGACCACGTACCACGATCCGCGCGCAAAAACACGCGTCGCGGGCGTCGATACGCTTATTCGCCGGGACTCGTCGGCTGATGTTTGGTTCCAAAATGTCGGATTAGTGATCATTGACGAGGGGCACCATGTACTCGAAGCGAACAAGTGGGGCAAGGCTCTTGCGATGTTTCCGAACGCTCGCGGGCTCTTGCCTACGGCTCACGCTGTCCGTGGCGATAGACGCGGTCTCGGTCGCGGCGCAAGTGGCGTTGTGGATCGTCTCATTATTGGCCCTGACTGTCGCAGCCTCATTGATCGCGGGTTCCTTACGGATTATCGTTTCATATGTCCGTCAACTGACGTGAATCTACAGGGCTTCCATGTCACGGAATCCGGCGAATACAACGCGAAAGAAGTACGCGCGGCCATTCACGCGAGCCCGCGCATAGTCGGCGATATCGTGAACGCGTACCGCAAGTTTGCGCCCGGCAAACTCGGTATTACATTCGCCGTCGATATTCAAAGCGCGACCGAGATCGCGAAAAAGTATTGCGCCTCCGGTGTGGAAGCTCAGATCATCACGGGCGAAACGCCGCTCCACATCCGCGCCGCGCTCATGCATAAGTTCCGCAATCGCGAGATAATGCAGCTTGTGAGCGTCGACGTGCTCGGCGAGGGCGTCGACGTGCCGGGCGTAGAAGTGATCTCAATGGCCCGGCCCACAAACTCATTTCAACTTTTTGCGCAGCAAATCGGCCGCGCGCTGCGCGTGCTGATCGCGCCCGAGATATTCAAGAATTGGGGCTCGTACACGGACGCCGAGCGCCTTGCATACATCGCCGCGAGCGGCAAGCCCAAGGCAATCATTATCGACCACGTGCAGAATGTCCTACGCCACGGGTTACCTGATATCCCGCAAATCTACACGCTCGACGATCCCAAGACGAAGCGCGGCAACTCGCAAAAATCGCTGTTGCGCACGTGCTTGGAATGTCTACAGCCCTTCGAGCGGTTCCTGATCGCATGTCCCTATTGCAGCTCACCCGTCATAATCCAAGGGCGCGCGACGCCGGACGAAGTCGACGGCGATATGATCGAACTCGACGGTACGGTGCTCGCGGCATTGCGCCGCGAACTCGCTCGGGTCGACGGGGCGCCACGTATACCCGCAGCGGCACCCGCCGCGGCCTCGGGTGTAATAGTCCGTACGCATCACGAGCGCCAGGTAGGGCAACAGTCATTGCGTGCGCTCATGGCCCTTTACGGCGGCTACATGGCACATTTGGGACTGCTACTGCGCGAGGCGCAAAAGCGTTTCTATTACGATTTCGGCGTCGATATCATCAGCGCTCAGATACTCAACGCTAAGGACGCATTCGAACTTGAGGGGCGCATTCAGTCGTATCTACTCGCGCGTAACGTGGTGCAAGCATGACCGACGAGCGCACAGTACAGGCACGCGAACAACTCAAGGCCGCTCAGCGGGGCGCATGGTTGCTGCGGAATAACTCGGGCGCCTTCAAGGACGCTCGCGGGGTTCAGGTACGGTACGGCCTCGGGAACATCAGCAAGAAATTTAACGAGAAATGCAAATCTTCGGATTTGTGTGGTATCGAGCCCGTGCTGATCACGGCCGATATGGTGGGCCAAACGATCGGCCGGGCGCTTGTGCGCGAGTGCAAACCGGAGGGCTGGAAGTTCAATCCCAATGACCCGCACGAAGTTGCGCAGAAGCGCTTTATTGACAAAGTAAACGCACTTGGCGGCAACGCCGCATTCACAACGGGCGAAGATTAGCGTGTTCTCCCAGAAACATAGGAGTTAAGAACTTGAGCAAACAACTGATACTCGACGAGGCCGTGCTACTGGCGCAACGCGTCGGATACCGCAATCTGACCCGGCGCGAACTCGCAGCCAAGGCGAAACTTGCAACGGGAACGATCTCTTACCACTTTGGCACAATGACCGACTTGCGCACGGCGATCATGAAAGAAGCGATTAAGCGCCGGTACTTCGTTATCATTCGGCAAGGGCTTGTGGACGGCAACGAGCACGTGAAGCGGGCGCCGCTCGCGCTGCGGAAAGAAGCCGCCAATTTTTTCAACGCGTAAGCTGTAAAATATGATCGTGACCCGCGCGCTAGAGATAGCTCGGACCTTATATCCTGTATTCCCGTGCGACCCGGTTAGCAAACGGCCGCGTACGGAGCACGGCTTTAAAGACGCGACGCGCGATCCGGCGCAAGTCTTGGCATGGTGGACGGCTCAGCCTGACTCGTTGGTCGGCGTGCCTACGGGCGCCGTCTCGGGAATCGTGGTAATCGACGATGACACGGCCAGCAAGCCCGATGAGCTAAGTTCGGCGTTTCTCGCGGTGTATGCGGACGTGCTCAATAGCTCAGTTGTCCACACCACGCGCAGCGGCGGGCATCATTACGTATTCGCAGGCGATACCCTCGCAAGCCGGCAAGCCTTGACGATTGACGGCGTCAAATGCAAGAGCATTGATACCCGCGGCAATGGCGGCTATATCATTTATTGGCCCTCCCACGGGTACCCGATCACGGGCACGCTCAAACCCATGCCAGCCTCATTACACGCGCTCGTCACTCAGGCGACACCGAAGCCCGCGGCCGTACCGGCGGCCCCCCTCGCAGTCTCGAATGTGGGCGGCGCGGTTGAGTATTGGCCCATGCAGCGCGACGAATTGCCCGCGGCGCTCAAGTTCATCGACCCGACCGACCGCGAAGTCTGGTATCAGGCGGGAATGTCGATCCACTACGCGAGCAAGGGTGCGCAAGACGGGTTCGATATTTGGGACGATTGGAGCGCAACAGCGAGCACGTACGAGGGCACAGACGATTGCCGCGTGACTTGGGACAGTTTCGGCAAGAACACCGCCCTACGCCCTCGTACGCTCGCGAGCTTATACATGGACGCGCGGGCCGCCGGCTACGATCGAGCTACTGAGCGCGTCGTATCGTCGCTCGTTGCGACCGTGACCATCGCGCCGGCTGTTCCCATCCCGCAGCCTCCGAGCAGTCCGCTGATTCCGCCCCCGCCTAGTCCCGAGCCCGGCGGCCCAACATATGACGGCCCAGGCGTGATCACGGGCTCGGAGCAATTACGGCGCTTCGAGGGATATGTGTACGTGGAAGACGTTTGCAAAATCATGACGAGCGACGGCTATTTGCTGGATCAAAAGCGTTTCGACATTCGTCACCCGGGATGCGAGTTCTTGATCTCATGCACGGGCGCAAAGCCGACCGCGAGCGCGTGGGAAGCATTCACAAACTCGGGTATCGTGGCGCCGGTCAAGGTGCACGAGCTCGAATTCGATCCACGCATCGCGCCTCGGCAAATCACCGAACGCGACGACCGACGCCGTATCAATTCGTACGCGCCTCTTGAGATCATCATGGAGCCCGGCGACGTCTCGTTGTTCCTCGACCATTTGCGCAAGCTCTGGCCCGTTGAGCGTAAGGGCGTTCCCGATTGGCATATATTGCTCAGCTATCTTAAGTTCATGATGCAGCATAAAGGCGAAAAGTCCATGTGGTGGCCGTTCCTTCAAGGCGCACCCGGTAACGGCAAGTCGTTTGTATCGGACACGATGGAATACTGCATTGGTGAAAAATACACGCAACGCCCGACGCCTAAAAATATCGATTCGCAGTTCAACGCATCGCTTCACGCGTGCCTATTCATTGCGCTTGAAGACGTGAAGATTAAGGACGATCACGGCGAGTTATGGGAAACGCTCAAGCCGATGATCACGAGCCCGCGAATTGAGATACAACCCAAGGGCATTGACAAAATGACGCGCGAAGTTTGCTTCAATGCGATTCTCAACTCGAATTCGAAGGACGGTATACGTAAAGAACCGGACGATCGACGCATCGCGCCCTTTTTCTCGGCTCAACAATACGCGGGCGATCTCGTACGCGACGGGCTGCGCGATTCTATTGACGAGCCAAAGTCGAAATACTTCCGGCGCTTGTGGACATGGGCGCACCCGAAACTCGGCGGCAAAGGATGGGCACACATCGCGCATTATCTCGCGACCGACCCCATTGACGACAATTTCAATCCGGCGACCGAATGTAAATTTGCGCCCATCACGTCGAGCACTGCCGAGGCGATCGAACTCGGGCTAGGAGCGGCTGAGCAAGAAGTGTTCGAGGCGATACGCGCGAAGCGGGTCGGGTTCAAAGGCGGCTGGATCAATTTCGACTCGCTACGCGCCCTCATAGGTTCAGTACGCCGAGGCACCATGACGCCCAACAAGTGCCGCGAAATGTTGGCGGCCTTGGGGTACGGCCCACACCCGGGCGCACCCGAGGGCATCCAATTGACACCGGCAAGCAATCCGAGGCTGTTCATAATCGCCGGCCATGCGAGCAGCGAGATTCGTGACGTAGGTCTCATAAAAACTTTGTACGAGACGGCTCAGCGGGCTTAAGATGTGATCGGGTTCTCACTTAGGAGCAGCGAATATGTGGATTGGTCTATTTTTGTACGTGGTCGCTCTAATCGTGGTGCTGCGCTCGAATCACGTCGCGCAGTCGCATGACTTCATCAAAGACGTGGACGATTACGAGGGCTTATAGCCCGCCCTCAACCTTTCCGACCCGTCCGCCTAGCGCTGCATCATGCGGCGCTAGGCGGACGGGTCGGATTCTCTTAGAAACTCCCCGCTTGATTGCGCTTGACGCTCGGGCGCCAACGCTGGTCGTATGAAACGCCCCAAGCTTTACGTCGTTGTATCCAACGCCGTATGAGCCTCAACACTTAAGCACCATGTACCAGACATAGCCGATCAGCGCGAGAATGCACGCGATCGTCAAGCCCTCCTCGACGAAAATCTGTAATCGCTTGAACATTTGCAAAATCTCCTCAGTTGTTAATGCCCGCGATGTCGTCACGCGTCATGATCCCGATCCGCGTCAGTAACTTACGCGCGTTGCTAAGAACATCGTCGGTCGACTTCGGCAGAATGCCGGCGGCGGCGCAGTCATACAGATCGCGCAGCGCAATCACTGTCTCTTTGGCGGCCTCGCGGATCGGATCTCCGAGCGACTTGGTCGGCGTCCACTCAGGCATGCTCGCCTTGTCCGTGCGCTCGGGCATGATGAGGCCCGCGAAGTCGTCGCGCACTTTGAACACCGTGGGGTTCGACCCGTTCTGAAAAAAGGCCGAGCGGAGCAGGCCCTTACCGGCAAGCAGGTGCGCCGCCTTGCCGACGCGTGCGACGTAGTCCGGATCCAAATGTGTTGCTTCGAGACTGACAGACGACGGCCATATCCGATCGATGTCAGGGAACGTGCCGTCGATCAGTTTGCCGACGCGCTCGCCGTCATTGATTGAGTAGCGTGGCGGGTCGAATGTGCCCTTGGAGCCCGGCTCGATTGATAAGACGGTAAAGCCCTTGAGTGCTTTGAACGCGTCGCGCGGGATGATCCCCGACTGAGGGAATCCACCGGTGAACTCCATGCCGCCCTCCTGCAGCGCGACGCGATGCTCGGCCAAGGTATACCCGTCTGTCGCGACCACGCGCACGGTGCGCGCATCGATTGCGCAGACCCAGATGCCGTTCAAGTAGTGCCGCTCGTCGTCCTTGCCGGCGAACAATACGTCGTCCTTGCCGGCGAACAATTCGAGCGCCTTGATGGCGTTCAGGTCGATTGGTAATTTAAACATTTGTAAAAGCTCCTCGATTGTTTAGACGCGAGTATTATCGCGCATAACTGACCGAGGCGTCGAGACCCACGTCACATTCTAATAATCATCCCCGTCGCCCGAGCCTTCGAGTGAGCCCTCGCCGTCGTGTTCGTTCCATATGTCGTATTCATGGTGCTGAGCGTCAGGCGCGCAATTGCATAGGATGGGCGGGCGGTTCATGGTGGGGGATATCCTTGGGCTAAGGTCCAACCCTACCGGATGTGCGCCGCGTCAAGCGTCACATTTGACTGTAATAGACGATCGGCCTATCCGCACAACGGAACGTGAGCCCGCACGGTGCGGGAACGGCATACAGTCGCACCGGCACACCTCGCGGGAGTTGCGCGCCAGCCTGGCGGCTTCCCACGGCTTCAGGGGACGGCGCCGGCCGCCTATCCGAGCCCGGCGCCTGATCTTCTGAGCCATTAGCCGACGTCGACGCCGTAGGGCTTTCCCGTGGCGCGCATCGCTTCGAGTTTGTGACGTTCGAGCACGTTCTTATCGCCGTGATGATCGAAATACGTCACAAAGCATTCTGTTAAATAGTTCAATAGCGGGGCACCGATCGGAGCAGTCAATCCTTTTCGCACGATCCATTCAATTGCAATGCGATCTTGCACGTGATCGTCAATCTTAGGGATTGCTATTCCGAGGCATTCAAGGCAGCCGCCGTTGCACGTATAGCGCGCCGAGTTGTGCCCGCGTTTGCAAGGGAATCCGGAATCAAAGACAGGTTCGCGCCGAGCGCGAGCCGCGTCACGGGCGGCCCGCGCTTTATCACGCCGGGCTTTGCTCTCTAACTTAGCTTCTAGTATCGCCCGGGCGGCGGCCTCACGCGCGGGGCGCTCGGCCTCACGCGCGGCGTCGCGAAGTTCTCTAGCGTATTTCGCATCAAGTTCATCTAACTTAGACATGAGTAGGTATCCTTTAGTAGTATTATCAAAGACGACAGGGGATAGTCAATTTTTCTCTCAACATATCTGAAAATATCTATAGTAGTATAAGAACAGAATGATACATACTACTATAAATATTTTGAAAGGAACAGAGATTAAAAAGTGCCAGGGTACCCTTCAGGCACTAATAATAACTATAAGTCAATCGGGTTTGCCTGTTGGCTGGCGCGCTGCTATCTTAAGCCCTCACTAAAAAATCAGGATTTACGCGAACATGAAACCCAACGACCCAAGCGTCATATCCGTGGTGGAAAGCTCAACGGCTAAGCCTAAGATCGGCCGGCCCAAGGGATCACCGAATCGCAACACGGAAATAACGCGCTTCATGATCTCGCAGATGGTGAACGCGCTCATGCCGAGCGCCTATGCTGCGCTGGTAGCGATACGCGACGGGACGCCCCGCGTGGTCGACGCGCGCACGGGCGCCGTGCTGAGCCGCGGCACATCGCCGAATCCGAAAGGGTTCATTGACGCGTTGCAGTCAATCATGGAGTTCAATCTACCGCGGCTCGCCCGGGTGGAAGTGAGCCCGACCCGCGAGCCCGACGATGTAGTGATCGGCAAGGACGTGACGCCTGACGAGGCTGAGCGGCTGTACCTCAAGATGGTAGGGCACGAGCCCGAGCCCATCCCCGAGGCGTGCGAGGCTGAGCATGAGGGCGACGAGTGAGCGAGCGTGACGACAAGCTCGACGCCTTCAAGGCTGAGATCGCCGAGGAGTTCGACGCGCCGCACAAATGCGTGCCGCGTATCAGCGGCGGACTACTCGTCAACAGGGCGGGTGCGGTCGACGGGCTCACCGTCAGCGTCGAGATCAGCGGCCCGCCAAAACTCGATAACGTCCGGGCGCCGACGTCGGAAAGCTTTGACTAGATCGGGCGCCCGAGACGGGAACTCGAACACGTAGGGCGGGCGCTTGTCGCTCATCGTCAGAAGCCCCGTGAAACCCCGCCATGAATGGCGGGGAGGTAGAGGGGTCCGGCGACTACGGCGTTTTGGCTGTGCGCTGAGCCTCGACGTACTGCTTGATGGTCGCCAGCGGCGCTCCGCCCGCGCTCACTGCAAAATAGGACGGTGACCACAGCACGCCGCGCCAGTATTTCCCGGCGATATCTGGGCGTGACGCTCGGAGTAAGCGACTCGACGTGCCCTTGAGCGCGTTCACTGGTAACTGAATTGATCGAATCTGAAGGACATTTATTTTTGACATGCTCCCCGCCCTAAAGGACGGGGATTCCCTCTACAGGCGTTCGATGTCCCGAACGGAAAAGGATATTTAGAGCAGCGTTAGTATCACGATCATGCGAAGTACCACACTCACTGCATATCCAGTTTCTTATTCCGAGGTCTGCGACACCTTTCGGCCCCGTCTCGCATGCGCAAGACGAACAGACTCGGGTAGAACCATATTCGCTAACCTCTGCGAACCATGCGCCGTGCTTAATAGCTTTATAGCGGAGTTGGTTGCGGAAGCTAGACCAACCTGCATCGAGAACGGATTTCGCCATGTTGGTTTTGGCGAGTCCGGCGGCATTGACGTTGCCTACCGCGATGTAATCGAACTCTCGCACGATGCGGAACGAAAGTTTGTGGTGAAAGTCGGCTCGCGCGTTGCCGATCTTGGCGTGAATGTTGCGCGCGCGGCCCTTCTTGCCCGCACGCTGCGCTACGGCAAGATCGCCCGCAAGTTTTCTCAAATGGCGCGGATTACCGATAGTTTCGCCAGTGGAAAGAGCGGCGAAGTTTTTCAATCCCAAATCAATACCAATAGCGGTAGCAACTTGGCGAGGCGTCGCATCGGCCACTTCAATCACAATGTTCAAGAACCAGCGACCGCGCGCATCGCACGAAAAGCTACTGCCATCCTTGATCTTGCCGTCCGGCAATGGACGCGAATAGAACACACGAAATGTATTGCCCGCGAAGCGGAACGCATCGCCTTCTCGCCTCAAATCTCGACCCTTGAGCGGCACCCAGCCCAAGGACTTTTTGCCGCGCCAGCGAAGAAAGGGCCTCTTTTTCTGACTGCGCGACTTGGCATATTGCTCGCACACCGAGTTGATCGTGCCCGCGTGCAAGCGCAGTTCCTTGCTAGTGCCTGCCGTGAGTTTGTTCAAGTCAAAACCGGACGGCCAGCGCTTGTTCCACTTCAACGCCGACTTTTGGGTTTCGTTGCAGTAATTCCAGACGAAGTTCACCGCTCGCGATTGAGCCTTAAGCAACCCTTCGAGGGACTTGACACGGTAGCGATACACTAGGAGCATGGCAAGGCTAGTAGTTCACGCAAAAACCGGCGATGTAGCGAGCGTGTAGCGCTGCGCATGTATCGGTACGCGCGGAGTCAACCCAAACGAGCCAAAAATCACGGCTCTTAATCTTCGTAAACAACGATGCTTCGAAGCCGTGACGGCCGGGCACGAGGCGCATGCCATAACTCCCGCTCATGCAGTTAATCCGTACGAGTGTCGAAATATCGTCAACCCACACGTTAGGATTGGCGCAGTACACGCCTTGCCGGAACGCATAATTTAAGACGACGTCCGCAATCGTCCCGCATGAGACTGGATCTAAGAAACCCGGCGGCGCGGGCGTGTCGCATCCAATAGGCTCTAAGATGCTTTGCACGGCTGGTGAACACTTGGGGCACTCGGCGGCTTGCGCGTTCGCGACGTACAAGAGCGTGAGGATTATCAAGAATCCGAGTAGCGCGAAGGCGCGAGGGCTGATAATTTGGCGGTTCATAGTCCTAGTTTCCTTAAGATTTCCAGTTGTTCGGGCGTGAGCTTCGGGCGATTCGCTTGCGCTGCTAGTGCCGCGTTGGCGTTCCGTTCGTTTTGTATTCGCTTGTCCATGTAGAGAGTATCGGCCTTCGAGCGCCGGGCTTGAGTGTCCCACGTCACAGTTTTGCCAAACCGCCAAGGCTAGCGTACGATATGGCGGAATTGTCGACCGCGTCACAACCCGGGAACACTGCCATGCGCCTCAAGTCCTTAGCTCTCTTAGCCTTTTTCGCCTTGCCGGCGTTCGCGCAATTTCCCTACGGCCCCGCGCCTGAGCCGGCGCCGCAATCAACGGTAGCGTTCCAAGCGCGCGCCAAAACGAGCATTTTATCCGCGTCGACCGCGTCCGCCAGTGTCGCGCTTGCAGCCATTACAAATACCTTAATACCGCAAATCGAAGTCTATAACAGTACAACCGGTATCGCGCACGTCGTATTTTGCGCTCAGGCCGCAGCGTGTACGGCTTCGGTTGGTTCGCCGGGTACGGCAACAGCAGATTATCCCGTAGCGCCGGGTTCCGTTATCGTCATGACGCCGCCGGCCGGCGCGGGCGTTGCAGCGGTGATCCTTGAATCGAGTAGCGGCGTTGTCGAATTCACGCCGGGAGTCGGGCTATGAGGCGCTTACTAGGATTAGTCGCCGGCCTTTTGGTCGGCTTCAATGCGTCTGCGATCATCAAGAATCAGCCGCCAGCCTCGGGCGGCGGGGGCGGTTCGGGCACCGTGACAAGCGTCGCGGCTTCGGCGACGGCGCCCCTATGCGTCTCGGGCGGCCCCGTCACGATCAGCGGCACGCTGACGTTTACGTGGTGCGGTAGTGAGACGGCGAACCAATTCCTAGCGACGCCCAACGGCGTTGCGGGCGCGGCCTCTATGCGCTCGATTGTATTAGCGGACCTGCCTAGCGGTATCGGCACTGTCACAAGCGCATCTGTCGTATCCGCGAATGGGCTTTCAGGCTCCGTGGCAACGTCAACGACTACGCCGGCAATTACACTCAGCACGTCAATTACCGGCCCATTGAAGGGCGCGGCGGGAGCACTAGCGGCGGCGAGCGCGTCGGATATCTACGGGCTATTCGGTTGCACGGGAGTCGCCGGCACATACCTAACGGGCGCGGGCGCATGCGGGGCGAGCACGGGCACGGGTAATGTTGTTTTGTCGAGCTCGCCGTCACTTACGACGCCCGCGCTTGATACGCCTAGCGCGATCAATCTCGCTAACGCGACCAATCTTACTGCGGTCACATTAGAGTCAACCATTGCGGGCCTGTCGGCCGCGGCGGTTCTGACCGGAACCGAGCAAATTCCGTGCGTGCAGTCGTTGGCCGCCGTGTACTGCACGCCTGTGCAGATTACGACCTATGTGAATGCGAACGGTGCGCCCAATGTATCGAATGCTACCGGCACTCTCGGGGTAACACACGGGGGCGACGGGCTGGTCACGGCGACGTTGGGTGATATGCGCTACGGTTCGGCCACAAATACACTCGCAGTCCTCGCGGGCAACACGACCACGACACCGGAAGTTCTATCACAGACGGGCACCGGCTTGGCCAGTGCGGCGCCCGCATGGATGGCGTTGACAGCGGGCACTTCGTCGGCGGTTGACGTACAAGTGTTCACCTCAAGCGGTACATGGACGGCCGCGGCTGCCAGCTATAAATTCGTACGTGTCATTGCCGTGGGTGGCGGTGGCGGTGGCGGTGGCGGCATTACAACCACTAGCGGCACAGCCGCAAGCGGCGGCGGCGGCGGCGGCGGCGGATATATTGGCATAAAAGATTTTACCGCCGCCGAAGTTTCCTCACCGCAAACGGTCACTGTCGCGGGCGCGGCAACTGGCGGTTCGCCAGGCTCATCCGGCAGTCAAGGCGGATCGTCATCATTTGGCTCTCTTGCCTACGCTTTTGGTGGTGGTGGTGGTTCATCGGGTCAAGTCGGTGCGGGCTCGGGTGGCGGCGGCGGCGGCGGATCAGGTGCGGCAGGGTCAAATGCATCCGGCGCAACCGGCGGT
>Ga0187891_1000289_pt1 | contig 52086 bp, 53 predicted proteins | sample June2016WEW_21_4_FD_132990 | JGI IMG/M metagenome (GOLD analysis project Ga0187891, IMG submission 132990) | Peatland microbial communities from SPRUCE experiment site at the Marcell Experimental Forest, Minnesota, USA - June2016WEW_21_40 | ecosystem: Environmental > Terrestrial > Soil >... | reverse complement strand
TTGAGCTGGAAGCAGTTACGTCCAAATTTTCGCCTCGCATTTGCCCCATCCGGTTGCTTGATACGCCATTGCTTCCGGTCATTTTCAAACCCGCGCTTCATTTTCGTGCTCTAAATAACGTGGGCAATCTCGAACGGACATTTGGGACTTTTGGGTAAGGAGTCGTCATGGCGAAGCGCGCCGGATATGTAGCCCTTTTCTGCTTTGTGATGGTCGCGTGCCTTGGGAACGCGGCTTGTTCCGGCACACCATCGGACTTCAACTCCGTCGTCCTGAAGCTGACCGCAAAGCAGATCGGACCGAAGGGCGTCGTCACCATCACTGCGACCGTCCCGAAGGACAATACGGACGCCGGCGTCACGTGGGTCTTCACTCCGGGGGCAAACGCACCAGCAAATCCTGGGACGTTCGTTGTTGTGAGCACTTCGGAAGCCACGTATACCGCTCCGCCTTCCGTCGCGGCTCAGTTTACCGTCTCCGTGAAAGCCACGTCGATTGCGCTGCCCAACGAATCATTTACGGTAACGATCACCATCGTGCCTCCGCAGCCATTGAAGGTGACAACCACTGCGCTGCCCAACGGCGTCCTAGGCGCTGTTTACCCCGCGACCACCTTGCAAGCATCCGGAGGCGTTCCTCCCTATACCTGGTCGCCCAGCCCCACGCCTGCGGGTTTTCCGCCGGGCTTGCAGCTGGCGGCGGACGGAACGATCACTGGTACGCCCACCGCCTCGGGGACGTTTAACTTTACCGTCCAGGTGACCGACTCGGACACGCCTCCCGCGACAACGCCGCCGGTGAGCCTAAGTATCGGGGTCACTGACCTGCTGAATGGGAACTACGCATTTGAGTTTAGCGGATTCAATTCGGGGGGCGCCGTCACCCTGGCAGGCAGCTTTACTGCGGACGGCCTAGGCAACCTCACAAATGGCGTGGAAGACCTCAACACGATCGCGGGGCCACCCACGAATCAAACGTTCACCGGGACGTACACCCTCGGGGGCGACAATCGTGGAGTACTGACGTTCAAGAGCCTGCCAGGATCGCCAGCCTACGCGTTCGCGATCGACTCGACGGGAGCCCACGGGCGCTTGATCGAGCTCGACGCGAGCGGCATTCGCGGATCGGGCCAGATCGAGAAGCGCACCGTCAGCACATGCGCCTCCAACACCATCAACGGAAACTATGTCGTTGGCATCACGGGCCAGGAGACAGCCTTCGGCGCGAATAAGGCAGGCCCAGCCGTGCTTGTGGGCAGCTTTCTGGCGACGCCTCCGGCCGGTCCAAGTGGCCAGGGGAGCCTTTCGGGCGAGGACGACACCAGCACCCCTGGAGGCATCACTTCGCAAGACATAAGTTTTTCGGGGACGTACCAGACCACGTCGCAGGGCACGCGTTGCACCATGACTCTAGCCTCCAGCGCGTTCAGCAATGGTCTGACATTCAGTGTCTACCCGGTATCGAGCAGCGAAGCATTTCTCGTTGAAACCGACAAGGTCAGCACCACAACTGAGCCTTTTCTAACTTCCGGCAAGCTACTCCAGCAGGTTGCTTTCGGAGGTGCTACCGGCAGCACCTTCACGACGACGGGCAGCGTCGCCGGGCTCACTGGGCAATTTCCAACGGGAGGTTCCTACATCCCCGACCTGGACCTCATCTCGCTGACGGGAACGGGAAACACCAGCTACACAATTTCCATCCTCGAAAACAGGGGCGGCACGGTCATTCCATACACAACGACGTCGTTGAACTTTGTGAGTTCGGATCAGTTTGGCCGAGTCAATTCCGGCATCTCCTCGCCCATCGGCCTTATCTTTTACACGATCAACCAGAATGAAGCCTTCGCTATCGGAGAGACTTTCAATAACGCCATTCCGATTCCATTCTTCGGTGTTTTTGAGCCTCAATCGGGAAGCCCCTTCACAGCCCCGAGTCTCGACGGGACGCTCGTGCTCGGCACCTCGGCGCCCACCACAGCGCCCGTGAGCGACATTTCCGGCGTGTCCACCCTGGCGAGCACGTCGGCCACCGCGGGCACGATAACCGGCACCGAGGACGTGAGCGCATCGGGTGGCAACGCTCCCTCTCAAATCGTGACGGGCACATTCTCGGGATTGAGTTCGACGACGGGAGTCGGCGCGGTCGCGCTGACCGCGCCGGCAACGTTTAGCGGCGAGTTCCTCGTCGTTTCACCGACGAAAATCATCATCCTAACGACCACCGGCAACACCGATCCGGTTCTGCTGTTCCTTGGAAATTGCCAGGCTACCTGCGGGGAGGATTGATGCCGGCGCGCTCCGTCCAAAGCGCCGTCTTGCAGGAACGCTGCTAGTAGGCCCAGCGCATCAGCACGGCGCCTGATGTATACCCCGCGCCCACTGCGATCATCAGAACGAGGTCGCCCTTGCGCAGCCGCTTCTGTTCCACCGCGTCCATCAGGCCCAGCGGAATCGTTGCCGCCGTCGTATTCCCGTACCGGTCGATGTTCACCAAAACTTTGGAGTCATCCACGCCGAGCCGCTCCTGCATCGCCCGGATGAGGCGCAGGTTCGCCTGATGCGGCACCACCAGCGCGATATCGCGGCTGGTCAGCCCGTTGCGCTCGATGATCTGGCAGGCTAGCTCGCTCATCCTCCGCACTGCATACTTGAAGACCTGCTGGCCTTCCTGATGGACGTAGTGCATGCGCTTGTCCACCGTTTCGTGCGACGGCGGATGCAGCGACCCACCGGCCGGCATGTAGAGATTGCATCCGCCCGAGCCGTCGATATCGTGCAGGAAATCGATGATCCCCTCGGAATCGGACGTCGCAGGCTCGAGCAGCACGGCGCCTGCGCCGTCGCCGAAGAGCACGCAGGTCGCGCGGTCCTTGAAATCGAGGATCGACGTCATCACGTCGCTCCCGATGATCAGCACCTTCTTGTGCGATCCCGCGCCAACGAACTGCGCGCCCACCGTCAGCGCGTATGCGAAGCCCGAGCACGCCGCGGAAAGATCGAATCCCCAGGCTTTCTTCGCGCCGAGCCGATTCTGAATCAGGCAAGCCGTCGCCGGGAAAAGCATGTCCGGCGTGACCGTCGCGACCACGATCATGTCGATTTCTTCCGCGCTGATTCCCTTCATCGCGAGCAGCTTCTTCGCGGCTTCGGTTCCTAGGTGTGACGATGCCACGCCCGGATCGGCGTAGCGCCGCTCCCGGATGCCAGTGCGCGTGCGAATCCACTCATCGGTCGTGTCCACGATCTTCTCGATGTCCGCATTTGTGACCACGCGCGGCGGAAGGTATCCGGCCACTCCCGTGATTTTCGCAGCGATCCGCTGGCTCATCGATATCTCCGTTGTCGCAGGAAGCGTCCGCGATTGTATGCAATCCCGCGCCGTAGTGACAAGCAAAACACGGCGAGCGTATCAACGCCAGCCGCGAAATTCTCGCTCACTCCCGTCGCCTAAGGCATCATGTACGTATGGCTCCGGCTGAACGCACGCGGTGGATTCGCGAGCGAGCGCGCACCCTCGGATTCGATCTCTGCGGCGTTGCGCCGGCCGAAAAGTATGAAGAACTCGCGCGCCTGCCCGAATGGCTCGCGCGCGGCTACGCCGGCGAGATGAAGTACCTTCACGATCCGCGCCGCTCCGATCCACGGCTGGTTTTGCAGGACGCGCGGAGCCTGATCGTCGTCGCGATCAATTACAATTCTCAGCCCTCGGCTGCACATGCCGCAAGCACAGCGGATGAAAACCCAGCCTCCGATTCCGCATCGCCGCGAGGATGGATTTCGCGCTACGCCTGGGGCGACGACTATCACGAATTCATCCAGCAGCAGCTCAAGACGCTGATCGCCGAAATGCGCGCGCAATTTCCTGAGCCTTTCGAAGCGCGCGCCTACACGGACACGGGTCCGATCCTCGAACGCGTCGCCGCAAAATATGCCGGCCTCGGATGGCTCGCGAAAAATACGTGCCTCATCAATTCGCAGCTCGGCTCGTGGCTTTTTCTCGGTGTCATCGTCACCACGCTCGCGCTTGAGCCGACTCTTGCCGCAGCCGCCGCGCCTCCTCCCGATCTTTGCGGCACGTGCACCCGCTGCCTCGACGCATGCCCCACGCAAGCGTTCCCGGAGCCCTACTTTCTCGACGCGCGCCGCTGCATCTCCTATTTGACCATCGAGCTTCGCGGCGCGATCCCCGCGGAACTTCGCGCGCGCATGGGCGGCGCCGTCATTGGCTGCGATATCTGCCAGGACGTATGCCCCTGGAATCGCAAAGCGCCCGTGACTAGCGTGCCCGAATTCGAGCCGCGCGCCTCGCTCGTCGCTCCAGAGCTTGAGTGGCTCGCCTCGCTGTCGCAAGAGCAATTCAGCGCCGCCTTTCGCGGCAGTGCCGTCAAGCGCGCGAAGTGGCGCGGCCTCGTGCGCAATGCATGCGTGGCGCTCGGAAACTCCGGTGTGGCCCGGGATCGCGCGGCGTACGCGCGCGTGATTCAATTGCTCGACCGCCTCGCGTCGTCGGACGACCCGATCGTTGCGGATCACGCCCGCTGGGCGCTCGATCGGCTCGCGGTCCAGGAATCCGCCGCCTCCGATTGACTCATATCTGGTTACTGCAAATGAAAAACGTAATAGACAGGCAAACGCGCTCTTTGCGATACTTTCCCGTTCGAGCCGTGACCGGCCCGTCCTTCCGAGGCGCGAGCCGCAACTTATATAACCAGGAATAAAATCGATGAAAGCAACGTACCGATGGGTTTTGTGTGCGGCCATTCTTCTTGCTGCGGGTCTAGGCTCCGCGAGCCTGTTTTCGCGCGAGGGCCTCGCGACCGCAGGGCAGAAGGCCGCTTCCGCTCCGGCGGACCAGGGCAGCGTCGAGAGAGGGCGGTATCTGGTCGAAAACGTGGCAATGTGCGAGGAATGCCACACCCCGCGCGATGCCAATGGCAATCTCGATGAGTCCCGGCGTCTCCAGGGCGCGTCGATCTGGATTACGCCCGTCCACCCGACCACGAACTGGGCCAACCGGGCGCCTGCCCTCGCGGGTTTCGAGGGATTCACCGAGGAGCAGGGCGAGCAGATCCTTGAAAGGGGCGTCGGGCCAAACGGTCTGCCGATCCAGCCGCCGATGCATATCTACCATATGAATCATGCGGATGCGCAGGCCATCATCGCGTATCTCCGCTCGCTGCCGAGCACTTATCCCCAGCAATAGTGTGGAGGGGGCGGCAAAGCCCGCCCCCAAGTCGTAACACGGGCGTAACACGGGCAGAGTACCCTTCCCACCCTCAGAGACAGGCATGGCGAAAAGCGTAATCGCTGCCCCAGATCTATTCTTCAACCGACACTTTTCCTGGATGCAGTTCAATCAACGCGTCCTCGAAGAGGCGCGCGACAAAAGCAATCCGCTGCTCGAACGCGTAAAATTTCTCGCCATCACCGCGAGCAACCTGGACGAGTTCGTCGAGGTCCGCGTCGCTGGCTTGATGCAGCAGGCCGAGCACGGAAACCAGGAGCCGGGACCCGACGGCCGCACCCCGAAAGTTGTGCTCGCCGAGCTGAACGCCAGAATCCACGATTTCGTGGACGAGCAATATAGCTGCTGGCGCGATGAGCTGGTCCCTGCGCTCGAAGAGGAATCGATCCGCGTTCTCAGCCTGCGCGAATTGCGCCCCGAATGCCGCGAGCACATCGAGAATTTCTACGCGAAGTCGGTCGAGCCGCTCCTCACTCCCGTCACCGTCGATCCGGCGCACCCGTTTCCGCACGTGTTGAACAAAGCGCTTTGCCTGGCTTTTTTGATCAAGCGGAAGAGGCGCAGTTCGCAGACGTATCTGGGTGTCGTGACGGTTCCCCGCGCGCTGCCGCGCCTAGTGCGGCTACCCTCGGCCGAGGGCGCGGTCGACTACATTTTTTTGCACGATGTGGTCCACGCATTCGCCGAGCGCCTCTATCACGGCTACGAAATCCTTTCCGCCGCGGCTTTTCGCGTGACGCGCAACAGCAACCTCTACCTCGAAGAAGAGGAGTCGCGCAGCCTGCTGGAATCGGTCGATGCACAGCTTCATCGGCGACGCAAGGGTTCGGCCGTGCGCCTCGAAATCGAAGCGAGCGCGAAGCCTGAGATCGTCGAGCGCTTGCAGGCGAATTTCCGGCTGAAGCCCGAGCAGGTGTTCCAGGTGAACGGCCCGATCAACCTCTCGCGCCTCTTTCATCTCTACGACCAGACGCCGCGGCCCGATCTGAAGTACCGGACGTTCACGCCGCGCGAATTGGCCTTGAAGCCAGGTCCGGCATCGCTTTTTGAATTGGTGCGGAAGCGCAATCTTCTGCTGCACCATCCCTACGATTCCTACGCGTCCGTCGTCCGGTTCATCGAGAGCGCCGCGCAGGACCCGGACGTGCTGTCGATCAAGCAGACGCTCTACCGCACGAGCGAAAATTCACCTATCGTGCGCGCCCTGATCGAAGCCGCCGCAAAGAAAGAGGTCGCGGTCGTCGTCGAGCTGAAGGCCCGATTCGACGAAGCCTCCAACATCCGCTGGGCGCGGAACTTGCAGGAAGCCGGCGTGCAGGTTTTCCACGGAGTGGTCGGGCTCAAGACACACTGCAAGCTCGCCCTGGTCGCGCGGCGCGAATCCGACGGCCAGATCCGCCGTTACGCGCACCTCGGTACGGGAAACTACAATCCCTCGACGGCGCGCTTCTACACCGATCTGAGCCTCCTCACAAGCGACCCTCACCTGACCTCGGCCGTGCACCACGTCTTCGACTATTTGACGGCGTATTCAGAGCGGCAGCGCTACACGCCGCTTTTCGTCGCGCCGCTGAATCTCGGCAGGAATTTCCTGAGCTTGATCGATCGCGAAGCCGCTCACGCGAAGGCCGGGCGGCCCGCATTCATCTTTGCGAAGTTCAATTCGCTCCTCGATGAAAAAATCATTCAGGCGCTCTATCGCGCTTCGCAGGCCGGCGTACAGATCGAGCTTGTCGTACGAGGGGCGTGCGCGCTGCGGCCGGGCGTTCGCGGGCTGAGCAGCCGGATTCGCGTTCGCAGCGTGATCGGGCGCTTTCTGGAACACAGCCGCATATTCATTTTCGGCAATGGCGGCAAGACGGAAGTCTATCTGGGCAGCGCGGACTGGATGCAGCGCAACATCTACGAACGCGTCGAGGTGATTTTCCATGTGAAAGACCCCGCGCTGTGCAGCCAGATTATTCACGAAGTCGTCGCGCCGTATCTCGGCGATACGCTGAAGACGCGCATTCTGCTGCCCACCGGCGAATACGTCCGCCTGCACGCCGCCCGCGAACTCGCGCACTTGCGAAACGGCCACCAATTCAACGTGCAGGATTTTCTGATCGATTTCATCGAGGGGCGCGAGTCGCTCGACTCCGTCCCGCCCTTGCCCGCCTTCATGAAGCTTCATCCGCCTCGCGGCACCGCAACGAAATCCGACTAACGCATTTATTTTGTGGCGAATCAGAGCGTCTTCAGCGCTCTCTCTCTGTATAATCGCGGGCGATGGAAGAGCGATTAGCGGCAGCCGTGAAATGGCTCCTCGGGCCTGAGATTGCCGACGAAAAGCATCCCGGACATCTGTGGCCACGATGGATTTTCCTGCGCGCGCTGGGGCTGATCTACTTTTCCGCGTTCTATTCTCTTCTGTTCCAAATCAAGGGGATGCTCGGGCCAACCGGAATTCTTCCCGCCGGAGACTATCTGCAGGCCGTGTCGGCGTCTCCATTTCACGCGTGGCGTTTCTGGTTCGCGCCGAGCCTTTTTTGGTGCGGCGCGAGCGATCACGCCCTGATGCTCGTCACCTGGGCGGGCCTGATCGCGTCGCTCCTCATCGTTTTCAACGTTTGGCCGCGCGCTGCGCTCTTCGTTTCGTTCATCTGCTTCCTGTCCTTCGTCAGCACGGCGAGGGATTTTTCGAGCTATCAATCCGACGGCATGTTGCTCGAAGCTGGTTTCATTTCGCTTTTTTTCGCGCCGCCGGGATTTCTGCCGGGCCTCGGCCGTGCGAATCCGGCGTCGCGCGCCAGCCTTTTTCTCTTGCGATGGGAATGGTTCCGCATCTATTTCGAATCGGGCGTGGCGAAGATGGCGAGCGGCGATCAATCGTGGCGCCATTTCACGGCGATGGACGACTACTATCAGAACGCCCCGCTTCCGACGTGGATCGGCTGGTACGTGGGCCATTTGCCACACTGGTTTCACGCCTCGGCCGTCTTCTACACGTTGGCGATCGAACTCGTCCTCGTGTGGATGCTCTTTCTTCCTCGCCGCTTTCGCATCGCGCTCTTCTTTATCGTGGCGCCGTTCGAAATTAGCATCATCCTGACGGGGAACTACGCGTTTTTGAATTACATCGTTTTCCTGCTCGGATTCCTTCTGCTGGACGACCGCTTCATCGGGTGGGTCGTGCCGCGGCGAATTCGGGATTTTGTCGAGCGACCGCCCGCGCAAGCCGCCTCGGCCGAGGCTCTGCCCGAATCCTGGCACGCAGTTTGGCGCAGACGCCTCGCTCCGCTTCGCATGGCGATTGCAGGAATCTGCTTTGTCTTCGTTTTCTATTCGGCGACTGCGCTTCTCATCTGGATGTTCGCGCCAGGCGTGCCCCTCCCGCAAAAACCGGTGCAGATTCTTGAGCCATTTCGCATCGCCGACCGCTACGGGCTGTTCGCTGTCATGACGCACGCGCGCTATGAGATCGAATTCCAGGGCTCGCCGGACGGCAAAACTTGGACGCCCTATCCTTTCCGTTACAAGCCGCAAGACCCTAGCAAGCCGCCGGGAATCTACGCCCCGTATCAGCCGCGCTTCGAATGGAATTTATGGTTTGCCTCGCTCGGCGCTTGGCCCGAATATCGATTCGTCGTCTGGACCGAGGAACGGCTTTTGACCGGCGATGCGGACGTGCTCTCGCTGTTTGGACGAAATCCATTTGCCGGCGCACCGCCGCACCAGGTGCGCGCCGTGATCTATCAGTATTGGTTCACGGACATGAAGACGAAGCGCGAATCCGGAATGTGGTGGCGGCGCGAACTTCTCGGCGACTATGCGCCGACTCTCGAACACGAGCCGGACGGCAAGATCGTGATCCTCGAAATGCCGGCCACGCAGCCGCTTCCGCAGTAGCCGCTCGCGCCGCATCGCAATGCATTGAGTCGCGCTGACTACCCGCAGGTTTTGCCACGCGGAGCGAATTTCGCTAGCCTGTCTGTGGCCGCCTGTGTATCGTCAATTGATCCACCCATGAAGCGTAAGCACACCATCGAGGACAAAGAAGCGCGCCCGCCGGAAGTTACGCGCGAGCAGGTGATCGCGTTTCTCTCGACGCTGCCCCAGCCCGCCAGCATCCGCCAGATCGCGCACGGCATGGACCTGAAGCATCGCGGCCGCCGATTCTTGCCGCGCGTGATTCAGCAACTCAAACGAAAAGGCGACATCGAGGAAATTCACGGCGGGCGTTACCGCCTCGCGGGCCAGAAAAATGCACCGAGCGTCGCGCCGCCGCGTGCCTCTGCCGCGACAGCAACTAGCCAGCCGGGCGCGCGGCAGCCGCAGCGCGCTCGTGATCCGAATCTCGTGTCCGGCCGCATCGTGACGCACCGCGATGGCTACGGTTTCGTCGTGCCGGACGAGCCGATGCCCCGCGTCGAGGGCGATCTTTTCATCGGCCGCGACAATCTGGGCGACGCGATGCACGGCGACCACGTCCTCGCACGCATCGAGCGCCGCCGCCCCGATGGCCGCGCGGAAGGGCGCGTCGTTCAAATCGTCGAGCGCGAGCACCCGACGATCGTCGGCCTGTTTCGCTACGGCCCGCATGGAAACCACGTCCTGCCGTACGACACGCGCATTTTGCACGAAGTGCTAATTCCGCCGGGCGACGAGTTGACGCCCGAATTGCGCGAGAAGCTCGGCGTCGCAACAGGAAGCGAGCCTCCGTCGATGCGCCGCATGCGTCTGCCGGAACTCGACGGCGCGGTGGTGGACGTTCAGATCGTGCGCTATCCGAAGGCGGGTCTCGCGCCCGCGGGACGCGTCCTCGAGATTCTCGGCCGGCCGGGCGAGATCGGCGTCGACGTCGAAATCATCATTCGCAAGCATCACCTGCCGCATATTTTCCCGGAGGAAGTGCTAGCTGCGGCGCGGGCGAATCCGCAGCAGGTCGGCGAGGCGGACTTGCACGGACGCCGCGATTTCCGCGATCTGCCGATCGTGACGATCGACGGCGAAACGGCGCGCGATTTTGACGACGCCGTTTGCGTCCGGCCTCTGCCCAACGGGCATTACGAGCTTCAGGTGCACATCGCGGACGTCGCGCATTACGTTGCGCGCGGCTCGGTGCTCGATCGCGAGGCGCGCGTGCGCGCCACGTCTGTTTACTTCCCGAACCGCGCGGTGCCGATGCTGCCGGAGGAGCTTTCGAACGGAATCTGCTCGCTCAACCCGCATGTGGACCGCCTGGTGATGAGCGTCATCATGGAGATGGACGACGCCGGGAAAATGGTGCATGCCGATTTCACCTCGGGCGTGATCCGCTCGGCCGAGCGCATGACGTACACCAACGTCAACAAAGTGCTCGAAGGCGATCACGAAATGAAGCAGCGTTACGCGCCGCTCGCGGAAGAATTCCGCCGGATGAAGGAACTGGCGCTGCTGCTCAACAAGCGGCGCTACGCGCGCGGCTCGATCGACTTCGATCTGCCGGAGCCGATCATCGAATTCGACGAATCCGGGCGCATGCTGAGCATCGTGCGCAGCGAACGCAACATCGCGCACCGCATCATCGAGGAATTCATGCTCGCGGCCAACGAAGCGGTCGCGGAATATCTTGAGAAGCGCGGCGTCGCTTCGCTCCATCGCGTCCACGAAAAACCCGATCCGAAAAAAGTGCTCGAATTCGAGGAGCTGGCCAGGGCGTTCGGCTACACGCTCGGCGTCGAGGATCTCAGCGAGCGCCGCGTGACGGTGCGGCACGGCCGCGTCCGGCCCCCCGCGCATGCCGGCGGAGGCCGCGGACGCATGCGGCCGATGAGCGTGACGATGCCTGCGGCAGAGGAAGTCGATATCCGGCCGCAGCATTATCAACGGCTGACGCTGAAGATTGCGGGAAAGCCGGAGGAGCGGATTCTTTCCTACCTGATGCTGCGTTCGCTGAAGCAGGCGCGCTACGCCGCCGAGCTGCTCGGCCATTTCGCGCTCGCCGCGAAGGAGTACACGCATTTCACTTCGCCGATCCGGCGCTATCCGGACCTGATTGTGCATCGCGCGCTGAAATGGGCGCTCGAAAATCGGGATGTGCCGCCCGCGCGAACGCCGGTTCCGGATGCGCGTCCTGGCAAGGAAACGTCTGTCCCCACGCTCGGGCCCTACCGTCGCGTCGAGCTTGTGGAAGTCGCGTCCGAAAGCTCGGAAGCGGAGCGCGGCGCCGATATGGCCGAGCGCGAGCTGATGGAATGGAAGACGGCGCAGTTTATGGAAAGCCATCTCGGCGAGGAGTACGACGCGCTGATTATTTCCGTGCAGAAATTCGGATTCTTCGTCGAGTTAACCGAGATTTTCGTCGAAGGGCTGGTCAGCATCGACCGGCTCGAGGAATCAACCGGCCAGCGCTGCATCTATCGCGAACGCGACCACACCATCGTGACCGAGCCGTATCGTGGCGGGCGCGGCGCCGAGAGGAAGACTTTCCGGCTCGGCGATCGCGTGAGCGTCCGCGCCGAGCGGATCGATCCTTTCCGCCACCGAGTCGAGTTTTCTCTCATCTAAATCCAAGTACATCGTTTCCAGGAGGCGTGGATGAAACCCACGATTGGATTCATCGGATTGGGACTGATGGGGAAGCCGATGGCGCAGAACCTGTTGCGCGCGGGGTTTCCGCTGGTCGTCTGGAACCGCACGAAGGCGAAAGCGGACGATCTCGTTCGCGGTGGAGCGAAATTGGCTGCCGATCCGAGCGAAGCCGCCGCACAAGCGGACGTGCTCATCACGATCGTGAGCGATCCGGCCGCGCTCGAAGAAGTTCTTTTCGGCAAGAGTGGAGCGCTTGTGAGTTTGCGTCGCGGGTGCACGCTCGTCGATTCAAGCACCGTGTCGCCCGACATGGCGCGGCGCGTGGCAGCGGCGTGCGCGGAGCGCGGCGTGGAATTTCTCGACGCGCCGGTCACCGGCGGGACGTGGGGCGCCGAAAAGGGCGAGCTGGTCTTCATGGTCGGCGGAAAAGCGGAAGCGCTCGAACGCGTGAAACCCGTGCTCGAAGCGATGGGCAAACGGTTCATTCTGCTGGGACCGAACGGCGCGGGGCAAACGGTGAAGCTCGGCATGAATCTGTTGCTTGCGCTTCAAGTGGATGCGTTCGCGGAAGCTCTTGCGCTGGTCACGGCGGCGGGAGTTCCCGCCGACCGCCTGATGGAAGTGCTGCAATCGAGCATGGCTCGCTCAGGTGTGCTCGACGTGAAGGCGCCGATGATGGTGAAAGGCGAATTCCCGGCCAGCTTTCCGCTACGGCTGATGCACAAGGACGTCCGGCTGGCGCTCGAACTCGCGGGCGAGTTGGGCGTCGCGCTTCCCTCGGGTGCCGCGGCGTATGCGACGTACAGCGCCGTAAAAGATGCGTCGAAGGACGATCCCGATTTTTCCGCAGTGATGCGCTTCTGGAAAAAAGGCGCCGCTTGAGCGCCGAGGAACTCGAACTAGCTTTTACTTAGCACTCTTTTGTGCGGATTCGTGAACGTCGAGCGCATTTCGTTTCGAGTCGATGGTTTCTTCGAGGACAAGTTCAACCGGGTAGATACCGCGGACGCTGTTGCAGAGGTAGACGCGGTCTGCGTGAATCAGATCGTCGAGCGTTAGGAGCGCCTCACATGCGCTCGGACGTTCCCGAAGGATCTGGGCGCGACAAGTTCCCGGCAGCAGGCCACAGGAGACAGGCGGCGTTCGCCAGATGCCGCCCTTCACGACAAACACGTTGTGAATTGAGCCTTCCGTGAGATCACCTCGCTCGTTGAAGAAAAGCACGTCATCATAGTTTGCTTTTCGCGCCGCGCTGGCTTCTTCGTCGTACAGGCTGCGATTTGTGGTTTTGTGGAAGAGAAAACGGTCGCTGCTCGAAATGACTCGATTCGAAATCCGCACGCGGCCAAACCGCTCATCGACGTAGTCCCTGTGTTCCATTTCGAGCGTTCCATCTTGCGCTAGCGTGATTCGGACCCGCTGCGGCGCGTTCGGCAACTGAGCGGCTAACTCCTGAAGTGACTTGCGGACTTTCCGGTCATCAAAACGAAAACCGAAATACTCGGCGGATTCCCTCATGCGCGCGAGATGATCCTCGAGGAATCTGTATTCACCGTCCCAATAGGTCGTTTCCAGAATCTTGAATTCGGGCTGGCTCTGCGTGAGAAACGCCGCTTTCCACTGGCATTCTTCCCACTCGGTGGCCGCCGATGAACCGTGCGTAATGCCGCCTCCGACTCCCATCGTTCCCTCTTGGCCGCGCAGCGTGGCGGTCCGAATCGCCACGTTGAAACAGGAGCGGCGCGGCGCAAAGAATCCTATGGCTCCCGTGTACGCCCCGCGCGGCGAGGTTTCGAGCTGGGCTATGTGCTCCATCGCGCGAATTTTCGGAGCGCCGGTCACCGAGCCTGAGGGGAAAAGAGCGCGCACGATGGAGTCGATGGTGCATCCTTCGACCAGTTCTCCCTCGACGGTTGATGTCATCTGCCATACCGAGGCATAACGCTCCACGTCGAAGAGCTTCGGCGTCCTGACCGACCCCACGCGGCAAATCCGGCCCAAATCATTTCGCATCAGGTCAACGATCATGACGTTTTCAGCGCGGTTTTTTTCGTCGGTGCGCAGTTGCTCGGCGGAGGCGAAGTCTTCCTCGAGCGTCCGCCCGCGCGGCGCCGTTCCTTTCATCGGCCTGACTACGATGTGTCCTTGTTCGATCTGGAAGAAGAGCTCTGGGGAGAGAGAAACGATTTGCTCGGCGCCCGCGTTCAGGAACGCGGCATAGGGCACGGGATGCCGGCGGAAGAGCGCGCAAAACAGGTCCCAGGCGCTGCAATTCGTTTCGAATTGGACACTCGTCGTAAAGTTGATTTGATAGACCTCGCCGGCCTCGATGAGCTGGCGGATCTCGGCGATTTTGCCGCAGTATTTCTCGCGCGTGATTGCCAGCCGGGGACGGTCGATATGGGCGTTTTCGTCGTCCGCGGGAAACGCGAGGTCAGGAAGGATTGTGCAGTTTGCGTACAGGCCAAACCAGGTGAGAGGGCCGGGAACCTTTGCGAGTAGCGGGCGCAGGCGCGGCTCGAGGGCATAACCCGCCTCGTACCGGAGCAGACCTACCGCTTCTCCACCGCGCGTCACATGTTCCTCGACTCGGCGGAGCGATTCGGTGAGCGATTCAGCGTCTGTGGCTACCAGGAGTTCCCGAGGGTCGCGATAGAGCCGCCACGTTGATCCGTCGCGCAGCAGAGCAAAGCCTGGCTGCTGAGCGCAGGCTGACATGAGGGCAACGCTGAAATCGCTCGTCTGTGGTGCGGCGGACATTCCTAGCATTATCCCACAGCAGTCTGTTTATGCTGAGTGCTCGGCCGCCATCCATCCCGATCACGCCGGCGCTGCGTGGAACGCGCTCGCGAGGGCCGGGTTTCATTGTCGGGCAGCGTGTACATCAATTCTTTGTTTTCAATGAGTTACGCGTGATTCTGTCCGGCAGCCATTGTCGGGCAGAAAGCAGTAATTGGCGGCTAGCAAGCGCCCCCTCGGCACGTCCGACCGATTCGGAGCCGTGCGGGATTCCGATCTTTTTCGAGTGCCAAGTTTTCAAAGAGCATCCGGCTCCCGTCAAGGGAGCGGGCTACTTTCGTCATCGTGACCACGCTGGCACGTCACGAAGAACGCGTCAACTGGACTTTGGTGCAGGTTCGGGCAGCCAGCGGGCGAGACGCCCATCCTCGGCCAGGTAAACCGGCGCTAGAGGATGTTGGGAGGGAAGAAAGCGAGCGGGAGGTCGCGGACGGTGCGGAGGCCGGCGGGGGCGGCGAGGATCGCGGGGATTGTGTTGATGGCGACGGCGGCGGTGGCGATGTCTCCGTGCGTGCCGCCGGGAATCGTGAGAGTGAGATTCGGCTCGCCATGCAGTTCGATCGTATCGGCAGACTCTTTAGCGCCGACGTACATCTGAAGTTCCATGAAGATTTTATCTTCTCCTTCGGTGATGCCGCGGGCAATCTGATGGACGCCGGCTACCTGGCCGGGAGAGACTTCGAGGAATTCGGTCTTCACCGGTGCTTCGGCAATGATTGGCTGAATGGTTTCGGAGATTTCGTCGAGCGTGAAGCCGAGGCCTGCGGCAACCATCGCGACCGACTCGGGCAAGCCGTGATGCTTGATAATACCGGCAGCGACCTGCGCGCGGAATTCGTCTGGCGTCATGCCCGCGCCAATTTTTTTCTGCAGCGGCAGGCGGCGCGTCGATGCATCCACGATGCGCACGACTTTGGCAAAATCCACGCGCTGCGAGGCGGCGGAGAGCGTCAGGACGAGCTTATCCATCACGAAGCCGGGGTTGACTCCAGTGCCGACGAGCGCGACGCCTTCGTCCTTTGCGGCGGCGTCGAGCTTCGCGGAAAGCCCCGGATGCTTGGCGAACGGGTAGGCAAGTTCCTCGCAGGTCGAGACGATGCAACAGCCCGCGGAAAGGCAGGCGAGCAGCTCGTCCATCACATTCGCGAGGTATGAGGACGTGGTGTGGATGACGACGTCGACGGGCTTATCGAGGACCGCGGCTGATTCGGCGGAGATGGTGACACCCCAGGGAGCGTCCTTTGCGCCGACAACGTCGCCGAGGTCACGGCCCACCTTTGCGGGATCCTTGTCGATTGCGCCCACGATTTCGAGCGAGTGTTTCTGGCGCGCAAGGCGGACGATCGATGCGCCGATGGGTCCGACGCCAAACTGCACAACGCGAATCTTCTTCCTCACAGGCGGTTCCTCGCTCTCTGGTGAAACCCCTAAGGTAAGGCCTACGCTGGAGGAGTTCAACTGCAAATCGAAGAGCGGAAATGTAGGTCAGGAATGCAGCAAGCAGTGAATCACAAGCCGCCCGCCTGAAGGCGGCCGCTACGAAGGCAGAGACGGCTAGAAGCGGGAGCGGGTGGCGCGGATGTACTCACGCAGGGTCGAGACGTTGGGGCCGTACGATCCGACGCGGCCAGCGTCCACGGGCAAGCCTAGAAGTTCCGCCTGTTCGATGCTGAGGCCCGCGTCGTCGAGTTCGGCGAGGCTGTACCCTTCGGCCGGCACAAGGCGATTGCGGCGAGACATATCGACCGGACGCGGAGGGCGGCGCATCGGTGAGCTCTTCCTCACGATATTGTAGAAATCGTCCCAATCTCGGCGGTTCCACATCTCGGCCTCTTTTCCCTGTACGTCGCGAGTCAGCAAATTGGATGCAGCCGCGGCGTTTTGGGTAGCATAAATCTTTGTACTGGGCCTCGCTTCGTTTCACGGCTCGGAACTCTCGAAATATAACCCTGCGGATCGGGGAAAGTCGCGAGAGAACGAAGCTTGTGGCTATTGAGTTATCGCATCTTACGCACGCGCGAACCGGGCCTCATGGCCCTCCCAGGACGGTGAAAACCGCACCCGCTACACGGGTTCGCGCCCGGCTGCTATAATCGGGCAAGATCGAAGCTCTCAAGTTAAGGCATTGTGTGATTTGCGAGAAATCAGCGTGAGCAATCCCGTCATCGTCGTGCACTACCACGAGCTGTGGCTCAAGGGCGGCAACCGCCGATTTTTCCTGGGCAAGCTTTTTACCGCGCTGCGACAGGCGCTGCAGGGAATCCCCGTGGAGCGGATCGAGCAGCCGGGCGACCGGTTCCTGGTGCGGCTGGGCGCGGGAGCGCCGCTCGAGGAGGCGCTGCGGCGCGTCGAGCTCGTGCTCGGGATCGCGTACTACGCGGTCGCGCGTCCTGTGGAGCGCGACATGGACGCGCTGTGCCGCGCCGCGTGGGAGGAGATCGAGAGTCTGCGTTTTGGGACGTTTGCGGTGCGCGCGAAGCGCAGCGACAAAACATTTCCGCACGGCACGATGGAGATCGAGTCCACCGTGGGGCGCTACTTGCTAGAAAAGCTGCGCGCGGAGGGCCGCGACGTGCGCGTGCAACTGAAAGATCCGGATCTCACCTGCCACATCGAGGTGACTCCGGGGCCGCTGCTGGTGTACGCGCGGAGAATTGCGGGTGCGGGCGGCTTGCCGGCGAATACGGCGGGGCGCATCACGTGTCTGCTTTCGGGCGGCTACGATTCCGCCGTGGCCGCATATCAGATGATGAAGCGCGGCGCGCATCTGAGCTTCGTACACTTCTACGGGACGGGCGCGCGGCCGGGAGAATCGTCACTGCACGTGGCGAGCGGGCTGGTGCGGGCGCTCGTGCCCTACCAATTCCGCGCGAAACTTTACCGCGTGCCGTTCGAGGGAATCCAGCGGGAAATCGTGCGCTACGCGCCTGACGGCTTTCGCATTCTGCTCTACCGGCGGATGATGCTGCGGATCGCCGAAGCGATTGCGCGGCGCGAACGCGCGCCCGCGCTCGTCACTGGCGACAGCCTGGGTCAGGTGGCTTCGCAGACGCTGCGGAATCTGGTTGCGGTGGATGCAGCGGCGCGGATGCCGGTGTTCCGTCCGCTGATCGGCACGGACAAAATGGAAATTCTCGCGACGGCTCGCAAAATCGGGACGTACGATATTTCGTCCGAGCCGTTCCACGATTGCTGCCCCGTCTTTATGCCGCGCTCGCCGGAGCTTTCGGCGAGGCCGGAAGAACTGGACGAGGCGGAGAAGACTCTGGATGTCGCAGCGCTGATCGCGCAGGGCATTCGAGGGACGACAATCGAGAAGTTCGCCTTTACGGGCGGGCGCGTGGAAGCCACCGAGCCGATGCCGCTCGTGCCGGCCGATCAGCAGCGCGCCGCGATCGCGTAGAATTGCCGCGAATCGCGACGGCGCGTGCCGCATTCAAATTGATTGGTTGATGTAAGCGAAGAGACTACCGGTCGCGACCGTAACCGCCGCGTCCACCACGCCCGCCGCCACCGCCACCACCGTGGCCGCCCCGTCCGCCGCCACCACCGCCGCCGTGCCCGCCACCATGGCCGCCGCGCCCGCCACCACCGCCGCCGCTTTCACGCTGCGGACGCGCTTCGTTGACGACGAGTGCACGCCCCAGGAAATCCTTACCGTTCAAAGCCGCGATTGCCTTTTCCGCTTCCGCGTCGTCCCGGATTTCCGCGAAGCCGAAGCCGCGCGGCTGTCCAGTAAACCGATCTCGAAGAAGCGTCAAAGAATCCGGTTGCACGCCGATCTCCGCAAACAACGCCCCTACCTCTTCTTCCGTAGCCTTGAACGATAGATTGCCCACGTACAGTTTCTTCACGGTCGCTCTCCTTGTGCTCCCATGGTGCGGGTCGGCACGTGATGCGAGGCTGAAGAGGCAGGATCTCGGCCCGCGGACGGTCAGCTATGGCCGGCGACGCCGGGCGGAAGCGAGCACCCCAGCAACTCAGGGAGCATCTTGCTGCAAGTTAACCCGGCAGTCAACCTTCGAGGCCGGGCGCGGGCGGCGGGCCTCGGCGACTGGCCGATTTCCTCAATTCGGGAGGCGTGAGTCTAGGTGCGGTAGCTGGAATTGATGTGGACGTACTCGACGGTAAAGTCGCAGGTCCAGACGCGCGCGGATGCGCTGCCGGAATGCAAGTCGACGCGGACGGGCACGTATTTCGCCGTCATTTTCTCGTGAGCGACGCCCTCGTCAAACGGATGCTCGCGGCCGCCGCGGCAGACGGCAACGCCCGCAATCCAGATATTCGTGCGCTTCGAGTCGAACGGCACGCCCGCACGCCCGGCGGCGGCAAGGATGCGGCCCCAGTTGGGATCAGCGCCGGCGAAGGCGGTCTTCACGAGAGGCGAGTTGGCGATGGTCTTGGCGACCTGGCGCGCGGCGCGCTCGGAAGGAGCGCCGCGAACTTCGATTTCGATCACACGCTCGGCGCCTTCGCCATCTTCCACGATCGCGAGGGCGAGCGATTTACAAACGCTTTCGAGGGCGGCGCAGAAATTCTTGTAATCGGCGCCGCGGGCGCTGGCGATTTTTCGCGCGCCGGACTGGCCATTGGCAAGGACGGCGACCGTGTCGTTCGTCGAAGTGTCGCCATCGACAGTGATCGAATTGAAGGTAGGCTCGATGGCGGCGCGCAGGGCGCGGTCGAGCAGGGGCGCGGAGATTGCGGCGTCAGTGGCGACGAACGCGAGCATCGTGGCCATGTTGGGCTGAATCATTCCCGAGCCTTTGGCGCAGCCGAGGATGCGCACCTGCTTGCCGGCGATGCGGCAGCGCGCAGCGGCCCATTTGGGCTGTGTGTCCGTGGTCATGATCGAACGCGCAAATTCCTCGAACGCGCCCGCTTCCGCGCTGCGGACCAGGGCGAGATGAGGCACTGCCGCCAGAATCTTTTCAACGCGCAGCGGCGCGCCAATTACGCCGGTGGAACAAACGAGAACTTGCTCAGGATCGATGCCGCCAAGCTCGGCGGCGAGCCTTTCGGTGGTCGCGATCGAGGCGGGGTAGCCATCATCCTTTGTGCAGCAATTCGCGTTGCCGGAGTTGACGATCACGGCACGCATCCGTTCGCGCGCTTTGCGCAAGTGTTCGCGCGAGGCTATCACGGGCGCGGCGACGATTTGATTCGTGGTGAATACGGCGGCCGCGGTGGCGGGCGTATCGCTCGCGAGAATGCCCAGATCGAGGCGCGAGCGCTTCAGGCCGCAGTGAGTGGCGGCGAACGTGAAACCCAGCGGAATATCCGAGGCGGAGAGGGGCGCGTTCATGGATTTTCTTCGAGTTTCGCGACCCGCGCGTTGAAATCCTCGAGAGCGGCGCGGACCGCCCCGGGAGCCGTCCCGCCGGCACCCGAGCGCCGTGCCAGCGCCGATTCAAGGGTGAGTACGGTGCCAAGTTCCGGGCCAAACGCGGGCGAGAATTGCTTGAGACGGTCGATCGGCATCTCGCGGATCGATTTGCCGTCCTGCTCGGCGGCGCGTAGTACCTTGCCGACGATTTCGTGGGCGTCGCGGAACGGTATCCCCTGTGCGACAAGGTAGTCGGCAATTTCAGTAGCGACGAGCGCGGGGTCCTGCGCCGCTTCGCGCAGATGCGCAACGCGAAACTTTGTCGCGGCCAGCGCGGCTGCGGCGATTTGCGCCGTAGCGAGCGCCTGATCGTGGGCCGCGAACAGCGGCTCTTTGTCCTCCTGCAAGTCGCGCTGATAGCTCGAAGGCAGGCCCTTGCAGGTGGTGAGAAGCGAGACGAGCGCGCCGTAGATGCGGCCCGTCTTGCCGCGGATCAGCTCCCAGGCATCCGGGTTTTTCTTCTGCGGCATCAGGCTGCTGCCGGTGGAGTATTCGTCCGGCAGCTCGATGAAGGCGAATTCGGGCGAGGCGAAGAGAATCATATCTTCGGAAAGCCGTGAGAGATGCATCGCGAAAGTCGCCAGCGCAAATAGGAATTCGAGCGCAAAATCGCGATCGCTCACGGCATCGAGGCTGTTGGAGGTGATGCGCGGAAATCCCAGATCGCGCGCGAGAGCCTTGCGATCAAGCGGGAACGCGCAGCCAGCCAAGGCGCCCGAGCCGAGCGGGCAGGCGTCGGCTGCGTCAGCAGCGGCGGCCAATCGCTCCGCATCGCGCTGAAACGCCTCGCCATGCGCGAGCAGCCAGTGCGAAAGGAGCAGCGGCTGTGCATGCTGCATGTGAGTGGTGCCCGGCATGGGAACCCCGAGATTGGATTTGGCTTGCCCGGCAATCGCACGAACGAGCGAGCCGATGGCGCGCCGAATTTCGCGCGCCGCGTCCTTCACGTACATGCGGAATTCGGTGGCGACCATTTCATTGCGGCTGCGGCCGGTGTGGAGTTTCGCGCCCAGCGGGCCGAGTTTTTCGATAAGTGCGGTTTCGGCGAAATGGTGGACGTCTTCGGCTTTCGAGGCATCGAGCCATGCGGCGTCCGACTTCGAGCGGGATTCGATTTCGTCGAGAGCAGCGACGATTCTCCGGCCCTCTTCGTCCGTGAGAATCCCGGCGGCAGCGATGGCGCGGGCCCAGGCGCGGTCGAGCGCAAGCTCCTGCGGCAACAGGCGGCGATCAAAGCTCCACGAGCGCTCGAACTCGTAAAACGAGGCGTCGGGGGCGCGCTCGAAGCGCCCGCCCCACATTTTCTGACCTTCGGAACCGCTCATTTCACCGCGGCCTCGAGCGGAACGGTGATCGGCAGCGCGAACAGGTTGATGAAGCCCTCGGCATCCTTGGGGTTATAGCCGGTCATGCTGAAGCTCGCAAGGCCGGCGCGGTAGAGCGAGTAGGGCGAGCGGCGCGACGTGGCGTTCACATTCCCCTTGAAGAGCGAGAGTCCGACCGAGCCGGTGACGCGTTTCTGCGAACTCGAGAAGAAAGCGTCGAGCGCCTCGCGGAGCGGCGTGAACCACATGCCGTAGTAAACCATCTCGGCGTAGCGCAGAGAGAGGATCTGCTGGTAGTGCGCCGTTTCGCGGTCGAGGCAAAGCGATTCGAGCTCGCGGTGCGCGGCGACGAGCAGCGTGCCACCGGGCGTTTCGTACGCGCCGCGGGACTTCATGCCGACGAGACGGTTTTCAACGATATCCATGCGGCCGACGCCGTTCGCGGCGGCGATTTCGTTCAACTGATCGAGCAGCGCAAGCGGCGCGAGCTTCTTGCCGTTCACCGAGACGGGAGTTCCCGCTTCGAAGCCGATCTCGACGGTCGTGGGTTGTTCGGGCGCTTTGGCGGGTGAGACGATCCACTGCCACATCGATTCCTCGGGCGCATTCGCGGGATCTTCGAGGACGCCGCCTTCGTGGCTCAGGTGCCAGATGTTGCGGTCGCGGCTGTAGATGTTCTTGGTCGTCTGCTCGACCGGGATATTGTGCTCGCGAGCGTAGGCGATAGCCTCTTCCCGCGAATTGATTTTCCATTCGCGCCAGGGAGCGATGATGGCAAGCTCGGGCGCGAGAGCCTTGGCTGCCAGCTCGAAGCGGACCTGGTCGTTGCCTTTGCCGGTGCAGCCGTGCGCGAGCGCGTCGGCGCCGACTTTCTTCGCGATTTCCACTTGGCGCTTGGCGAGCAAGGGGCGCGCAAAGGACGTGCCGAGCAGATACTTGTGCTCGTATACCGCTCCGGCGCGGAGCGTAGGCCAGATGTAGCCGGTGATGAATTCCTCGCGGAGGTCTTCGACGTAGGCGGCGCTGGCTCCGGTGGCGAGGGCCTTTTTGTGCGCGGCCTCGAGATCTTCGCGCTGGCCGAGATCGCCGATCATGGCGATCACTTCGCAGCCGGGGTAAGTTTCCTTGAGCCACGGAATGATGATGGAGGTATCCAGACCTCCAGAGTAGGCAAGTACGACTTTTTTGGGCAACGAATTCTCCTTAATTGAGCAGGGTATGAAGGATAGCCTTCTGTACGTGCAGGCGGTTTTCGGCTTGGTCGTAGATGATCGAGCGCGGCGAATCGATGACGCCTTCGCTGACTTCGAGTCCGCGGTGAGCGGGCAGGCAGTGCAGGAAGACAGCGTCGGGTGCCGCGTGTGCGAAGAGCGCTTCGTTCACCTGGTAGCTGGCGAAAGCGGCCTCGCGCTGGGCAGCTTCGCTTTCCTGGCCCATGCTGGCCCACACATCCGTATAAACGGCCTGCGCGCCGGTGACGGCCTCTTCGGGCGAGCGCAGGATCTCGATTTTGCCGCGCGTCTCTCGCGCCACGCGCTTGGATTCCGCAACGATGGCGGCGTCCGGCTCATATCCCGCAGGCGTCGCGACGCGGACGTGCGCTCCGCAGCGCGCGCCGATTGTGAGAAGCGAGTGGCACATGTTGTTGCCGTCGCCGACGTACGCGAACTTGAGCCCTCGCAAGCCGCCAAAGCGCTCCTCGAGCGTGAAGAAATCGGCGAGAGCCTGGCAGGGATGAAACTTATCCGAGAGCGCATTGATGACCGGAATATTCGCATTTTTCGCCAGCTCTTCGAGAGTCGTCTGATCGAAAACGCGCGCGACGATCCCTTGCACCCAGCGCTCGAGGTTTTTCGCGATGTCGCGAGTCGGCTCGCGCTCGCCGAGGCGGGCGGCGGTGTGGTCGAGAAAGATCGACGAGCCTCCGAGATTGGCGATGCCGACCTCAAACGTGACGCGCGTGCGCAGCGAGGGCTTCTCGAAGATCAGCACGAAGACGCTGCCGGCGAGCGCGCTGCGGTATTTCTCCGGATGGGCCTTCATGGCGGTGGCCAGGCGAAAGAAGTCGCGCAACTGAGCCGGAGTCCATTCGGTGCCGGTCAAGAGGTCTCTTTTGAGCGAGAGCGTTGTGGTGGTGGCGTCCATAATTTACCTCGTCGCAGCCAGGGCCAGCGGCTGGGAGTGGGTTTCCGCTTTCGGCGCGGCGACGGAGGGCGCTTTCGCGGCCTTGGCCCCTCGCGCAAGTACGGTTTCAAATTTCCGAAGGAATTCGGCAACATCCCGCTGGCGGATGATGAAGGGCGGGAGCAGCCGAAGGATGTGATCGTGCGTGCAGTTGATCAGCAGTCCCTGGCGGAGCGCCTCTTGCACGAAAGGCGCGCCATCAACTGATAGGTCGATGCCCACGATCAACCCTTCGCCGCGCACTCCGCGAATGAAATCGAAGCGCGGCGCGAGTTTGTCCAATCCCGCGCGAAGCTCGGCGCCACGCGCGGCAACATTGGTGAGCAGTTTTTCGTCCTCTACAATCGTGAGGAATTCGAGCGCCGCCGCGCAGACGAGCGGGCCGCCGCCGAACGTGGAGCCGTGCATCCCGGGAGTCAGCGCAGAGGCGAACTTCTCGCTGGCAATGAATGCGCCGAGCGGGAGGCCGCCCGCCAGGGGCTTTGCGACGGTCACGATGTCCGGCAGCGAGCTGAATTTCTGGTAGGCGAATTTGCGGCCGGTACGGCCCAGGCCGCATTGAATTTCGTCGGCGATCAGCGCGGCGTCGTGCTGGGTGGCGAGTGCCCGAGCCCGCTCCCAGAATTCCCGGCTGACCGGGAAAACGCCGCCCTCGCCCTGAATCGGCTCGATCACGATGGCGCAAACAGTGTCGTCGAATTTTGCCTCGAGGTCCGCGACGTCGTTGAAGCGGACAAACTCCGCGCCGGGGATGAGAGGCGTGAACGGCTCGCGATACTTCGGCGTGTGCGTAATCGAAAGTGCGCCCATCGTGCGACCATGAAACGAATTTTCAAGCGCGAGGATGCGCGTTTTCGGGCCCGCGCCTGCGGCGGTTTTGGCGTGCGCGTAGGCCCGCGCAAGCTTCAGCGCGCCCTCGACGGCTTCACTGCCGCTGTTTGCAAAGAACACGCGGTCGAGGCCGGACCACTGCGCCAGCTTGTGCGCGAGCGGCGCCTGGTAGGGATTGTGGAATAGATTCGAGACGTGCGTCGCGCGGCCCGCTTCGCGGCGAATCACCCGAACCATGCGTGGGTGCGCATGGCCGAGCGCATTCACGGCGATTCCGCCGAGGAAATCGAGATATTCGCGCCCCTTGGAGTCGTAGAGGCGGCAGCCCTTTCCATGCGTGAAGACGATCGGCGGCCGCCGATACGTCCGGACCATGTAGCGCGACTCCTCGGCCACGATCTTCGCCGGCGAGAGGCGCTTTGACGCCGCAGGTTTCTTCTTAGCCATGCTAGTGCGCCGCTCCGTGCGCCGCCCGGGCTGCACCGCGCAGGACAGGCAGCACTCGCGTGCCCGGGCCGCGAACTCCACCCGCAGCGGAAAGCAGCGCGCGCGGCTGAGTTCCGCCAACGATGCGCACCTCGGCGACTCCCCCGGCGAGCGCACGCTTTGCCGCTTCGAGCTTCAGGATCATTCCGCCGGAGACCTTATTGCGGCGGATCAGGTCCTCGATCTCGGCCCCGCGGACCGCACGCAGCACCTTTTCGCCGTCCAGCACGCCAGCGACGTCCGTGAGGAAAATTAGGCGATCGGCGCGAATGAATTCGGCGGCGGCAGCGGCCATGTGGTCGGCATTGATGTTGTAGAGTTCGCCGTCGGCGCCCAGTCCCATGCAGGAAGCGACGGGAACCAGTCCTTCGCGCCAGAGCGAGCGCAGAAAGTCGACGTTGACCTCCGTCAAATAGCCGACAAATCCGAGAGCGCCCTCGCAATCCTCGAGCTGCATCGGCTCCGCCAGGAAGCAGGCGGCGTCCGATGCGCTGATGCCCACAGCCGGCTGCCCGGCGAGCGAAATCGCGCCGGCGAGTTTCTTGTTGAGCAGGCCGCCGAAAACCATGACGGCCGCATCGCGCGTTTCGCGATCGGTGATGCGCAGGCCGCCGATGAAGCGGCTGGTGATTCCCATGCGCGCAAGCGTGGCCGTGAAAATTTTCCCGCCGCCGTGGACGACGAGGAGTTCGTGGCCCGCGCGCGCGAGTTCCGCAATCTGCCGCGCGAGCCTCTGCACGTCCTCATCGCGCTCCAGCAACGCTCCTGCGATCTTGATCACCATTCTCATAACAAGCCCGCCGTTTCGGGATACCCGCGCATCCCATTGAAGTTTTGTACGGCCTGCCCCGCCGCACCCTTGCCAAGATTATCGAGACACGAAATGGTCACCAGCCGTTCGCCAGAAGGATCGAGCGCGAAGCCGATGTCGCAGAAATTCGTGCGCACCACGTTTTGTAATTCCGGCAGCGTGCCCGCAGGCATGACCCGGACCATCGGATGGCCGGTGTAAAACGTGCGAAAGAGAGCTTCGACCTCATCCGCCTTCCGCGCAGGACGCAGCCAAACGTACAGGGTCGAAAGAATTCCGCGATCGACCGGAAGCAGGTGCGTCGTGAAAACAAAGTCCTTTGACGCGAGACCGAGGTGCTCGGAGACTTCCGGCGTGTGCCGATGCGAGAAGAGATTGTACGCGCGGAAGTTTTCATTCACCTCAACGAAATGCGTGTCGCGCTTGGGTTCCTTGCCAGCACCCGTCACCCCGGACTTGCAGTCGCACACGATACCGCGGGAGGTGTCGATCCAGCCGGCCTCGACGAGCGGCCGAAGCCCGAGGATCACGGATGTCGGGTAGCAGCCCGGATTGCCGACGATACGCGCTTTCGGAAGCGCATCGGCATACAACTCGGGAAGGCCGTAAACCGCCTCGGCGAGGGTTTTGCCGTCCGGCGCCGGCAGCTTGTACCACTTTGCGAAGGTCCCGGCGTCGTGGAAGCGATACGCTCCGCTGAGATCGATGATGCGCAGCGCGGGGTTTGCGGCGAGCAGCGCAGGAACGAGTTCAAGCGAAGCCTCGTGCGGCGTCGATAGAAATGCGACCTCGGCACCGCTCGCGGCGATGGCCTCGACCGAAAGCGGGCGGCAGGGCGCGTCGCCGTAGCCGCGAAGTTGGGGGAAAAGCTCGGTGAGACAACGGACATTTCCGTGGCTCTCGCGGAGATAGAACGTCAATTTTTCGATGTTGGGGTGCCGCAGCAGAAGCCGGGCCAGCTCGAGTCCAGCGTAGCCCGTTGCTCCGACGACGGCGACCCGGCACGGGTCGCTCATCGGAGCATTTCCTCCACGCGTTTATGGACGGTGCCACAGGCGTTGCGCGACGAGCAGATGATCAGCACGGTGTCGTCGCCCGCGAGCGTACCTGCGACTTCCTTCCAGTGCTCGGCGTCCACCGCCGCAGCGAGAGGCTGCGCGGCGCTGGGCGGAGTTTTCAGGATGAGCATGTTTTGCGCCGGGCGGATATCGAGCAAGAATTCCTTCAGAGCGCGCGCAAGAGTCGGAAGCGGCGAGGCCTCCTCGGCCGCGGCCGAAGCGAGCGGGCGGTAGCCGGCGGACGTCTTGACGAGCCGTAGCTCGCGAAGGTCGCGCGAAAGCGTCGCCTGCGTCACACGGACACCCAGGTGGCCGAGCTGCCGGCGCAGTTCATCCTGGCTCGCCACAGGCTGGCCCGTGAGGAGCTTCAGAATCTGCCCTTGCCGGAATCGCTTCTGTACGCTCATGTTTGCGTTATGCGTGAATATGCATGCTACTGCATAATCATACATGAGTCTACACGGCGCTTGTCAAGAAATAATCGCTAAAGAATGTGAAGGATCGAGGCTGGAGTCAGCGGAGCAGGAAACTTGCGGCGAGCGCTGCGACGTGGCGGAGAAATATCACCGAGTGGCCGCGATACAATCGGGCGAGGCCGCCGGAAGCGCTGTGCTAAAATAGCGGCAGTCAGTAGGCCCGTAGCTCAGTTGGCTAGAGCGCTACCTTGACACGGTAGAGGTCTGCGGTTCGAGCCCGCACGGGCCTACCATTCTCTTCAACAACTTGCGGACCGGGTTTTGGCGGCGGCGGGGCATTTGTGTCGTTTTTTGTGCCATAACCCCCCGTCGAACCCCCTTTGCTGAGGGCGTCGAGGGCGTGGCGTTTGGCATCGAGCCGCACATGCGAGTAGTGCGCGAGCATCTTTTGCGAGACGTGACCCGCAATCGCCATGACTGTTTGGTCGCTCGCCTGAGACTCGGCTAGCTCTGTGATTGCATGATGGCGAAGATCGTGGAAACGCAGTCCGGCCAGAGGACTTTTGAGTTCGTGAATGTCGGTGCCGCACTCCTCGTTGCAGCACTTCTTGGCGGGTTCTTGTAACAGGCTGCACGTGGGACACTGAACTGCGCGTGTCAGCTTGCGCCACGCCGTGCGCCACGTCGTTTGGGATCGAGTGGGTTCGATCTTATCGTTCTCACACGCCGGGAATACAAAGTGATTCAAGTCGGTAGCGCCGACCGCCTGACCGCGCTTGTATAGTTCGAGAATCGCGGCCATCGCGTCACTATTGAGGGGGATGACACGCTCGCCTGCCTCCGTCTTGCTCCGTCGCACCGTCAGCATTCGATCAATAAGGTTCACATCGCGCCAACGCAGGCCCTTCAGTTCGCATCCGCGCATCGTGGTGTTGAGGGCCAGAATCGCGGCGCAACGGGCAACCTTCCATTCGGGACGCATCCCGGCCACTCGAAGCAAACGGACCTTCTCCTCATGCGCCATTGCTCGGCCGACCTCGCGGCGCTCTTTGAGTGGGCGAATGTCCTCGGCGACAATGTGCCAGCGCTTCGCGCGTTTTAGAATGCGGCGAATCGTGCCCATCTCCATATTTATATACGCTGGTCCGGCTCGCTTCTTGGCTCGCGACTCTCGGTAGGCCAGCAAGTTCTCTGTGGTTATGCGTGCCAGCGGCGTCGCCGCAAAGAAAAGAGACGGCTGCACCAACAGTTGCCGCTCTTTCTTCAGGCTCCGCTCGGACAGTTCTAGCTTGCGACTGTCGAGGTACCGCTCGACGGCCTCGGTGAAAGCGATCCGCGCAAACGACTGCCCTGTCGCAGAGAGCTTTCCTGCCTGTGCCTGCGCTATGAGTCTCTTCTCCTCGCTTAGAGCCTCGCGCCAGTCGGTCGTGTCGAGCGATTGCCGAAAGCGTTGTCCGTTCACGCTAAAGTCTGTCCAATACCATTTGCCACGTCGAAAAATCGCCATGTGTCTAGCTCCTCCTGCGGGGTATTCACTTCACTCTCGCTCGAAACCGAGCCATCCCTGCCGCTGCCTGGCACCTGTATGAGCAATATCTTTGCTTGGAACCTCGACGAACACGAATGAACGGCTCCCGGCACCGTTCGCAAACGCCCAAGCCGCCCGGTTGACCAACGTTGGCGAGAACCAGCGCAGCCAGTGCCCCAGCCGAATCTTGAGCGAGCAGGCCTGTCGCGAATCTTCTCTCCCGCTCGGACCACCAAACGACGAAGCGAGTTCGCCGGATACCTCGGTTCATTAACCTCTGCAGCTCATAAAGCGGGCTCTCCCGAACCCGGGCCCAGAAGATTGCGTCGTACTCGGGGTCTGACGCATAGCGATGGACGGCGTCGCGCATAGCCCTAGCGTCTCGTCGAGATAGCGCCTCCGCGAGACCAAGCAGATATAGCAATTGCTGCCGCTCCCGTTCTGGAACAGGTCCGTACTTACTCTCCACGAGCTTCCTGTCCTTCGGGTTCAAAAACGACCTGAGCGCTGTCCCTGGAATTCTCCGGACGCTCACGCCAGCGGGCGACACATCGCTCAACGCGGCAAAACCGTCGCGCTTTGATTTTTCGCACTCTAGGAGCACGGGGATCACTCGCTCCGGCATGACGGGGCGCGTTATGGCTTCGTTGTGGTTATGGGTTCTACGTATTGACATAACTAAGGAACACTTTTAGCATGAGACGTAGTTGCAGGCAAGAGGAAAGTCGTAGCAGGAGGCTTGGAGCAATGCGAGACGAACTGACAGTAATTGCAACGGCCCGCCAGTTGGGCCTCACGTTGGACGCAGTGTATCGCGCCATATATTCGGGACGCCTTCCTGCCCGAAAGCAGGCCCGTCGCTGGCTGATCCCAGCTTCCGCTGTTACTGCCCGCCTCAAGGCGAGGGAGAGTGCCGATGGAACCGCTGGCCGTTGATCTACGCGAGGCGGCCCGGCTTACCTCGCTGAGCGTTCGCACCCTCAGGCGATACATTCGGCTGGGCCGTCTTCCTGTCATCCGCGCCGGACGCAGGATTCTTGTCACCCCGTCCGCGCTGAGACTGTTCCTAGAGGAGGGCACTCGGAGATGACTGAAGATCTCGAATCGCTGCTGAAACGACTCGATGCGACCGAGGACCCGGCTTTACCTTCGGTCGAGCGAATCCTTGCCGGACTCCGCGACGATCGTTTCACCGGCATCGTGGAGTTGAAGTACGAAGCGGGCCGCGTCGTTCTGGTGCGCAAAAGGTAGAAGACTAAGACTTTCGGATGCTCGCGGTGAAGGGGCAATAACAAATGGAGTTGACGTGCGCCTCGGCATGGATTTGTCGGACAACGTGGCACGGCCACTGCAAGCTCAACAGGTAGGGCGCGATGACGCCTGAGCAGCTTGAACGCCTCCTGGCAGAATTACACGGCCAGCCGGGGGGAACCGATCGTCCTCGCTCCCCTGAGCAAGCTCAAGCATCGGACGTGAGCGGGCCAGGTTTCATTAGCGGCTACGCCGACTACGCCGATGTCCTCGAAGCTCCGCGAATCCTGCACGAGATTGTGGGCATTCAACTTGTGGCAGCAGTGCTCAATCGCAATGGAATCATTATTCCCAACGGTGCTGTTCGCCTCACGCTCGATTTGTGGACGCTGCTGCTGTCTGGGAGCGGAGCGGGACGGAGCACCACTGTCGGAATGCTCTCGAAAATTCTGGACGCTGCCAAGCTGAATGATTTGCGGATGGAGGTACGGTGGGGAAGTGCCCCGGCCTTTGTTGAGCAATTCTCTCTTAATCCATGCGGGTTGCACGTGTGGGGAGAGATGAGTGAAAGGCTCAAGATGCTCAACGAGCCGAGATTCACAAGCGCGAAGGAATGGCTAACGGATCGTTATGACAACTTAGAAATCCCTGCGCCGTGGCGCTACCGAACAGGAAAGCGCGGCACTCCACCTATTGAGTTCGGGAAGGCGCCTCGCACCAACATTCTCGCAACGAGTTCGGACGCGTGGTTTTTTGGGAATCTCGCGGAATCGGATTCGCTGGGCGGATTCCTGCCAAGGTGGATGCTCGTTCGAGTCGAGGGCGAACGGCGCGATGTTCCGGTTCCGAAGCGGCCTGACCCCGCGCTCGTTGTGCCGCTGGCCGCCCGCCTACAAGCCATTGCCCACCTTAGCGGCGAGGCCGACCTTTCGGCAATCATGCCGCTCTACGAGAAATGGTACATCGACACCAAGACTCGCTTTCTCTGCCACTCGAACACGGCGCTTGCCGAGAGCTATTTTAACCGGCACAAACAGAACGTCCTGAAATTGGCAGTGATCTTCGAGGCATCCGGGAGCGCAACACTCAAGGTTTCGGCGGGGTCCTGGGGACGGGCCGTTGAGTTCATGTCGCGCGTCGAGGAGAGCACAGTCAAGCTGCTCGACACCGGAATGACCGCACTCGGATTCCAGCTTAAGCGCGTCGAGGACAGAATCAGACAGGCCGGGAAGGATGGATTATCGCAGAACGATTTTACTCGCGCCTTCCAGTCGGCAGATCCCCGTGACCGTGACGGGTGGATCAAGACGCTCACCGCAGCAGGCAGGGTTAATGCCGAGGTTGTGTCCACTGGCGGACGGCAGAAGACTGTCTATGTTCACGCAAACTTTCGTCAAGGGAAGGCCTGATGAAAATTCTGAGAGGCGCGTGGAGGGGGGCTTTCGTCAAGTATCGTCACGCTTTCGTCAGCGGGCGTAATGACGAAAGTTTTGGAGCGGAAGGTGTTGATTTCTCTATATCTTCTCTCTCTCTTTCTATCTTTCATCATTCCATCACACCCCCATGTGGCCCAGCCGCCAAAACGGTTGGGCGCGGGGGTGAGAAACCGGTGGGCCGGACGAATGACGAAAGTTTCCGGCGGCCCACTCTAAGGACAGACTCCAAAACCGGGCCGGTAGCCGCCACGCTCAAACCCTCGCAACGTGCGTGCCCACTCACGACGAGGTGGACAGATGGCGGTGCGCCGAAGGGTTTTGAGTCTGTCCCTAAAGTGGGCACGGGGTTTGCATTGCCTCCCGCTGGTTTGTTAACTGGGCTTTGGCTTTTGGCCGGTGAGAGATAGCGGCGATGGGCGCACGCTCAAGACGCAAGGGAGCAGACGGGGAGCGCGAGATCGTTGGCCTCGCTCGGGCCGCTGGCCTGCCCGTCAAGCGCACTTGGCACACCGCCCAGGACGCCGATCCAGTCACGCGATGCTGCGATGTGATGATCTGCGGTCGCCGTGCGCAGGTCCGAGTACGCTCCGACGGATTCAAGGCTCTGTACGACGCGCTGGAGGGAGTCGAGATCGCTTTCTTGCGGAGCGACCGGCAGCCGTGGCTTGCCGTGCTGCCTGCTGAGCGCATGTTCGGTCTGCTCGCGCATGAGCTGAGTTCGAGCGATGCGTAGGGTTTGCGGCGGAGGGGTGGGGATCCCTGGAGGTCAAACAAAGTGCGCGGTTGTGCGCCATCGGATGGGGACAGGTAGTGACTCGTTTTGGTTTCTGTCCTTGGGTACAGGGGCGGGACTACAATGCTGGTCACTATGCCGACCGAAAACCGAAAATTTCCTGTACAGGCCATTTTTGATCTCATTGCGGTTGTGGGGATAGTAGTGACAATTATCTTGGTTTTTTCAGAACGTACGCCGTTAACAGTGGCGACAATGCTGTCGCTGATGTTCCTTGTCGGCGATATCGGTATCTGGCGTTCAGGAGCTATTTTTCGATATTGGTGGCCCAATGCTAGAAAAACGAAGGGGCTACTCGGAATCCTAGCTTTGATCGCGTGGATTGCATTCGTGTGTCGGTTTGGTCGCCAGAACTGGCCTTCTGGCATTCACGTCGAGCAGGAGTTTGCCATAGCCTATCAATATTTTGGGCAACGCCTTGGGAAGCCAGAGGCAGATGGAATGAAGATGCTGGGCAACACCAGCGAGCAAAGGCTTGCCAACGCTACGTCTATTTGGGCTATGAATTCAATTGGCTATGTTCTTTGGGACGGGACAAAAAGGTGGGAAGTATCTGGACAAACCACGCCACCTCCTAGAGATCAGTGGCTCGACGACAAATGGCTGCGAGAGCATTTCCACCCTGATGGTGGTGGTCCACCAACTGGGGATTTGGCCTATACATGGGAACAGAGTCCCGACTACTGGAAGAGAATGGGAATGGTGCAGTGGAGATGTGGAGAAACCCCCGACGTGATTTATCAAGATTTTGAGCACGGCAGGATTATTGGCGTGCTCAGGGGAACCCTGTACAACGATACGGGGATCATTTTTGTTCTGTTTGATGATTACACTTGGGAGTCTGCAAAAGTAAATAGCGGCATGGTCCCGTTTGCGTCTGCTAGGGCATGCGGTTGCGCGTATTGGGAAGCGGATAAATCTGCCTTTGTACCGGTGAAATGAATTAGGCAACCGTTTTAGTTGCATCACGTTCCAGCAAACTTATTAGTTCATCAGCGGTCCAGCCGTGATCGGCAACCCGCGCATCCATCGTAGGTGTAACGCGCAACATCTGATGCACGCGGCACCGTCGAACGTAGGATCTTCACCGGAACCACGATGACACGCGTGAGGATGTTCCGCTAGGGCACGCATGGTCCCAGTTAGCTTATACAGGGCTTACCGCTAAAGTATCCAGCGTGCTCCTCGGCGATCAGTGGTGCTATCCAGGCGTGTAATTCGGCGAGCGTCTCAAACCGTGGGAAGGGATTGTCTCGCCAGGGGGCTTGCTGTAGCGTGGCCATCGTAAGCGCCTCACAGCTCCGGCGAGGGAATCGGAGCAACCACGTTGTCCGGAGTTCACGATGGAAGCCGTAATGGTCCCGGCAGAAGAACCTTTCCCAGTTTGCTTCAAGTTCCCGTCGAGGTCTGATGTCAACAACGTTCACCTGGCCGAGTTCAAAGGTGGGATTCTCCGCCCAGCGGTGTGACATTAATTCCACCGCTGCAGCGTCGGTGGATGGAGCCGCGTAGCCGAAGATCGTAAGCATATAGCCTTCGTGAAGGAAATCTCCGAGGATGGCCCACTCACCAGCTACGAATGGCTCGGATGTGTAATTCTTGTTCCGAACGGGATAAAGAAGTCTTGTCGGCTGGAGGCGTTCGCCGCACTTCACACATGCCTGGCCGCGAAAACCCTTCACCCGATCTTTGGCGCACACGGCTATCTCAACGTTACCGTGAAGGAACGCGATTTCAGGCAGGCTTGCCGCCTTGCGGTTTCTCATGAATGCGCGAGCCAGGAACGGGTCCCAGTTAAAAGTTGCGATGATGTCTTTTTCCCTGAGCGAAAGAAGTAGGTAGTCGTAGAGCGTCGGCTTCTCCGGAAGGGTCAGCGCTTCAAAGTATGCGCGTAATCGGGAATCGATATCAGCCAGAAGCGATGGGCAGCGGCCCGATGAAGCCAGTTCGTCGTATATGGACTCAAAGTCCGCTCCGTCTGCAAAACCCGCTGCCCCGAGCAATGTCCGCAGTTCGAGACAGTCTGTCAGCTCTGCCATCACCGGTACTGTTCTTCCGTTCGCGTCACCTGAAGGGAACGCCGCCTTGCTTGCGCCAGCCCCGAGGATAACAACGTGCGGCGAGTGATTAACGTTCTTAGTAGGATCGAAGGCTGGAAGAGTTGGCATCCGGTTCCTCGTTCAAGCGATCCTCTAGCTGAGAGTGAGACGCTTCCAGCGTGACCTAGGTGACAGTCCCAGCCGTCCACGTGCGCACGTTTCTACTTGTCGCTGCCTTCGCCACCTTCGTCGAGTTGCGCTAACAGTAGCAGCGGGGTGCGCGAGATGCTTGGGACCTGTGCGCCCAGCATCACGATACGCTTGCTGCGTAGCGTAGCCGCCTCGCTTGGCTAGCATGGAGCGCCCCCACGCTGAAGTTGGCGGATTCAACGCTAGCCGTTTCGCCTACACCATAAGGATCACACGCAGCCACGACTCACACGTTGGCTTGCCGAACGACTGCCGCTTGCGGAGGATGTGGTGTTACCACTTCCACGCGTCAGAGTGGAGTGGCTCCGGCAAGTCCTCGATGGATGGACGGAGCCGATAGTTTTTCAACCCGTCGATTCGCATTGGCCGAATTCTATTATGCCATTTCGTTTACCAAGGAACCCAGTGGGAAGGTAGATCGGAGTTTGGCTGATGCGCTAAACTCGATTTCGCGACAGATGATTCAAAGGATTTCAGCACGTTACGGCCCGCATTCGGACTTTCTCCCCGCTGAGAAGGGAACCAAGGTCTGGCGATACATGGACTTCACGAAGTTCGCGTCTTTGCTCGACACCAGTGCGCTATATTTTTCCAGGGCCGACCGGTTGCCCGATTCCTGGGAAGGGGCGCACACGACTTGGGGCCTGATCGGACAGCCCAACTGGGTGCTCGCTGGGGAGCACCAGACGCGTCCATTCAACCGCGCATTGCGGCAACACACGTTTGTGAGTTGCTGGCATATGAATGACGTTGAGTCTGCCGCGATGTGGAAGTTATACGTATCGCAAAATGAGGGGATAGCCATCCGGACTACGGTCGACCGTCTTACTTCTTCGTTTCAGGGCGACGAATGCGCCATTTTCGATGTGTATGTGGGAAGAGTGCGCTACTTAGACTACGACCGAGAAGTATTCGCCGAGGGCAACACATTCATTCCATTTTTGCACAAGCGGTTGAGCTTTGAGCATGAGCACGAGCTTCGAGCTATCATCCAGCCCATTTTGCCGGGCGGCAAACCGTTGGTTGATAGCGACCCGTACGCAGAAGGGCTGCTTGTCGACGTCGATTTACAGAAACTGATTGAGTCCGTTTACATTGCTCCCACTTCGGAAAGGTGGTTGAAGGAGTTGGTCACCAACGTCGCGAAGAAGTATGGCCTTGGCGCACCAGTTCTGCAATCCGACCTGGCACGGGACCCCGTTTATTAGCGACCGTTCGCGACGGCGTACAATTCGGCGTGGCAAGTCGGCTCTGGCGATCGCTATGGACTCGCGATGACTAAACCACAGCACGATTGGAACGAAGAATATGTTCTGGGCCTGCCTCGTGAGGATGACGGCTTAGAGCGAAAGGGCGCGGCCCTCCTCGACTTGACTCTCACGGGAACAGACGAGAATCGCGTTCGCGCCGAACTCGCAAAACAGCTGTCTGCATTTGCCAACACATCGGGCGGGAGCGTCATCTATGGCTTGACCAACGGCGGTGCCGTGGACAACGGCGGAGTCTCTCGCACCATCAGAGGGCGACAGTCCACGCGGGATTGGCTCCAGGATATTATCCCAGTCCTGGTCGAGCCGGAAATTCTGGGAGTCAATGTAACAGAGGTGGCGGGAAGCGCTGCTGATTCTGCTATCGCCGATGGGAAGGCACTGTACGTCGTGGACGTTCCTGACAGCGAGCGCGCACCGCACCAATCACGTCTCGACCTCCTGTATTACGTGCGACTGGGTAACAAATCGCAACCCGCTTCTCACCGGATTATCGAGGACATCCGGAATCGAGCGCGCCATCCGTCTCTTGATATTTCGCTTGACCTTGATAGGGTGTGGCTACCAAATGAATCCCTGCCTCGCGTTGCGGGACCGATGACTGTTCGCTTGCAGGCAACTGTCACGAATGCCGGAAAAGTGAAGGCCAGCAACTCGTGCATTAAGTTCGAAATGAGCCACGGTCATGCCCGATTTGTAAATTTCGACAATGCATGGGTCATTCAAAGGGCCGCTCCGAACCCTAGTGCGATTTTCTGCGAACTCAATGCGCCGGTCTATCCAGGAATGCAACTTCGCTTCTGGTTTGACGTCTCCCTGGAAGTTGACCTATTGGAACCTGTACCCATGGTGCGCGGGTTTCTCCTCATATTTCGAGGATCTCGTGACTTCGTGAAAGATGCCCAGCTGGCGTGGACGGTTTTCGCAGATAACTCGCCTGCGAAAGCGGGGACAGTGGATTTAAAGGGCCTGCAATTCGGGAAACGGTTGGCCGACGAGGTTCGCCTCCACCCTCAGTTCCCGACGATACGTCAGCACTACGGAACTGCGATTCTCTACTGGATGGGCGACTAAGAAATAGCCCGCCGCACACCCCCGACCTTGCACGCTTTTTCACAGATCGTGGCCTGGAGTGCGCTGGAGTGCTATGGAGTGACCCGGACGACACGCGCGCCGTTGAATCCGCGCAGTGGCGCGATTCGTACGCAGGTGACAAATGGTGACAAAGCGAAATCGCCGATCGAAAGCGCACCGAGCGTGTGGTACAACCAAATCGGAGGCGACAAAATGAGCGATGGACACGGCAACCGAGGACTCGACTGGGAGCCGAGCAGCGCACCGAGTGTCGATCGGATGGGCGACCCAATGCCGGTTCCGGTGCCACCGGGACCCTTATCTAAAGAGCTGGCCCGGCGGTTGGCGCTGCTGCCACCCGAGCCCCGCCCAGTTCCCCTGCCTCCGCCGCTCGCCTATGGTCCCTTGCCTGACGAGTCGCGACGCCGCGCCGCCGCGCTGAATCGAAGGCTACAGGGGCTGTCGTCCGGCCAGCGCATCCGCAACCTGCGCGCCGCCCTCGGATGGACGCAGCGCGTGGCAGCCCAAGAGCTGGGAGTCAGTCTGCGAACCGTGATCCGGCACGAAAAAGGCCATCACAGCGTGGCGAGCCTCCGGCTCCCGCTTCTGAGGCGGCTGTGCCAGTTGGAGCGAGAGCATGCCGACCATATCATCGCCCATGTCGATTACCCTGGACCCGAACGCGCCTAGCGCCGCTCTCGGCCCGGTTCCCGCACACGTAGAGCGCAAGATCGCTGCACGGTGGAAGGAATGGGAGCCGTGGGTGCTCGTCCATCTGCGTCAACGGCACTTTGGCTCGACCGTGGCGTCAACTGAGTTGGCTCGCCTACGCCAACAGCACCGCCAGCACCTGCTCTTTCTGCTCGAAGCGGGTATCGAGATGCGTCTAGTCCGGAGGCATCAGCTCGATGATCCGAGGATCACGGATGAGGCGCGCGCGCTCGTGGTGCGAGCCGCCGTGGATCGAGGAAGGAAGGCTTCGCGATCCGAACTCTTATGATCCGCCATCGAATGTGAAGAGTTGGGCCATTGACACCCTCAGCCGCTTTGACATCCTATCTAGAGTTTCAAACGACGGGGCGCTGATCCCTCGCTCCATCAAGCTTAGGAAGTCCACGGAGATGTCCATCGCTTCGGCGAAACGTTCCTGAGTCATCCGGCGCTGTGTGCGGATGTGGCGGAGTCGTTGACCAAACTTCTTTCGCAGCGTGGCCACTTGGAGGGTCTGTCCAAGCGGGAGTGTGTCGTAGTATGGTTACGGGCACCACCGAATGAGACTACGGGTCGTTTTGGACGACCAGTGACAGGCCGAACTACATTCTGGTAGTCCACTCGAACCATCCGGCGTGTTGGCTGGCGGGTGCAATTTCAAAGGCGATCCATATGGAGCTCATCGTACAGATTGCTGCGGGAGTTCTAATTGGAATGATACTGTTCGCTTTTGCCCAAGCAGCGTTCTGGGCGGTTGTGAGATGGGCACTGGAAAATCCCGTGTGGGCTTTAGTCATAGGGATTATTCTCGTGTTACTCGGCTGCGTAGCCGTCGTGGAGTTGTTTCATCCAGATCAGTTAGGCGTGCTGCGATGATCGGCCTCCTGCTGATTTTCACCGATCTCGTCAGGGCTTCTTAGTGCCGCGAACGCGTCCCGATCGAGAAAAGTGGCGAAGGAGGAAGCGGACGAGCGGTGTGGCTTGCACGGACCTACTACAGCGGCATCGAGCGCGGGGCTAGGAACGTGTCGCTAGTGAATATCGAGCGGATCGCCAGAGGATTGAAGAAGAGCCTGCCTAAGCTGTTCGGTCGGGTGTGAACGGGATCACGCCGGAGATCCGCGAACGCCACGATGCCTTGACGCTTCGGTAAGAGTCGCGTAAAGGTATGTCACAATGAGTAAAAAAGTCGCATTCGTTGTCTTGATTCTAGCGTTCTGTTGGTCATCGTCCGCTCAGTCCTACCAGCAAGGCAAGATTCTGAAATGGGACACCGAAGCCTATGGCCGACACGGAAACGTCACGCGAAACGCGGCGGTCTACTACGTTCAGGTCGGGAACGTCATCTATCAGGTGACGCGCGGAACAACCCGGCCGGAGGCGAATCTGGCGAGTGGGCAGGAGGTGCAATGTCGAATCGAGAAGGACCATATGTTCATCCCGGAGAATGGAAAAGAAGTAAAGTTTTCCGTGATCGGATCCGCGGAGACTCAGTGACTAAACGGACCTCCGTCGCTTTCACGATGGTGCTGAATTGATTGTTACGAATCGCCACAGGCCAACGAAATCAAGATTCGCTGCTTGGGTTGGTCTGCTCGTCTTAGCGACGTCTATCCTATCGAGCGCCCGCGCACAAGGCGTCCCTCAGAGTTCTGCCGAAAAACTCGTGATGATTGGCCTCACGTCCGACCCTGCCGGAGCCGATATCAACATTGACGATACCGAAATCGGCTTGACCCCGATGACAGTGAAACTGAAACCGGGAAAGCACGCCTTTCGGATGTTCATGACTGGCTACGAGAATTGGGTTCAGTGGGTCACGATTCAGGCTGGAGCGGACGTACACATCAAAGCTACTCTGACAAGGTCAGCGAAGGATTCCGCCGGACCAGCCGCTGCCCCCACCGTTGCGGCTGCTCAGACACCGCCTGTACAACGGCTGATCAATGCAGATGTTCTTGACATGCTGAAGGCTGGTCTCTCGCAAGAGATTGTGATCGCCAAAATACATTCGTCTGCCTGCGAATTTGACACAACACCTGCGGCTCTTGAAGCACTCAAGGCCGCCAACACACCCGATGCAGTTATCTTGGCCATGGTGGAAGCCCCCAACGGACTGCCAACACGCGACAGGACTGCCGTCACTTCAGAGGGGCATCCAAGCTCCGAGCCAATAAAGAACTCGGCTGCAGCGGAGAAACAAACCGACGAAAAGAAGCAGGACCAAGCCCAAAAGGCGGATGACGAGTTTAGCGATTGCAAGGTTAGGTCGCAGAACGAATACGATACAAAGATGAACGTAATTGCCACTATGGCTCTGTCGCCTATGATGCGGGTATATGCCGCCAACAAGCTTAAACAGAACCTTGATGCTGAACTTCAGGAGTGCCGATCCCAACACGAACTAGCGATCCATTCCGCCGCCGCAGCTCATCCATGACCATCGCCGCGATTTCCTTACCGATGTCCGCGCAGCACAGCTAGACATTCGCATCACTCCCCTTTAGCCGCGTCTGAAGATGTGAGCGTGGGGCTGAGCGTCGGTTGCGCCGTCGGGACGCGTTCGGCACGGTCAGCGTCTCGCTTACGGGCGAGCAGGGGGCGCCGGGAAAGCAGTCGGGAGGGCGGGAGCACCGCTCTTCATGTACGCGCGAATCATTTTCTGCTGCTCCGGCGTCAGCACTGCCTTCGCTGCCAGCATCGCGTCTAGTGAGTGATTTATCAGCTGCGACGTGAGTTTGGAGATGTCGTCGCCTTTGCTCATCACCGCGGCTCGGTCCGGCTTGTCGGCGCGAAGCAGTTCACGCAGGTCGATCGCATCGACGGCGATATCCGCGCCTGTCTTGATCGTGTATGTTTCCATGTCGACGACGATCTTACGTAGGCTATCGGCCTGCTGGTCCGTGAGGCCGAGCATGGTGCGGACGCGTGGATCGTCCAGTGCCGCCAGCAACCTGGAAACCCGCTCAAGGGGTTCGAACGATCCGGGACCGCGCCCTCCTCCATCCTGCGGGCGCACCATCATCTGCATCATGCCTGGCGCCATGCCCGCGCCTATCGTGACTGGACCCATTGGTCGCTGGCCTTGCGCCGATTGGGCCGGTGGAGGTTGAGACGGCGGATTTTGCGCCTGACCTTGAGCGGTATTGGCGCTAGCAATTGCCAAAAGACTCACGACAAAAATCAGCTTAAGCATCATTTTGAATCGCATCGAGCTCCTCCCACCGGTACGCCCTGACGACCGCTATCCGAGATTCCGTTAGGTCTCGACTTGGATGCCATGGACCAGTGACTCCAAGCATACTCCTTGCGGATTAATCGCGTTCTTTCGCGGGAGGCCACGGCCCGCGAATAACCGAAGGCCAAACCTGAACATCCAACCGAACGTCTGAGCGGCAGTATCCGGAACTCCTACGTCCGAAGCTGCTTGAACAAGCGTTTCTGGCCACGATTCACCGCTAGTCCATCGCTCCATGTTGTCCTCCCCCGAACTGCCCAAGATTCTCTTGATTGTTATTATCAGCTAGAGTTATCTTCCCGACACTCACTGAAAGGGTGTAGGAGGCAATATGGGAAGCGGTCCCGACGTGTACATCAAAGAGCAAACCGGGAAGTTCTTTGTTGTTGAACATCGCTATATGCCAACGCCAAACGTTGACGAGCCCAGTTCATTCGACGAGCGGTCAATGGTAACGCACCGGGTCGGGATTGCGGCAACGCGCGAAGACGCGGAAAGACTCAAGGCCAAGTATCTCAAGCAATTAGTGGCTGAGGCAGCGAAGGATGACGATGAAGATTGAGCAAATCGTGCTCGACCGCCCTCACGTTCCTTCGCTAGACGCATCGACTCGGTGGTGTCCGAGGCGAGAATTCTCTAAGCTGTTCCTATGGCGAGGTCAAAAGAGCAGTTTCTCTCAAAGTTGAGAGAGCAGACCGGCCTTCTCCACACGTCGCTGCGCGCGTTTTACGAAGGTGATTTCGCACAGAGCCTGCACATCGCCACAATAGTTCGAGTCTTGGTGCACGAAACTCCCAAGAGCAAGCCCTTGCTGAACCAGGTCCGCCCGGGTGCACTCGACCTTGCAATATTGGAGCACGCCGGCGAGGCCAAACCCGGCCAGGAGGAATTCCTGCGTTTCGCTGTTGGCCTGAGGCTGGGGCCTGGACGCTCGGTCGCACCAGCCGTGGATCTCCAGTCGTCATGCTATTCCGTGAGTTCCCTTGGCGCTTGGTGGCGTCGGACTCTCATCGCATTTCTGTCGCGGGTTGGAACGCAGGTGGTTTACACGAGAAAGCACATCCTACTCATGCTAGCCAATAGGGAAGGCGGGGCACACGTGGACGAGCACGAGAACCCGGATTACGTGAGGTTGCTTACCGATCTGCCGCTGCATCTCATTCGTGACAAAGTTGAAATAGAGACGCCGGACCTGGCCAGATTTCTGGCCGCACAGTCTGGTATTGAAATGTTGGATTGCCTGGGACGCAACTTCTTTCCCGATTTCGAAGTTCCTTCAAAGTGGGAGTTCGGCACACCACCGCCCATCGCGACATACCTTGACGAGATTTCACTCACGGGCGGGCGCGTTGTCCCTCCATATCCATACGGCGAAATACGGATCACGAGAAGGTGATTGTCCTCACCTGAAATCCTGTTTGATCGTCTCGGCTCATCTCTCCTGCCGACGCCGTCGCGTGCTATCCTGCCGCGCATGGAAGTGGCAAGCCAGGCGTGGGGAGTGGACATATGCAGATTGTCACCGCATACGGAACCATGTGGGCGCGCAACACCGAGAATATAAGAAGCATACCTGCGCGGCGTGCGGGCGGAGTTGGAGTTTACATTCTTTTCGACGGCTCGATGCCAGTATACGTAGGCAAAGGCAACATCAGATGGCGAATAACAGACGCCCGTCGAAGTAAGCGACGAGGTCAATTGTGGGACCGCTTTAGTTGGTACGCAGTAGCTGACCCCAAAATGATGCATGACATTGAAGTGCTTGTGCTGAGGATGCTGCCGCGATATTTGCGCGCGCTCACTAGACAGGAAGGCCACTTCTTGAAGGCCAAGCGCGTCAAGCAGAAGAATGAAACGGCCGATGTCATCACTCGGCGCTGGAACAAGACTAATCAATGACGACCGCAGAGCTAATCCAAGTGAAGTTCGACACTAGCACCATCTCAGCCGAGCGGGTGACGACAGGCCGTTGCAAGGAACTCGACGTCTCGGTCGACCTCGACGCGCTTCGCGCACGCCTGCACGCGATGACCGACGATAAATTGCTCACCTTCGGGAAGCAGATGCGGAGCCTGGTCTACCCGCTGACCTACGATGGCCACGGTAACCCTAGCGTTTCGGCGTTCTCGATTCAACTCGACGAGGCTCGTGCTGAATGGCGACGACGACGGTCGTCAGCATAATCGCGCGCGCCCGGATCGCAGGTCTCACCATCACTGCGCATGCACTACTACAGATAGACAACATCGACACGCCCGACCTAAGATTTTGTGGTTCGAATGTGAATTTCTCTTGACAAGATTTTCACAACCCGCGATACTCCGCACCCATATTCGGGCAGCGCGTGCGCTCCGACTTTCGCAGCGTCAACGGGCGTAACGCTTTGACCGGGTTCAATCGAATCGCCAGAGAGGCAGTATATGCTCTCCGCCCGCAGGGCATTCCTTGCGGGAGGCCTCCGATAGGTTAGCCCTACCTCAGACTCTCCCGCACAGGTCAATAGGCGGCCGTTCAGACCAGGTCCGACACAGTTTTGTGTTTGACTCGGCTGAGGCCAGAGCGATTCGCGGAGGTGTAGCAATGAGGTTGTTGTAACAACAAAGCCCCACCTAGGGGGTGGGGCTTCGCGTCCCTCGGTTGACGGGAATGGTGGATCGATGCAGCCGCCATCCTAGGCGCTTCGGCGCTCTCCGTCAACAGCCAAAGTCCACCAGCGGGACGTACGTTACATGCGTGCGTCCCCGCGAAACAACGGCCCACACGGGGGCAACGGAGAGGTTATGCCATTTCCAACGCAAACAGCACGAGCATTTACCAGAGCAAACGTCGAAGCGATCACTCCCGGTCAAATGGGATGTTATGGCCTGTTCATCAATCAAGGTGGATGGGTGTACGTCGGCAAGGGAGACATCAGACAGCGTCTCCTCGACCACTTGAACGGAGACAATCCATGCATCACGACAAACCGTCCGACACATTGGATGGACATCGTGACGGACAACATGGATCAAGTGGAGAAGACGCTGATTCTGGAATTGAACCCGACCTGTAACAAGAAGGTGGGTTAAGAACAACCCGAACCTGTTCCGTTGAATTTCCCAGAGAGGCGGCTGAAATAGTAATCTCTGCCGTTGACGGAGATTCTTGTGCAAATGGTGCCGACCTTTATTTCCAGTCGTTGGCCAGAAAGAGCGTCATCGATCGTGGTAGAGGCGACCGCACCGGGTAGTTGCACACGTCCCAGAATCTTCCCGACGTACTGCCGAATTCGGCTCTTGAGAATGTCTAGCCGCGAGGCATTCTCAACGGAACAATGAGCCTGACCTGGGAAACGCACGATACGAGTCATGTGTCGAGCATAGCCTTTAACGATTCAGGCGGGGTCCGAACATACTATAGCGTTGACCTAAGTTCAAACGCCTGCCAGTTCGAATCGCCGATTTCGAGTTTCATGTGTCGCTCCCTCACATGCTGTGCGCTTGAACGTATGGTATCAACGTCGAGCTGAACGCTGGCCCGTTGCCCGTACTCTTCAAGATTCCGCCGACCGAAACAGTGCCTTGTCCGGACGCGGCGAAAAATTGAAAAAAAAATAAAATTACCCTGAGTGGCCCGAGAGGTGTCCCCGACAACCCTCGCCTTCGGGACGGACAACTCAGGGCTCCGAACGCACTGCGCCTGTGCCCAATTTTGTGTCGTGGATTGTGTCATAACCCTGCCTGGGCAGCCCGGGAAAGCCCTGTCTTTGCGTGTCCGCTCGTGACCATGATCGTGCGTCGCGAATCATCGCAAGCCGCGCGAGCAAGTGCACTCGCGGCTACTTCTGTCCCTCTGGGTCATCATCGCCTTCTGAATTGACACGGTAGAGGTCTGCGGTTCGAGCCCGCACGGGCCTACCATCCTATGCTATTGACCTGCCCCTATTTGCCGTTTCCTGGATTTGTGCTTCAGGCGATTTAAGCAGTTGCGTAGCGGATTCCGTAGCGGGTGCAAGCCCTTTTCGACCCTTCAAGAGAACTTCCACAGCCCTTTGCTTCAGTTCGTCGGCCGGATGCGTATATCGGCTGGTCATAGTTATTGAAGCGTGTCCCGCCAACTTCTGGATCACTGGCAACGGTACTCCTGCATCAGCGAGTCGACTGCAAAAGGTGTGACGAAGCTGATGAAATGTGATCTTTTTGATCCCTGCGAGACGAACCGCACGACGGAAGGCATTTTTGACATCTGCAATATGTCTTTCAGGTTGTCCTGGCTCTTGAAACCTCTCTGGTGACGGGAAGATCCATTCTCCATGCTCTTGCTCATTCAGAGATAAAAGCTGCTGGTACAACATGGAATTGAGGTAAACGTCTCTTTTCCCCGATTTGGTCTTGGATTTGCGAACACTCAACTTGCCTTTTTCAAAATCAATGTCGGACCATCGAAGTCTGAGAATTTCTCCGCGGCGCAGTCCGGTGTAGAGCGCAACTAAGATGACAAGTTTGAGATGTGGGGCTCTATATCTCAACTCGGACTCATCACAAGCCGCTAGGAGCCTATTTTCCTCTTCATTGGACAGCACTCGATCAGACACCGAAGAGTCATCAAGTTCGAATAGTTCAACATTCTTGGCAGGGTTCGCACGAATTACGCCCGACCTGACCGCCCTGTTTAGCATTGATTTGAGCAGACCGATTTCTCGATTTATAGACGATTTCTTGAGGCCATCCTCGAGCCGTTTGTCCTTGAACCGGTCGACTTGGGTGGGCATGATTTCTGTAAGGCGCAGTCGACCGAAAAACGGAACCAGCGTTCGGTCGACGTAGTAAAACTCAATGCCGTAACAGCGTTTATGCGTCTTGCTATATTTTAGATAGCGAACAGCAAAATCAACGAACTTCGGGTTTTCCTCCGGCTCCGTTTTTTGCTTTCCCCGTAATAGCTCAGCTTTACGAATTGTTTCTTTCTGTCGTGCTTCATGCTTGTTTGTGGTTCCTGCTCTTTCCTGGATGTGCTGGCCTTGGAACCAAAAGTGGTACCAACATTCCTCACCGCGTCGGTAGATCGCCATTTTCAAGACTCTTGGGAAGTTGCCTCTGCTGATCAACGAACGCTTCTAGATCTGTTTCCGTAAACCGTACAAGGCGGCCAATCTTGCGGTGAGGAACTCGCTTTTGAGAAACCCAAAGATAGAGTGTCTGAGTCTTTACCCCCAGCAGCGCTGCCGCCTCCACAATCGTCAATAGACGGTTCACGTCCGGCCCCCGGTGTCGCAAGACAGAAGCCCAGGGGATGTTTTTGCAATGCTTGCTCGGAGGTTTGTTGCCGCCGTTGTCCATTGCACGCTCAGGGCACGTAGCCCTGTTTGACGAGGAGCTACCTTACTACGACGTACGTCGTATGTAAAGCATACTTAATATATATGACTTAGTTGACATACGGCAGTGGGCTCTGTTAGATTGCCGGCATGATCGCTGGCAGGCTTGCTGAAATCCTTAACCAGAAGGGTTGGTCCATCTATCGCTTGCGCCAAGAGTCCGGTGTGTCCTATCCGACTCTGCTTGGCCTCTATCACAATCGCTCCCGAATGTATCGCGCAGATGTCTTGGATAAGTTGTGCCGTGCTCTGCAGTGTCAGCCGGGTGACATCCTCAGATGGTCCGGCGGAACCCGACACACCGGTCGTCGGACCAAGAAATAGCAGGACCGAGAAGCTCGCTGTGGCAACACTATCTCGCTGAAAGCGGCACTCCGCTAGCTCGCGAGTTCTCCGCATTGTCATGACGTAATCTTCTTCGGGGTGCGAGGGAATCGAATTCGATTTTCAAGCCAGTCGTCGGCACTCTTCTGCAACAGTTTGTTTAGGTCAGGAAACCTTGGATCTGGGGCTAGCTGGAGGAGTGTTTTCGAAAGATAAGCCCATTCCGACGACGAGAACATCTTTGAAGCCAGTTGAAGGCCGTACTCGTCTATTCTTCGAAGCAGCCCCTCGGCTGCCAAGGTGTCTTTTGTCTTCAGGCCGTTGCGCTTGCTTCCAGCTTGCCAGAACGACAGATTGGGAAGCAGATCCAACTCGGCGTATCGTTTAAGATGATCAAAGCGTTTGTATGGCAAATCGCGCCTAAATTGAACTTCTACGCGGGTTACAGGACCTTTCACAACGTATTGCCTCAAAATCGGATCGTGTTTCGATTCGCGTTCCCGTAATTTGTCGTAGAGAAGGACGGTGCGCGCTTTGGAAAATCTCGGATAAAAAGTTGTGCCAGTGCGGGAGCGATCGATCCGACAATGTTGCACGCGCCCAAGGCGGCAATAGAGCGCCAGATCCAAAAGAGAAATGCCGAGATCCACGCACCAATCGACCCGCGCGATTCTTAGGCTGACACAACGCGTGCTGTTGGCCTCGCACTCTTAATTTTCAACTCGGCTTTGAATCGACTCTTCCTTGCGGTGCGAAGGAAGAAATAAACCAGCGAGGCGCTTCTGCAAATGCCGTGATGGCACATCACGAACAGTTTGGTATTACGCTTCCTCATCGTTTTTCGATAGAACTTCAGCGTTTGCTTATAGAACCAGCGCGGTCTTGCCTTCTTATCGTCGTGGAAGCGAAGCCAGATGTGGGGAAACTGACGGACCTTCGCGTTGTTCTCGCTCCACCGCAGGTTGATGATGTGGGTTATGCCGAGGGCCTGTAGCTGCTTCACGTGGTCGTTGGTCTTGATGGCGCTTCCGAACGCGAGCCGTTTGCTCACGAAGAAAGCGTTCACCGCCTAGGCCCCCCTTGCAACCCGAACCGGCCTAGGCGTTTAGAAAACTTATATTTGCCAAACGCTGTTTCTGTCCGGTTTGTACCCGTGTTATGAGTCACTTGCCGCTCCTGCTTTAGGTAGGATTTCTAAACGCCCCTTGCCAGCCGCGTACAGCGCCGTAGCCGCCGATACCCCTAGCGCCGCCCCTACCGTCCGCCAAGACGCCCCTCGCGCCCGCAGGCGCTTAATTTCGTCAGCATCAACGCCGCTGCGGGGCCTGCCCAGCTTCTTGCCTTTCGCCCGAGCGTTGCGGATGCCTGCCCGAACCCGTTCCGCGATTAGGCAGCGCTCAAGCTCCGCAACCGCGCCAAGAACCGTGAACACCAACTTCCCTGCCGGCGTAGACGTGTCCACTTGTTCAGAAAGCGAAACAAATTCGATTCCCAGGGAACGGAAGGTTTCGAGGGCCCGGAGGAGGTGTGAAACAGAGCGGGCAAATCGATCAAACCGCCAAACGACTACCGCATCAAAATGTCGACGGTGAGCGTCGGCCAGCAGCCGATCGAGCTCGGGCCGCTTTTCCTTGGCGCCGGAAATTCCTGCATCGACGTACTCTGCTACCACTGTCCAGCTACGCCGCTGGCAGTACTCGCGTAATTCTCGCAGCTGCATCTCGGGGTCCTGGCCGTTCAGTGTGCTCACCCGAGCGTAAACAGCTACGTTCATCAGGCCCTAGTTTTTCCTTTCTTGCGTCCACGGCCCCGACAATAGATTTTTTCCTTCGATTGCCGCAGCTCTTCCAAATCCTCGTTGTCCCAAAGCCTGGTAGCCCGCCCGTTCACAATTTGCAGCTTTGGAGGCCGTATATCGCCGTCAGCTATCCAGCGCTGTAGGGTCATAAGCGAGATGCCAACCGCCTTAGCCGCGTACCGCGTCGAAAAGGGCGCTTTCATATATGTGATATATATACCGTATTTAAGGGCTTCTGTAAAGCCCTTTTTTCCGGAAATAGCCCTACCCGTTAAGAGCGTAATAAGCGGCTTACGGCTAGGTAGCGGCCCGCCTGGCGTTCCCTGGCGCGTTTGGCAGTAGGTTTAGGGGCGGGTTTTAGGGGGCTAGCCGCGCCCGGTTTAGCCCCGGCTGGACGGATTTGTTCAGGAAAGACGCTTGCCCGTACGAAGGCCGAATAAAACGGCGCGGGTTGCCGTCGGAGCCTAAAAACGGCCTAGTGCGATACCGCGAGTCGCTAGTTTCCGGTAACCGCGTTAATCAGGACTTGAGCCGCTGCCCCACTAAAATATGGCACCATTCAGCAGTTTCTCAATTGCTGATAGAGGTTCCGAGAGGCGACCATGCTGAATCGTGCAAGCAGAAAGCGCTCCGTCGTCAAAGCCATCACATATCGCGGAATTATCATCTGCCTTGATTTCCTAGTGATCTACTTGCTCACGGGCAAGGTAATAACGGCGGCGGCGTTCATGATTGTCAGCAACATCTACACTACCGTTGCCTATTTCTTGCATGAGCGTGTATGGGCTGGAATCAAGTGGGGCTTAGAACCTCAGAAAGGAACTTGAGATAGATCGACATGTTCGGTTGGTGCGTAATCAGGAGTTAGCCCGCATGGTCACAGCGGACCAAGGGATGACGCTGTTGCCGAGGTTGAGTGATCCGACGTTGAGGACGTATTACTGTCGGTAACAAGACTGAAGATGGCTCTCGGTCGTCGGAGAATCGTGCTTCATCGCCAGCGAAGACGCTGCCTTTGTGTATAATCCCGACGATCTATCAAACTCCCCGCAGAGGTACGCCGATGGCCAAACCTGCTCCGGTCAGCCCACTCGCGATTTCTCGTCGTTCGTTGCTGACCCTTCTGGGCGCCGCTGGAGGGACTCTAACGCTCGATTCGTTCGCGGGTCGGGCCGCCGCTGTCCAAGGCAGCCCAGCGATGTCTTCATTTACCGGCCCGGGGGCGAATCCGTACTGGAATTCCGTGGGCCCATATGTCTCGGAACCGCAGAAGGCGCCGCTGCTTCTGCTCACCGACCGCGGGGTTCAGCTGGAAACTCCGCGATCCTATTTCCAGACAACCATCACTCCGAATCACGCGTTTTACGTTCGGTGGCATCTGGACGACATTCCAAACGCCGTGGATTTGAAGACCTGGCGACTACAGGTCGAAGGATATGTGGCCAAGCCGGTCTCATACAGCCTCGCCGACCTAATGCGCAAATTTCCGGCCGAAACGATCGTTGCCGTCAACCAATGCTCGGGAAACAGCCGCAGCCGTCTGGAACCGCGCGTTGCCGGAGGCCAATGGGGCAATGGCGCTATGGGCAACGCCCGATGGACCGGTGTGCGGTTGCGTGAGCTTCTTCGCGCGGCCGCTCCGAAGACCGGTTCCGTGCAGGTCCAGTTTCAAGGACTCGAGAGCGGCCCGGGACCGGAAGGTTTCGGCTCGCACTTCTTTCAGAAGTCGCTCGACATGACGGAACCCGTCCTCGATGAGTGCATTGTCGCGTATGCGATGAATGGCGAACCACTCCCGATGCTCAACGGATTCCCCGTCCGCCTTGTGGTGCCTGGCTATTTTGCAACCTATTGGATGAAATGCCTTACCTGGATTCGAGTGCTGGACAAGACCGACGACAACTTCTGGATGAAGTCTGCCTATCGCATCCCGGACACGCAGCGGGGAAATACAACTCCTGAGGATGTGAAGGCCGGAACCGTCAAGATGATTCCAATTAATCGAATGCCCGTGCGCTCGTTTCTCGTCTCACCCGACGGCGATACGAAAATTCCTGCGGGGATGACCGTTCAGGTGCGCGGCATCGCCTTCAGCGGTCATGGTGGTGTGACGAAGGTTGACGTCTCGGTTGACGGACTGAAAACGTGGCAGCTCGCGCGACTCGGTGAGGACCTTGGGCGCTATTCCTTCCGCAGCTGGGAATTCACGTGGACCCCGAAAGCTCCCGGCCGCTACACCCTTGCCTCGCGCGCAGCCGACAGCGCGGGAAACATGCAGCCCGACGAGGGCGTCTGGAATCCCGGCGGTTATCTCTGGAACCGGATCGAGCGTCAGGATTACTCCGTTGGCAGCGCTGAGTGAGAGGAGGAACTCTCGTGCGATTGGTGAAACGCTACTTCGCCTTGTTGCTCGGCGGCTCGCTCGCGATTGTTCTGGCCGCGGGACTTCTCTTTGCTCAGGTCGAAAAAGGCAGTTACGCACCCGCGCCGCTCGGTCAGCTCCAGCAGCCTGCTCCGGCCGCGCTGACCGACGATTCCGTCTACCAGGTCTCCGCCTATCCGCAATATTCTCCGGAGCTGGCGGAAGGAGAAGGCCGCGCCGAAACCGCGAGCTTCTGCAGTCTGTGCCACAGTACTCGATACATCACCATGCAACCGCCGCTGCCCCCGGCTACCTGGGAAGCCGAAGTCACCAAGATGCGCAAGATGCTCGGCGCTCCCATCCCCGATGCGTCCGCCGCGCTGATCATCAAGTATTTGCAGACTCACTACACGCCGGAAACGCGCAAGCAGTAGGGTCGCCCGGTGAATTTGAACTAGCGGCCCACGACATATCGACGCCAACCGGGCTAAGTCCCGATTAGTTGGATTACCGGACATGTCCTTTCCTAGTACCCTAGCTGGTATTCCTATTTCATGAAGATTCGGAGGGAGCCCGCTGGCTCGCGGAGCCGCGCTACTTCCGGGGTTGCGCGGAGGGCGGCAGCATGCCGTTGAGGCGAAGGTAACTTGCCAACTGCGAGTAGTGGTCAGCCAAATCGGCAACCAGCTCTAAGACAGCGCGAGCGCGCGGGGTCTTGCGACCGCCGAAGAAAGTGATGGTATCGCCCAACTTCGAATCCTGCAGCGTGGTGACCGCCTGCGAGCAAAAGTCGAATGACGATTGAAGCGCCGGCTGCAGCTTGTCCTTCGGATCGGTCTCGCTGACCTTGAAATCCTTGGGCACCGGATTGTCCGAAATCATGGAGCACACGAAATAATTTGCCTGTGCCACGTGCGCGGCGATCTTTCCGAACGTCCACTGTTCCGGAGTGGGGCGATATCCGAATTTATCGGCAGGCATTTCGTCGACGGCGGCCGCAATCAATTTGGACTGCCGGTTGAACATTTCCTGCACGCCTGCCGCGACGGGATTGGCCACCGTGCCCTGTGCGCTAGCCGCAAGCGGTGCTGCCATGCAGATCAGAGCCAGCCGGACGAGACGTTTCATCGTTCTTGCCTTTCGCTAACGAGGATGTGTGGCAGCCAGCCAGTTACGGCTCACAGAGCGGAAAGATACCTCCGCGATCCAAGAGTGTCAACCAAGAGACGCCATGCGTATTCGTGCTTCCGTTCCCAGCCGTGGATGTCTTTGCAGAACGTAATCTCGTTCGTATCAATATTCGATGGCCTAGGTCCCTGAGAACTGATTACAGCTCCTGATTAGTTCTATAAAAGGGAAAGTCAAGAAAAACACTTCGCCTGCGACCGGATTGTTTCTTGGCTTCCAGCCCCTGTCATTGAGCAGGATGTGTTCTTGCCTTCCGCTCCATAAGCTCGGGACGTTAGACATAGTCGTGTAGCGGGTTTGGGTTTCTCTCCCAGCGGTTTTCATCGCCTCTTGGCGACGAAGCCAGTCCGTTCTGAGACCAACAAGCAGAAGGGTTGTCAGGTGGCAACCATGGTTCTATTGGAGACTCGTGGTCTAT
>Ga0187891_1000287_pt1 | contig 52317 bp, 59 predicted proteins | sample June2016WEW_21_4_FD_132990 | JGI IMG/M metagenome (GOLD analysis project Ga0187891, IMG submission 132990) | Peatland microbial communities from SPRUCE experiment site at the Marcell Experimental Forest, Minnesota, USA - June2016WEW_21_40 | ecosystem: Environmental > Terrestrial > Soil >... | reverse complement strand
GCGTGTCAATTTCTTTAATGTCTCGGCCAAGCCGGGACAGTAACAAAATTCCCCGCCGTATCAGTTTACCCTGCAAAATACGCTCTCCCGCGCGCTGCCTAAATTGGCCAAAGTCAAGCTTAGGTGGTATAGTTTAAATTGTTTTGTCGACGCAGTGAGGGGCAACGGCTCCCACCGGCTTTGAACGGGAGGATTTTCATATGAAACCCAGCAAAAACCAGCTGCTGTGGATGTACAGCGTCATGGCCAAAGCACGCTACTATGAAGACACCATGGCCGCCGTTTACATGGAGGGCAAGTCGCCGAAATTCGACATCGGCGCGGGACCGGTGCCGGGCGAAATGCATCTGTCCGCCGGACAGGAACCGTGCGCGGCCGGCATCTGCGTGCATCTGCGTGCCGAGGATACGGTGACGGCGACCCATCGACCGCATCACCAGGCGATCGCCAAAGGCGTCGATCTCAAGAAGATGACGGCTGAGATCTTCGGCAAGAAGGGCGGATTGGCCGGCGGACGCGGCGGTCACATGCATTTGCTTGATCCGAAGGTGAACTTCGCTTGCAGCGGCATCGTCGCCGAAGGCACCGGGCCTGCCGTCGGCGCCGCGCTGGCGGCAAAGATGCGCGGCTCCAAGGCCGTCGCCGTCTCCTATGTCGGCGAGGGCGCCGCCAACCAGGGCGCATTCCACGAGGCGCTCAATCTCGCCGCACTGTGGAAATTGCCGGTGCTGTTCGTCGTCGAGGACAATGCCTGGGCCATCTCGGTGCCGAAAGCAAAATCGACGGCCGTTGCCGATAACAGCGTGCGCGCTGCGGCGTATGGAATTCCCGGCGTGCACATTGCGGATAATGACACGCTGGCGATCTTCACTGCCGCCGGCGAAGCCATCGAGCGGGCGCGCGCCGGCGGCGGACCGACCCTGATGGAGATAGAAACCTATCGCTATTATGGGCACTTCCAAGGCGATCCTGAAGTTTATCGGCCGACCGGTGAAGTGGCCGCACTGAAGGCCAAGGACCCGATCGAACGTCTGCGCAAAGAGATGATCGCCAACGGCGGAGTGAGCGCAGCCGAAGCCGATGCCGCGCTCGCTGCGGCGCGCAAGGAAGTGGACGAGGCTTTCGCATTCGCGCGCCAGAGCCCTTATCCGGCGCCCGCCGAAGCACTCGAACACGTCTTTGCCTGAAGCCTCGCGGCTTTCGGCGACGAACACACGCCGCGACCGATCCCAGCGATCCGGGCCGTCCACATCTCAGGAGAAACGCCATGCCAAGCCAAAGCAACCGCATTCTCACCATGTCACACGCCATTGCCGAGGGCATCGCCAATGAAATGCGCACCGATCCTTCGGTCTTCGTCATGGGCGAAGATATCGCCACCTATGGCGGCATATTCGGTGCCACCACGGGTCTGCTCGCCGAGTTCGGCGAGCAGCGCATCCGCGACACCCCGATTTCGGAAACCGCCTTCATCGGTGCCGGGGTCGGCGCCGCGATGGCCGGCATGCGGCCGATCGTCGAACTGATGTTCGTCGACTTCTTCGGCGTCTGCATGGACGCCATTTACAACCTGGCGGCAAAAAACATCTATTTCTCCGGCGGAAACTGCAAGGTGCCGCTGGTGATCATGACGGCGACCGGCGGCGGCTACAGCGATGCCGGCCAGCATTCGCAGACACTGCATGCAACCTTCGCCCATATGCCCGGCCTCAAGGTTGCGGTGCCGTCGAATGCCTACGACGCCAAGGGGCTGATGATCTCGGCGATCCGCGACGACAGCCCGGTGCTCTACATGTTCCACAAGGGCCTGCAGGGTTTGGCCTGGATGGCGTCGCCCGAGAAGGCGGCGACGGAGGTGCCGGATGACGCCTATGCGATCCCCTTCGGCGAAGCCAAAGTGGTGCGTCCGGGCAAGGACGCCACCATCGTGACTTTGAGCATGATGGTGCATCGTTCCATGGAGGCCGCGGAGCAGTTGGCCAAGGACGGCATCGACGTTGAAGTCGTCGATCTGCGCACGCTGGTGCCGCTCGACCGCGCCACGATTTTCAAGTCCGTGGCCAAGACCGGGCGGTTGATCGTGGTCGATGAGGACTATTCGAGCTTCGGCATCACCGCCGAAATCATCACGTCGGTGGTCGAGCGCGATCCGACCGTGCTCAAGGCCAAACCGCGGCGGTTGGCTTTTCCGGATATTCCCATTCCCTATTCGCGGCCGATGGAACAATTCGCGCTGCCGAATGCCGAGAAAATCACTGAGGCGGTCCGCGAGACCGTCAAGAAGGGGCACTGACCTTGGCGGACATTGCCGTGCCCGAGGGACTCTGGGACACCAGCAAGACCCCGGAGGGAATCGTTGGCAACTGGTTTTATCGCGACGGCAGTATGGTCGAGGCCGGAGCCAAGGTTGCCGAACTCATGGTCGAAAAAACCGTGTTCGATATCGAGGCTTCGGCGGGCGGACAGCTCCAAATCCTCGTCCCGAAGGACGGCGTCGTGCGACCGGGAACGCTGATCGGCCGGATCGACAGTGCCTGATCGGACGGCCTTGTTCGAACCGAGTAGCGGCCGCGATCGGCGCCGTGCCGAGCCAGCGCGCACAACCGGCGGCTGGCAAGTTGTTGTGGCAGAGTATGCCGCAGCGGCGCACGTTGGCCTGCAGCGAGAGCACGGTATCGCCGACGCGGTTGGCGCCGGCGCCCGTGGCCCAGCGATCTTCATCTGGCGGTCGCAGCGGGCGTTGATCGTCGCGCGCAGTCAGACCCGCTGGCTCAACTTTGAAAGAGCGGCAACAGAACTGGCGGAGACTGGCTGGCCAGTGCTGACGCGCAGATCGGGCGGCGGAGCCTTCCCAATCGGTCCGGGTACTGTGCAGGTCGCGATGATGGCGAGATATGCCGATCTCGGCATGGCGATGGATGGCGTCTACGACCGGCTCGGTTTGCTGATCGGCTCCGCTCTCGCCGGGTTCGGCATCTTGGCCGGCGTCGGCGACACGCCAGGAGCGTTCTGTGACGGCCGCCACGACCTCGTCGTTGCCGGCCGCAAGATTGCCGGCTTGGCGCAGCATTGGCGCCTGTGCGGCGGCGGCGACCGCTGCATCACCGCTGCGGCATCGGTGCTGGTCGACGCCGACTTGGCTGAACTTGCCGGAATTGTCGATCGGTTCCACGCCATGTGCGAGCAGCGGATCGACATCCGACCGCAAGCGCTGACGACCGTGCGGCACAACTGCGATGCCGTCGCGCTGTCACGTCGCGATCTGACCGCGGAATTTCTGGCGCATCTCGCCACGGCCGCCAACCGGCTCGACGGAGGATGTCGTCCCTCGTGGGCGAATGGCGAATAGGCAATAGCGGGCGTACTTTCGCTTGCGCCCTACCCCGCCAGCGCCGCCAAGATGCGCGCCCAGCTGCGAATGCCTTTGTGGAAGCTGCGCAGGTCGTATTTTTCGTTGGGCGAATGCACACGGTCGTCGTCGAGCGCGAAGCCGACCATCAGCGTATCCATGCCGAGCACGGTCTTGAAATCGCCGACGATGGGGATCGAGCCGCCGGCGCCGATGGTCACCGCTTTCTTGCCCCATTCCGCGGCAAGCGCCGCCCGCGCCTTGCCGAGCGCGGGATTATCGAACGCCACATCGAATGCCGGCGCGCTGGTGAAATTGCCGAACTCCACCGAACAGTCGGCCGGCACCCGCGCGCGCACAAAATCGCGGAAGGCCGTGCGGATTTTTTCCGGATCCTGGGCGCCGACGAGGCGGAATGAGACTTTGGCCATCGCCTTGCCGGGGATGACTGTCTTCGCCCCCTCGCCGGTATAACCGCCGAGAATGCCGTTGACCTCCGCCGTCGGCCGCGTCGAAATCTGCTCGATCAGCATGCGGTCCTTTTCGCCGGCCGGGATCTTCAATCCGATCGGGCCGAGGAATCTTTCCGTCGTCAGTCCGAGCCCGGCGAGATCGGCCTTGATATCGGGCGGCAGTTCGTGGACGCCGTCGTAGAAACCGGGAATGGCGACCGAGCCATCGGGCTTGTGCATCGCCGCAAGGACGTCGGCCAGGACATGGATCGGATTGCGCGCTGCACTGCCGAACACGCCGGAGTGCAGGTCGCGGTCGGCGCAGGTCAGCCTGACCTCCTCGTAAACGAGCCCGCGCAGCGAGGTCGTGATCGCAGGCGTCTGCGTGTCCCACATGCCGGTGTCGCAGACGAGCGCAAGATCGCGTTTGAGCTCCCCGGCATTGTCGCGCACGAAAGTGAATAGGTGCTTCGAGCCGCACTCCTCTTCGCCTTCGATCATCATAGTGATGTCGAGCGGCAGCTTCCCCGTTACGGCCTTGAAGGCGCGGCAGGCCTCGATGAAGGTCATGGCTTGGCCTTTGTCATCGCAAGCGCCGCGCGCGACGATGATTTTCCGGCCGCCGTCGAGCGTCTCGATGCGCGGCTCGAAGGGCGGCGTCTTCCACAGATCGAGCGGATCGACGGGCTGCACGTCATAATGGCCGTAGAACAGCACGCGCGGTGCTTTCCCGTTGAACGGGCCGTTACCGCTCTTGCCGACCACGACCGGGTGGCCGTCGGTCGGACGCACGCTGGCTTCGAACCCGAGGCCGCGGAGGTCGGCGGCGACGTGTTCAGCCGCCGTGCGGCAATGCGGTGCATAGGCCGGATCGGTCGAGATCGACTGAATTCGTAAGAGCGCGAACAGCCGGTCGAGGCTGGCGCCAAGATCGCGGTCGACACGGTCAAGCACAGCAGGCAACGCTTCTGATGGGGTCATGACGTCACCGTTTCAACACGCCGCCGAGCGCACCGCGCACGACGGCCTTGCCAATTCGGATCGGCACGATGACGGCCCGGTGCTCTTGGCAAGTTCTGCGAGGTCCAGCTTTTCATCCCTCCCCCTTCGTCGACAAGAATTTTCTGTCCCGAGCGGATTCGTCATCACTCATTTCCTTCACCCAGCGTGCGCCGCATCATGACCGATCGCGGCCGAGTTTCGTCGCGTCTTGCGTTTCTATCATGCCGAGCTGCGGCAATTACACCAGAGGCTGATCGCCCAATTGGCAAGCGACAGACTTGTCATGCAGCGCCCTAATGTACATTATGGCAAGAAGGTGCTGGGACTAGGGCTGGCGAGGGGATAATGGACGAACTGATCGGGCGCCTCGTCGCCGACGTCGGCGTCGATCGGACCGCTGCCGAAACAGCCGTGGGCATTATCCTCGACTTCCTGGCCAAGGAAGGACCCACCGACAAAATGCGCGTGCTCTTGGCCAAGTTGCCTGGAGCCGCGCCGCTGATTCAGAAAGCCGCGAGCGAGAGCAGCGGCGGCATGGGTGGCGTGATGGGCGCGGGCATGCGCATGATGGCCGCCGGGCTGGGCATGGGTCGGGTGCAGGGTGTCACCGGGCAATTCATCGCTTATGCGCGCGAGAAAGTCGGCGAGGACGAGGTCGGTGAGATCGTCGGCGCCATACCCGGTCTCGCGCAATTTGTTTGAGTACCAACTTGGTTACGGCGACGCTATTGCGCGACTGAGGAGAGGCATCGATGGCGTATCCCATCACCGATATTCGAGCCATCGGGCCGGATACCGCCGTGATCCTCAAATCGGACGGCATTCGTACAACCGTAAGTTTATTGCGCTCGGGCAAGACGCCAAAGCAACGGCTTAAGATCGCCGAGAGGATCGGCACCGACGAAAAGCACGTCCTCGACTGGGTGACGGCGGCCGACCGCATGCGCGTGAAGGGCGTCGGATGGGAATATGCGGAGCTTTTGCGCGCGGCCGGGGTCAAAACGGTCAAAGAGCTCAAATTCCGCAACCCGCGCAAGCTCGTCCAAGCCATGGCGGCGGCCAACACCAAGCGCAAACTGGTGCGGCTACTGCCCTCGGAGAGCACCGTCACCCGCTGGATCGACAACGCCAAGAAGCTGCCGCCCGTCATTCGCTATTGATTGCCCGGCGCGCATGCGCCGTCTGCGCGCGCTGCACCGGCCGGCGACTTGACTCATCGCGACCGACCGCGCAAAGCGACCTACAAACAACGGCCGAAGGGATGGCCGACGATGGCCACGACCCTCACTTATCGGGCTTTTTCCACGCCGGACTCCGCATCCGGCGGCAACGTGCTTGCGCAGCTTCTCGCCAAGACGCGGCCGCTGGTCATGGGCGTGCTCAATGTCACGCCGGATTCATTTTCCAACGGCGGCCGCTATCTCGATCCGCAAGCCGCCGTCGTGCATGCCCGCCGCCTCGCCGCCGAAGGCGCCGATATTCTCGATGTCGGCGCGGAATCGACGCGGCCCTATGGCGGCGCCGTTCGTATATCGATCGAGGAGGAACGCGCGCGGTTGGCTCCGGTATTGTCCGATGTCATCGCGCTTGGCGTTCCGGTGTCGATCGATACGCAAAAAGCCGCGATCGCCGCCTGGGCGCTCGATGTGGGAGCGGCGATCATCAATGACGTGTGGGGCCTGCAGGGCGATGCCGACATGGCCCGGGTCGTGGCCGAGCACCAAACGCCCGTCATCATCATGCACAACCGCGACACCGCCGATCCGGCGATCGATATCGTCGCCGAGGTGACGGACTTCTTTCGGCGCTCGCTCGACATCGCGGCACGCGCCGGCATCCCGCGCCAGCGGATCGTGCTGGATCCCGGCATCGGCTTCGGCAAGACGGCCGAGCAGAGTTTGATTTGTATCGCCCGGCTCGACGCCTGGCACGGTTTCGGCCTGCCGCTCTTGATCGGCGCTTCGCGCAAGCGCTTCATCCATTCGATCGCGCCGTCCGAGCCCAAGGAGCGCCTCGGCGGATCGCTGGCCGCACATCTTCTGGCGGTCGAGAACGGCGCGACGATCGTCCGGGTCCACGATGTGGCGGCGACGGCGCAGGCGCTGGCCGTCGCTTCGGCGATCAGGCGCGCGCGATGAGCGACGCGATATTCGTCAATGGCCTTGTTCTCCACGCCTATCACGGCGTCATGCCGCACGAAGCCAAGGTCGGACAGCCTTTCCGGCTTGATCTCATGATCGATGTCGATTTCGCCGAGGCCTCGCGCACCGACACGCTGAAAGGTACGGTCTCCTATGAAGCAATGATCAAAACCGCGAGCGAGGCGTTCTGCGCGCGACGCTATCGCCTGGTCGAGGCCGCTGCCGGGGCGGTCGCGGATGCGGTGCTTGATCGGTTTCCCCAGATTGGCGGTATTCGCGTCACCGTGCGTAAGCCGCACGCTCCGATCGCGGCGACCTTCGATGATGTCGGGGTGATCGTCACGCGCACCCGGCAACGCCCGCGGCCATGACCTTGGCCGAGGCATTCGTTGCGCTCGGCGGCAATGTCGGTGACGTGCGTTCCACTTTTCGCCGGGCCATTGCGTTGTTCTGCGACGGCAACGCAGTGCGCCTGACAGCGCGCTCGTCCGACTACCGCACGCCGCCCTGGGGCCTGACCGACCAGCCGCCATTCGTCAACGCCGCCATTGCCATTACGACCTCGCTCTCGCCGCATGAGCTGCTCGCGCGCGCCGAACAATGCGAGCGGACGCTCGGGCGTGACCGTACCCACGAAGCCCGTTGGGGACCGCGCTCCATCGACATCGACCTTCTCGCCTATGACGACCTCGTCCTCAACGATCCGGACCTGATTTTGCCTCACCCGCATCTGTTCGAGCGCGCCTTCGTGCTTGTCCCGCTCGCCGAGATCGCCCCCGAACGGGTGATCGCCGGCGTCCGGGTACGCACGGCGTTGGAACGCCTGGATACGAGCGGCATCGAAAAGCTGCCGCCGTACGGCTAATGTCCGGCGACGCAACTCAGATATGCCTGTATTGCCGGCCTTGGATTGGACTTTGCCGGAAAGGTTTGTTGGCCTTCATCGCCCGGCATGGCATTTTGCCACCATGACTGATCCTGAAACCCTGCCCTTTGCCGCCGATTTCCCCTCGGCGACGCGGGAGGATTGGCGCAAGCTTGTCGACGCCGTACTCAAGGGCGCGCCGTTCGAACGGCTGGTCAGCACCACCTATGACGGATTGCGCATTGAACCGCTCGCCGCGCGCCGGCGGGACGCGCGGCCCATCGCAGGGCGCGCGGGCGCAACGGCGTGGGAGGTGCTGGCGCGGATCGATCACCCCGATCCGGCGCTTGCCAATGAAATCGCGCTGCGTGAACTCGAGAACGGGGCCAGCGGCCTTTCCCTGGTCTTTGCCGGCGCGATCGGCGACCACGGCTTCAGTCTGCCGGCACGCGAGGAAGCGCTCGCGCGCATGATCGAGGGCGTTGACCTCACCGGCGCAGCGATCGAGCTTGATCTTTCGCCGCCTGCGGAGGCAGCCGTCGACGTGGCGCTGGCAAGGGGGCTCGCGCCATCGCCGCAGGCAACGCGCCTACGCCTCGGACACGACCCCCTCGGCGCCATGGCGGTTGCCGGCGGCGCGGCGCGGAAGTGGAACGAGGAAGCGCCGCATTTTGCCGGCCGCCTCGCGGCATTGGCCCGTGAAGGTTTCCAAGGCAAGCTGGCCGTGGCCGACGGACGGGTCATCCATAATGCCGGCGGCTCCGAGGCGCAGGAATTGGCCTTCGTGCTGGGCGTTGCGCTCGCCTATCTGCGGGCGCTCGAGACGGTGGGCGTTGCGCTCGAAACGGCGCGGCGCATGATCTTTTTCCGCCTCAGCGCCGATGCCGATCAATTTCTCACCATCGCCAAATTCCGCTCGCTGAGGAAACTATGGGGGCGCGTGGAAGCCTCGTGCGGGCTCATGCCGGAGCCGGCATTCGTTTCGGCCGAGACTGCCTGGCGGATGATGGCGCAACGCGACCCGCACGTGAACATTTTACGCGCGGCCATCGCCGTGGCTGCCGCGGCACTCGGCGGCGCCGATGCGATCACGGTGTTGCCGTTCACGGCCGCGCGCGGCCTGCCGGAGCGTTTCGCGCGGCGCATCGCCCGCAACACCCAGCTCATTCTCATTGAGGAAGCCCATCTCGCCAACGTCGCCGATCCGGCGGCCGGCTCCGGCGCGGTGGAGGATTTGACCGACCAGCTTTGCCAGACGGCGTGGGCGCGGTTCCGCGAGATCGAGGTGGCGGGCGGTACCGCCGCCGCGCTGGAAAGCGGGCTGATCCAAGGTCAAGTCGCCGCCGTGCGCGCCAAGCGCGCCAGCGCATTGGCGCAACGCCGCGAGGCGCTGACCGGCGTGAGCGCGTTCCCCAACCTGCACGAGGCCGATGTGGCGGTGATGGCGGTGAGGGAGCAGAAACACTCACTGCAAGCCGGCAAAGCGCCAATGTTCGCCCCGCTGCCGGCAATGCGGCTGGCCCAGCCGTTCGAAGCGTTGCGCGATGCGTCCGACCGTTGGCTTGCCGCGACCGGCGCGCGGCCCAAAATTTTGCTCGCCAATCTCGGCACGCCTGCCGATTTCAGCGCGCGGGCGACCTTTGCCAAGAATTTTTTCGAGGCCGGCGGGATCGAGCCGGTCGGGAGTGAGAGCCTTGACGTGCCGGCCCTTGCTGCCGCCTTCAAGGCCGCCGGCACGGCGCTGGCCTGCCTGTGCTCCACCGACAAGGTCTACGAAAAAGAAGCGCCTGCGGCAGCCGAGGCGCTCAAAGCGGCTGGGGCGCGGCACATCTATCTCGCCGGCCGGCCGGGCGAGCGGGAGGCCAAATGGCGGGCGGCCGGGGTTCAATCGTTCATTCACGAGGGCTGCGACGCCCTGGCGACACTCAAAAGCGCGTACGATATTCTTGGTATCGAGATCGGATGACCAGATGAGCCGAATTCCGAATTTCGCCGGGATCGATTTCGCCGATAAGCCGGCCGCTGCCGCGGCGCCAACCGCCCCGTGGCTCACGCCCGAAGGCGTTGCGGTCAAAAGCGCCTACGGCGCCGAGGATCTCGACGGCCTCGATGGTCTCAACACCTTTCCCGGCATCGCGCCCTACCTGCGCGGGCCCTACCCGACCATGTACCTGACCCAGCCGTGGACCATCCGGCAATATGCCGGTTTCTCCACGGCCGAGGATTCCAACGCCTTCTACCGGCGCAATCTCGCCGCCGGGCAGAAGGGGCTCTCGATCGCCTTCGATCTCGCCACCCATCGCGGCTACGACTCAGATCACCCGCGCGTCGCCGGCGACGTCGGCATGGCGGGCGTGGCGATCGACTCGATCTACGACATGCGCACGCTGTTCGCCGGCATTCCGCTCGACCAGATGTCGGTGTCGATGACTATGAACGGCGCCGTGCTGCCAGTGCTCGCGCTCTATATCGTGGCCGCCGAAGAGCAGGGCGTGCCGCCGGAAAAACTCGCTGGCACCATCCAGAACGACATTCTCAAAGAGTTCATGGTACGCAACACCTACATCTATCCGCCCAAACCTTCGCTGCGCATCATCTCCGATATTTTCGCCTACACCTCGGCGCACATGCCGAAGTTCAATTCGATCTCGATCTCCGGCTACCACATGCAGGAGGCCGGCGCGACCGCCGACCTCGAGCTCGCCTATACGCTGGCCGACGGCGTCGAATATGTGCGCGCCGGGCTTGCTGCCAATCTTGACGTCGATCGCTTCGCGCCGCGGCTGTCCTTCTTCTTCGGCATCGGCATGAATTTTTTCATGGAAGTAGCGAAGCTGCGCGCCGCGCGCGTGCTTTGGGCGAAGCTGATGAAGCCGTTCGCGCCGCACGATGCGCGCTCGCTGTCGCTGCGCACCCATTGCCAGACCTCCGGCTGGTCGCTCGCCGCGCAGGACGTGTTCAACAACGTGGTGCGCACGGCCATCGAGGCGATGGCGGCGACGCAAGGCCACACCCAGTCGCTGCACACCAACGCGCTCGACGAGGCGCTGGCGCTACCGACCGATTTTTCCGCCCGCATCGCCCGCAACACCCAGATCGTGCTGCAGCGCGAGAGCGGCACCACGCGCATGATCGATCCGTGGGGCGGCTCATTCTATGTCGAGCGGCTCACGCATGATCTCGCCACCAAAGCCTGGGCACATATCCGCGAGGTCGAGGAGCTCGGCGGCATGACCCGGGCGATCGAGGCCTCGCTGCCGAAGCTGCGCATCGAGGAGGCCGCCGCCCGCACCCAGGCGCGCATCGACAGCGGCGCCCAGGCGGTGATCGGCGTCAACAAATACCGGCCGCGGGACGAGGCGCCGATCGACATCCTCAAGGTCGACAACGGCGCCGTGCGGCAGTTGCAGATCGACAAGCTGACACGGCTCAAGCGCGAGCGCGATCCGCAAGCCGTCGCCGAAGCACTTGCCGCGCTGACGCGTAACGCATCTGGCGGTGACGCTAACCTCTTGGCGCTCGCGGTCGACGCGGCGCGCGCCAAAGCAACGGTCGGCGAGATATCGTTGGCGCTGGAGCAGGTGTTCGGGCGCCATCAGGCGGAGATCAAGACGATCTCCGGCGTCTACAGGCGGGAGGTCGGTATGGCGGACGCCGTCGAGCGGATGAAGAAGCGCGTCGCCGAATTCGAGGACAAGGAAGGCCGCCGCCCGCGCATCCTGGTCGCCAAGATCGGCCAGGACGGCCATGACCGCGGCCAGAAGGTGATCGCCTCGGCGTTCGCCGATCTCGGCTTCGACGTCGATATCGGGCCTTTGTTCGCCACGCCGGCGGAAGCCGCGCGCCAGGCGGTCGAGAACGACGTGCACATCCTCGGCATCTCATCGCTCGCCGGCGCGCATCTGACGCTGGTGCCGGAACTCAAAGCCGAGCTTGGCCGCAACGGCCGCTCCGACATCATGATCGTGGTCGGCGGCGTGGTGCCGCCGCAGGATTACGAGGCGCTCAAGGCCGCCGGTGCGGAGGCGATCTTCCCGCCCGGTACGGTGATCGCGGAAGCCGCCGAGTCGCTGCTCGACGCGCTCAACCGGCGTCTCGGCCATACGCGGGCAGCGGCGGAGTAAACAATATGAGCAAGCTCACAATTCCCCATGACGCACTCGTGTTCATCGGTGATGGCCGCAAGGCCCTATTCCTGCGCAACGCCGGCGACGCGAAATATCCGGATTTGAAGGTCGAGCGGGTGTTCGCCGAGGAGAACCCGCCGACCCACGAGCAGGGTACCGACCGGCCCGGGGTCGCCTTTGCTCATGCGGGCTCGCACCGGCGCGCGAGTATGGGCGATACCGACTGGCATCACCTTGAGGAGCATCATTTTGTCGCACGTGTCGCGGCCACGCTGGAAGACGCGGTGCGCAAGCGCGGCGTGCCCGCGCTTATCATCGTTGCACCCCCGCGCACGCTCGCCGATTTGCGCAGCGCTTTCCATGCCGATGTCAAGAAACGGATCGTTGCCGAAGTCGGCAAAGACCTGACCAAGCACCCCGTCGCCGACATCGAGACCCATCTGTTCGCGTAGCGGCGCGCGGCGGTCTTATTCCCTCGGCTTCACCGCGCCGACGCCTCTTGCGGGCTCCCGGCGGGAGCGGCAACCGGCGTGCCGAGGCCGGGCGTGTGTCCCAACGAGGCGAGGAACGAGCGGAACGCGATATTGCTCTTGAGCGCGTCGCGGCCGGCGTCAATCAGCAAGTCCACCTGCTGCGGCGGCAGAGTGAAGCGGGTCTCGACCGCGTTAAGCGCCGCGGCGCGCTGCGGATCGAACTGCTCAAATGAAACCCGCCCGATGAAGAACTTGACGTCTCGACAATTCCATCCCGACGGGGCGCCGAACCGCCGGCGATCGGCCGGTGAAAGCCCGCAGCGCCAATCAATCAGCATATGCTGCCAGGAATTCATGGTGTCCTGGAAGGCCGAATAGCTTCCGACCGCACCGGATTCGGTTGCCGTATCGGACGCCGCCGTGACCAGCGCGACGCCGGAGGGGCCTTCCACGGTTTGCGACCATGAACCGGAGGGCGCGCGGCCGGAATCGACCACCAGGAACAACAATCGCCGCAGCTTAACGCCCTCCTCCGGCTCCAGCGGGCCGTAGGGCGTGGTGGCGGCAAGGCGCGCGGTGGTGAAGCCGGCAAGCCCGTAATTGTCGACGACTCCGCCATCGAGCAGTTTCACGTAGCGGACTTCGCCGCTGTGATAACGCTCCAGCGCGTCGGCGTAGATCTTGAGCAGCGGCGGAGCGGTCCCGCTGGCGCGGGCGCGTGCCACCCAGTCCGGCAACGGCACCGAACAGCCTCCCGGATAACCCTGGATGACAACGGGCGCGAAAATCACCGGCACCGCCGCCGACGCCGCCACGGCCAGCGAGATCGGGTAGCTGGCCAGGTCGCTGCACAAGGCCCCGAACGTCGTGCGGCCGAACACGAACGGCGTGCGGTCGTAGATATCGGAGGCGTTGATCCAGACCTGCGGCCGCCGCTCGAACAGCAGGCTTTTGAAAGTCGCGTGATCGAACAGATTGTCGTCGAGCCAGCGCGGGAACAGGGTCGAATCGTTGATGCCGCCCTGCAGCCCGCGCGCGATGTTGGTGAGACTGATCGTCGTCTGCAGCCCCTCCTCGGCGTTACGCAGCAGGAAGCGCTGCTTGAAGTCGGTCAACGCCTTGCGCTTCTTCAGCCCATAATAGGCGGCAAGCACCGATCCGCCCGAGACGCCGGTAACAAAGTCGATGCGGTCAAGCAGCGACGCCGAGCGATTCGGCACCGGCGTTTCGTCGAATCCGGTGAGCACGCCGTAGGCAAAAGCCGCCGCGCGCATGCCGCCACCCGAGAACGACAGCGCGATGACGGTGTCGTCGTAATAGGTCTGGACGTCGCGGCCGAGTTCGGCGCCAACCTGCCTGGCGCTGCCAACAAGGGGCTGATTGATCGGATCGTTGTGGATGACTTGGGTACAGGCGACCAATAGCGCCGAACACGCAACAATGCGCCCTGCGCGGACTAGACGCTGCACCAGACCCCGCACCATTAACCAAGCTTATCAACGCTTCCCTCCCACTCCGTCAACAAAGCAAAGCCACGGAAGAGAGGCGTCTTTCTTTGAGGTTAATGATTTCCTTCAAATGCGACCTTCTTCGTCCGGTCGTGTGCCCGTCTGCGGACGAGATTCGTCAGAGTGTCGATGGCGCCCCTGACCGTTGCAGATTCTCTCGCTAATTCAATGCGCTAGAGCGAGCGTGCGCGCGCCGATCCGGCAAAAGGATCGATTTTTCGCACGCTTTCACTCAGAATCAGCGCGAAACCCGCGTCGTTGCGTGACAGAACTATGAAGAGCTATAGGGCAAACGCCTCGACGGGCGGATGAGTCGGGTCGGAAACCGTCCCCAAATCTTCGGAAAAGTTCCCCTGGCGCGTCCGTAATCCAACGAAAAACACTGCCGAGCTGCGGCGCACTCTTTCGGATTCCCCACGAATCTCCGATACTTGCGCATTCTCCCATTGAGTCGTCCCCACTATCCCCACATTTAGTGGTTGATTCAGAATTTCGTACTAAGTCTTGACGGGCGCGACGGCCTTGGCCTAGCCTGATCAAGTTCGGCGCGCGGGTAGAGAAGTCCGCCGGGCTCTCCAAAAAGGGGTTTGCGGGACTGCCCCGTGCCGCCCACGGCGCGAGGCATTGGCCTCCTTGTCCCTACGGGATGCGCGGACGTGTCGAACAAGGTCCGGCTCATGCGCCGGTCCGGGGGCAGAGACAGAGCAGGGCTGAGGCCGCACGCGGGCGAGTTCGCTTCACCGCGTCGCGGGGAAGCTGTCGGCGACCTATATTTGAAGCGGGTTATCCGCAGGGGCCGCCGAGCAGAGAAACTGAGACCGAAAGGGCAGAAAATGCGGATCGAGCGGCGCTACACCAAAGAGGGACAATCGCCATACGCGGATATCGTCTTCCGGCTCACCACGAGCGAGATCCGCAATCCGGACGGCTCCGTCGTCTTCCATGCCGACGACGTCGAGGTGCCGGAACAATGGTCGCAAGTCGCCTCCGACGTGCTGGCGCAAAAGTATTTCCGCAAGGCCGGCGTGCCCGCGCGCCTGAAAAAGGTCGAGGAGGAAAGCGTTCCCTCCTGGCTGTGGCGCAGCGTTGCCGACGAAGCCGCCCTCAACGAGCTTCCCGAAAAGGAGCGATTCGTCGGCGAAACCTCCTGCAAGCAGGTTTTCGATCGGCTCGCCGGGACCTGGACCTATTGGGGCTGGAAGGGCGGCTACTTCAGCTCCGAAAGCGACGCGCAAGCCTTCTTCGACGAGCACCGCTACATGCTGGCGATGCAGATGGCGGCGCCGAACTCGCCGCAATGGTTCAACACCGGCCTGCACTGGGCCTATGGCATCGACGGCCCGAGCCAGGGCCATTTCTACGTCGATTTCAAAACCGGCAAGCTGGTGCAGTCCGCCACGGCATACGAGCACCCGCAGCCGCACGCCTGCTTCATCCAGTCGATCTCCGACGACCTCGTCAACGAGGGCGGGATCATGGATCTGTGGGTGCGCGAGGCGCGGCTGTTCAAATACGGCTCCGGCACCGGCTCGAATTTCTCAAAACTGCGCGGCGAAGGTGAAAGGCTGTCGGGTGGCGGCAAGTCGTCAGGCCTGATGAGCTTTCTCAAGATCGGCGACCGCGCCGCGGGCGCCATCAAGTCCGGCGGCACCACGCGCCGCGCGGCCAAGATGGTCATTCTCGATGCCGACCATCCCGACGTCGAGCAGTTCGTCGACTGGAAGGTGATCGAGGAGCAGAAGGTCGCCAATCTCGTCACCGGCTCGAAGATCAATCAGCGGCACCTGCGCGCGGTCTTCAAGGCGTGCGTGAACTGCGAAGGGTCCGGCGACGATTGTTTCGATCCGGAGAAAAACCCCGTGCTCCGCCGCGAGATCAAAGCGGCGCGCAAGAACCACGTGCCGGACAACTACATCCGCCGCGTCATCCAGTTCGCCAAGCAAGGCTACAAGGACATCGAATTTCCGGTCTACGACACCGATTGGGATTCGGAAGCCTACCTCACGGTCTCGGGCCAGAATTCCAACAACACCGTGCGCGTGACCGACGAGTTTCTCAAAGCCGTCGAGGCCGATCGCGACTGGGATCTGTTCTGGCGCACCAAGCCGGGGAAGATCGCCAAGACGACGAAGGCGCGCGAGCTGTGGGAGAAGATCGGCTACGCCGCCTGGGCCAGCGCCGATCCCGGCCTGCAATTCCACACCACCATCAACGACTGGCACACCTGTCCGGCGTCGGGGCCGATCATCGCCTCCAATCCGTGCTCGGAATACATGTTCCTCGACGACACCGCGTGCAATCTCGCTTCGCTCAATCTGTTGTCGTTCCACACCCCTGCCCCGCCCTCGGCCGCGACCGGCGCCAGGCTCGAGCGGCAGCTCTATGACGTCGAAGGCTACGAGCATGCGGTGCGGCTGTGGACCATCGTGCTGGAAATCTCGGTGCTGATGGCGCAGTTTCCCTCGAAGGAAATCGCCCAGCGCTCCTATGACTTCCGCACGCTGGGCCTCGGCTACGCCAATGTCGGCGGGCTCCTGATGTCGTCGGGCATTCCCTACGATTCCGACGCCGGCCGCGCCATTTGCGCCGCGCTGTCGGCGATCATGACTGGCGTTTCCTATGCCACCTCCGCCGAAATGGCCGCCGAGCTCGGGCCGTTCCCGCGCTTTGCCGAAAACCGCGACGCCATGCTGCGGGTGATGCGCAACAATCGCCGCGCCGCCTATGGCGAGCGCAGCGGCTACGAGAAGGTCGCGACCCCGCCGGTGCCGCTCGATCATAAAACCTGTCCGGATGCGCGCATGTCCGAGCACGCCAAGCGCGCCTGGGATCGCGCGCTCGAACTCGGCGAGGCGCACGGCTACCGCAATGCGCAGGCGAGCGTGGTGGCGCCGACCGGCACGATCGGGCTCGTGATGGATTGCGACACCACCGGCATCGAGCCCGACTTCGCGCTGGTGAAGTTCAAAAAGCTCGCCGGCGGCGGTTACTTCAAGATCATCAACCGCGCCGTGCCGGAGGCGCTGCGCGTGCTCGGCTATGCCGAGAACGAGATCGCCGAGATCGTGGCCTATGCGGTCGGCCACGGCACGCTCGGCAACGCGCCGGCGATCAATCCCACGACGCTCAAGGCCAAAGGCTTTACGCCCGAGGCGATCGAGAAGGTGGAAAAGGCGCTGCCGACCGCCTTCGACATCAAGTTCGCCTTCAACAAATGGACGCTGGGCGCCGATTTCCTGCGCGACGCGCTCAAGGTCGAGCCGGCCGATCTCGCCGCGCCGAGCTTCGACCTGCTCGCGCATCTCGGCTTCACCAAGCGCGAGATCGAGGCGGCCAACATCCACGTCTGCGGCGCCATGACGGTCGAGGGTGCGCCGCATCTGAAGCCCGAGCATTATGCCGTGTTCGACTGCGCCAATCCGTGCGGCCGCACCGGCAAGCGCTACCTCTCGGTCGAGAGCCACATCCGCATGCTGGCGGCGGCGCAGCCGTTCATTTCCGGCGCCATCTCCAAAACCATCAATATGCCGAACGAGGCGACGGTCGCCGACTGCAAGGCAGCTTATATCCTTTCCTGGAAGCTCGGCCTGAAAGCGAACGCGCTCTACCGCGACGGTTCGAAGCTGTCGCAGCCGCTGCAAAGCCAGCTCATCGCCGACGAGGAGGAAGAGGACGACGTCATCGAGGCCTTCCTCGACAAGCCGGCCGCCGCGCGCGCCGCCGGCCTCGCGGAAAAAGTGGTCGAGAAAGTCGTCGAGCGCATCGTCATCATGCGCGAGCGCGAGCGCATGCCCGACCGCCGCAAGGGCTACACCCAGAAGGCCGTGGTCGGCGGCCACAAGGTCTATCTGCGCACCGGCGAATACGACGACGGCCGGCTCGGCGAGATTTTCATCGACATGCACAAGGAGGGCGCGGCGCTGCGCTCGCTCCTCAACAACTTCGCCATCGCGGTGTCGCTCGGCCTGCAATACGGCGTGCCGCTCGACGAATATGTCGATGCCTTCACCTTCACGCGGTTCGAGCCGGCCGGCCCGGTGCAGGGCAACGACTCGATCAAATACGCCACCTCGATCCTCGACTACGTGTTCCGCGAGCTGGCGGTGTCCTACATGGAGCGCTTCGACCTCGCCCATGTCGACCCGAGCGGCGAAGGTTTCGATGCCCTCGGCAAGGGCGTTGCCGAAGGCAAGCCCGCGCCCGACGGGCGCTACGTATCGAAGGGCCTGACCCGCTCGCGCACCGACCGCCTCAAGGTGATGCAAGGCGGCCAAGGCGCTTTGGACCGCGGCGTCACTTCACCACCCTCCCCTGCAGGGGGAGGGTCGGCCGGTGAAACCGGCCGGGGTGGGGTGGCCTCCAACGTCACCGCGCTGACCTCCACCTCCCCGCGCGGCGAAACCGCCGGCAGCGCCGCGCTCAAGAGCGAGCCCGAGCAGAAACTCTCGCCCGCGCAGGCGCTCGAGCAACTGAACTGGACCGACGCCCGCTCCCACGCCAAACAAGCCGCCGCCGAAAAGCGCGCCGAAGCGCGCGCCAAGGGCTACGAAGGCGAAGCCTGCGGCGAATGCGGCAACTTCACTTTGGTGAGGAACGGCACCTGCATGAAGTGCGACACGTGCGGCTCAACGACGGGGTGTAGCTAATCAGGGTGGCAGGCGTGTCTGACGACTATTACGTCCCTAAACGGAAAAATAAGGAGATTCGCGCCGAAGCGTTGAGCGCTAAAACGTTCTATCAAACAGAAAAACGTCGCCCTGTGAACATCATCCGTTGCTTGGTGTCCGGCCGAATTCCCACTCGACGAGGCTGCAAGCCGCTCACCTACAATGTGGCAGATGATGATGAGATGGGGAACCGAGACGGCAAGATCGAGTTCGTTGCTGACGCCGTCGTTATCTCCGTCAAGCGCGGTGTTCATCAAAAGGCGATTTGGGGCGATGGCCGCGCCCGGATGACCTTGGCACACGAACTCGGCCACGGAGTTATGCACCACGGTGCAACTATGTTTCGCAACTCTGACGCTGTCGGTCCGACCGAATTGTCGCGAACTAGCCCCTGGGAGTCAGCCGAACATCAAGCAAAGGTGTTTGCATCGGCGTTCCTCATTGAGGACGAGGTCGCCGCGTCGCTTTCTTCACCTGAGGAGATATCAACTGAGTTCCTCGTGAGCCTCGAGGCGGCGGAAATCTGCTTTGAGCGATTGGTGGAAGAAGCGGAACGCGCCCGTTCGGTGGAAAGGGTCCGACTGAGCAACGAGGATTTCCAAAGCAAAATGCGCGACGCTTTCGACCGCCGTCCTAAGCACGAGTTCCACTACACTGGCGACTTTTGCACGAATTGCGGCAACGCCACTCTCATTCCAATGGGCATAAAGCTCTTATGCCACACCTGCGGGAATATTAGCGATCCCTAGGCGATCTTACGCTGCTGTAAGATCATAGCGCGGGAGCATAGGGCAGGCTAAGGCGCGGAACGCGCCGAGCCCACGCGTCCATTCAGTGGTTCGCATCGTGGGCACGCTTCGCTTTTGCGGCACAGCGGGTTAGCATGCAGCGATGGAGATCGGGCCGTGAGTCGCAGCAATATCATCTACCTCGTCGTCGGCGCGCTGGTGATCGTTGTCGCCGTGATGGGTTATCAACTCTATCAGGATCGCAAGAAGCCCGAGGGTGTGCGTATCGACGTCGGCCCCAACGGCCTATCGATCGAGAAGAAATAGCGAGCGCAGCCTGGGCGCGGAACGCGCCGAGCCAACGCGTCGATTCCGTGGTTTCGCATCGTGGGCACGCTTCGCTTTGCCCACCCTACACTTCGCGGCTCGGGTGACCCGGGATTTTGCTTGCGCGCGATCTGCGCTAGTGGCTGCATGCACGGGGGCGCGATGAGGAAGGTCTTCAATGCTGCGGGTTTCGCTCGGACTCATCACCCTCGCTCTTTCCCTCTCGCTGATCTCGTCGGCTTCGGCCGCGCCCGCGCACAAGCCGCCGGCGCACAAGAAACACCACATCTCGCGCCACTGGCACGGCTACGGCTTTCTGCCCGGCTACCGCCCGCCCGAGGTGATTGAGCGCGAGCGCGCGGAGCACTATTACGAGATGAATGGGCCGCTGTATTATGGCCCTGCGTGGCCGGGCTTCTATAACAACCGCTGGAACGGCGGCGGCTTCGGCCCCTGCTATACGCAGACCCCAATTGGACCAATCTGGAATTGCGGGCGGTAGCAGCGAACTACAATCTACTGACTCACGCGGACGGAAAAATGGAATGGCCGGCGCCGGCGCGGATGTAGCCGGTGCCGATGGCGCTTAACAATCCCTCGATCCCATCGAGCGTCTTGTCGATCAGGCTGCGCGGTTCGCCGGCCTCAAGCAGGATCTTCAGTTGCAGAAGCCCTTGGTTGGCGGCGTCGATGCGCCGCGCGAGCACGATCGTCACATAAAGCAGCGCCGCCGGGTCTTGCAGCAATGTCGCGGCGTCGGCGACATGAAACTCCGACGCTTCCAGTGTGCGCACATCCGCGCCATGCGGCTCATCGAGCAGCGCCGAGAGCTCGCCGAACACCGCGCCGGGTTCGGCCACCTGGGCGATCTCGATACCCGCTTTCACGATACTGACCGCGCCGCTTTTGAGAATCAAAAGCCGCCCGGTTTTCGTACCCTCGGCGAAGACGACTTCGCCGGCGTCAAAGCTTTCGAGCGGAAGCGCGGCAAGCTTGCTTTGCCAGGCCTCCGGATCGTGGATCAGAGCCATTTTCGAGCGCCCCCAAGTTGTCGCATCGGCCGATGCGCTTCGCAGGCCATCTGAAAAATACTATGCACATGAGCGAGCGTGCAATGTCGTAAAGCCCCATGCCTGCCGGGATTTCGCCCGGCGCCCGATCCGGGCTAGCGTGAACCACATTCGCGACGCAATTTCCCCTCACCACCTGCCCCACCGATCCTCAAGGAGAAGAGAGAATGCGAGTTTCCCCGCGCGCCGGCGCCAAGACCGGTATTGCCGTCGCTGTCGCCATCACCGCGATCGCTGGCACCGCCGTCCTCACTTTAACAGCGGCGAGCTTCGCGCCGGCCGCCGCGCAAACCGCTGGAACCCCCATGACCACGCCGTCCGGACTGAAGATCATCGACGCCAAAATCGGCACCGGTGCCTCGCCCGCACCCGGCCAGATTTGCGTCATGCACTACACCGGCTGGCTTTACGAGCACGGCGCCAAGCTCCAGAAATTCGACTCATCCGTCGATCGCGGCCAGCCGTTCGAGTTTCCGATCGGGCAGCACAAGGTCATCGCCGGCTGGGACGAAGGCGTGGCGACAATGAAGGTCGGCGGCAAACGCACGCTGATCATTCCGCCCGAACTCGGCTACGGCGCCCGCGGCGCCGGCATGGTCATTCCGCCGAACGCGACGCTGATGTTCGACGTCGAACTGATCGGCATCAAAGGTTAGGTTTCGCCGTTCCCTTCAGCACTCCAGCACCGCGACGTGCCCCTGCGCGCCGTAATCCAACAGCGCGCGGTCGCGCGTGACCAGCGTCGCGCCGAGGTCACGCGCGGTGGCGGCGATGATGCGATCGGTCGGATCACGCGGCGGCTTGCCCGGCAAATAAGACGAGGCGATCAGCAGGTCCGGCGACATATCGGCAAGCAGCACGCCGGGGACCTGAAATAAGTTGGCGAACCAGCGCTACGAAAATTCGCTGAGCCGGCAAAATGTCATTGTGCCGCCGGAACAGGTCGATCGGTCGCTGAAGTTTCTGCGCCACGAAAACGGCCTCGATGTCTATCGCAATAATCTAACCGGGCAGGAAGTCTTTATCGGCCGGCCCAAGATCGAGGGTGCGTAGCCGTAGCCCGGATTTCGTTTCGCTTCATCCCGGCTACCCCGCCGCGCCGGCGCAGCCGTTGGCGATCGGCTTGCCCTCGAAGCGGTCACTGATCCAAGGCTTGTAGAGCGGCTCGGCGGCGCCGGGCGTGGAGAAATGCGTTTGCTCGCCGGCAAGCTGGACGCGCGCGACATTGCCGCCGAGCGCGCACATCTGTTCGCGATAAAGCTTGCCCATCAGTGGAGGCACGGCCGTGTCCTTGGTGCCCCAATAGATGACGACCGGCGCTACCGGTTTGACCGCCGCGACGCTGCCGTCGATGAAGGCCTGCGCCCAGGCCAACGCGTTTCGCGGCACCGGCCGCAGCAAGGATTTGAAATTTTCACCGTAGGTGTAGTTCAGCGTGTCGGCAGCGACATGAACGCACTTTTTGCGCATGACCTCGTCAACGACCGCCGCACCCTCGTCGGTAAACACCTCGGTCAGCATTAGGTCCGGGAACGCCGCCGGGCTTGCCCACAGGTTCATGGCGAAGTGCGAAAAGTTGAAGACGTTGTCAGTGAAGCTTGCCGTCAAGCTCGCGAACAGCTTTTCCGCCGCCGCTTCGTCGAGCGCGCCTTTCGGCGCCATGGCGGCAACATCGTCGGGCGCCATCGCGACGAAGCCTGCATACTCGACGTCATCGTAGGCCGTGCCCTTCTGCGCGATGTAGTCGGCAAGACTGGCGGCGGCGATGGCGGCGGCGCCGCCTTGCGACCACCCATAGACGACGGCTTTTGTCTCCGGCCCGGCGAGATTCATGGCGCCGGCCGCGCGCACCGAATTAATGACGTCGCGCGCCTGCGTCGCGGCCACCGCATATTGATGCGCGCCGCCGCCGCCCAGGCCCTGATAATCGGTGCCGACGACGACATAGCCCTGGCGAATGAAATCTGCGACCGCCGGCAGTCCGTAGTCGGACCAGGAATTACCGCCGACCAGGAAATACTGGTTGAGCGGCTGCGCCGGATCCACGACCTGCGACGGTCCGCAATTCTGCGCCGTGCCGGTGGTTCCGTGCGCCCAGGCGACGATAGGGCGTCCCGCCGCCAGTGCGGCGCCGCGCGGCGCCACTACGAGCGCCGTCGAAATAGTCCGCCGCTCTTTCAGATCGGAGGACACATACGCGATGCGCCAGGCCAGCGCGCCCTCAATCGCGGTCGGCACGCTCTCCTTGGCGAGCACCTGCCCAAGCTTGCCGGTCGCGGGCAGCCTCGCGGCCGCCTCGTAGAAAGGCGGCAATGAAACATCCAGCGTGTCGGCGGCGGCGCGGCAAAGGCTGCCGCCGACCACGGCTGCAAGAACGGCGGTTGCCAAGCGCATCACTGTTGCGTTCATGCGTGCACTCCGTCGTCATCTGCGACCGCGGACGCCACCATGTTGCGCTGTCCATAAAGAAAGCCGTGCGGGCATTCCCGCGTTTTGTCTTTGATCGTCGCGATCGCGCCGATCTCCCATTAACGAAGCTTCGGCGCTATGAAGAAGTACGTACGATTTCGCAGGGTGGGCCAAGGCGCCACTGGACTTGATTCGGTGGCTCCTCGCAATGACGAGAAGCTTCAGCACTCCAGCACCGCGACGTGCCCCTGCGCGCCGTAATCCAACAGCGCGCGGTCGCGTGTAATCAGCGTCGCGCCGAGGTCACGCGCGGTGGCGGCGATGATGCGATCGGTTGGATCCTTCGGCGGCTTGCCCGGCAAATAAGATGAGGCGATCAGCAGGTCTGGCGACAGATCGGCAAGCAGCACGCCGGGCGCATCGAACAAATTCGAAAACCAGCGCTCGGCTCTGATCAAGAGCTGCAGGCGGCCGCGCGAGGCCAACATGCCGATCTCCCAGGCGCTGATCGGCGAGATGTAGGTGATCCCGCCGCTTTCACTAGTCGCTTGCATCGTTTTGACCGCCGCCGCCGCCAAGCGAGCCTTTTCGGTCAGAAAGATGAGCGCACAGGTATCCAGAAGCAGCGGCCGCACTAGTTGTCCTTCTTCTTCTCTGGGCCGTACTGCGCGTCGAGCCGATCCGCCCATTCCGGGTCGGCCGGCTGCGTGAGATCGGTGCCCGGCATGATGCGGATGAGGCCCTTCATGGCGCCATAAAGCGGATGAAACGGTTTCTCGCCGGCGGGTTGCGCGGCGGCCGCCGCCTGCGGCTTGCGGACACGCCGGAACATCAGCTTGCGCGCCGGCATGTCGACCTGCTCGCTTTCAAAGCCGGCATCGAGCCAGACTTTGGTCATCACGCTGTTCTTTGGATTGTTGCTCCACCAGGGACGATGCTTGTGCGCCGAAGGCGGAAGCTTAACCCCGGTGACCTTTTCGATTTTGGCAAATGTCATAGGCACGAGATCGCCGCGTTGGCGTTTCAGGTACTCGCCGAGGGCGGTGTATTTCGACATACCTATCTCCGTATATAGGAGCTATTTTTAGTACCTATTGTAGGTACTGTCAAGCGCGCCCATTCCGGGACTTGCGCGGTGGCCTCCGGTCAGCTCACGCGCTCTCGTCGGACGGCGGCGGGATGCGCGTCTCGTGGAAGCCGTCGGCGAGCATCTCGTAGACCTCGCGCACCAGGATGTGGGTAGCCACCTCATTCTCGGTGCGGCCGAGCTTTCCGCGCGTCGCCAGCAGCGCCAGGTAATTGAAGGTCTCGACCGGCAGGGTCAGGCTCAAGGCCCGCGCCTCCGAGCGGTTTTCGGGTCGCGCCATGAATCGGGTGCCTCAGGTTATAACTTGGTTATAATATAGTTAAAACACTTGCGAGGCGACTCGAATCATGCCAGTTTTGCTCTCGGCGGCGGTTTTCGCTCAACAAGCTTAAAGCGGCTCCGGCAAGGGGCCCCGGGCGTAAAAACGGCGGGCTGGCAATCGCTTAGGCGCGGATGCGGCTCGGTGATCGCGGCGCTGTGCGCGCCGTCGCGCACCGAATTCGCGCTCCAGGGTTGCGCTAGCCTGTCGGGATGCTCGTTGCGCGCGGCCTTCGCCCTATCCGCGGCCCCGGAACCCGGCCGCGGCGCTTACGAGGCCGTGTCATGACGAGCGCAACCTGGAATCCCGAGCGCATCGAGCAACTGCGAAACTTTGTCGTCGCTGGCCTGACCTGTAGTCAGATTGCCGCCGAGATCGGCGTCTCCCGTAACGCCGTCATCGGCAAAATTCATCGCCTTGGCCTGGGGTCGGGGCGTCCTGAGCGAGCGCCGGCGCGGGATTACCCTCCACGCGTCCGGCGCTCGCCTTTTTCGCCGCAACGCCAGCTCCTGCGCCTGCTGCACGCCGACGCCGCCCACGGAGTTACCACCGAGGCCATACCAATCGACAGCGCGCGACGTTGCTCGCTCCTCGAGCTGGCGCAGGGCAGCTGCCGCTGGCCCATCAGCGATCCCGGCGCCGCGGACTTCGCGTTTTGCGGTAACGCGACCGCCGCCGGATTCTCCTACTGCGCGGGCCACGCCCGCATGGCCTATCGGCCCCCGGCGCGGCGGCGCGCTTAAGGCATTGGGGCGCATGAGATCGCACGGGCGGCGGGATGCGGCCTCGCGGGAGCTGTGTGCATTCAGCTTCGCCCGTTTCGCTGCGATCGCGATTTTACTGGCCGCCAATACGCCTCGCCGCTGCGCCCCACATTGCTTGCTAGCACGGGCCGTTATCCGCTTTTTGCTCCATGGCTTTGATGCGCTCGCAATCGTTGGCGTAGGTCATGCCATTGCAGCCGCAAACCGGCCGCATGACCTTGGCCTCCGCCAGCGGACAGACAGCCGGAATTTGCACGCATTTCCCGGTGCCGCCGATCAGGTGGCAGGTGCCGGGCTTGCGCTCACAAAACAAGCCCGGGTCGCAAGCCCCGTCGCGAATTGGGCCGCATATCCCGCCGAGACCGACGGCGCCCGCAGCGCTCACGCTCAGCAGCAGAGCAACCGCAAACGTCACGCAAACGTTCAGTGATTTCCAACCCATGTGTTCCTCCTTCGCGAGCCATTTTCTCCCGACATTCCAGTTTCACGTGTTACACTCTCACCAGCGAAACCGACCTACCAAACCAAATACGGCCGCCATGGACGACTTCCCGATCGAGCCGCCGCTTGTGGTGAAGGACACTCCCAAGCCGCGGCGGCTGGCGACGCTGGCGGAGGCGCGCGCCTATGTCGGCGAGGCGATGCGGCTCGGCCGGCCGGCGCCGTGGCGCGAACTGTGGCACCGCCTCAAATCGGTGACCACGGAGGATGAGGCCATCGAGGCGATCGGCGACATGCGCGAGCTGCTGGCGGAGGAAGATTTGCTGATCCCGCCCGGCAGGCCCTCGTGAGGCCGCAGAAAACTTCGCGCCCACGCAATCTGAGCAGGAGCGCTGCGCGTCACGACGGCTTGCAGGCGCCGGCGTGGGCTTTTTGCGCCCTGGCTTTGATGCGTTCGCAATCGTTGCCGTAGGTTTTTCCGTCACAACCGCAGACCGGAATAAAGCTCTTTTCGCAGACCTCCGGTATGCGAACGCACTTTCCCGGAAGATCAAGCACTGCACATTTACCCGGTTGCGGATCGCACCACAGACCTTCATCGCACCGAGGAGCGCCCACTACCTCCGCATGTTTTGCCGACACCGACCGCCCCCGCTGGGCCCAATAGCCCAGTCAGGACAACGAATGTCAGCGCCAAGAACACTCCCGTAATTTTCGGCAGCTGTTCCCCTCCCCTTGCGAGCCACCTTCCAGATCTTTTCTTCAAGCAGGAAGCGCTCCAGCTATGATCGCACAACCTAAGCGTTAGGGCAATATCGGCGGGCGCAGGTTGCGGTTGGCGCATGCGACATCGCTTAATTGGTCGTATGAGAAATATGGATGGCCGGGCTTGCGCCGCTGCGCGACGAGCCCGGTCATGATCTCTTTGTAACGAGATGCGCTAGATACGCCGCGACGGTTAGGACCGGCTCGCGTTCCAGCGGCCGTTGTACTTGAACTCCGGCGCCGCCTTGAGCTGATCGGCGGTGAAGTGAATCCGTCCGGCTTGCGTCGTCTTGCTTTCGGCTGGCGCGACCGATTAGACAGTCATATCGGTTGCGGAACTGCTGCGGTTCGGCCGCGTCAGCGGCCTACTCCTCCGGCTCGGTCGTAAAGAACAGCGGATAGCCCTGGCTCTTGCCCAATTCGGTCGCTTCCTTGGCCTTGGTCTCGGCGACATCCCTGACATAGACGGCGATGACGCAGGCGCCTTTCTGATGCGCCGTCATCATCACGCGATAGGCCTGGTCGGCGTCCATGCGGAACACCGCCTTGAGCACGACGACGACGAATTCGCGCGGCGTGTAATCGTCGTTGAGCAGAATGACCTTGTAGAGCGGCGGCCGCTGCGTTTTCGTCCGCACCTTGGTGCGGGGTTTGACCAGGGTTTTGCTCATGCCAGACGCTCCGCGCCCGCTGTGGGGCGCGCACGCCAAATATAATCCCCGCCGCGGCGCTGGCCCAGCGCGTCGCATCCGCAAGCGCGCCGAGCCGCGCGTGGCCGAACAGCTCCGGTCAAGCCGAGCAACGTTGCCTCTTGGAACCGGGCCGGATGTGTGGCGTTAATGGCCGCCTCGCACGGAGATCGCCATGCACATTCTCTGGGTCATCATCATCGGCTTCGTCGCCGGTATCATCGCCCGCATGCTGGCGCCGGGCCCGAACAACCCGGCGGGTTTCATTCTCACCACGCTGCTCGGCATTGCCGGGGCATTCGTGGCGACCTGGATCGGGCAAACGATCGGCTGGTACGGAACGAACGAGGGCGCCGGCCTTCTCGGCGCTGTGGTCGGCGCGCTGATCGTCCTCTTTGTCTGGCATCGGCTGGTTACGCACCGCGCGATCCCCGACCCCGGCCGGCGCTGGCTTTAAGGTTCTCGCGTTTTCGGGACTTAGCGGCCGACCAATCGCCGCTGCACGACCGCATAGCGCGGCGTGCGGCGCTCGACGACAACGGCGCGCGGGCCGCCAACGCGGCTGGTGACGGTCACCTGGTTCGCGCCCTTGCGCTGGCCCATCCGCAACACGGCCCCGCGCGCTTCGTCGATCGGGACTTCCATCAGCGAAGCCACAATCTCAATCTGGCCTTTGAAATCGTCGGTCAGCCCTTGCGCCGCGACCACAGCCTCCTCGAGGGTCGGCGGATCGCGTCTTACGCGCCGGCGACCATCCTTCGTCTCCCAAACCTCGCTCATATTGGCACCTGCGTTTATTTTTTTCTTTGGCGAGCATTATCCACTCTCTACCGCATTGCAGCAAGGAAAATTGTGCAATGCACCCATACAAATTCGCGGTGCGCTATGCGGTTCCCGGACTTTCGACAGGCAATCCGGTCGGAAGCGAGCCGCTTCGCTAACGCGGTACCCTTCATTGAACAGCACGCCGCTCTTTATCCCTCGCCGTTCTCCGCGTCTCCGCCGGCGCAGGACAGTAACCGATTCTTTCGTCCGCCCAGATATTCACAACCGCCGCGTGACATCCTTAACGAGTCCCCGCCTCTGCTCGCGCATGCGGCCTTCCCAGGGGTGCGACGATTTCCGCTATGACTGCTCCCCCATGAAAATCCCGCTGTAGTTGAGGCACAGCCCAGCGTGAGCCGCACGCGGGCTTGCTTCAACATCGAGTTCCGTACTATCGAACCATGTGGGTTGGAATTTAAGGGAGCTGAACGATGAAGAAATTGGCTTTTGCAATCGGCATATTGGCGCTTGGTTTCGCCGCCTCGACCGCGGCTCGCGCTGATTTTGCCGTGGTAAAGTTCAATAGTAGTGGCTGGTGCCGAGTGTGGCCCGATACCACAGCCAAGCCTTGGGACGGAAAATTCCTCTGGTGGCACCATCACCATCATTGGTATTATCGCCTCCCGACTTGGGCGAGCGCCGAGCATAAGTTACATGTGGCGATCGCTCGGCATCGGTGCCGGCCCTGGTAGGCAGATAGGTCCGCGTTCAGCCATTCTCCTGCCGCCCAGCAGATCGTGACGGGTTGGATTTTGGGCTGCACGTCGAGGACGGTGATTGCGCGGCGGCGCGGCGTGTTTCGCACGTCGCGCCGCCGCGCGACATCTTGAGCGCGCGCACACGGACGATGGGCTTGGAACTATCGGAAGGCTCCGGGGTTTTTTTGCCCATCAAGGAACTCCCGATGAAGCGATTGGCATTTGCGGTTGGCGTGCTGGCGCTAGGTTTTGCTGCCTCGACCCCGGCGCGCGCCGACTTCGCCCTGGTCCAATTTGGCGACGGCTTTTGCAAGATCTGGTGGGACAGCGCCGGCACTCCTTGGGGCGACAATTGGACCAAGGTCGCGGTTGGCCTGCCGGACCACGAAGCGGCGCAGGCCGCGCTTGATAGCGCGATCGCGCAAGGCGTCTGCCGCTAGCACAGAAACTCGAGCTTCGGAATTCACTCGTACGGCCAGGAGGCGCCGGTCGGGGCGCGGGCGCTGAACGAACGCAGCAGCGCCAGTGGCCCCTTCACGTCGCCAAAGACTTCCTCGCGGCGCGGGGCGCTATGGTGCCGCTTGGCCCGCTTCTTTTGCAATGACGGTGCAGCGGACGTCGGCTCAACCGCTTGCGGTGGCGCGGCATCGGTCGCAGCCGGGGCTTCGGCAAGCACCGCGATGCCGGCCGGGCGCTGGATTGTCGAACGCGCGCCAGATTCGCTTGCCGCAGGACTTACCGCTGCGGCGTTCGCCGGTGACAGCATCACGGACTGGCTTGGCGCAGCGGCATCTGGTTTCGCCCGCGCCTGCGCCGCGCGGGTTGGAACTTGCAGTTGAACCGTCTGCGAAGCCGTGTGGGCTGCGGCGGAATCCGTGGGCCGCGCCAGGGTGCGCGCCGCGACCGATTCTTCGGCGACCGGACGATCCACCAAGGAGAAAACGACGGCGGCGCCGGCGGTGGCACCCACGGCCGCTGCGACCACGGCGATGCGCACCGTGCGAATGAAACTCGGCGCCGGGGCAAGATAGCCCCATTCCGGATTGAAGTTGCCGGCGAAACGCATCACCACCTCCGAGGCAAGCGGCCCGCATCCTATTTACGGACACCGCCGCACCTGGAAACGCTTCGACCGCAGCGCCAGTTCCTGTTCCGGCGTGAAACGGATCGCAGCGATCCAAGACGCTCGCACCGCCGCGCAAGGTAGAAAGCTACCGTCAATTGGCGACCGATTTGCTGCCTTGCGCCGCGACCTTCGGGACATAAGGCGCCAACCACCAAGACAAAAGACGCGACCACGAAGCTACGTTAAGAAGTGCTAACCAGCCGGCTGACAGAAGGTGTGCTTGCACCGCCGAGGCGATCGCCCAGCGAGGCGATCCAGTTTGGAATCCCACCGATCGCGGAAACCGCATGCAGCGTCGCGTGGACGACATGGTCCTTGATGGTGAGGGTCTTGGCGAGCAGCGAGTCGGATTGTCGTGCGGCGTCCACCGCGGGCGTACTGCCGTCAGTTTGCTCGGCCTGCGCAATGACGCGCGGCGCCCGCACCGCCGGCGCCGGCGCCGGCGCCGGGGTCGCCGCGATGACGGGGGCCTTGATGCGCGGCGACACCGCGGGCGCTGACGCCACCAAGGGGCGGCGCGTGACCGCCACGGCAGCGGGCTTGGCGTCCGCCACCGCGTGCGCGTCTTCCTTGTCCTCGGCGGCATTGCGGCTCTTCTCAGCCGCGGTCTGGGCCTTGATATAGTCGAGGATCATGGCGTGCTCGTCGCGGACGAGCTGCAGCATTTCGGCGGAGGCCGGCGCGGCCTGCTCGGCCACCGGCTGCGGAGCGGGCCGGTAACCGGATTGATACTGGGTGAAGAGAAACCCGCCGATCAGGCTCGCCATCGCCGTCGGCAGGACGTCGGCGAGCTTGGCGAAGAAGCGCCCGAACAGCGGCGCCGTGTGCCGCCTGACGCCACCCAGCCCAACGACCGCGATCTGTGCCATGACCCTCAACTCCTCCGCCCGATTCATTTTTCAAACGGCTGGTTGAATTTCAACATGTGTTCTAGGCAGTCAATAGCCCGGAATAAGGAATTTTCGCGGCGTTCCTCGGGTTTTCCTGGGCAAAAACGCCTATTGTGGCGGTTCAGAAGTCCGCATCATTTTTGCCGCAAACTCGTCATGCGGATTTCTGAACCAAAGCCACACTAGATCAATACGTTGCTAGTGTCCTTCGATTCCGAAGTTCGCAAACGACGGTGCCTCATAATGATGCGAACTTCGGAATCGCGACACTAGACGGTCCCGCCAAGACCGCCGATCGCCCAGCGGCTGATCATCTTGCCGATGAATTCAATGGCGGATTCATCGAGCGCAAGATTGATCGGCGGCTCCGCAAGCTGCTCGCGGTTGCGCATGAACACGTTGCATTGGCCGATCAGCCAGATCGCGGCGACGACAAGGGTGCGCTGATCCGCATCGGGCAAAAAGCGGTGCACCAGGTCGACCGCCACGCCCATGAACGGCGCCGCTTCCTCGCTGAGGAGCTTGCGGAAGACAGCGGTCGGACGCACCGTCTCCCAATTGAAGATCCGTAAGTGCCGGCTGAGTTCGTCGCGTCCGATCAGCGGCTGCAGTTGATGGCGGACGAATTCGACGAGCGCCTGCTCGCGCGACAGGGCTTTCATTTCCTCGGCGTGTGCGAGCTGGTGCTCGGTCAGGGCGCGGAACGCCGCCCGCAGCACGTCGCGGTACAGTCCGTCCTTGCCGGCGAAATGGTAATTGATGGCCGCCTGATTGACGCGCGCCTTGCCGACAATGGCGCGGACGCTGGTGGCCTCGTAGCCGCGTTCGGCGAACAGCCGCTCGGCCGCCTTGAGGATCCGCTCGCGGGTGATTTCAGACGGTCGCGTCATGGTCGGCCCATATTCAAACTTCCGTTCGAAATCCGAATACGTGTTCGGCGCGGGCAATGCAAATCCCTTGCGACAGTTTCTCGCGGCTCGGTGGCGCGCTACAGCTCGCCCAACGCGGCCCTACCGGCAGCAAATGACCTGCCGCGCCGGCCCGGCTATCGTGCTGCCCCATGATCGGGCCGCACCGCGTCGAAGGTTACGCCATCGTCTCCGCCGATGGCATGATCGCCGACGGTAACGGCGTGATGCCGCAGAGCATCCGCAACGATGCCGACCAGAGATTCTTGCAATCCGAGCTCGATCGCGCTGCTATTATCGTGCACGGCCGCCGTTCGCACGAAGACGGACCGCATGCCGGGCGCCGCAAGCGCCTGATCCTGACGCACGCGACCCCGGCCCTTGCGCCCGACCAGTCGCATCCCGGCGCGCTCCTTTGGAATCCGGCGGGCGCCACGCCAGAGGAGGCCATCGCGATGCTCGGTGCCGGCGCGGGCACCGTTGCGGTCATCGGCGGCACCGACGTATTCGGCCTGTTCTTGCCGCTCTATGACGCCTTCCATCTCACGCATGCCGCCCGTGCCAAGATTCCCGGCGGGCGGCCGGTGTTTCCGCAGGTCGGCCCGCAGGCGACGCCGGAGGACGTGCTCGCCCGCTACGGCCTGAGCCCTACCCCGCGGCGCGACATCGACGTCAGCGCCGGCATCACGCTGACCACGTGGCAGCGTTAGCGCACATGGCAATTTGGCGTACAAACCAACGGCTCCTAATCTCCCCGATATGACGCTGCTGCCGCCTCGCCCCTCTCATTCGCGCCAGTCGCGCGAGGGCGCCCTCGATTACGAAATTGTGCAGGAGCAGGCGGCGGCGCTCGGCCGGCTTGGCCGCGCACTCGAAGCGGCGCTCGCTGCACTGTCAAACTACGACCGCGCCCACGCCGAGCGCGGCGATGACGCCGCGCCCGCCCCTTTCGCCGCCTCGGCGCGGGCCAGGCTGGTGCAGGATGCCAGCGATGCGCTGTGGTGCTTTATCATCCAGCGCGAGGCCTGTGGGCTGCGCGACTGGCGGCTGGTCGTGCGCGAATACGGCGTTCCTGCCGAGGTGCAAAACCGGATGGGTGTTTTTGCGGGCGCAAAACCCCGGAACCCATGACGAAAGTAGCCGCGCGGGCGAGCCAAGCCGAAATCGCCGCGCAAGGCTTTGTTCACCGTTCTCGCGGCATTGTTGCGGGCGTTTCAATGGCGTGACGGCGCCAGTAGCATCATGCAAGCCCCCCTCCTCATCGCCGAGATCGAAGCCGCGCTGGTGTCCGGAACCGGGCGCCGTGTCGAGATGCTCGCGCGCATCGCCGAGCTGTTCGTGAGTGCGGCAGCGCGCTATTCCGAGGAGCAGATCGGCCTGTTCGACGACATCATGGTGCGTCTCCTCAGCACCGTCGATGCTGACGCGCGCGCCAAGATCGCGCGCCGCCTGGCGCCGCTCGCAAACGCGCCCTCGAACCTGATCCACTTGCTGGCGTTCGACGACGACATCGAGGTGGCGAGACCCGTTCTCAGCCTGTCGGAAGGTCTCGAAGACTCCGCCCTTCGTGCCAACGCCGCCACCAAGAGCCAGCAGCATCTTTTGGCCATCGCGCAGCGCAGATCGCTGAGCGAAACGGTGACCGATGTGCTGATCGAACGTGGCGACCGCGAGGTCCATCGTGCCGTCGTCAACAGCGTCGGCAGCCGTATTTCCGAAGCCGGCTGGCGCCGCCTTGCCGCCGAGAACGCGCCAGGGTCGGCCAGCGAGGGTATCGTGGCCGAAGGCACCGCCCGCGCCGCTGCGCCGCATTTTGCCGCGGTCCCGGCAGGCACACAGAACCCCAATCGCGTTGGCCGCATCGGCGAAGCCGAACTCTATCGATTTGCGCGCGACCGCAAATTCGAGGAAACCGCGCGCGCGCTGTCGATCCTGTGTAATACGCCGATCGACCTCGTCGAGCGGGCGCTGGCCGATCCGACCGCCGAGATTATTCTTATCCTCGCCAAGGTCGGCGGCCTGTCGTCAGCGACGACCAAGGCTCTCCTGCTGCTGCGGGCGGCCGACCGCAGCATGTCGGCGACGGACATCGATCGCGCGCTGTTGAGCTTCGAGCGTTTGCAGCCCACCACCGCCCGCCGCGTGCTCGATTTCTTCCGCACCCGGCTGAAAAAGCCGGCGCAGCCGCTGATCTCGCCGGCCATGGCCGCCAACCTCTAGCGCCGCAAGCATCGCTCGAAGCACGATCGGCACACTGGAAGTCGTGCCTGACCGGCGAGCGCGCGATCGGCGATCCGGCGCGCTGCGCTCTCTACCTCATGGCGAAGATTCCGTCCTCGCATCGCGCATCGACGTGGAACGAGACGAAGCTTTAAATGTTTCCTTGCAGAATCCGCTTGACTCCCCGCTGTTTGCATTTATCTGGGGACTTTGCCGCTATTGATCAGTCCATGTGGACACGATCGGGCGGCATTCGCTTTCCGTGGCGCCGGCTTGCCGGCATCTCGGGTTCTTATCTCTGGTTGGGGAGGACGGCATGAGCCAGAACGCCCTCTTGCGATCGGTGAAGGGCTTGGGGATCCCAGGTACCGCCCGAAAGGAAGACAGGAAGACCAAACTCAAAGTGGCCGCTCCGGCGCCGGCGGAGGACCGTCAAGATCATTTCGCGGTTCGCAACGGGGTGCGCTGCGCCGGCGTGCATCTGATCGTCGATCTGCACGGCGCCGAACGGCTCGATGACATCGAGCACATCGAAGCGACGTTGCGACGCTGCGTCGAGGCCGCGCGCGCGACCCTCCTGCATATCCACGTGCATCATTTCCAGCCGAACGGCGTGTCCGGCGTGGCGGTGTTGGCGGAGAGCCACATCTCCATCCATACTTGGCCGGAGGCGGGCTATGCCGCGCTCGACGTGTTCATGTGCGGCTCAGCCGATCCCGACAAGTGCATCCCGGTGCTGCGCGAGGCGTTTTCCGCAAAGCGGGTCGGCGTCAACGAAATCTTGCGCGGACAGGGTGCCTGAGCGAGGCTGACGCCCACCGGGCTTAAGCGGCCGGGCCGAGTCCCGGCCGTTTTTCTTTCTGCAATCGCGCACCAGAGGGTGTCATGACCGAAAAGCGCTGGATTGCCGAGACGCTGTTCGACGATCTCGGCTTTCGCATCAGCTACCGGGTCGACAAGGTGCTCTATGAAACGCAGACCGAGCACCAGCACCTCGTGCTGTTCGAGCAGCCGTTCTTCGGCAAGATGCTCATGCTCGACGGCGCAACCCAGATCACCAAGCGCGACGAATTCATCTACCAGGAGATGATGTCGCACGTGCCGCTTTTTGCCCACGGCAACGCCCGCGAAGTGCTGATCGTCGGCGGCGGCGACTGCGGCATCGCCGAGGAGGTGCTCAAGCACAGGAGCGTCAAGCGCCTCACCCAGATCGAGATCGACCCCGCGGTTATCGCGTTCGCCAAGGAGCATTTCCCGGAATTCACCAAGCCGGTGTTCGCCGACCAGCGCTTCGAAAGCGTGATCAACGACGGCATGAAATACGTCGCCCGGACCGAGCGGCGCTTCGACGTCATCATCGTCGACTCCACCGATCCGCAGGGGCCAGGAAAAGTCCTCTTCAGCCAAAAGTTCTACGCGGCGTGCAAACGCTGCATGAACAAGGGCGGCGTCCTGGTCACACAGAACGGCGTGCCCTTCTTCCAGCCACGCGAGCTCCTATCGAGCCTGACAAAATTCCGCCGGCTATTCGCGGACGGCGCCTGCTACATCGCCGCCATTCCGACCTATGTCGGCGGTCACATGGCAATGGGCTGGGCGACTGACGACAGGCGGCTGCGCCAAGCCGCGGTCAAGACGATCGCCGCGCGCTGCCGCAAGGCCGGCAGCTTTCCGACCAAATATTGGACGCCGGAGGTTCACGCCGCCGCCTTTGCGCTGCCGCGCTTCATCGCCGACGTGGTGGCAAAGGCCAAGCCGCAGCGATGAACGATCCCCGGGCGCAATCGACGCCGGGCCGCTGCGCTGACCGGCCGTGAGCGCCTGGCTCCCGCCCACCACGCGGTCTTCTATCTAAAGTGGCTTGGACACCTATCTAAAGTGGCTTGGACACCGCATTTCACCGGTCCCACAGATGCTCTATAAGCCTGCGGATAACACTTCCTTGGGAGGGAATTGCCATGAAGCTCTATATGCACCCGGTCTCGATGACGAGCCGGCCGGTGCGGCTGTTTATCGCCGAAAACAAGATTCCGGTCGACGAGGTCGTCGTCGACCTGTTTACCGGCGAGCACATGAAGCCGCCATACTCCGTTCTGAACCCGAACAGCCTTGTGCCGATGATCGAGGACGACGGCTTCCGGCTGACCGAAAGCTCGGCGATCCTCAAATACCTTGCCGACAAGATCGGTTCGCCGGCTTATCCGAAGGATTTGAAGGGACGCGCCAAGGTCAACGAGATGATGGATTGGATCAACACCAACTTCTATCGCGATTGGGCCTACAATCTTGCCTATCCGCAGTTGTTCCCCAACCAAAAGCGGCGCAGCGCCGAGGCGCAAGCCGCCACCATCGAGATCGGCCAGCAGAACGCCAAGCGATGGCTGAAAGTCCTCAACGACCACTGGATCGGGCCGAACAACCAGTACCTGTGCGGCAACCAGATCACGATTGCCGATTATTTCGGCGCTGCTCTGGTGACGCTGGGCGAGGTCATCCGCTGCGACTTATCGGCCTATCCCAACGTGCAGCGCTGGCTTAACAATATGAAGAAGCTGCCAAGCTGGGGCCCGGTCAATGAGGTGTTCCACGGCCTGGTCGAATCGGTGAAGCAACAGCCGTTCCACGCAATCTGAAGACGGCAGCCGGAGGACAGACGACGGACGACAGATGAGGAGGCGCGCCCTCCGTCATCCGCCTTCCGTCGTCCGATTACGCTTATGAGAATGAGCCGCGATCATATTCTGACGAGTCACGCCGGGAGCCTGCCGCGTCCCGACGACCTGATTGAAGCCAACCGCGCACGCGAGGCCGGGGAAACGACCGACGAACGCGCCTACCAAGAGACGCTTCAAGCGGCCGTCGTTGACGTCGTCCGCCGGCAAAAGGAGAGCGGCATCGATGTGCCGGGCGACGGCGAATTCGGCAAGTCGATGGGCCACAAGGTGAACTACCGGGCGTGGTGGAGCTATTGCTTCAATCGGCTGGGTGGCCTCGATCTGGCAGGACCCAACCTTTACGAAGGTCAGCCGAAGCGCGCGCGTCCGGGTGAAGTGGTGCTGACCAGCTTCGCCGACCGCCGCGATCGCACCAAGTTCTTGCAGGTCTATAAGGACGAAGTGACAACCGGGCCGCCGATGGCGCACTGGCCGGTGTGCACCGGCCCGGTCTTCTACAAAGGCCAGGACGCAATCAAAGCCGACATCGCCCATTTCAAGGCCGCGCTAAAAGCCGGCGGGGTCGAAGAGGGCTTTATGACCTCGGTCGCGCCAGCCAGCGCCGCGCGATTCAAGAACGTCTATTACAAGACCGACGAAGAGTTCATGTTCGCCGTCGGCGAAGCCATGCGCGAGGAATACCAAGCCATTATCGACGCTGGTTTGATCCTCCAGCTCGACGATCCGGCCATCGCCGAGAATTGGGACATGATCAATCCCGAGCCTTCGGTGGAAGGCTATCAGAAGTTCACCATGGTCCGCATCGAGGCGCTCAACCACGCCATCCGGGGTCTGCCGCAAGACCGCATCCGTTTTCACTTATGCTGGGGCAGCTGGCACGGGCCGCACACCACCGATATCCCGATGCGCGATATTGTCGACGTCATGCTGGCGGTGAACTGCCAAGCCTACTCGTTCGAAGCCGGCAACGTCCGTCACGAACACGAGTGGAATGTATGGCGGGACGTCAAGCTTCCCGACGGCAAGCTCATTCTGCCCGGCGTCGTCAGTCACGCCACCAATGTGGTGGAGCACCCCGAACTCGTCGCCCAGCGCATTCTGCGCTTCGCCGAAGGCGTCGGCCGTGAACGCGTCATCGCCTCGACCGATTGCGGCCTCGGCGGCCGCGTCCATCCGATGATCGCCTGGGCCAAGCTCGAGGCGCTCGCGCAGGGCGCGGCTTTGGCGAGCCGCGAGCTTTGGCGCTGAGGACTGCGAGCGCCGCCGCGACAAGATCGACGGCATTTGGCATCACGCGGCGCGCCGTTGCGCCTTCATCCATGCTTCGATCTCGCGCTCGGCTTCGGCCTTGGCAAAGCCGTAACGCGCTTGCAAACGTCGGACCAGTTCGTCGCGGCGGCCACCGATGCGGGTGAGATCTTCGTCGGTGAGCTTGATCCAGTTGCTGCGAACCTTGCCCTTGAATTGCACCCAATCGACCTGAATCTGATCCCAGTTCATCGATGTCTCCATGTTGATGACGGACGGGGGCCGCTGCGCCCATGCGGGCAACACGCGGATGACAACCCGCCGATGCGGCTGCAATTCGACAACATCGGGGTCATTCGGCGAAAAAATCCGCTCCGGTGGGTGAGCAGCATGAAAAAATGTAAATACCTTGGCCTGCGCGCTGCTTGACGGCAGGCGCATGCTCGCCGAAGACAAATCATGGCGTCTTCCATTCCGCTTTCCGATGTGGACCGCCTGGCGCGCGACATCCGCGCCGGCGATCGCGCCCTGCTGTCGCGCGCAATTACCCTGATCGAAAGCAAACGCGCCGATCACCGCCGCACCGCCGCCGCGCTGACCCAGGCGCTGCTGCCGGCGACCGGCAAGGCGGTGCGGGTCGGCATCACCGGCGCGCCGGGCGTCGGCAAATCGACCACTATCGACGCGCTCGGCACCATGCTGACCAAACAGGGCCGCAAGGTCGCGGTGCTCGCGGTCGATCCTTCGTCGCGGCGCACCGGCGGATCGATCCTCGCCGACAAGACCCGCATGGCCCACCTCGCCAATGACGCCAACGCCTTCATCCGCCCCTCCCCCGCGTCCGGCACCCTCGGCGGCGTGGCGGCGAAAACCCGTGAGACCATGCTGCTCTGCGAAGCCGCGGGCTACGGCGTGGTGCTGGTCGAGACGGTCGGGGTTGGCCAGTCGGAAATCGCAGTCGCCGACATGACCGACTTTTTTCTGGTGCTCATGCTTCCCGGCGCCGGCGACGAACTGCAGGGGTTGAAAAAAGGCGTGGTCGAACTTGCCGACATGATCGCCATCAACAAGGCCGATGGCGACAATATCGTTCGCGCCAAGGCCGCGGCGGCCGAATATCGCGCCGCGCTGCATATTCTGTCGCCGCGGTCGCCGAACTGGGCGCCGCCGGTTGTCACCTATTCGGCGCTGACCGGCGACGGCATCGCCGAGCTATGGACGCGGATCCTCGACCACCGCGAACGGCTCACCGCATCGGGCGAGCTTGCTTCGCGCCGTGGCGAGCAACAGGTGAAATGGATGTGGGCGATGCTCGAAGAGCGTCTGTTCGCGCCGTTGCGTTCCGACCGGGCGCTCAAGGCCGCGCTGCCGCGGATCGAGGCAGAGGTCGCGGCGGGGCGTCTGGCGCCCAACGCGGCTGTCGAGGAAATTGCCGACATGCTCGGGCGCTGAAACGATGCGGGTCATCTTGATCGGCTTCGGCCCCTTTCCCGGTGCGCCGTTCAATCCCAGCGCGGCTTTGGTCAAGGCTCTCGCCCGCCGGCGGCGGCCGGCTCTCGCCGAGATCGCGTGCACGACGCACGTCTTTGCAACAACATACGCCGCCGTCGATCATGACCTGCCGAGGCTGTTCGCGCAAAAGCCGGATATCGTCCTCATGTTCGGGCTCGCCGGGCGCCGGCGTCACCTCTGCATCGAGACGCGGGCGCGCAATGCGGTCTCGGTGTTGTTCCCGGATGCCAGCGGATATCGCCCTCAACGCGGCGTCATTGTGCCTCATGGGGAAGCGGCGCTCCGCGGCGCTGCGCCGTTTGCCGACTTGCTCGGGGCGATACGCGGACGCCAGATCCCGGCCTGCGTGTCGCGGGATGCCGGACGATATTTGTGCAACTACGCCTATTGGCGCGCATTGGAGCGCGCCCGCGGCGGCCGGCCATTGGTTCAATTCGTTCATATTCCGCCTGTCAGCTTGAAGCCGCGACCGCGGCGGCAGAATGGACGTCGCAGATCACCGTCGTTTGCGGCGCTTGTCACGGCGGGCGAAGCGCTCCTTATCGCGCTCATGGCCGCAAGCCGCCGTTAACCCTCAGGGGAGAATAGTCAGCCGTGCTGGACCGCACGGTCTTATGCACGCGGCGTGATGCGCCTTTTTCTGCGCTTCACGAGGATGAGCCGTCATGAGCATCGATCGCCGCCGCCTGTTCGCAGCCATCGCCGGTGCCGGCGCCGCAGGTGCCACGACCGAGGCGCAATCCATGCCGGCCCACGATGTTGGATTGCGCGCCGAGGTCGACGCGGTATCGCTCGGCCTTCGGCCGAATGCTTCCGAAGATCAGACACCAGCGTTTCAGCGCGCGATCGAGCGAGCCGCAGCGGACCGCGCGGTGCTGCGGCTGCCGCCCGGTTTCTATCGCGCCGGGTCGCTGCAACTGCCGCCGTTCGCCGCCATCGCCGGCGTCGCGGGAGCCACACGCATCGTCATGGCGGGAGGCCCGTCGATGATGTTGGCCACCGGCAGCGACCACATCGGCATTAGCGGTCTCGTACTCGACGGCGCCGGCATCCCGCTTCCGGAACGGCGCGGGCTTTTGCATTTGGCGCACGGCCTCTCCGTGCGTATCGCCGAGTGCGACATCGTCAATGCCGGCCGCAATGGAATTGCGCTCGAGGCCGTTGCGGGTGAAGTCACGGGGAATACGATCAATGCGGCTGACGCCGCGATTTTCTCGCTCGATGCGCGCGGGCTGCGCATCGCCGGTAATACCGTGCGCGGTGCCGGCAATGGCGGCATCCTGATCTGGCGCAGCGAGCCCGGCGATGACGGCACGATCGTGATCGACAATCGCATCGAAGGCGTCATGAACAAGTCCGGCGGCTCCGGCCAGTACGGCAACGCCGTCAACGTGTTCCGCGCCGACAATGTCATCGTGCGCGGCAATCGCATCCGCAACGCGGCCTTCTCGGCCGTGCGCGGCAACGCGGCGTCAAACTTGCAGATCGTCGGCAACACCTGCAGCGGCCTCGGCGAGGTCGCGCTCTATGCCGAATTTGGTTTCGAAGGCGCCTTGATCGCCAACAACATTGTCGACGGCGCGGCGATTGGCGTGTCGGTCACCAACTTCAAGCAGGGCGGCCGGCTCGCCGTCGTGCAGGGCAATTTGATCCGCAACCTCGTCAGCCGGCGCCCGCCCGGCACCGACCCGAACGACAGCGCCGGCATCGGCATCGGCGTCGAAGCCGACACGGTGGTGACCGGCAATATGGTGGAGAACGCGCCGAATGCCGGAATTGCCGCCGGCTGGGAAGCCTATCTGCGCGATGTCGTCATCACCTCGAATGTGATCCGCCGCGCCGATTACGGCATCACGGTTTCCGTCGCGCCAGGCGCCGGCGCCGCGATTATTTCCGACAATCTCATCGCCGCCGTCCGCCGCGGCGCCATCGTCGGCGTGGAAGGGAAGCAACCGGTCACCGGCGATCTTGCCACGGACGGCGCCGCCGCCCGTTACGCGCAATTGTCGATCGGCGGCAATCGCGTGCGCTGAGCAAAACGCGGACGCGAAAGTTACGCGAGCGCGTCGGTCACCCGCAACGCTCCGACTTCGATGCCGTTCCAGTTGCGCAGCATCGGCCGCAGGAAAGGCGCGAGCGCCGCGCGCTCCTCGGTCGCCAGCGGGAGAAAGCGCGCGATCATGGCCGCCATGATCGCCTCCGCGGCGCGGCCGGCGCCGTCGTCGCATTTGATCGCGATGCCGAACCCCAACTCCGGCAGCGCCCCGCAGAAAACGCCTTCGGCGCCGGTCTTCACGTAAACCCGCGCTCCCAATAACCGCATGATCTCGGTGCAGAACCGTCCGGTACCGGCAACATACCAAGGCTTTTGCGCGCAGGCCGCCCGCAGCCGCGCGGCAGCTCGGGCACGTTCGGGCGCAAGGCCTTGCCCGGTGCCGAATTTGGCGAAGGCGCGGGCGAGATTTTGCAGCGGCATCGCCCAGGTCGGGACCGAGCAGCCATCGACCGCACGGCGATCTTGCGACAGAACAGTACCGGTCACGTCCTCGAGCACGGCGTGCACCTCGCGCTGCACGGCATGCTCCGGCCGCCAGTAGCCGACGTGATCCACTCCCAGCGCGCAGGCGAGACAAAGAAAGCCAGCGTGCTTGCCTGAGCAATTGTTGTGCAGTGCCGAGGGCGCGCCCGTTCGCGCCAGCGCAAAGGCCGCCGGTTGCGAGACCGGCCAATGTGTCCCGCAGCAGAGCGCGGACAAATCGAGCCCCGCTTTGGCCAACATGAGCGCGACGCTTTCAACGTGTGCCGGCTCGCCGCTATGCGAGGCGCAGGCGAGCGCGAGTTCCTCATCACCAAGCACGTAACGGTCGGCCGCCCCTGACTCGACGAGCGCCAGTGCCTGTAGCGCCTTTACCGCCGAACGCGGGAAGACCGGCCTCGTCACCTCGCCGACGGCAAGCACCGTCGCGCCATCGGCATCGGCAATGGCGAGCGCGCCGCGATGGCGGCTTTCCACCAAGCCTCCGCGCGTCACTTCGACAACAACCGGATCGCTCATTATCAGGCGCGTAATGCCGTTCCTGGCCAAACCGCCGGACTGACGCGGTGGTATTGCGGCGGGCGGCTGACGTCCCCGCCGAGGACCTGCGCGGCATGCCATCCCCAATGCGGATCGTCGAGAAACGCGCGCGCCAGTGCGACCATATCCGCTCGGCCTTCGGCGACAATGGCTTCCGCCTGCTTGGGGCCAACGATCCGACCGACGACGCGCGTGGGAATGCCGGTTTCGCGACGCACCTGTTCGGCAATCGGAACATTGTAGCCGGGTTCGTTCGGCAGGGACCCTCCGCCAACGCCGACACCGCCGGAGGAGATATCGACGTAATCGAGTCCGGCCTCGTTGAGCGCTTTGACAAGGACCACCGCATCCGCCGCGGTGAGGCCGCCGTCCATCCAGTCGCTTCCGGTGATGCGCGCGCCGAGCGGGGTGCCGCGCGGAACCACGCCGCGGACCGCGCGAGCCACCTCGAGCGGGAAGCGCATGCGGCCTTCGAGCGAGCCGCCGCCCCACGCGTCATTGCGCAAGTTGGAAATGGGCGAGAGGAAGCTGTGCAGCAAATAACCATGAGCCATATGCAACTCGATGGCATCGAAACCGATGCGCACGGCGCGCCTTGCGGCCTCGGTAAAAGCCGCGCGCACGTGCGCCATGTCCTCCTCGGTCATGGCGCGCGGCATATGCCAGCCCGGACCAAACGGCAGTGCCGAGGGAGCGATGGTCGGCCACGGATCCTCGCCCTCCGGCAATGCCTTGCCGCCTTCCCAGGGGCGTTGCGAGGAGGCCTTGCGGCCGGCATGGGCGAGCTGAATGGCGAGCTTGGCGCCGCCAATACGCCGGCAATGGGCAACGACCCGCGCCAGCGCCGCCTCGCAGGCATCGGAATAAAGGCCGAGGCATCCATGAGTGATGCGGCCAGAGCGCTCGACGTGGGTCGCCTCGACCACCAGCAACCCGGCGCCGGAATTCGCCAGCATGCCGAGATGGGTCATGTGCCAGTCTTCAGCGACGCCGTCATTGGCGCTGTACTGGCACATCGGCGAGACGACGATGCGGTTCGCGAGGCTGAGGTCGGCGAGCCGTAAAGGCGAAAACAAAGCACTCGTCATTGGAACGTCACATGATCCGCGGGAGTCAGCATGTAAGCAGAAGAGCGATGCAGATCAATGCAGCCTTTCAGGGGCTTGACTGACCCGGCGCGTCGCCCTCCTGCGGCACCTGCCCGGCGACCCTCGCCCATGAGTCGCGGCTGCTTGCCGCCTCGCGCATCGCCTCGCGCAATTCCTCCGGCGTGTAATAATGTCGCCAGCGGCCGCTGTCGCTGAGCTCGACGACGTGCGCCCGCCGACGCTCCGCCAGTGCGAGCCATTTGCGCGCGATACTGTCGTACGGACCGGGTTGCCGTGCCGACATGAAAGAGCCAGAAGCGCCCGCCGAATCGCGGATTCCGCATCTTCAGTAGCGGACATCGGCAATGAAAATGCAAAGGTGGGGAGTTGCGGCAATTGTGGATGAACGCGGCGCGGCTGAGTTGTCCTGTGGATAACTTCGCGCAAAACCAGATCAAGCCTATAGCTGCACGCGCAAGGCGTGGGCGAGCTCGCCCACAATACCGCGGCGGAACGCCAGCACGCAGACCACGAAGACCGCGCCCTGGATCACCAGCACCCACTGGCCGAACGGGGCGAGATAGCTCTGCATAGCAACGACCAGGAATGCGCCGGCGACCGGCCCGAACACCGTGCCGAGGCCGCCCAGGAGCGTCATCAATATGACGTCGCCCGACATGGTCCAGTGCACGTCGGTGAGCGAGGCAAGCTGAAAGACCAGCGCTTTCAATGAGCCGGCCAGTCCCGCCAGGGTCGCCGAGAGCACGAAGGCGACGAGCTTATAGCGTTCGACGTTGTAGCCGAGCGAGACGGTGCGCTGCTCATTCTCGCGGATCGCCTTGAGAACCTCGCCGAACGGCGAGTTAATAATCCGGTAGATGAGCAGCAGACCGGCGAGCACGACGACCAGAACGAACAGGTACATCGTCATTTCGCCGTTGAGATCGAAAATCCCGAATAGGCGGCCGCGTGGCACTCCTTGGATGCCGTCCTCGCCGCCGGTGAATTTCGCCTGCAAGGCGAAAAAAAACATCATCTGCGCGAGCGCCAGCGTGATCATCGCGAAATAGATGCCCTGGCGGCGAATGGCAAGGCTGCCGGCGACCAGGCCGAGGACGGCGGCCGTCGCCGTGCCGATGAGGATTGCAAGTTCCGGCGGCAGGCCCCAGACCTTGGCGGCGTGCGCGGTGAGATAGCTCGCCCAGCCGAAGAACATGGCATGGCCGAATGACACCAGGCCGACATAGCCGATCAGCAGATTGAAGGCACAGGCGAACAAGGCAAAGCACAGCGCCTTCATGAGAAAGATCGGGTAGATCACGAACGGCGCCACGATCAGCAGCGCCACCGTCACCGCGAAGGCTATGCGCAGGCTCCAGGCCGTCTCGCGACGGCGCACCAGCACCGGCGGATCGAGGACACGTTCGGTCATGCGGTCCGTCCGAAGAAGCCGGCCGGCCGGATGAGCAGCACGATCGCCATGATGACAAAGATCACCGTGTTCGAGGCTTCGGGAAAGAACACCTTGGTCAGACCCTCGACGATGCCCAGCGTAAAACCGGTGAGGATGGCGCCCAGGATCGAGCCCATGCCGCCGATCACCACCACCGCAAACACGACGATGATCAGATCGGAGCCCATCTGCGGCGAGACGTTGTAGATTGGCGCGGCCATCACTCCGGCGAGCGCCGCCAGCCCGACACCGAAGCCATAGGTCAGCGTCACCATGCGCGGCACATTGATGCCGAAGGCGCGCTCCAGCACCGGATTTTCCGTGGCGGCGCGCAGGTAGGAGCCAAGCCGCGTGCGCTCGATGGCAAACCAGGTCGCCAGACATACCGCGAGCGACAGCACGATCACCCAGGCGCGGTAGTTCGGCAGGAACATGAAACCTAGGTTATGGCCGCCCTGCAGCGATTCCGGCACTTGATAGGGCAAGCCGGAAGAGCCGTAAGAGTTACGGAACACGCCCTCGATGACGATCGCCAGCCCGAACGTGAGCAAAAGCCCGTAAAGTGGATCGAGCTTGCGCAAATGCTTAAGGAACAGCCGCTCGACAAGAATTCCGGTCGCGCCGACCAGGATCGGGGCGATCACCAACGCTTCCCAATAACCGATGCCGGTATGTTGCAGCAACAGATAGGCGGCAAACGCGCCCATCATGTACTGCGCGCCGTGGGCAAAATTGATGATGTTGAGCATGCCGAAGATGACGGCGAGCCCCAGGCTCAACAGCGCATAGAACGAGCCGTTGATCAGGCCGAGCAGCAACTGCCCGAACAGCGCCTGCGAAGGGATGCCGAAAATTTCGAACATGCCGATTGTTTCCCCTACCCTCCTTCGACCCGGAGGGTCGAACCGCGTCGGGCGGTTCTTCGCTTATCAAACCCCGAGATAATCGTGCAGCTTTTCCGTGTTGGCGTGAAGTTCGGCGGCAGCGAAGTGGTCGACGATGCGACCATGTTCCATGACGTAGTAACGGTCGGCAAGGGTGGCGGCGAAATGAAAGTTCTGCTCGACCAGGAGAATCGTGAAGCCCTGCGCCTTGAGGGTGCCGATCGTACGGCCGATCTGTTCGATGATGACCGGAGCCAGTCCCTCGGTCGGCTCGTCGAGCAGCAGCAGCCGCGCGCCGGTGCGCAGAATGCGGCCGATCGCCAGCATTTGCTGCTCGCCGCCGGAGAGCTTGGTGCCCTGGCTGCGCAGCCGTTCGCGCAGATTGGGGAACAGCTCAAAAATACGGTCGAGATCCAGCCCGCCGGGGCGCACCTGCGGCGGCAGCAGCAGGTTCTCTTTGACATCGAGGCTGGCGAAGATGCCGCGTTCTTCCGGACAGAAGGCGATCCCGCAGCGCGCAATCGCGTCGGAGGGAAGGCCGATCAATTCCCTGCCTTCGAAACATACCGAACCGGTGCGCTGCTCGATGATGCCCATGATGGCCTTGAGCGTTGTCGTCTTGCCGACGCCGTTGCGTCCGAGGAGCGTGACCACCTCGCCCGGCTGCACATCGAAGGTGACGCCATGCAGGACGTGCGATTCGCCGTACCAAGCCTCGAGATCCTTCACCGACAGCAGCGCGCGCGTGTCAGACATGACCGGTCCCGAGATAGGCCTCACGCACGGCCGGATTGGCCGATACCGTCTTATAATCGCCCTCCGCCAAGACCTGGCCGCGGGTGAGCACGGTGATGCGGTCGCAAAGATCGGCGACAACGCTGAGGTTGTGCTCGACCATGAGCACCGTGCGATCGGCGGCGACCGCCTTGATCAGCGCGCTGATGCGGACGATGTCCTCGCGCCCCATGCCCGCCATCGGCTCGTCGAGCAGCAGCAGCTCGGGATCGAGCGCCAGCGTGGTCGCGATCTCGAGCGCGCGCTTGCGGCCGTAGGACAGTTCGACCGCAAGCACATCCGCGTAGGGCGCAAGCCCGACATCGGCAATGAGCGCTATCGCGCGGTCGTCGAGCGCATGCAGCACGCGCTTGGAGCGCCAGAAATCGAAGGAATGGCCGCGCCGGCGTTGCAGCGCGATGCGTACGTTCTCGAGCACGGTGAGATGCGGAAAGACCGCCGAGATTTGAAACGAGCGGCCCAGCCCGAGGCGCGCGACGTCGGCCGGCTTGAGCGCCGTGATGTCGCGTCCATCGAACATGATGCGTCCGCGCGTCGGCGCCACGAACTTGGTGAGGAGATTGAAGCACGTCGTCTTGCCGGCGCCGTTCGGCCCGATCAGGGCGTGGATGCTGCCGCGCGCGACGCGCAGGTTCACGGAACGCACCGCGATGAACCCGGCAAATTCCTTTGTCAGGTCTTCCGTCTCGAGGATCGGATTTTCACGCACGACTTCCCCCCATAGGACCATTGTCGGCAAGTTCGGCGCGAACGTAAAGGCAGTACGGCTCCGCGACGACGTTCATCAGACGTGACCAGGGGTGAAGTCGGTGCGGCAAATCGGCTTGACCCATCTGGCGGTGGCTGGCTTATTTCACTAGGCTTTTGGGGGAACGACAATGACCAAGAAGCTTGCGGCGGAATTCATCGGGACGTTTTGGCTCGTTCTCGGGGGATGCGGTTCGGCTGTTCTGGCTGCGGGCTTTCCGCACCTTGGGATCGGTTTTGTCGGGGTGGCGCTGGCCTTCGGGCTGACGGTGCTGACCATGGCTTACGCGATCGGCCACGTGTCTGGATGCCATCTCAATCCGGCGGTCTCGGTCGGGCTGTGGGCTGGAGGGCGCTTCAACGCAGGCGAACTCCCTGGTTACATCATCGCTCAGGTTTTGGGCGCCATCGTCGCGGCGGCTGTCCTCTACTTCATCGCCAGCGGCAAAACCGATTTTAGCCTCGCCGGCGGATTCGCCAGCAATGGTTACGGGGAGCATTCCCCCGGCGGCTACACGATGGTCGCCGGGCTCGCGTGTGAAGTCGTGATGACCTTCGCCTTCTTATTCGTCATCATGGGGGCAACCCACGGCGACGCACCGCGGGGATTCGCGCCGCTCGCCATTGGTCTGTGCCTCACGTTGATCCATCTGATCAGCATTCCTGTCACAAACACCTCGGTCAACCCCGCGCGCAGCACGGGACCGGCTCTGTTCGCGGCTGGGCATTGGAACAGCTCTGGTTGTTCTGGCTCGCACCCTTGGTCGGCGGCGCTCTCGGTGGCCTTGTTTATCGCTGGCTGAGCCCGGCCGACCCGACCCCAGTCGAGGTCTCAGGCGTTTAGAGCGCGTCCAGGAAAAGTGGAAACCGGTTTTCCGTCCGGACGCGCGATGAAACAGGGACTTAGAGCGGGATGACGATTCGAAGATAAGTCATCCCGCTCTAGGTCAGCCGGACACGCGCTCTCACTGCTTGAGCGTATTGGCGACCTTGAAGCTGGCCTCGGTCTTGGCCTTGATCTCGTCGAGCGTCACCTCGGGCGCCAGCTCGACCAGGGTCATGCCGCCGCCGCTCTTGTCGACCGTGAACACACCGAGATCGGTGATCACCATGTCGACGACGCCGGCCCCGGTGAGCGGCAGCGTGCACTGGTGCAACAGCTTCGCCTCGTTCTTGGCGGAATGCTCCATGACCACGACCACCTTCTTGACGCCGCCGACCAGGTCCATGGCGCCGCCCATGCCCTTGACCATTTTTCCCGGAATCATCCAGTTGGCGAGATCGCCGTTTTCTGCAACCTGCATGGCGCCGAGGATGGCGATGTCGATATGGCCGCCGCGGATCATGGCGAACGAATCCGCGGAACTGAAATAGCTCGTGGTCGGTAGCTCGGTGACCGTCTGCTTGCCGGCATTGATCAGATCGGCGTCCTCCTCGCCCTCGAACGGGAAGGGACCGGTGCCGAGCATGCCATTCTCGGATTGCAACTGCACGCTCATGCCGTCGGGGATGAAATTCGACACCAACGTCGGAATGCCGATGCCGAGATTGACGTAGAAGCCGTCACGCAGTTCCTTGGCGGCGCGCGCCGCCATCTGATCGCGGGTCCAAGGCATCAGACTTCCTCCCCGGTTCCGGCCGGCGCGTCCGACTGAGTACGCTTGCGCACGGTGCGCTGCTCGATGTGTTTCGTCGCGTTGGGCACATGGATGATACGCTGCACATAGATCCCGGGCGTGACGATGTGGTCGGGATCGATATCGCCGGGCTGCACCAGGTGCTCGACTTCGGCCACCGTGAGCTTGCCCGCGGTCGCCATGATCGGATTAAAATTACGCGCGGTCTTGCGGTAGACCAGGTTGCCCTCGATATCGCCCATGAAAGCGTGGACGATCGAGAGGTCGGCGAGGAGGCTGCGCTCCATCACGTAGCGCGCGCCGTCGAACTCGCGCTCGTCCTTGTCTTTCGCGATCAGCGTGCCGACCCCGGTCCTGGTGAAGAAAGCCGGGATGCCGGCGCCGCCGGCGCGGATGCGCTCGGCGAGCGTGCCTTGCGGGTTGAATTCGATCTCGAGCTCGCCGGCGAGATATTGCTGCGCAAAGGTCTTGTTCTCCCCGACATAGGAGGCCACCATTTTCTTGATCTGCCGCGTGTCGAGCAGGATGCCGAGGCCCTTGCCGTCAACCCCGCAATTATTGGAGACGACGGTCAGGTTGTTGATCCCGGAATCGCGGATTGCAAGGATCAAGACCTCGGGAATGCCGCAGAGGCCGAAGCCGCCGGCCATGATGGTCATGCCATCCTTGAGCACCCCGGCCAACGCGGCGCGCGCGTCCGCATAGACCTTGTTCATGTCCGCTCCATTTCTTCTGGTAAGCTCTCACCTACGCATAACGGCGCGCGTGGAAAGGTCAACCATTCGGGATGGTGTAGGTCGTGACGATGGGCAGCGGGATCGTCGGGTGCGGGTAGGTGTTCCATAACACGAAGAATATGGCGAACAGAATTCCGGCAATGATTGCTCCCAGGAAGCGGCTTCTAAACGCAATCAGACTTCCGAGCAAAGCCGCGACAAATGCGAATACCGCCATCAACCCAACGAAGACCCAATTTACAGTCGACAAGTCGAGAGAAGACAAAGAAGGCATTGTGTGCTCCTGGCAGCGCGTTGAACGACCATCGCCCCTAGTCTAACCGAGCTTCCGTCCCTGCGCGATGGCTTGGCGCCGATAATGGCTTCGGCAGCTAGTGTCCCGATTCCGAAGTTCGCATCATTATGCGGCACCCTCGTTTGCGAACTTCGGAATCGAAGGACACTAACAACGTATTGATCTAGTACCCACTTTCATTAATTCGTGAGTCAGAGATGATGCAAAAAGCTGAGATTCGAGAGTCGGTTAGCATCCTATCTCTCACTGCGCGGATTTCTGATTCCGGGTACTAGTGTGGCTTTGGTTCAGAAGTCCGCATGACGAGTTCGCGGCAAAAATGATGCGGACTTCTGAACCGCCACACTAGGCCTTGTGCAGCGCGCGCGCGGCATAATCGCGGATGTTACCAAGCGTTTCGGGTGCGGCCCAGATGTCGGCGACGGTCTTGTCGATCGCCTCCCGGCTACGCTCCATACGCTCGGCGACGGGCAACCGGAGCTGCTTCTTGGCCTGAGCGAAGGCCGGTGGCGAGAGCTGGGCAAGTTTTTGCGCTACCGCCGTCGCCTGCCCCGTGAGCGCGTCCGCATCGACCACGTCGTCGACCCAGCCGCGCTGCAAGGCGGCCTCGGTGTCATAGGTCGCGCCGCCGAAGGTGAACTCTGGCAGAAGGCGCGGCGGCACGGCGAAACGCACGATCTCGAAGGCCAGCGCGGGAAACGGCACGCCCACCAGCAGCTCGGTCACGCCGATGCGTCCGCTTCCACGCGCCATGATCCGCCGGTCGGCGCAGCAGGCGAGCACGCAGCCGCCGGCGATGGCATGCCCGTTGATCGCCGCCACCACCGGCTTGGGATGGAAGAACGCCGCGTCATAAAGCCGATGCAACGCCGGAAGGAATTCGCGCACATAGGCCGCACCGCCCGAACCGACCCGCAACAGGTCGACGCCGGCGGAAAACATCCGACCGTGGCCCGTCAGCACCACCGCGCGCGTGTCCAGCCGGCAAAGTTCGTCGAAGCATTTCGCCAGCGCCTCGCACAACTCGATATCGAGCGCATTGGCTTTGCCGTGCATAACGGTCACGACGGCAATGCCGCTGTCGATTTTCAGATCGATCATGATCGGCTCATTTGTGCCGCTCCGGCCGTCGTTTCGGTTGATGTTTCCGAAATAGCCCCAAACGGCCCAGGGCGGGTTGATGGTGCCAGGGAGCGGCCGGTCTCACAAGGTTGGTTAAGGGTGGCCGCTTTTCGTCCGCGTTTTGTGCCAAAAAATCCCCAATTGCGTCACTGTGAGGTCACGGCGACCTGTCCCGAATGCGCCATCCAGCAGGGGAGGACGCAATGCTGAGTATTCGCATCGTCGCGGTGGCCGCGTTGGCTTCGGTCATGACGGTCGGCGGCGCCATGGCCCAGACCGCGACCAGTACCGGCAAGCCTATTCAGCTTCTGCAGGTCGTTACCCAGCCGGACAAAACCAAGATGAAGGCCCATGCCAAGAGGCCCATCAAGATCAGGACCGCGGCCAAACGGACCGGCAAGCGGCACAGCCTCGCTGCGAGGGAAAGGCCGATCCACGTGGCTGAGGCCGTCAAAGCCGCAGCCCCGGCAGCGGCCCCTGCCAATGTCTGGCCGGAGCTGCCTCCGCCCACGGCCCCTGCCAACCTCGCGTCGCCCGAACCGGCGCCACCGCCGGCGCCGGCAGCCGCCGAGTCAACGCCGAGCGCACTCGTGGTCGGAGGCCAAACCGTGCATGTCGTCTCTCCGGACGACGCCAATGAGATTGACCGCGCCGCCGACGCGCAGACTGCTCCGTCGGCTGCGGCAACACAGAGCGCTGTCGCCGCAGCAGCGCCGGCGCCGGACACCGCGACCGTTGCCCGGGCGCAGGAGGAGACGAACCACGTCGGCAGCGCGTCCTGGATCGCGCAAGTGCTCGCGGCGCTCGGCGGTGCCGTCGCGGCTGGTTCCGCCGCCTGGTTTTTGATGGGATCGGCGCCGCAGCGGACTTACGGGTAACTCGCACTCGTCATTCCGGGGCGCCCCGGAATGACGATCACCCCTTCGCCTTGAGCGAGCTGAACAGCTCGTACGCCTCTTTCGGCTTGGCGTTGTTGTGCACGACGGCGTTGACGGCGGCGATCATCGCCTTCGGCGCTTCCGATTGGAAAATGTTGCGCCCCATGTCGACGCCGGCCGCGCCCTGCTGCACGGCATTGTAGGCCATGGTAAGCGCCTCGAGCTCGGCGAGTTTCTTTCCGCCCGCCATCACGATCGGCACCGGGCATGACGCGGTGACGGTCTCGAAGCCGTCCTCCACGTAATACGTCTTGACGTAT